>Ga0209474_10003531_pt1 | contig 13693 bp, 8 predicted proteins | sample GraSoiAngelo_145_FD_185902 | JGI IMG/M metagenome (GOLD analysis project Ga0209474, IMG submission 185902) | Grasslands soil microbial communities from the Angelo Coastal Reserve, California, USA - 14_1009_05_20cm (SPAdes) (version 2) | ecosystem: Environmental > Terrestrial > Soil > Grasslands ...
GTTTTGGGTCGCGGTGTGATGGCAGATGAGCTTCTGGATCGCGTAGAACTCGGGCGGCCACGTCATCAGGCTTTCATCGCATCCCCACCCGGCACGTGGGATTACGGCCGGCATGCTGGGCGCGGCTAGAACTGAACTCCCCGTTTCGTGGGTCACGGTGCGCTCCCCGTCGACCATCGCGAGCACACGCAGTCCAATAAGAGGACGGTCCGTGACGATGCGAACCGCACCTGCGCCACCGGCGAGCATGACCGCTCCATAAGTTCGGCCATCGTTCTTGTGCTCGCCGACCTCGTCGTGCAGCACCCTCGAGACCGCTCCAAAACCGGCACCGACGTCGAATGCGACTTGAACAAGCGCGTCGTGGTTGCCTTTCCAGTGCACTGCGATGTGGGATGCCTTGAAAGGCAAAGCGAAAATCGAGTCGTTGTCGACGTCTCGCTCTTCTTCGTGAGCTCTGGTCTTGATCCGAACCGTGGCGTACACGCGCGGCGAGCCGAACAGCTGTAAAGCGTCGAGTGCGCTTCCAGCCACGATGCCGGCACCGAGCATTCGCATGAACGTCCGACGGCTCATAGGTGAAGTCATGGCGGTAGACGGCGGAGTCTATCAGCGGTTGCCGTTTCGGGCAACGCGTGGTCGGCGCCCAGGAAATTCCGGTTCTGGCCAATCCACGATTTGGGCGTAAGGTGGCAGGGCACCAGTCCACTGGCCGCAGGCTGGGGGATGCTGGTCTTGCATGCACGCTCCCATCCGCGATGGATCTAGCAGTGGTAGCCCCGGCGGGATTCGAGGCAACACCTACGAAACCGCCCATGACGTTCCGCTGACCGGTTGCGATAGCCGGACGGGTCGAGCGTCGCCACAGAGAACAAGACGCGCACCGCGCATGATTGGCGCCATATGGACCCGATGGAGCTGCTCACGAAGGCGCCGATCTTCGAAGGTCTAGCGCCGGCTGAGCTGGAACCGCTGCGAACTGCCATACGCACGCGCAGTTTCGCTAGAGGCGCATATCTGTTCCGAGAGGGCGACCCCGGCTCACACCTCTACATGGTGGTTGAGGGCGAGGTAAAGATCGGACGCGTTGGCGAGGGAGGTGGTCAGGTAGTTTTCGCAATCGCGGGGCCCGGCGAGGTCTTTGGCGAGCTGTCTTTGTTCGACGACGAGGGCGAAAGGACAGCCGATGCTCAGGCCCTGAAGCCGACTGTCTGCCTGGTCATCGCAAAGACACCACTACTCCGATTTCTCACCGTCCAACCGAAATTGCTCCTGCGAATCATCGCCAGCCTGAGCATCTATATAAGACGGAAGGACGCTGCCATGGGCGATGTCGCATTCCTCGACATATCAGGTCGGGTCGCATCAAAGCTGGCGGAGCTGGCCGATGCGAGAGGCCGGCAAACACTTGATGGCATTGTCATCGACGTACCGCTCAGCCAGCGCGTGTTGGCCGGCATGGTCGGCGCCAGCCGGGAGAACGTGAACCGTGCGCTTCGACGGTTTTCCGAACTCGGCTACATCCGCCGATCTGCCGGTTCGATCACCCTGCTCGACCGCGACCGCCTTCGCCATCGCGCCTCCTCGAACGTATGATTCGCGATAGGCGAGGCGAGCGGGAAGCGCTGGGGCGACGTGTGTCGAACAACACACCGTCACTGTGCTGCACGGCACACCATTCGATCGTCCAGCTGCATAGCCTCGTTGCGAACCAGACGCACGACTATGTCTGAAGGAGGAATCGCTGGAACAGAATGGCAACCACACTTCTCCGACCCGATCAAACCTTTTATCCGTCGCCGCGTCTCGCGGCGGAAGCGCCAGTCGAGACGCTCGCCTACATGGTCACGTTCGATCCGACACGGAAGACGCCTGACGGGCTGGTAACGCTCGACGTCGATCCGAAATCCAAGAGCTTCGGCCGGCAGATCGGACGCGTCGACGCACCCAACGTCGGCGACGAGTTCCATCACTTCGGATGGAACGTGTGCAGCTCCGCGCTTTGCCCCTACGCGTCTCATCCGCACATGGAGCGGCGCTACCTGCTCGTTCCCGGGCTGCGTTCGTCGCGCATCTACATCTTCGACGTCAAGCCCAATCCCAAGCAGCCCAAGCTCGTCCATACGATCGAAGCGAAAGAGATCGCCGACCGTGCCGGCTACAGCCGACCCCACACCATCCACTGCGGTCCGGATGGGATCTACGTGAGCGCGCTCGGCAACCCCGACGGCGACACTCCGGGCGGCGTCTTCGTGATCGACCACGACACGTTCGCGGTCAAGGGCCGCTGGGAGATCGACCGCGGCCCCCAGAAGCTTGCGTACGACTTCTGGTGGCACCTCGGCTACGACACGGCGATCACGAGCGAGTGGGGCACGCCCAACATGGTCGAGGGCGGCGTCAATCCCGAGATCCTGCTGGCCGGCGAGTACGGCCACAAGATCCACATCTGGGACCTGCCGAAGCGCCGCCACCGCCAGGAGATCGACCTCGGCAAGGAATACCAGATGGTCCTCGAGCTTCGGCCCGCGCACGACCCGGCCAAGGCCTACGGTTTCGTCGGCGTCGTGACCTGCCTGAAAGACCTCAGCGCATCGATCTGGACCTGGTACCTCGACGGCTCGACCTACAAGATCGAGAAGGTGATCGACATCCCAGCGGAGCCGGCGGACCCTGACGATCTGCCGCCGCTGCTAAAGGGGTTCAAGGCGGTGCCGCCGCTGGTCAGCGACATCAATCTCACGCTCGACGACCACTGGCTGTATGTCTCTGCGTGGGGTACGGGCGAGTTCCTTCAGTTCGACGTCAGCGACCCCTTCAAGCCGAAGAAAACCGGAAGCGTCCATCTAGGAGGAATCGTGCGCAAGGCGGCGCATCCGACGAGCGGTCCGCTCAATGGCGGCCCCCAGATGGTGGAGGTCAGTCGGGACGGCAAGCGAGCCTACCTGACCAACTCTCTGTACGCGAGCTGGGACGAGCAGTTCTACCCGGACGGGATCAACAGCTGGGCCACGCTGATCGACGCCAAGCCTGACGGCGGACTCAGTCTCGACGGCGGGTTCTTCACCACGTTCGAGCAGCGCACGCACCAGGTCCACCTCGAAGGCGGCGACGCCTCGTCCGACTCGTACTGCTACTCGTGAGCAGCGCCTTGTGGCCCTGGGCAGCGCTCGTGCTGCTCGGGGCCTACCACGGCGTCAATCCCGGAATGGGCTGGCTCTTCGCGGTCGCGCGCGGCCTGCAGGAGAAGAGCCGCCGCGCGGTGCTGGGGTCACTGCTTCCCATCGCGATCGGGCATGAGGCATCGATCGTCATGGTGGTGATCGCGGTCTCCTTGACCGCGCAGGTCGTGCCGCCTTTTTTCGTGCGGTTGCTGGCGGCGCTGGTGCTCGTGACCTTCGGCCTCTACAAGCTTGTGCGACCGCGCTCGCACCCCGGCGGCTTCGGGATCCGAGTCGGCCCCGCCGGGCTCACGATGTGGTCGTTCCTGATGTCTTCCGCGCATGGCGCCGGCCTGATGCTGGCCCCTGTGCTGCTCGGGCTCCAGGTCTACGCGACCTATCACAGCCTCAGCGAGATCTCTCTGCAGGCGGTGGCGGCGGCATCGCTCCACGTCGCAGCGATGCTCCTCGTGATGGGTGTGGTCTCGGTAGTCATATACGACAAGGTCGGGCTCGGCATTCTGCGCCGGGGCTGGTTCAATCTCGACCTGGGCTGGAGCTTCGTCCTGATCGCGAGCGGCGCGGTGACGCTCTTCACCGCTGCGTAGAGCGCGCTTACTGGCGAGCCTTGGTCAGGCCCCCAAGAATGCTTTGGATTGGCTCGGCACGCAGGAAGCGAGCGGAGCGCTCGGCCGATAGACCCGCGGCCACGTTTTGGATTACCGTCGAGGCGGCGGCGAAGGCTCGCTCCGCCCCGTTGTCGTCGCCGGTTGCGTACAAGGCGCGGGCCAGTGACGCCTGCGCCTGCCAGCGCTGAGGCGGACTGCCCAGGCGATCGGCCTGCTCGACCGCAAGACGCAGCTCGGGAAGTGCTTCGCCACTTTTTCCAAGGGCGACGAGGGCCTCACCCAGCAGCGTGCGGCCGACGATCTCGTATTTCACTCGGCGGACGGGTATGGACAGCTCGATGGTCTTTCGCGCCCACTCGACCGCATCCTCGGTCCGTCCGGTCAGAAGGCCGAGCTCTGCTTTAGCGGCGGCCAGGCGAATGCCGACCAGCCAGCGGGCCCAGCCCCTCGTGTTGATCGAACCCTCCCACTGGATACGCCATGTGTTCTCTGCGGTCGTGATGTCACCCTGCAAAAGGGCGGTCTGCACGAGGTCGGCCATTGCCATCGCCCTCGGCATCGTGAATCCGGTCAGCAACTCGGACCCGACCAACGCGTCCTCGGTCCGGCGCCTTGCCTCCTCCAGGAGAAACAGGTCGCGCAGCGGGAGCGTCGAGTAGTTCTGGACGATCCGGGTCGACCGGCCGAGCTTTTGTGCAAGCTCCAGTGTCTGATCGAACAATGCAAGGCCTTCTTCATAACGCCCTGTCGAGGTGAGAACCATGGCCCTCAGGGATGCGCTCCTCAGGCGGGCCTGGAGACTCAGCGGATCAGATTCCGACTCCGTCACCTTGGCCATCAGATCGCCGGCCTCGGTCAGGCGCCCCATCCAGTAGAGCTGTTCGCCAAACATGTGTTGATGGTTGATGAGATCCCAGGGCCGGCTGCCCGGAACCCAGGTGTCCAGTGCCTTCTGGCCCAGTTCCGCTGCGCGATCGAGGTCGCCCGGCTCACCTCTCATCGCGAGACCCTGGCTCAGGCGCGCACTCGATACGGTCACGAGCTCCTGGTCGCCTAGCGACTGGGCGAGCCCGAGTGCCTCCTCGGCTCCAGTGATGGTCTCCTCGCTGCGCTCTGTCCACTCGGTTCCCCAGATCCATCCCAGGAGTCCTTCGACGCGCTCCCGACCGCTCAGCTCCGGCAGCAGCTCCCCCAGATCGTCGACCGCCGCCTGATACTCGTCGAGCCTTGATCGGGCGAGCCCGCGCGCCAGTCGAATCCGGCGGCGCGAGGCGTCGTCAGGCGCGAGCTCGAGCGCGGCATTGTAGTGAGCGACCGCCTCCTCGAGCGCCCAGCCGTCGAGCGCCTGCTCGGCGGCAAGCATCAAGTAATCGATGGCCTTGTTCGGCTCCCCCGCCTCTCGCCAGTGATGTGCCAGGAATGCGGCCAGATCCTTCGCCTGACCAGCTGCCGACTCGATGTATTTCGCGACCGCCGCGTGGCGCTCGCGGCGGAGGGAGCGGGGAAGCGTCGAGTACGCAACGTCTCGAATGAGCATGTGCTTGAACAGGTACTCGATGTCGCCGCGGACCCTGCTCGATGGCACCCGACGGATGAAGTTCCGCATCTCCAGCGCAGCCAGAGCCTCGTCCAGCTCTCGCTGGCCGCGAAGCGCGGAAAGTACGCCGCGCCAAAAGGTCGGGCCGACGACGGATGCGTCCAGGAGTACCGCGCGGGCGGTGGTTGGCAGAGCATCAAGGCGAGCCGCGATCGCTGCTCTGACTGTGGTCGGAAGGTCGGAACCGAGCTCGTGCCCCTCGGTGAGCGCCGAAGACAGCTCCTCGACGAAAAGAGGATTTCCTTCGGAGGCCTCGGCCAATCGCTCGATCGCCCCTTTGAGGCCGGCCGATTTCAGAACGAGTCGCTCCGCGAGGGTGAACGACTCGGCGCTGGACAACGGCTCGAGTCCAATCGTGGTGTGAGCGAACAGGCCACTGCCCCAGGCTGGTCTGCGGTCGACGAACTCCGGCCTGGTCAGCCCGACGATCACCAGCGGCACATCCTTTATATGCGTTGCGAGGTACTCGATGAGATCCAGAAGGGCGGCGTCGGCCCAGTGCAGGTCCTCGAAGATGACAAGCAGCGGTTGGATCGAAGCAAGACCCTCGAGCAACCGCCGGGCTGCAAAGAACAGGTAATCCCGATCACGGGCCGGTTCGTCGACACCGATGCCGGTGAGCAGCGAGATGTAGCGGGTCGTCTCTTCGACTTCCGTCGCCGGCAGCAACCTCTCGACGGCCGCGTAGAGCTTCGCCCTGACCGTGCCCGGCGGATCGTTCTCGTAGATTTCCGCGATGCCTCGCACCAGCTGCGCGAACGCGCCGTATGCCGCACGCTCGCCATACGGCAGGCACCGCCCGCGCGCTACCGCGGCCCCGTTTTCCTGGACGCGGCGAGAGAACTCGCGCTGGAGCCTTGACTTGCCGATGCCGGGATGGCCGACCACCGTCACAAGATGGGGATGGCGGTCGGCGACCGCGCCATCCCAGATCGAGGCCATGAGCGTGAGCTCGCGCTCGCGTCCCACAATCGGGAGGTCGGGTCGGGCCCTACCCGCATCGACGATTCCGACTGCAAGCCACGCGTGGACCGGATCCTCCTTTCCCTTGGCCACGACCGACGGCAGAGCCTCGTATGTGATCGCGTTTCGAGTTAGCCGGTAGGTTTCCTCCCCCACCACGAGGCTGCCGGAGGGCGCTGAGTTCTGCAGCCTCGAGGCGGTGTTCACGACGTCGCCCATGGCCAGCGCCTCCCCGGTGGCGCGACCCGCTTGGACGTTTACGACAGCTTCGCCGGTGTTGACTGCGCCGCGGGCCTCGAGTTTCAGCTGCGAGACCGCCTCGAGCACCGCAAGGCCGGCTCTGACGGCACGCTCTGCGTCATCACCGTGGGATATGAGCGCTCCGAAAACAGCCATCACGGCGTCGCCGATGAATTTCTCCATGGTCCCGCCGAAGTCCTGGATCTTTTCTTGGGCGGCCGCATGGTACGCATGCAGGGTGTCTCTGACGTCTTCGGGATCCGCTCGGTCGGACCGGCCCGTGAAGCCGACGAGGTCCACGAAAAGCACCGAAACCAACTTGCGTTCTTGCTTCGCCGCCTCTTCTTTCAGCGCTGCGCCGCACGCGAGGCAGAACCGAGCTCCAGCCGGGTTGTCCTGACCGCACCGCGGACACGGCACGGCCGCAGTTTAACTCTGCGCAGTCATCCGTCTATTCGCAAAGACCTTGGAAACGCCGTACGGACTGCGCGGATGAGGATCCTCGTAGATGTGATCGATCCGATGGATGTTGAATGCGTTCCGTTAGCGAACGACGAATCCTGCTTGCCGCGTGGCGGCCTTACTGCGGCAGCTTCCTGATCGCGTCGCCCGCGCGCACGGTTCCTGAAACGACGACGCGGCAGTTCGCTCCGCGCAAGCGAAGGTCACGACCGATCGGAGAGTTGACGAACTTCAGCGCGTTCACGCCGAATCGCGCCGAGAACTTGGCGCAGCCGGTGTGCGGTGGCTCGCTGAACTCGATCACGGCCGAGCCGATCTGAACCCGGCTGCCCGGAGGCAGGTTGGCGCGGCTGATGTCGAGATCGACATAGAGCTGGTCGCCTGCATCCGCCCAACGGTCTCGATTCCCCGCCATCGCCGCCGCTGCCCGCGAGTTCATGAGCGTCAGCTGGGCATCTGGATTCGGACCACCATCCGGGGTGTGGGTGCTTCCTCGAACCCGCCAGGTGTCGCCCTCCAGACCATCGTGGATATCAAGCCGGGCCTCGGTCAGGACTTCTCGTTCGTCAACGCCGGGCCGCCGAACGATCAGCTCAACAGTCCCCCCGTCCGCGGGCGCTGCTCGGATGTGATCGAGGCTCTCCTCGAGCAGGCTCAGCTCGGCGTGTTGCAGCACACCGGTATTTTGCACGGGCCGAGTCGTGCACGGCCGGTGATCGGCCCCTCTCCTATCTGGTCCCGGCGCCGACGACGAGCTCGGCGGGTGCTTCGAATCCGGTGGCGCCTTGAAAGGTCTGGAGCTCCCGCTCGATCTCTCGGACTCATGCCGGCCAATGTGGCCGGCTGATCAGACGGCAGGGACCGCAGGTACCGTGGAGAAGACCGGTTTTGTACGTCGCAGCAGTAGCCAGCGAACCCAGACCAGCAAGAGAACGTACTGAGCGAACTGGCCAATCGTGTAGGACACGACCACGATCGGAACCGGTGTTCTCGCCAAGCTTTCCAACGGATCCCAAACCAGCTCCATCAGCGCGTAAGCGACTGCTAGCCCGATCCAGAGCCGGGCCGGGGCATGTCGACTCCAGAACTCATAGACGAGGAGCAGCAGCAAGGGCGCTGAGAGCACCCAGTAGCTCAGCCACTCGATCGGGCCCAGCATCGGGGACAGGAGACAGGCGGCCGCAAATACTTGCCAGTTCGGCTCGTTCGTCTCCGGCACGCCTCGGGCGAGCAGCCAGGCGATGACCAACACGCACGCGGCGAGCGAGAAGTCGATCGCTGCCGATGTGGGCAGGCCGAGGCGGCAGAGCAGGGCAGCCGGCGAATAGTTCTCGGGGACGCAGCCGAACATCGCGCCACCGCCCTTGTTGAGAAACTCGGCGAAATAGAGCATCGGGTTGATCAGCGAAATGTCATTCGCCCGCCAGGCGAGAAAGACGAGGCCCGCGATGCTCAGCCCACCCGCGACCGCGATCGACCAGACGCCGACCCAGCGCGATCGAGCGCGAATCAACAGCACCAGAGGTAGAAGAACCAGGATCGGCTTCAGCGCGATCGAGAGGCCGATCAGCAGGGCGGCCCACCCACCGTGGCGGCCGATCAGCACGAATCCGCCCAATGCCAGGACAAAGACGATGAGGTTGAACTGCAGCCAGAAGATGGTCGCGATCGCGGGCGCGAACACGGCCGCCGCGACCAAACTCCCCCACCACCAGCGCGATGGGAGGCGGCCGTCGAGCCGGCCCCAAACCACCATGAGCAGAGCGGCCCAGAGCATGACGTTGGCGGCCATGAAAAACCGCGCCGCGGTCTCTTCGGATGCGAGGCGCGTGATGGTCGCCATGGGGACGGCAAGAAAGGGCATCGCCGTCCAGCTGGCAAGCCGCTGCGGGTGGCCGGTCGCCCAAGCCTCGAGCCCGCCTCGATACGCGAGTCCGAAGTCGGCGGTGTATCGGACTGAGAGAGCGAGCGGGGTGATCAGCAACGCCGGGAGCAGCGGAGCAAAGCGACGTAGTGGAACGCGATGCTGCGGCGATGTGGCCAAAGTCGCGCACATGGTAGCCGCAGTGTTTGAGGAAACGGCGATTTTCTAACCGCGCTGGAGCTTCTGATCGCCGAGGGTGACAAGGTCGCCATCCTGTGGACCACACGAGGCACACACGTAGGCGACTTCCTTGGTCTTCCACCAACTGGCAAGAGCTACACCATCCAGGGCATCGACATTCACCAGTTGCGCGACGGCCCGTATGGCCGAGCACTGAGATGTGGTGGATGTCTACTCGATGCTCATCCAGCTAGGGGCGCTGCCGGCACCCAGCGGGGCCTCTGTATAGAGCGGCGCTGGCGGGGCGGCGCGGAAATGGCGTCGCCCCGCACCACTAATTTTTTTCCCATTGTGGAGAAAGACGCGGAGCGCTAGGCAGCTCGAGTAATCGGGGCAGGACGTATCAGCAGGTAGATCCCGACTACGACGGTCCAGAGGCTGAATACCATGTAGCCGATTTGGCTGCTCGAGCTCTGAATTGATGCGGTACTTATGAGCCCGGTGACAAAAAGCACCAAGCCGACGAGCATGCCGGAGGCCCCGATCAGCCGCAGGGCGATAGGCCTGGTCCACAAGAGGATGCCAACCGCCAGCAAGAAGAGGGCCGCGATTTCGAAGCTCAGCGTGAAAGCTGCGCTGTCCAGCATGTACGCACCGAGCACCGTCTTCGGGTCGGCGCCTGCCTTGGCCCAGTTGACCATGACCACCTGTCCGGCTATCGCGAACGCGCTGACCGCGATGTAGGTTATTGCGGCGGCCAAGCCAAGGACGTTCAGCCAATGCAACGAATTCGTGGCGCCGGCTCGACCGACGGCGTAGAGATATGCCGCAAAGGCAAGAAAGAGCAGGTAGCCCAGGAGCTCGAGGTAATTGCCGATTCCCGCCTGGCTTGCGCTCACGCCCTTGACGTAGATTTCGACGGCCTCGGCCGTGGTATCCGTTGGAAGAGCGCCATGCACGCCAAAGCCGACGAACGTCACGACCACCGACACGACTCCGGTGGCGGCACCGACGCGACTGATGCCAGATTCAGTCATCAGCGAGAGCTTATCGTCGATCGTGCTGGCTTCGGGAAACGCAGGCATGAACGGCTACACCACCAACAGCTTCGGCGGGAATCCTGCAGAGTACGGGTCGCTCTACCTGTCGACCTATCTGGCCTTCCCGTCCGGTACCGGGTTCAACACTTCGTCGCGCTTCAACAACTTCGTGGAGCCAGAGTAGTTTTTCCGAGCCCGGCAAATTCCGCATGTGTGGCGTCAGCGGTGCGCATCCGCGGGCATGATTCCGCCCGGGCGGCGTCAGGCGTGCGGAAATTCGACCGGCCCGAATTGGTAGCCCAAACGGGACGCTACTCGAACCACTGGACCAACTCAGCCGGCACTTGCAACCGGAATCGACGTAACCGCGAACAGAACGAACTCTGGCGCCGATGTGCAGCGATTCCCGCCGCATCAGTTTGGGGAATTAGCCGGGAGGACCAGCGGGATCAATACCGGTTCCGCTCAGCGGCACGACACCGCGGATCCGTGTTCCGCCGCCGTCAGACTCCACCCGCAGCGTTCCGCCGACCGCTCCAATGCGGTCGCGCATGTTGGTGAGTCCGGCGCCTTCAGCATTCCGATCGGGTTCAAAGCCGGCGCCGTCATCACAGATCTCAAACAGCAAGCCGCCCGCGTCCTCCCAAATCCGTACGCGCGCTGACGCCGCGGCCCCGGCGTACTTGGCGACGTTCTGCAGAGCCTCCAGGCAGCAGAAATACACGGCCGCCTCGATCTCGGGGGCATACCTACCGACGCCATCCGCCTCTAGGCTCGCCGGAATCGGTGCTCGCCGGCACGCGGCACTCATCGCCACGCCGAGCCCGGCGCTCGAGAGCAGCGGCGGGTAGATGCCGTGGGCCAACGACCGCAGCTCTTCGATCGCCGACCTGACGTCATCCTGGAGCTGGGTCATGAGCGACCGCGCCCGTTCGGGGTCGCGCTCGGCAAGCTGCTCGAGCAGCCGCACCTTGACGGCGAGCGCAACCAGGTGCTGCTGCGCCCCGTCGTGCAGGTTGCGTTCGATCCGTCTCCGCTCGGCGTCGGCGGCCGCCACCAAACGCCCGCGCGATGCCTGCAGCTCGACGGCCTGGCGGCGCAGTCGCTCGAGCGAATCTTGCAGCGACGAGTCCAAACGGGCCTTGTTCAACGCCACGCCTAACTCTCGAGCTACTTCTTGCAGGGTCTCGTCGACCTCGGCCGCAAGGCTGTCGCCCTTGCGCGCGCGCTCAGCGACTACCAGCCCGAAGAGCTGGCCGCTGTGGCTGACCGGGCCAACCCGCAAGGTCGTTCCGTTCCTTCTGTCGAGCAAGGCTGGCAGCCAGACCTTTGCCCACGCGGCGCTGGAGACCCGAGCGTTGGTTGCAATGGTCTCTTCGGCAGGAGTGATCGGGATGGGACTTCGCGCTGTGGTCGGCTCTGCCGCCGCGAGTCGCAAGGCGCCGGCCTCGCAGAGCCAGACTTCGGCCGCGTCCAGTTTGAACCCGTCCCTCAACGCCTCCACCATCTGGAGCAGCAGCTCGTCCATCGGAACTCCTCGATTCAGCTGGCTGGCGAACGAGCTGCGCACGAAGTCGATCGCTGAGAGGCTGGCAGTCTCTTTGCGCCGTCGCGCCAGGGCTGAGGCCGCGGACGTGGCCACAGCGATCACCAGGATCGCCGCCACCAGCGCGCCCAGGAGAATGTTCGGGCGATCGAGCGGGCTCAGGTCTGGCACGTCTGGCTTAGCTCTTCAGTCCTCCACGCGCAAGGCTTCAACGACGGGTAGGCGGGCCGCGCGCAGGGCAGGCGGGATGGTCACCACCAGCACGGCCAGAAAGACGAGCCCGACGGTGAGCGCCAGCGATGAGCTATCGATCACCACGGCGGCACTGGGAAGCAAGACTTTGTAGAAGGTCACGCCAATCAGCGCCCCGACCCCAATTCCGACCAGCGCGCCGCACGTCGCTGTGATCAGGGCCTCCGAGACGATCCCTACCAGCACCTGCGCCGGCCTGTAGCCCAGGGCCCTCAGCACGCCGATTGTGCGGCGGCGCTCGACCACCGCCCTGAGCGCGAGAATGCCCAGGCTCAGGACTCCAACCAGGAGTCCGATCCCCATCAGCACTCGCATTGTCCACACGATCGCCACCGTTCCGGCGGAGGCCGAGTCAAAAATCTCCTGGATGGTCGTTGCCTCTGCTCCCTGGCTGAAGACTTCCCGCTGGATTTGCCTGGCCACCACACTCGCGTCGGTGCCACGCACCGTCCTGGCCATGATGGTCGTGCCGACCGGGAGCGTGGTGAAGACCGCCATCGCCGCTTCGGACCCGGCGATGCCCCAGAGCCCGACGTTTTTCACCACCGCCGCCACCCGAAGCGGCACGGGTCCGTCTGGTCCCGTAAGCGTGACGGTCAAGCCGGGGGTGCCGTAAATGGGCGATACGACCAGGTGCGGGTCGGATGCCAGGGCCTGCCAGACCTCTGCATCGCTCTTGTACCGACTCTCCCGGCCGCCGAGCTCGAAGGGTTGTGCCGCCAACTCTGTGCTGCTGAGCGAGTAGAGGGGCACGTACTGGTCCTTCCTGGTGTCTCCGTTGCTGTCCCTCGTCTCCCCTCGGTACGGCCGGGTCGGCATCACGACCTGGCGCGAGATCTGAGGCCGAACTGAATCCGGAATCGACAGCCCGGGTGTGGTCGGCGCGTCGACCCGGATGTTGTATTCACCGACGCTTTCGCGTTGCTGCGCCGAGGAGCTCGGAATCACCAGCGCGAAGATTGTCAGCATGGCCAACACGAGTGCGAATGCTCCTGTGCCCAGGCCGGCCCTGAGGGGCCGCCGAGTCAGGTACGCCAGAGACGGCCTCATCGTCACGCGGGTCCCGCCCTTAAGCCAGCCGGCTGGGATCTCGAGGAGGCGCAGGTTCGAGGCCACGACCAGGCTCAGCCCAAAGACCGAGACGACGGCGCAGACGACGATGACCAGGATGTCCCACTTTCCGAGGGCGATGGCGCTCACTCCGGCCGCCGCCCACACCGTAAGTGCAACCCCGGCCAGCGTCGACCGCAATCGCTCGGAGATGCGGCGGCCGATCAGCGCGGACGCCAGGATCACCAGGCCCACCCCGCCCACAATCCGAATCGAAAGGTTCCCGGTCACCAGGGCGGCGATCGATCCCAGGCCCAGGGTTCCAAGGAGCGCGGTGCCCCATATCGATCGCTTCCGGCGTCGGGCCGGCTCGGGCAGGTTCTTGATCGCCGACGAGATCTGCATCCGTGAGCTCCGGATGGAGGTCCCGAAGAGGGTGACGAGCACGATCAGGGTGCCGATTGCAATGGAAAAGGCCATCGAACCGAAAGTGATCGGGTACAGGGTCGGCCCAGGGGGGGCTGCCAGCGGGCCGGCGTAGAGCAGACTCCCGCCCTGAAGTAACCGCGCAAGTCCGAGGCCGGCAATCGAACCCGGCACAAGGCCCACGGCCGCGGCAACCAGGCTGTAGAGCGCGCCCTCCAGGACCGACAGGGTGACCACGCCGGTCCGGCCGAGTCCCAGGGCGCGCAGCACGGCATATCGCGGG
>Ga0209474_10003532_pt1 | contig 13692 bp, 14 predicted proteins | sample GraSoiAngelo_145_FD_185902 | JGI IMG/M metagenome (GOLD analysis project Ga0209474, IMG submission 185902) | Grasslands soil microbial communities from the Angelo Coastal Reserve, California, USA - 14_1009_05_20cm (SPAdes) (version 2) | ecosystem: Environmental > Terrestrial > Soil > Grasslands...
TCGCCGCCTTCAAGGTCTTGCACGATCTGCGGATGCGAATCTACGAGCAGCTGCAGCGGCTGTCGATGGGTTTTCACACGAGACAACAGTCGGGCACGATCGCGGCCAAGCTGATCGGCGACGTTGAGACTATCGAGTTCTTCACCGCGCACGCGGGCATCCAGTTGATCAGCGCCGCCACCGTTCCGTTCCTGCTCGGCATCCTCATGCTGGCGGTCAACTGGCGACTGGCCCTGGTGGCACTCGCCCCACTGGTTCTGATCCTGCTCATCCTGGTGGCGTTTCGGCGATCCGCGTACCAGGCCTTCATGCGTTACCGCGACGAGCTGGGCCGGCTGAACGGCATCATCATCGATCACATCCAGGGCGTCGGCGTGCTCAAGGCGTTCGCGGCGCTCGGCCATGCGCGGCGTGCGATCGACGAGCGTAGCGAGCAGTTGAAGCAGGCGGCGACGCAGGCCAACCTCATCCACACCTGGTACTTCGCTGGGGTCGAGTGGATGGCCGCGATTCCCGTGGCCCTGGTGCTGCTCGTCGGGGGATTGATGGCGCATGCCAGACAGCTCAGCATCCCCGACCTGGTGCTCTTCGTCTTCTTGACGACGCTGCTCTATCGGCCGGTCACCGAGCTCAACCGGCAGCTCGAGGGATTGCGCAATGCGGAAGCGGCGACGGATCGTATCTTCGAGATTCTGAACGCGCCGATCGAGGTGAAGGAGTCGCTGTCGGCGCGCGTTCCGAATGACCGACGGTACGATATCGCGCTTGATCATGTGACCTTCGCCTACGAGGCCGGGCGGTCCGTGCTCCACGATGTGTCGATCGACCTGAAGGAAGGCTCGGTGCTCGCCCTCGTGGGACCCAGCGGCGCCGGCAAGACCACCGTTGCCAACCTGATCACCCGATTCTGGGACCCGCAGCAGGGCGCGGTCCGGCTCGGTGGTGTCGACCTCCGCGAGCTGCCGCTCGATTACGTTCATCGTTCGATCGGGCTGGTCCTGCAGGACGTCTTTCTCTTCAACGACACCGTCAAGGCCAACATCAAGATCGGTAATCCGGAAGCGACCGACGCGCAGGTTGAGGCGGCAGCCCGCGCGGCGTACGCGCACGAGTTCGTGGATGATCTGCCGAAGGGCTATGACACGATCATCGGCGAGCGCGGCGTCCGTCTGTCTGGCGGACAGAAGCAGCGGCTTTCCATCGCCCGGGCGCTGCTGCGTGACGCGCCCATCCTGATCCTCGATGAGGCGACCTCATCGGTTGATCCCGAGGCTGAGCACCTGATCCAGGCGGCACTCGCCCGACTCGTGGCGGAACGCACCGTGCTGGTCATCGCGCATCGACTGTCGACGATCCGGCAGGCAAGTGAGATCGTGGTGCTCGACAAGGGCCGAGTCGTGCAGCGTGGCCGCCACGATGACCTGGTCGATGCGCCGGGCCTCTACGCCGCCCTCTATCGCGCTCAGCAGGTGGCTCGTCGCTGGGATGTGGCGACCTCGCAGCGCGCCGATGAAGAGCTACCGCAAGCCGTCGAGTAGCAGCCGGCGGAGCGCCTCGAGGCGCTCGAACTCCTCCATGCTCAACTTCGCGGTGCTCTTAAGGGTGTGCGGGTATTTGATCTTTTGCACGGCGTCGATCAGCGCCCGCACCTGGGGTTCCGTGAGCTGGTACTCGTAGTAGGCGATGGTTTCGAGCTCGATCTCGCGACGGATCGGCAAGTGATGGATGGGCGCCGCCACCGGCTCCGGATCCGTCTCCGCCAGGATTTCGGGTGCTGTGGAGGTTTCGCGAAAGAGTTCCGCTGAGCCGTTCAGCGAAACCCGCTTAAACACGACCGGCAACGGGCTGCTTGGCCTCCACCGGCGTGGCGGGCGCCCGTTTGATGACCGCTCTGGCCAGGGCTCGATACGCGTTGGCCCCTTCCGAGCTCCCGGCATACTGGAGGATCGACATTCCGGCCAAGGGTGTCTCCGCAAACCGGATGCTGTCCTTGATCACGACATCGAAGACGACGTCGCCGTACCGCTCTCGAACCAACTCCAGCACTTCCTGGGAGTGCAACGTCCGGGACTTGTGGATCGTCGCCAGGATGCCGCTGATGCGCAACTTTGGGTTCAGCTTGGCGCGCACTCGCTCGATCGTGTTGTGCAGCAGCTGCATCCCTTTCATGCCGAAGTACTCGCACTGCAGCGGGATGAGGACTTCGTCGGAGGCCACCAGCGCGTTGACGCACAGGAGGCCAAGCGATGGCGGGCAATCGATCACCATGAAGTCGTATTCGTCCTGGCCCGGCGCGAGCTTCTCCTTGAGGAAGGTCTCCCGCCCCATCTCAGATACGAGCTGAATCTCGGCGCCGGATAGCTCGATGTTCGACGGGATGAAGTCGACGCCCAGGTTGCTGTGCTTGACAACATGGCCAAGCGTGACCTGCGGATCGAGGAGGAGATGGTAGAGGGTGAGCTCGATCTGATCCGGCTGTTTGAACCCCATGTTGATCGTCAGATGCCCCTGGGGATCGAGGTCGATCAGGAGGACGCGCTTCCCGAGCTCAGCGAGTGCGCATCCCAGGTTCACCGCGGTGGTCGTTTTGCCAACCCCGCCTTTCTGGTTGGCAACTGCGATGACTCTGCTCAAACGGTGGCTAGACCTCTGTGCTGGAACGTGGCTGCGGCTATTTAACGGCAATACGGCCGCCTCGTCAAGTTCCATCTGCGGACCGGATCGCTGGACGTGGCAAGCTGCGTGGAGATTTAGCAAAAGTTCTTTGCCATAAACTGATAGCCGCGTGATCTTCTATCCTCTGGCGGCCACGCTGATCAGCGCCGCATTTGCGGTGACGCTCGGGCTGCAGTACCGGGCGAAGCCCCGTCCGTATTTGCTGGTCTGGGCGGTCGCGCTGGGACTCTATGCGATTGCCGCTCTTACGGAGGTCGTTGGCGCCGCCGGCGGCTGGAATGCCGCGCTCTACCGGATCTATTACTACCTTGGAGCCATCGTCCTGGTTGGGGTGCTGGCGCTGGGGACCATCTACCTCCTCGCGCCTCGGTTCGGCCGTCCGGCACTCTGGGTGCTGCTGGTGCTGGCAGCCATTGGTTTGGCAGGCATCGTCGGCGCCAGCCTGCAACCCGGCCTGCTCGACACCCGGCAGGTGCCCTCCGTCGACACGATCCGGCTGGAGCACGGGAGTTTCAATGTGATCTCGCTCATCATGGCGGCCGTCGTGAACATTGTGGGGACGGTCATCCTCGTTGGGGGTGCGGCCTGGTCGGCTTACGGGACCTGGCGTCGAGGCGGGGCGCCATCCCGTCTGGTGGCGAATATCCTGATCGCCGCCGGCGCCCTGATCGTGGCCAGCGTATCGACCCTTACCCGCCTGTTTCACATCTATGAGCTGTTCTATGTTGGCCAGGCGATCGGGGTGCTGGTGATGTTCGCCGGGTTTTTGGCCGCGCAGCGGGCCCCCAGCCGAGCGGCGAAACTGAATCCTGCGACCTCGCGCTGAGGCCGACCCCCACCCCGACCCTCCCCACATGGGGGGAGGGAGTTCGATCCTGAATGGCAAAGAACTACCATTAGCTCGCCGTTGGAACGGCACAAGCAATGACGCACGCGGGAATTCGCTGTACCTGGTGGGCCTCGACCGACGGGCAGCCTCCACCGGCAGCCGGCGACGGCCACGCGCCCGATCCGGATGCTCGAACAAGGAGGCTTTATGAAACTCGTCAAGGAAATTCCCGACAGCGATAGCCAGGAGGAGTGGCTGGCGCGCGAGCGCGCTCACCTCTCCCAGGTCCTTTACCGATATACGCCGCTCGTCATCGACCATGCCAAGGGGTCCTATCTCTACGCCGTCGATGGCCGCCGTTACCTCGACTTCGCTTCCGGCATCGCCGTGACGAACCTGGGGCACGGCCACCCCGACGTGATCAGGGCGGCGAAAGCCCAGCTCGATCGGCTCGTCCATATTTCGGTGGTCGCCCACCACGAGCCTTCGATCCAGCTGGCGGAACGGATCGCGGACCTCGCTCCGGGCAAGCTCGACAAGGTCTTCTTCGCGAACAGCGGCGCGGAGGCGGTAGAGGGGGCGATCAAGCTGGCCCGCTATACGACCGGCCGCTCCGCGCTCGTCGCCTTCCAGGGCGCCTTTCATGGACGAACCTACGGGGCACTCTCGCTGACGGCGTCCAAGAGCTACTACCGCGAGCGCTATGAGCCGTTCTTGCCGGGCGTGTATCACGTCCCATACCCGTATCCGTATCGAAATCCGACTGGGCCCGGCGATGCGGCGACACTCGACTATGTCTTCAACTTCATCGACGAGATGCTCGATACCCGGGTGCCGCCGCGGAACATCGCCGCGTTCATCGTCGAGCCGGTGCTAGGCGAGGGCGGTTACGTGGTGCCACCGGCGGGCTTCATGCCGCGGCTCCGCAAACTCTGCGATGAGCACGGCATCCTGCTCATCGCCGACGAGGTCCAGTCGGGCTACGGGCGAACCGGCAAGATGTTCGCCTGCGAGCAGACCGGGGTGGTGCCTGACATCATGACGCTGGCCAAATCGATCGCCTCGGGTCTCCCACTCAGCGCGGTTGTGGCCGGCTCGAAGCTGATGGATCAGTGGGAGCCAGCTGCACACGGCTCGACCTTCGGCGGCAACCCGGTCTCATGCGCCGCCGGGATTGCGACGCTCGACGTTTTCGAGCGCGAGCAGGTGCTGGCCAATGCCACGGAAAAGGGTGCGGAGCTGATCCGCCGGCTGCGCGACCTGCAGCAACGGACGCCGGCGATCGGGGAGGTGCGCGGCCTCGGCCTGATGGTCGGGGTGGAACTGGTTGGCAAAGGCGGCGTCCCAGACAAGAAGCTGCAAACGAAGATCCGGCAGGTCTGCCTGGATTCCGGCCTGGTGGTGCTGAGCTGTGGGGCGCACGATAACGTGCTTCGGCTCGTGCCGCCGCTGAACCTTTCACAAGCCGAACTCGACGAAGGATGGGAGATTTTGAATGGCGCGTTTGAGGAGGTGGCAGCATGAGCCAGACGATGACCAGTGAGCGAGGCCAGCGAACGGACTCGAAGACCTACAAGAACTACATCGGCGGCCGCTGGGTGGAATCGAAGAGCGGGCGAACCTTCACCTCGACCAACCCGGCCCACAAGGACGAGGTGCTGGGCGTGATGCAAGCCTCCACTGGCGAGGACGTGAACGCTGCCATCGAGGCGGCCCAGAAGGCCTTTCCAGGTTGGAGGCATACCCCGGCGCCAACTCGCGGCGAGATCTGTCTCAAGGCGGGGCTGATCGTCCAGGAGCGGAAGGAAGAGCTGGCCCGCCTGATGACGCAGGAGATGGGCAAAGTCCTCAAGGAGGCGCGTGGAGACGTCCAGGAGGCGATCGACATGGCCAAGTATGCCGCCGGTCTCGGACGCCATCCGCATGGGGAAACCGTCCCCTCGGAGCTTCGCAACAAGTGGTGCATGACCGAACGAGTCCCGCTGGGCGTGGTCGCCTGCATCACCCCCTGGAACTTCCCGATGGCGATCCCGTCGTGGAAGATCTTCCCAGCGGTGATGGCGGGCAACGCGGTCGTATTCAAGCCCGCCTCTGACACGCCGATCATCGCCACCAAGCTGGTCGAGATTTTTGAGGAGGCGGGCCTGCCCGGCGGCGTCCTCAATCTTGTCACCGGCAGCGGCAGCGACGTCGGTGACGTGCTGGTCAGAGATCCGCGAGTCCAGGGCATTTCGTTCACGGGGTCGACGGCGGCGGGCAAACATATTGCGGAGATCGCCGGTCGCAACTTGAAGCGGCTGGGTCTCGAGCTGGGGGGCAAGAACGCCATCGTGGTGCTTGACGATGCCGATTTGCCGCTGGCGGTCGACGGCGCGTTGTGGGCGGCCTTCGGTACATCAGGTCAGCGCTGCACCGCCGCGTCGCGCTTGATCGTCGACAAGAAAGTCGAGAAAGATTTCACGGATCTGCTCCAGGAGCGAGCCGCCAAGATGAAGGTGGGCGACGGCCTGCAGCCGGATACCGACATGGGCCCGGTGATCAACGAGGCGGCGCTCAAGAAGGTGCACGAGTACACCGATATCGGGAAGAAGGAGCACGCCCGCCTGGTGCACGGCGGCGACTTCGCCGGTTCCGACGGTTGGTTCTACCGACCGACCATCTTTGCCGACGGCCGCAAGGACATGCGGATGGCGCAGGAGGAAATCTTCGGTCCGTCCACGCTGGTACTGCCGGTGAGCGACCTCGACGAAGCGCTCGACGTCGCGAATTCGACCCAGTATGGCCTTTCGATGTCGATCTACACCAACGACCTGCGAAAGGCCTTCCATGCCATGGAGGAGATGCAGTCGGGCATCGTCTACGTCAACGCGCCCACCATCGGCGCCGAGATCCAGCTGCCCTTCGGGGGTGTGAAGAACACCGGCAACGGCCATCGCGAGGCCGGCACCGTCGCGCTCGACGAGTTCACCGAGTGGAAGACGATCTACGTGGACTACAGCGGCCGCCTGCAGCGCGCGCAAATCGACACGGGAGAATAGCAAGCCGCGGTCACCGCTCAGAACATCCAGTTCATCGATGTCGGGCAGCGGAGGGTCCGATACCTCGACGAAGGGACCGGCCATCCGCTGCTTCTCTGTCACGGTTTCATCGGCTCCCTCGAGAACTTCCATAGCTGGAGTCCGGCGTTCGCCGGGCACCGGCGGGTCCTGATTCCGGACCTGCCCGGATGCGGCGAGACGCCGGCGGGCGATCCGCCCTTCACGGTGAGCAGCCACGCGGACTTTCTCCGATCGTTCGCCGATCGGCTGGGCCTAGGTGGACACGACGTCGGCGGCATTTGCCTGGGGGCCACGGTGGCGCTCGACTATGCGTCTCGCTTTGGCGAGCGGGTCTCCCGTCTGGTCCTGCACACGCCGATTTACTCGCCGCGAACGCTGCGCGCACCGTTCAAGCGGCAGGTGGCCGCCTTTACCGCCGGCCCGATATTCTGGTGCGTCGACCGCCTGCGGCGGAATCGAGTGGTATCGGATCTCTACAAGCGCTTCCTGATTGAAGGCCCGGGCGTCGATCCCTACGATGCCCAGGTGAACTTCGAGAACCAGCACCGGGCGGACGGGCGCGCCGCTCGCCAGTGGTTGCGCGACGGCATCACCCGGGACTACCGAGACTTCCTCAAAAGCTGGCGCAAACCCGCGCTCGTCGTGGTCGCGGCGGAAGACCGGATCGTGGACGTCAGCGCTATCCGCAACCTGCGACAGCTGATGCCCCAGGCCGAGATCCGGGTCATCGAGTCGGCCGGGCACGGGTGGACCCCGACGCTGATCGCGGCGCAGGTGGAAGCAATCACGGGATTCCTCAAGACGTGAGCGAGCACGAGTTCAATACGTCAGGACTTTCGACCTGGGCCGGGTTGAAACCGCCGGCGGCCGGCTCGCGGCCAGACGTGCGGATCCTGGGGGTGCCGCTGGACCGCGGTTCGCTGTATCGTCCCGGCGCGGCGAAGGCGCCGGCGCAGCTCCGAAAGATGTCGGCAATCTTCGCGCCAGTGAGCGAGCAGGCCGAGCTGTTCGACACTGTGACGCTGCAGGATGACGGCGACGTGTCCCTGGTCGACGGTGACATGGGGGCCAACGTCGAGCACGTGGCGGCCGAGATCGGCCGGACGCCCGAAGGGACCCTCCCGATCGTGCTGGGCGGCGACCACACCACGGTGAGTCCCACCCTGATCGCGCAGCAGCGGCGGCTGAACGGCCGGCTGAGCATCCTCTATATCGACGCTCACCCGGACCTGAACGACATCTCCCGGCAGATGCGCTGGTCCAACGGCTGCGCTTTGCGGCGAGGTCTCGAGATGGGCGAGATCGACCCTCGCAAGGTCACCCTCCTTGGCTGCCGTGACTACGACTGGGAGGAAGTGGAGTTCATTCGAAAAATGGGCGTTACCTTGATACCGGCCGCGACAGCGCATCGGTGGACCGGGAACCAGCTGGCGGACGAGATCGGATCGAGAATCGGCTCGGACGCGCTCCATATCTCCCTCGATATCGATTCCCTGGACCCGTCGTATGCGCCGGGAACCGGGGTGCCCTCGGCCGGCGGCTTGACCTCGCGCGAGCTGCTGGATTTTCTCCGCCAGCTGCGCGGAGTGCGCCTGGCCGGTCTCGACGTGGATGAAGTCGCACCGCCGCTCGATGTGGGCCACGTGACGAGCCTGGCGGCCCTGAAGTTCATCTTCGAATACATCGGGATGGTGAAGCTCAGCGCAACCAGCTGATGGAGCGCGGCACGCCGACGTCGCTATCGTCGGCGCGGGTGTCATGGGTTGCAGCCTGGCCTTCTACCTGGCGCGGCAGGGCCGCAGCGTGATCGTGATCGATCGCGGCCGCATCGGTCAGGGCGCCACGGCGGCCTGCGCCGGTGGCATTCGGGCGCAGTTCTCGACGGAGGTCAATATCCGGATCGGTATGGAAGCCAAGCGCGTGCTGTCCCGCTTTGCCGATGAGACCGGCGCCACCGCCGACTTTCGCCAGGTCGGCTACCTCTTCCTGCTGACGACGGATGAAGAGCGCGAACGATTTGCCGAGGCGGTCCGGCTGCAGCGACGGCTGGGCCTCGACGACGTCGTCGAGCTGAGTCCATCGGATGCGAAGGCAATCGTTCCCGGACTTGAAACCGGGGACCTGGCCGGCGCGACCTTTTGTCCGAGTGACGGGCTTGCGGGTCCAAACGAGGTGACCTATGGGTTCGCGAACGCGGCCCGCCGCGGCGGCGCTGTAATCCTCGAAGACACGCCGATCGACGCCTTTCTGACGCGGGACGACACGGTGAAGGGTGTTGCCACGGCCGGGGGCGACGTCATCTGTCAGGACACCGTCATCTGTGCCGGTCCTTGGTCGGCGGCCCTCGGAGCGATGCTCGGGCTTGCGTTACCCATCGAGCCGTCACGCCGGCAGGTGTTTGTCTCGGAGCCGTTCAGCGGAATCGGGCGTCGCACTCCGATGACGATCGACTTTCACACCTCCTTCTACTTTCATCCCGAGGGGAACGGCGTGCTGTTTGGCATGAGCGATCCCTCGGTAGCGCCAGGCGAGGACACGACCGTGGACTGGTCCATGCTCGAGCGCATCACGGCAGTCGCCCAGCGGCGCTGGCCGCCGTTGCTGGACGCGCGAGTCAAAACGGCGTGGGCGGGATTGTACGAGATGACCCCTGACTTTCAGCCGCTGATCGGCCCACTTCGCCCGGGCCTCTGGGTGGCGGCCGGTTTTTCGGGTCACGGCTTCATGATGGCGCCCGTGCTGGGCCGCTGGCTGGCGGCCTGGATGGTCGGCGGCGCATCGCCCACCGACCTCGCCGCCTTCGCTCCCGACCGCTTTCAGAGGGGCGCCCTACAGCCCGAACGCAACGTGGTGTAATGAGGCTCGCCTTGCGGCGCGGGATCTTTCTCCTGGTTTTCGGCGTCGCGCTGGGCGCGTGCACGCCAACCGGGGTATCCCTGCCGTTTTCCGAGCCGGCGGCAGCGGTGGTCGACGGCCACAGTATTCCGATGAAGGCGTATCAGGCCCGGCTGCAGGTGAGCCGCCATCGCGACCCCTTCAACGGCGTCCCCGAGGCGATCCCGAGCCCGGCTCCCTCGAAACGGCTCGAAGATTTCACCATCGACCAGTTGGTGCGCGAAGAAATCGTCCGCCAGGAGGCGGAAAAGCGCGGCATCACGATCGACGACCGCGCGGTGCAGGGGAGGATCGATGGATTGCGGTCGAAGGACGGTCCCTCGGCGTTCAACGCGGCTCTCAGCCGGAACGGGTTCACGGCCGAGAGTTTTGGCGCATACGAGCGGGCGCTCTTGACCGAGGTGAGCCTCATCCGTGCCATGGCGGGCGACCGCGCCCGCTCCGCCGCCGGCGAGCTCAAATCGGGCGCGACCTTCGCCTCGGTGGCGGCGCGCTGGAGTGACGATACGGGGACCTTTGCCCGTGGCGGGGACGCGGGATGGTTGCGTCCGGCGGAAATTCCCGAGCCGCCACTGGCGACGGCGGTGGAGTCGCTGACCACCGGCGCGGTGAGCGGCATCGTCCAGACGAATCGCGGCTTCACCATCGCCAGCGTGCTCGAGCGGCGCAACGACCAGGTGCACCTGGCCGTGATTCTCGTCCTCGCGCCCTCGATTGACCTTTACAGCCCACAGGGCACCGGCGCATGGTTCACGAAGTTTGTCGACGACCGCGAGTCGGCGCTGCGGGGCGCCGGCAAGATCGTTGTCAAGGTCGGCAGCAGTGCCCGAGGCTGAGGACGAGCGCTGGCGGGTTTTCCTGGCGATCGAGATTCCACCAGCACTCCGCCGAAGCCTGCAGCGGCCGCTCGACGGGCTCGATTCGCTGAGCGAATGGATCCGGGTCAACCCGGTGGAGCGCATTCACCTCACGCTCCATTTCCTCGGACACCTTCCCATCCCGCAGGTGGAAGAGCTGCGTTCGCGCCTGGATCCGATCGCCGAAAGCCATCATTCGATGCGGCTGGTCGCGCAGGGGGTTGGCGCCTTCCCGAGTCTTTTCCGAGCCCAGGTGCTCTGGGCCGGAATCAGCGGCGCCGAGCTCCCCGGATTGATCGCCCTCCAGGCCGACCTGGGTGACGGGCTTCGCCAGTCCGGGGTGCCGGTTGAAGATCGCCGCTTTCGCCCACACCTGACGCTCGCCCGGGTTCACCGACCCTTGCGGGCAGCTCAGCGCCGGCGGCTGCAGGACTGGGCGAAGACCTGGCGCGAGATCGAGCTGGGTCCGCTACCGGTCAAGCAGGTGCGCCTGATGCGCAGCCAGTTGGGGGCCGGTCCGCCGCGTTACAGCACGCTGGCGACGTTCCCTCTAAAATAGGGCTTCCGCAATGCGCCCATAGCTCAGCCTGGATAGAGCACCGGGCTACGGACCCGGGCGCGGGGGTTCAAATCCTCCTGGGCGCATTCTCTTTTTCTCGATCGCACCGGGGTGCTGATCTGCTGACCTATGATGTGGCGCGATGTCGCGCCCGGTCCGCACCGAGATCGTCCAGCCGGACGGGCGTCACGTCTACCTCTATGGTGATTTCGCACCGGCCCCGGACGGCTACCAGGCGCCATCGATGCCGACCGGCGTCTATCAGCGCCTTTGGAATCCACTCCGCCGCGAGTGGGTGCTGGTAGCCGCGTCCCGTCAGGCCCGCACCTTTCTGCCGGAGCGAGTCGACTGCCCGCTCTGTCCATCGCGGCCCGGCCACGCAACCGAAATTCCGGCGTCGGGATTCGAAGCCGCGGTCTTCGAAAATCGTTTTCCGGCCATGGTCCCGGCGCGGCCCGCGGGCGGATCATGCGAGGTGGTCGTCTACACCGATGAGCACGAAGGTTCCTTCGCCACCCTGTCCGCTTCCCGGTTGACGCGGCTGGCCGACGTCTGGACCGATCGCTATCGGGAACTCATCGGCCGACGCGGGGTTCGCTACGTCTTCATTTTCGAGAACCGTGGGGAGCAGGTGGGCGTGACGCTGCATCATCCCCACGGTCAGATTTACGCTTACCCGTTTACCCCTCCGGTAGCAGCGACAGAGCTGCGTCGCCGGTCCGGCGGATGTTTGCTTTGCCAGCAGATCGACGATGAGCGGAAGGGCCGGCGTCGTGTCTTGATCGATGAGGGCGGCGTGGTGGCCTACGTTCCCGGTTATGCCCGCTGGGCCTACGAGGTTCATGTCGCCAGCCAAGCCCATCGGCCGGCGTTGACGGCGCTCACCCCCTCGGTCCGGCAAGCGTTGCTGGCGACGATGCAGCGGATCGCCCGCGCCTACGACCGCCTTTTCGATGTACCGATGCCGTACGTGATGGCGATGCACCAGGCGGCAGCGGGGCAGCCGGCGCCGCAGGCCCACCTGCACGTCGAGTTCTATCCGATCCTGCGAGACCGCGGGAAGCTGAAATACCTGGCCGGCTCCGAGTCGGGTGCGGGGGTCTTCATCAACGACACGCTGGCCGAGGAATCGGCCGACCGGCTGCGTGCCGTGCTCGCGTAACAACCTCGCGGAGGGCTGGTGGCGCGCCGTAGGGAAGCCCAGGGGGTGCCGTTGCTCTGCCGTGGATCTGGTGCGGGCGATGCTCAGCGCGTTCGCCATGCTCAACGCCGCCGGGTGGGCGGCGCTGGCCCTCGCCTGGGCCTTCCGGCCGGAATGGGCGGAGCGGCTGCCCCTGCAACTCGGCACCCATCAGCGGTATCTCAAGGCCGCCCCGGTTTGGGCGCGTCTGGCGGCCGCGCTGACCGGATTCTGGACACTGGCGGCGGTGCTGTATCTGACCGCCGGACACAACACCGCCCCGCTGATCGTCATCGCTCTGTTCACCACCGCGGCGGCCTTCTTGATCATCGCGATCGCGGCCGCCACCGCCGTGTTTCGGGCGCTCCAGCCGGATCCGCTACCGGTCGCGCCGGAGAGCGGCCAGCAAGCGCTCTAGCCTCCCGGCCGCATCTTCGAGCTCGCGGGTGATCGACGCCAGCTCGGTTGCTTCGCCCGGATGGAGCTCGTACGACCGGGCGATCTGAGAGAGGCGGTGACCGGCGCCCATCACCGTGTTCTTCAGTCGCCGGAGCTGCTCCTCGGTCGCCGGGGAATCAGGCATGGGCGGCCTCCGGGGCGGGCTGCCGCCGGCCCAGCGCGACGGCCAGCGAGCTGGCCAGGGCGGCGTTGTGCTCGAGCAGAGCGACGTTGGCTCGGATGACCCGTTCGCCTAGGCGCGCCTGCAAATGGCGCAGCTCGGCCGGCGTCCGCTCCGGACCATGGGCCGCCGGGTCATCAACCGCCAGCTCGCGCAAGGGGATCGCCAGGTCCACGGGCAGCGGCTGGCTCACCACCGCGCCGGCGCCGCCCAGATCCCAGTGACGCTGAAGCATGGTCGCTAGCTCGTCCACGCTGTCCGCGCGGACAGCCAATCGCAGGCCTGCAGCCGTGGCCAGGAACCCGGCGAGAATCGATGAGCGCCACCCGATCACCGGCACGCCCAGGGTCTCGAGTCGCTCCAGGGTGGCGGTCGCATCCAGGGTTGATTTCGGTCCGGCGCAGACGACGCAGACGGGTTGCCGGCTGAGCTCGGTCAGGTCCGCGGAGACGTCGTGGCCGTCGCCGGGATGAACGCCGCCGATCCCGCCGGTGCTGACGATCCGGATGCCGGCTTTCGCCGCGGCGGCGATGGTGGCCGCCACCGTAGTCCCGCCGAATCCCGGCGAGGTCAGGGCAGCCCCGAGATTCCAGGGCGACACCTTGACGGCGTCGGCACGGTCTGCCAGGGAGGCACACTCCTCCATCGAGAGGCCGACTCGCAGGCGGCCGTCGAAGACCGCCACCACCGCCGGCCTGGCGCCTTGCTTCGTACAGGCGTCCCACTGCCGCGCTACCGCCTCCATCGCCGCCGCCTTCGGCAGACCGTGCGTGATGACGGCGGACTCCAGGGCGACGACGGCGGCGCCGGCCGTGATCGCCTCGTGGATGGTGGCTGCGACGTCCAGACTGCTTACGGCCAGCATCTTACGTGGGTATATTTCTCTTTGCCCTGCGGGCGTAGCCGAATTGGTACAGGCGCACGGCTTAGGACCGTGTGGCGCAAGCCATGGAGGTTCGAGTCCTCTCGCCCGCATTCTTCAGGCGGAACGGCTGAAAGGGTCGACCCAATGCCGTCG
>Ga0209474_10003533_pt1 | contig 13688 bp, 9 predicted proteins | sample GraSoiAngelo_145_FD_185902 | JGI IMG/M metagenome (GOLD analysis project Ga0209474, IMG submission 185902) | Grasslands soil microbial communities from the Angelo Coastal Reserve, California, USA - 14_1009_05_20cm (SPAdes) (version 2) | ecosystem: Environmental > Terrestrial > Soil > Grasslands ...
GATAGCCGATGCGGCTGCCGGCGAGGAACATCGTGCCGTCGTCGGCCGAGAACAAGGCGGTGGAGACCGACGGCCGTCCCAGACGGGCGGCGCTCGTCTCCAGCTCACGGCCGAGCGTGGCAGCGAGCGCGGCCAGCGAATCAACCGCAATCGTGGGCGGCAGCTCGGCGGCGATGACGAAGCCGTCGGGCGCGACGATCATGGCGCCGCGAACCCAGTGCAGACGCTTCAACTCCTGAACGATGTCCCGGACATGCCGGCCTCGCGAGGCGCTATCGTGCTCGAGCGCGAGCTTGAGGCGCATGAGGTGCTCCTGTCGAGTCCGAAGCGACCGGCGTGTTCACCGGCGTAGCTGGGGGCGCGATCGCCGGCGTGCCGCCGGCCAGCCCCAACTCGTGCAGCGTGGCGGACCAGAGCCGGTTCACGTCGAGCAGACCCTGGGTCGGATCGGTCGCGCGTGGCAGCGCGAGTGAGACCACGAGCTCGCCGTCGGTCCGTGTGAAGACGGCGTCGTGCCCGTCGTCGACGATGGCGCGGTGCAACGGGCCGAGGCCGGCGCGCTCCAACGCGCCGGTGGCGAGGTGCAGCATGTGGGCGAGCGCCTCCGCGACGTCCTTGGCGTCTTCGGCCACGGGCTGCGAGGCGATCAGGCCGCCGTCGGCGCGCGCAATGATGAGGGCGCGGCCCGTGCCCGGCAGATGCAGCCGGTCGACGCGCGGATGCGCGGGCGAGTGCGCCGCCGACGGATGCGGCGCCGGCGGCGCCTCCGCGCGGCGCGTCCGTACGGCCGCCAGCAATGCCGTGGCCTCGGGGAAGTCGGGATAGAACCGCAGCGCGCGCCGCAGCAGATCGTGGCACGCGTTCGCGTCGCCCTCCTCGAGCGCGATCCGCGCGAGCCCGAGCAGCGCCCGCGCGTGCGTCGCGTCGTGGTTGAGCACCCACTGGAATTCGGCCTTCGCGCGCTCGGGCGCGCGACGCGCGGCGTGCAGGTACGCCGCGAGGAGATGCGCGTGGAGATTGTCGGGATCGAGCTCGAGCGCGCGCGCCACGAGCTCGCCCGCCTCAGCATAGCGGCCCTCGCGTCGCCGCTCCTCGGCGCGGCGCAGGGCGCCCGGCACCGATATCGGGTCGCGGCCTCCACCCGCCCACCAGAGGCGTCTCAGCAGCGGCATGCGGGCGCTCCGTTCATGCCAGCGTCACCCTGACGACTTCTTCGACCGTCGTCACGCCCTCCACCACCTTCTGCAGGCCCGCCTGGCGCAGCGTCTTCATGCCTTCCTTCTGCGCTTGCTCGCGCAGCTCGGCGGTGGACGCCTCCTCCAGGATCATGTCTTTCAAGGCCTCGGTGATCGGCATCACCTCGTAGATAGCGACGCGGCCCTTCATGCCCGTGCCGTTGCACGTCGCGCAGCCGGCGCCGCGGTAGAACGTCACCGAGCCGCGGCCCTGCGGCACGTAGCCGTAACGCACGAGATCTTCCTCCTTGCCCTCCACCGGCTGCTTGCAGTCCTTGCAGATCCGCCGGCCGAGCCGTTGCGCGAGCATCAGCAGCAGGGCAGAGGACAGCAGGAACGGCTGGATGCCCATGTCGACCAGCCGGGCAACCGTCGACGGACAGTCGTTCGTGTGCAGCGTCGTGAAGACGAGATGGCCCGTGAGTGCCGCGCGCACGGAGATCTGCGCGGTCTCCAGATCGCGCGTCTCACCGACGAGGATCACATCCGGGTCCTGGCGCAGGAAGGAGCGCAGCACCATCGCGAACGTGCGGCCGATGCCGTCGTTGACCTGGACCTGGTTGACGCCTTTGAGGTTGTATTCGACCGGATCCTCGGCGGTCATGATGTTGTGGTCCGGTGAGTTGATCGTCGAGATCGCCGAGTAGAGCGTCGTCGTCTTGCCGGAACCCGTCGGGCCGGTGATCAACACCATGCCGTACGGCTGGTGGATCGCGTGACTGAACTTCTCGTAGCTCCACGTGTCGAAGCCGAGCTTGGTCATGTCGAGCTGCAGCGACTCTTTGTCGAGGATGCGGAGCACCGCCTTCTCGCCGAAGATCGTCGGCAGGATCGAGACGCGGAAGTCGATCTCCTTGGAGCCGTGGCGCAGCTTGATGCGGCCGTCCTGCGGCAGCCGGCGCTCCGAGATATCGAGGTTGGCCATGATCTTCAGCCGTGAGATCACCGCCGCCTCCACCCTCTTCGGGGGCGACACCATCTCGTGCATCACGCCGTCGATGCGGAACCGGATGCGGAAATTCTTCTCGTAGGGCTCCCAATGCAGGTCGGATGCCCCGCGCCGGATCGCGTCGAGCAGCACCTTGTTGACGAACTTCACGACCGGCGCGCCCTCGGCGGCGTCGCGCAGCTCGATCGCCTCGGTCTGCCGCGACGCCTCGTCTTCCAGGATCTCCACGGTGGCATCGTTGAGCTCGGCGAGCATGTCGTCCATGGACGAGCCGGCCGAGATCGGCTTGGCGTAGTGGCGCTCGATCGCGGCGCGAATTGCCGCGCCGACCGCGATGACCGGCAGCACGCTCAGCCGCGTCGCGGCCGTGATCTCGTCCATGGCCACGACGTTGGTCGGATCCGACATCGCGACCGTGAGCGCGCCGTCGACCCGCGACAGTGGTAGCACCTCGTGCTTGCGCGCGATGTGCGCGGGGACGAGGCTGAGGATCTCGGGGCTGATCACCTGCTGGCGCACGTCCACCGACGGCAGCCCGTGCTCGCGCGACAGCACCTCCACCAGACGCTCTTCGGTGACGAGACCGCGGCGCGCCAGGACGGCGCCAAGCCGCTCCTTCGAGCGACGGTGCTCGCGCAGCGCGTCGTGCAGCTGCTCCTGCGAGATGACGCCCTCGGCCACCAGCAGCTCGCCGAGCCGCGCACGAGTCGCGCGCTTGCGCGCGGTGGCCGCGGCCGCGGCACCGGTCTTCCCCGTCGCCATCGACCCCAGCACCGGCGCGGCCGAGGGCGTGGCGCCGGCGATCCGGACCTGCGTGCTCGGCGGCCGGGCGATGGGCGGCGGTGGCGCCGGCGCGGGCGGGACCGCGGGCGCCGGCTTGATGTGCGTGGTGTGTGCAGGCGGCGCGCTTGACCGCGACACGGGTGGCGGCGGCGCGATCGGCGCAGCTGGTGCGATGGGCGGCGGCGACGCGATAGGCGGCGGCGTCTGCGTCCGCGTTGCCGGTGGCGCCGGCGTACCGCTGCGACCGCGACCACCGACGGCGCCCTGATTGGGATCGATGTGCTCGATTCGCTCGGCGGTGTGCATGAGGCGCTCGATGTCGCCGAGCCGCGTGTAGATCTCGCGGAGCGCCTCCAGCACCGTCAGGTCGGCGGGATTCTGCGCCAGCGCCGCCTCGAAGATCTCGGCGCTATAGCGGAGCTCGGCCTCCTCGGGGGTATTACTCGGGCCGTTGCCGGATTGCACTCCGCACTTCCTCCGGGGTGAGCGGCGCCGCCAGCACGCCCGTGCGACGCGGTCGCTTGCGGGCTTCGACGAGGATCGCGCCGAGGGCCTGGCTCGCCTCGCGCGCGAAGAGTCGCACCATGCCGACGGTGGTCCGGTCGTCGAAGATCGCGAGCAGGATCGCGTCGTCGTCGACGGTGCTGACGTGGAGACTTTCCTTCGCGCCCTCGTGGAACAGGACCGAGAACTCGCTCTCGCCGAGCAGCCGGGCGAGCGCGGCCGTCGAGCTGAAAGCGCCGGCGGCGAGGGCGGCGATGGACACCGTGTCGAGCGTGCGCGATGCGCCCGCCATCGCGAGCGGCTCGCCGCTGCGGTCGATCAGCAACACCGCCGCGCCGCCCGAGTCGCCGAGAAAACGCTCCAGCACGGCGTCGATCCGCGCCGCGTCGGTTTCGTGGATGACGAGATCGTGTCGCATCACGACGCTCCTTCCTGTACCTGACCGAATTCCCGGAGCAGGACCATCCGGGACAGCGTGTTGAGGGTGTCGAAGACCCCTTGGCCCGTCACCGCGACTGCCTCGAACGCCGGCACGCGCCGGGCGCCGCGGTTGAGCGTGTATTCGAGATAGTCGATCGGCGCCACCTCCGGCAGGTCCCGCTTGTTGTACTGGATGACGTAGGGCAGCGTGGCGAGGTCCAGGCGGTACTCGCGGAGGTTCTCACCGAGGTTGCGCAGGCTCTCGACGTTTTCCTTGAGCCGGTCCCACTGCGAGTCGGCCACGAAGACGACGCCGTCGACGCCGCGGAGCACGAGCTTGCGCGTCATGTTGTAGCGCGTCTGGCCGGGCACCGTATAGAGCTGGAACTTCGTCGTGAAGCCGCGCACGGTGCTCGCCGACACCGGCAGGAAGTCGAAGAACAGCGTGCGGTCGTCGCCGGTCGCGAGCGAGATCATGTTGCCGCGGTTCTCGTCCGGCAAGCATCGGTGCACGTATTGCAGATTCGCCGTCTTCCCCGCCAGGCCGGGCCCGTAGTACACGATCTTGAAGTTGATGACCTTGGCCGCGTAGTTGATGATCGACATTCAGCGCGTCTCCAGCGCGGCCGCCGCGCGATCGGCATCGCGCCAGGCGCGACCTGGACGCGCCACCGGTCCCGCGGCCGCAAGCAGCGCCGTCCCGCGACCCCCGACCGGGCGCACGAAGATGCGCCGGCGGCCCTGGCGGAAGACGACGGAGACCAGCGCGCCGAGATCGCCATCGGATGCACGGCCGAGGCCCTCCCACACTGCCAGCGCGAGCTGCCCCAGGTGCGCGGCCTCGCGGCCGGATTCGCGGAAGACGTAGACGCGCGCCCCGCCGCCGGCGTCGGCGAGCACAGCCGGGTCGACGAGCCCGAACGACGCGGCGAGCGCGCTGGCGACCGCTGCCACGCGCGGCTCCACGGTCAGTGCGGACAGCGTGCGTGACGGCAACGCCGCGCCCTCGCTCGCGCGACCAGCCTGGCTGGCCGCGCGCGCGGCGCGCAGCTCGAGCAACGCCACCGGCGCGCCCGGTCGGCGTGCGGCCACGACCACCGGCGTCGGCGCTGCGCTGACGATGATCGCGGCGCGCGCCGTGCGGACCGTCACCTGCTCACCCGCCGCGGCGCCGAGCAGGCCGGCGACGCGCGCGGCCACGGCCGTCACCGCATCGCGCGACACGGCGGGTTCGACGAACGCGACGAGCGGAGTGTCCTCGACGGTGCCCGTCCACGCTTCGAACGTCCCGGCGCCGGCCAGACACGCGGCGAGCTGCATGAGCGCGTCTCGCGCGACGACCTCCGAGGCGGCGGCGCGCCGCGGTGCTGGCGCCGCGCTCCGAGCGACGATCGGCGACGTCGGCGGTGGCGTGGCGACGGGCGGAGGGACGGGGGCGGCGACGGGCGGCGCTGGCGGCGCGACGGGCGGCGAAGGCTGCGGAGCTCTGACGGGCGGCGCCGGCGCGGCGGGTGCACTCGCCATCACGACGCCGGGTGGCAGCTCCGCGGCCTCGCCCGGCGTGGGCGTCGCCGGCGGTACCTCACGCGGCGTTGCGAGCGGCTGAAACGGCGGCGGAAACGCTTCGAGGCCGGCGATCGCGCTCGGCGTCGGCTCCGTCGAGAACATGCCGCGCGGCAGCTGCCGAAGCACGTCGTCGAGCGGCAGCGTCAGCTTGAGGTCGGGGAACTTCTGCCGAAACTCGACGTCCGACATCGCGAATGCGAGCTCCGGGAACTGTGCGGCCACGATCGGCCACGGCACCTGGACCGCGCCCTCCGGCAGCTGCTCGAGAACGAAGCGGCGGGGCACGGTGATCCAGTGCGGCTCGCGCAGGCTCTCGGCAACGCGATCGAGCGGCAGCGTGAAGGCGCGCGCGGGAAGCTGACCGGCGATCCGCTCGAAGCGCACGCGCACGACGTCGTCGCCGGCAATGTCGTCCACGGGCTCGGGCGATTTCGCCGCGGCAGAGGACGCCGCCGGCTCGGCGGAGTCCGCAATCAGCTTGCGAGGCCGCGGGTCGCGTAGAGTCGGCGTCTCGCTCGACGTGGCGAACGGTGTCGCCGCGGTCGGCGCCACCGCAGTCGTCGGCGCGACCGCCGCGGCACTCGCCGGCACGACCGGCGCCGCCGGCGTCGCTGCGCGCGCACGCTCGGCGCGCGGCGTCGTACGCACCGAGAGCACGCGACCGCGAAACGGTGCGAGTGCCATCGGCGTGGCCACGAACGTCAGCAGCGGCACCGGACCGAGCCGCGCGAGCGCGTGCCCGAGCGCAGAGAGCGCGGTGACGTCCACGACCATGGTGAAAGCGGCGGCGGCGGCGGCGCCGAGCGCGACGTGCATCAGGCACGCGCCGCCCGTCCACTTCAGATGGCGCGCCGGCGACGCGCGGCGCAGCAGGACGAGCGAGAGCGCCGCGTAGACGAGCGGGACCACGACGACGGCCCACGCCGGCGCCTCACCCGCATCGCCGAGGTCGAGCCAGAACAGACCGGCCGCGACAGCGAGGTAGGCGGTGGCCACGCCGAGTGCCTGGAGCCAGCGCCCGAGCACGGCGACGTGGGAGCGGCTCACGTCACATGCCTCGGGCCAGCTCGGGAAGCGCGCGCCGCGCGTAGTAGCGCACTTTGCCGAGCGCGCTCGGCTCGCTGATGCCCACGGCGAGGAGCCCCGAGGCCGCGACGCCGTAGACCACGACCATGCCCTTCTCGTATTCGAGGATGACGCCCTGCAGCGGTCCGCGACCGAGCTCGCGACCGAGCCCGTCGGACGACTCGGCCAGGCACGCGCTCAGCGCCGCGGCCACGTCCGCGTCCACGCCCGCATTCGCCGTCGCCTCCACGACGAATCCCTCGCGGTCCGCGAGCACCGCCCACTGCACGCCATCCATCGCGAGAAACTGCGCGAGCACGGCGGCGGCGCCTTCGGGCACCGGCGTCGCATCGCTCGGGGCGGGCGGTTCGGCGGCCGCCGCCGTCTCGCGGCGCGCCGAGGCGCGCACGGGCGCAGGAGCCTGCGCGAGCAGGTTATCGAGATGGCGCATGAGATCGTCGGCGGCGAACGGCTTGGCGAGGATGCCGGCCGATTGCGCGCGCGCTGCGCGCTCACGCACCTCGTCGTTGACGATGCCGGACATCAGCAGCACCGGCGTGTGGGACAGGCGCGGGTGGCGCTTGATGAACTCGCAGATCTCGTAGCCGTCGCGGTCGGGCATGACGACGTCGCACACGACGACGTCAGGCGCGTCGCGCTCGAGCCGCTCGATCGCCTCGCTGCCCGACGCCGCACACACGACCTCGATCTGCCGGCCGGCCAGCGCGCGCTCGACGACCTTGCGCACGCTCAGGCTGTCGTCGACCACCAGCACCTTGCTCATGCGCGTTTCTCCTCGTCCATCGCTCTCGCGACGTCGAGCAGCAGCTGGTCGACGCCGCGATCGATGGTCTTTGGCTGGCTTTTGAGCTCGTTCGGATGGACCGGGATGAAGCAGAACTTGCCGCCGCGCTCGCGGTGCGAAGCCGCCACGAGCGCGCGGAACGCGGATTCGCCCGCCTCTCCCGCGAACTCCGCGTGCGTCACGCGGCCGCTCTCGAACACGATGAGACCACCGCCGGTGGAGAGTACGAGCACGAGGCGCCCGGTCTTGCCGCCCACGGCGATGGCCTGCGTGAGCTCCTCGATTTCGAGCACACCGAGCGCGCCCTGGAACGTGCGCGCGCCGCCGTTCGTCCCCACGGCTTCGAGCCCCGCCATCGACGGCGCCGCGGCGAGCGGGCTCGGCGCCGCGGCGACGGGCGGTGGCGGCGCCACGGGCGGTGACGGTGCCACCGACGGCGGCGGTGGCGTCGCGCGCCGCAGCGTCGGCACGGTCGGCAGCGGCGGGAGCGTGACCGGCCTCGGCGGCGGTGCGATCGGTGGCGGCGCGACACCCGGCTCCGGCGAGATCGGCCGCGGCGCCCGCGGCGTCATGGCCGGCGCGGGTGCGCTCGGCCGGAGCGTCGGCGGCGTGGCCGGCTTCGGCGTGGTCGCATCCTGCGCACGGCGCACGAGCTCGACGACGCGCGTGACCATCGTTGCGCTGCTCAGCGCGTCGGGCAGCAGCAGATCGACACCGGCGGCGGCCGTCTGGGACGGCGCGTTCTCGCCCGGGGCGACGACGAGCACGAAGCGCACGTCCTTCGTCGACGGATCGCTGCGCACGATGGCGCACAGCTCGTGGCCCTCCATGTCGCCGACGCGCGCACGGCTGATGATGACGTCCTGCTTGTTCCACTCGAGCATCGTCAGCGCGAACGACGCGCTCGTCGCGGTCGAGACCTCGACGCCGCCGGCCTGGAGGGCCCGCGCCAGCACCGGCGCGCGCTGCGGATCCGGATCGACGAGGAGCGCCTTCATGCCGACACCAGCGAGGCGACGAGCGTGACGAACGCGTGCTCTTCGACGGGCTTGGTCACGTAATGCCGCACGCCGAGGCTCTTGGCCAGGGCGACGTGCTTGTCTCCCGAGCGCGTGGTGAGAACGATGACGGGCAGGTCGCGGGACGTCGGCCGTCGACGCAGGTCGTCGATCAGCTCGTAGCCGTTGACGCGCGGCATCTCGAGGTCGGTCACGATGACGTCGAAGGTCGCCTCGGCCAGCCGCGCGAGCGCGTCGGCGCCATCCCCGGCCGTGGTGACCGCGAAGCCCGCCTTCTCGAGCATCTGCCCGACGAACCGCCGCACGCTGACGGAGTCGTCGACCAGCAGTACGCGATGACGATCACCGCCCGTCTCGTCGGCGGTCTCGACGATGCGCGTCTGCGGGATGGCGTGCTCGACGGCGGTGCCGCGGTCGGCGATCTCGACGAGCGTGCCGGGATCGAGCATGAGCGTGACGCGACCGTCGGCGCCGACGCTCGCACCGCCGTAAGGGCCGACCCCCTCGAGGAAGCGGCCGAGCGGCTTGATGACGATGTCCTGCTTGTGCAGGATCTCGTCGACCTCGAGCGCGACCGTCCGACCTGCGCCGCGCACGACGATCACCGAGCGACGCGCCCGGCGCGGCCCGGCCTCGACGCCCAGCACGCCCGCGAGGGATACGAGGTCCATGGACTCGTCGCCGACGAGAACCGCGTCGCCGCGCGCGCCGGCGTGCACGTCCTCGGCCCGGACCTGCATGACGAGCTGCACGGCGTTGAGCGGCACTGCCAGGCGCTCGTTGGCGACCGTGACCACCAGCGCCTCGGAGACCAGCAGTGTCAGCGGAAGACGCAGGATGAACCGCGTGCCCTCGCCGACCACGCTGTGGACCTCGACGTCGCCGTTGAGCTTGCGGACGTTGGTGCGCACCACGTCCAGGCCGACGCCGCGGCCCGCCGCGGTCGTCACCGCGGCCGCCGTGCTGAAGCCGGGAAGGAAGATCAGATCGAGCGCGCGCCGGTCGTCGAGCTCGGTGGTGGCGCTCACGAAACCCTGGGCGACGGCGCGCCGGCGCACGAAATCCGGGTCGATGCCGCGACCGTCGTCAGCGACCTCGACGAGGACGGCGCCGCCCTCGTACGCGGCAGAAAGCGTCACGGCGCCGGCGGGGTCTTTGCCGAGGGCGCGACGCTCCTCGGGCGTCTCGATGCCGTGCGCGATCGTGTTCTGCACGAGGTGCAGCAGCGGGTCGACGATCTGCTCGATGATCGACGTGTCGAGCTCGACGCCCTCGCCGCGCGTCTCGAAGCGCACCGTCTTGCCGGCCGCGCGCGCGGCCTCCTGGCCCTGGCGCACGAACCGACCGAAGACACTGCCGATCGGCACCAGCCGCGCGCGGCCGATCTCCGTGCGCAGCGCGCCGGTGATGCGGTGGACGTGCGCCATATCGTCGCGCAGCGCCCGGGTCCCCGTTCCGAGCTGGGACTGCAGCTCGGCGATGTCGGCGGCGATCTCCGCCACTGTTCGCGCGAAGATCCCGGCGTCGTCGTAACGGTCGAACTCGAGCTCGGCGAACATTTCCGCGACCGACAGCGCGACGCCCGGCGCGGCCGCCGGCTTCGGTCGCTGCGCGGGCTCGCGGGCGTCGAACTGGCGGCGCTCGAAGTCGGCCACGCACTGGGCGAGCCGCGCGCGGCTCGCGAGGAGGGCGTCGCCGACGCGGTCGACCTCGTCGAGGCGCCGTTCGACCCGCTCACGCCCGATCAGCATCTCGCCGATCAGATCCATCAGCGCGTCGAGGCGCTCGAGGTTGACGCGGATCGTCTGGCGCGGCGGGCGGCGCGGCTCGACGCGCGGCAGCGCGGGGCGCGGCGCGCTCAGCAGCGCAGCGAGGGGCGACGGGATGTTCGCGATGGGCTCGGTGCGCGCGGTCTCGGCAGCCGCGTCCCGCGCGGGCGTCGCGGAGACCGGCGACTCGCCCGTGAGCAGCGCGTCGAGCCGCGCGCGCACACGCGTGGCGATGTCGGTGACGTTCGCGCGCGGATCGGGCGCCAGACCGAGCATCAGCCGCAGCACGCCGTCGGCCGCAAACAGCGTCTCGATCGCCGCCGCCGTCAGCGGACGACTACCTTCTCGCGCGGCGACCAGCACGTCCTCCATGCGGTGCGCGATCTCGCCCACGCGCGCACACCCAACGACATACGCCGCGCCCTTGAGCGTGTGCACCGCGCGGAACAGCCGCGCCACGCTGTCCGGATCCACACCACGCTCGAGCGCCCCGAGCGCCCCCGTCACGCTCTCGAGATGCTCCGTCGCCTCCGGCACGAAGTACGAAGCCACATCCCGATTCCCCGCAAAAAATGCCTCGAGCTCCGCCCGGATCGGATCCGAGTCCATCGGCCCCGCGCCGGCGGGTGTGGCCACGGAGCCCGGCCCGGCGGTAGCGGCCGGGGGCGGGGCGGGGGCTCCGCTCCCGGCCGCTGCCGCCGCGCCGGATGCCGGCGCGCCCGCCGCCGCATCGAGGGCGCGCTTCAGATGGCCAACGAGCGTCGTGAGCGCGCGCGTGTCGAGCGGTTGCCCGGCGAGCTCTTCCTCCAGCTCGGCCGCGAGCTCGGCGATCTTCGGAAAGCCATGCAGCGAGGCCGCACCCTTGAGCCGGTGTGTCACGACGAAGAGTGCGTCCTGCCCACCGGGGCGCGCAAGCGTCGCGGCGGCGCCCTCGAGCGCGGCCACGGTATCCCACGCTTCCATCAGGAAGATGGAGCGGAGGAACTCCTGATCGGCCGGCTCGGCCATGATCCTCTCGTCAGGTGGTCGCCAACTTGAACCGCGAGAGGCTTCGCGTGAGCTCGTCCGCCAGTTTCACCAGGTCATCGACCGTGCGGCGCGTCTGCAGCACGGCCTGCTCCGTGTGTACCGCCACCTCGGCGATGGAGCGCATCGCGCGCACCACGCCGTCGGCGCCGCGCACCTGCTGCTGCGACGACGCCGAGATCTCCTGCGCCAGCTCCGCGGAGGTCTTCGAGATGCCCGCGATGGCCTTGAGACTCTCCTCGGCGCGGATCGTGACCTTGTAGCCGGTCTCGACCTCGCGCGTGCCCTCTTCCATGGCCACCACCGCCTCCTGCGTCTCCGCCTGGACGGCGCGGATGCGCGCGGCGATGTCCTTGGTGGCCGTGGCCGCACGCTCGGCGAGCTTGCGGATCTCGTCGGCGACGACGGCGAAGCGCACGCCCGACTCGCCCGCGCCCGCCGCCTCGATGGCCGCGTTCAGCGCGAGCAGGTTCGTGTGCGAGGCGATCTCCTCGATCGTGTCGACGATCTCCGAGATCTCGAGCGAGCGGTCGCCGAGGCTCTTGATCCGCTTGGCGATGACCTGCACCTCGTTGCGGATCCGCTGCATGCCGGCGAGGCTGTCGCGCACGGCGCCCTCGCCGCGCGTCGCCGCGTCGAGCGTCTGCGCGGCGGCGTTGGCGGCGGAGGCCGCGTTGGAGGCGACCAGCTGCACCGAGCGCGACATCGTCTCCACCTCGCGGCTGACCGTCGTCGCCTCGCGCGCCTGCTTCTCGGCGCCGCCGGCCATCTGATCGGTGGCGCCGAGCATGTCGCTGGCGCTCCCGGTCACCCGCAGCGCGGCGTGCCGCACGTCGGCCAGCAACGCGCCGATCTCCTCGACCATGAGGTTGACGGCGTCGACGACGTTGCCGAGCACGTCGGGCGTGACTTCGCCGCGCTTGCGCAGATCACCCTGCGCGATCTGGGTCACCGTTTCCAGGAAGACCGAGATGTTCTTCTGCAGCTCCTCGCGCCGCTTACGCTCCTCGTCGCGCTCGGCCTCGGTGAGCACCTGCGAACGCAGCCGCGTGACCGTGTCGTTGACCGTGCGCGCGAGCTGACCGATCTCGTCGCGAGAGCGCACACGCACCGTGTGCGTGAGATCGCCGCGGCCGACCTGCTCGGCCACGCGCACGATCTCGCCCAGCGGGCGCGTGATCCGCCGCGCGAACACGGCGCCGGCCGCCACGGCCACGAGGGCGCCGACGCCGAACATGATCAGCAGGTATCGGCCGGACTTCGCGGCGGCGGCCTCGATGATCGCCTTGTCCATGCCGACGCGGACGGTGCCCAGCTGACCGGCGAGCATCGGCACGCCGACGTCGATGATCGAGCGTGTGGCGCCGGTGACGGGATGCGCGTAGTGGATCTCGCGCACCTGCTTGGCCGTGTCGCCTACCACGAGGTTCTTGTCGATGACATCGGGCGGCACGATCGGATGGAACGTGTGCGCGATCAGCGTCTTGTGCGGGTCGTAGACCATGACGTACGCGACGCCGCTGATCGCTTCCTTACCCGAAACGACCTCGTCGACGCGCGCCTGCACGGTGGACGCGTCGCGGTTGAGGATCAGGTCGACGGCGGACGAGGCCAGGCTATTGGCGATGGCGGTGCCCTTTGAGGTGAACTCTTCGGTCATCTGCGCGCGCAGCGTGCGCACGGAGACGTACCAGGTGACGGCCGCCAGCGGCACCAGCAGGACCGTCAGGAAGACGATGATCTTCGTCAGCACGCCGATCCGGATGCGCAGCTTGACCATGGCCGCTCCCCTTAGACCTGCACCGCCGCCGCCCAGTCGGCGATCGGCACCCAGCGGTCACCCTCGACGCGCGTGAAGTACACCGAGTCGAGGCCCTGGTGCCGCTCCGGCCCAAAGGTCAACGGCGCGCCGATGCCGAGGTCGAAGCTGCGCAGCGACTCCAGGGCCTGCCGGAACGACGCGCGCGTGGGCTGCGGGCCCGCGCGGCGCAGCGCCTCCACCACCACCTTCGCGTTCACATACCCCTCGAGGCTGATGAAGCTCACCTTCTGCACTCCGTAGCTCGCGTCGCGCAGCGCCTCGGGGACGACGGGGTTGTGGCGCTCTATGGCCGCGCGGTATTCCGCGACGCCGGGCAGCGCCACCTCGTCGTAGCTCGGTACCACCTGCGAGTTGACGAGCGCGCGCGTGTAATTCCGGCCGTTGCTCTTGCCGTGCTTGACCAGCAGGGCGAGCATGGCGTCCGATCCGACGAATGATAGGTTCGATACCGGGGCGAGAAACCCCGCGTCGCGCGCCGACCGCACGAAGGCGCCGCACCCCTGGTAGGCGCCCGTGCACAGCACCACGTCCACCCCGGCCTTCTGCAGCGCGTGCACGGCCGGCGACATGTCGTCCGTGAACTTCGCGCCGCGCGGATAGGTCGCCTCGGCCGTAATGCGCGCGCCGCGCTGGGCGAGCCCGCGCGCGACACCGTCGGTGCCGCTCCGCCCGTAGGCGTCGATCTGATAGAAGACACCGAAGCTACGCGCGCCCAGCGACCAGAA
>Ga0209474_10003536_pt1 | contig 13682 bp, 7 predicted proteins | sample GraSoiAngelo_145_FD_185902 | JGI IMG/M metagenome (GOLD analysis project Ga0209474, IMG submission 185902) | Grasslands soil microbial communities from the Angelo Coastal Reserve, California, USA - 14_1009_05_20cm (SPAdes) (version 2) | ecosystem: Environmental > Terrestrial > Soil > Grasslands ...
ATGCCTAAACGGAAAGACATCAAGAAGATTTTGATTATCGGGTCGGGGCCGATCATCATCGGCCAGGCGTGCGAATTTGATTACTCCGGAGCGCAGGCGTGCAAGGCGCTGCGGGCGGAAGGTTACGAGGTCGTACTGGTCAACTCGAATCCGGCGACCATTATGACCGACCCTGAGCTGGCGCACCGCACGTACATTGAGCCGCTAACGCGCGAATACCTGGAAGAAATCATCGCCAAGGAAAAGCCGCAAGCGCTTCTGCCCACTGTCGGCGGGCAGACGGCGTTGAATCTCGCGGTGGAGCTTTCCGAGAGTGGCGTCCTGGAAAAATACAAAGTCGAAATGATTGGCGCCTCACTTCGCGCGATCAAAGTCGCCGAAGACCGACTGTGGTTCAAGGACGCGTGCCGCAAAATCGGCTTGGAAGTTCCGGCGTCCGCGCTGGTGAATAACGCGAAAGATGCGATGCGGCTCTGCGACCAACTCGGCTTCCCCCTTGTGATTCGCCCGTCGTTCACTCTCGGCGGTACCGGCGGCTCGATTGCCTACAACAAGGAAGAATTTGCCGAATCCATTTCGACGGCGCTGGACCTGAGCCCGGTTCACGAGGCGCTGGTCGAAGAGTCCGTGCTCGGCTGGAAAGAGTATGAACTCGAAGTGATGCGCGACTTCCGCGACAACTTCGTGGTCATCTGCTCGATTGAAAACTTCGACCCGATGGGCGTGCATACCGGCGACTCCATCACGGTGGCTCCCGCGCAGACGCTGACCGACAAGGAATATCAGCGGATGCGAGATGCCGCGGCCGCCATCATCCGAGAAGTGGGCGTGGAAACCGGCGGGTCGAACGTGCAGTTCGCCATCAATCCGGAAAACGGCCGCATGGTCATCATAGAGATGAATCCGCGTGTGTCGCGCAGCTCGGCGCTCGCCAGCAAAGCCACCGGTTTCCCGATTGCGAAAATTGCCGCACGGCTCGCTGTGGGCATGAGTCTCGATGAAATTCCCAACGATATCACCGAGAAAACGCCGGCTTGCTTTGAGCCCACCATCGACTACGTCGTGGTGAAAATCCCGAAATGGCAATTCGAGAAATTCCCCGGCGCGGACAGTACGCTGGGCACGCAAATGAAGTCCGTCGGCGAAGTGATGGCCATCGGCCGCACTTTCAAGGAAGCGCTGCAAAAAGGCATCCGCTCGCTTGAACCCAGCACGCCTTGGCGCGCACCTGCTGAGACTCCGGATTCGCTGCTGCGCGAGAAACTGGCCACGCCGCGTCCCGACCGCATTTACTGGCTGCTGACCGCCATGGAACGCGGCCTCCATGCCGAGGAAATCTGCGAGCTGACAAAAATCGATCCGTGGTTCATCCATCAGATTGAAGAGTTGACTGCCATGAACCGCCGCGCCGCGAGCGTTACTGTCGAGACGGCGTCGAAAGATTTGCTACGCGAAGTGAAACGGCACGGCGCGAGCGACGAGCAGTTGGCGCAGATTTGGCGCACGACGCCGGCTTCCGTTCGGTTGCAGCGCGCTCGTTATGGCGTTTCGCCCGTTTTCAAACGCGTGGACACGTGCGCCGCGGAATTTGAATCCTTCACGCCTTACCTTTACTCGACCTACGAAGACGAGGACGAATCCGATGCGCAGCAGCGGCCAAAAATCATGATTCTGGGAAGCGGCCCGAACCGTATCGGACAGGGAATTGAATTCGATTATTGCTGCTGCCACGCTTCGTACGCGCTGCACGAAGATGGCTACGAAACAATCATGGTGAATTGCAATCCGGAGACGGTCTCGACCGACTATGACACTTCGGATCGGCTGTATTTCGAGCCGCTGACGCTGGAAGATGTCCTCGCCATCGTCGAACGCGAAAAGCCGCAGGGCGTCATCGTCCAGTTTGGCGGACAGACGCCGCTGAATCTTGCGCTGGAATTGAAGCGCAACGGCGTGCCCATCATCGGCACGGCTCCGGAGTCCATCGACCTGGCGGAAGACCGCAGGCGCTTTGGCCGCCTGCTGGATGAATTGAAAATTCCTCAGCCGCGCAACGCCACGGCGCTGATTCCTGAAGAAGCCGCGCGCGTGGCTGCCGAAATCGGTATGCCCGTGCTGGTTCGCCCGAGCTACGTGCTCGGCGGCCGCGCCATGGTCATCGCCTACGACGTCAACACCGTGCAGGATTACGTCGCCCAAGCCGCGCTCATGGGCCCGGCGCGCCCGGTGTTGATCGACCAATTCCTTGAAGAAGCCACTGAAGTCGACGTGGACGCCCTCGCCGACGGCACCGACGTGATCATCGGCGGCATCATGGAACACATCGAAGAAGCAGGCGTACACTCGGGCGACTCATCATGCGTATTGCCTCCTGTTAGCCTGACGCCCGCTGTTCTCGACACCATTCGCGAGTACACGCGCAGGCTTGCCCTGGCGTTGAAAGTCGTTGGCCTAATGAACGTGCAGTACGCCATTCAACGCGACACGGTCTACGTGCTGGAAGTAAATCCGCGCGCATCGCGCACCGTGCCGTACGTAAGTAAGGCGACAGGCGTTCCTCTCGCAAAAGTGGCCGCGCGTTTGATGGCGGGCAAGAAACTGGCAAGCATGCACTTGCCCGTCGTGAAGAACAATGGCGTTGCCGAAGTCGCCGTTCGCGAGTTTTATTCGGTGAAATCGCCGGTCTTTCCCTTCAACAAATTCCGCGGCGTGGACACGATTCTCGGCCCAGAGATGCGGTCCACCGGCGAAGTCATGGGCATTTCGACGTCTTATGGCCAGGCGTTTGCAAAAGCACAGCTTGCTGCCGGGCAGCGCTTGCCGCGCAAGGGCACCGTGTTTCTCAGCGTGAACGACCGCGACAAAAGACACCTGGCAGCTCTTGGTAAAGAGCTGTCGACGCTCGGTTTTCGCTTGCTCGCCACCCGGGGCACGGCTGCTGCCCTGGAAGCCGCGGGAATTCAGGCGGAGGCAGTCTTCAAAGTGAACGAAGGCCGGCCCAATATTGTGGACCTGGTGAAAACCGGGAAGATCGACCTCATCATCAACACACCGCTGGGCCGTGAGTCTTTTTACGACGAGAAGTCGATTCGGCGCGCCGCGATTCGCTACAATATACCCTGTATCACCACACTGGCTGCGGCCAACGCCGCAGCGCGGGGCATTCATGCCCTTCACGAGCAGGGCATTGAGGTGGCCGCGCTGCAGGATCTGCACAAAGGCCAGGCTGCCGCTTCCGGCGCGCCCGCCTCAGGAGATTAGTCATGGATTTGTCCGGAATTTTTCCCGCTTTGACGACGCCCTTCGCGGCTGACGGCTCCGTCTCGATTGTCGACTTAAAGCAGAACATTCAGCAATACAACAAGATTGGCCTCGCGGGTTACGTAGTGATGGGCTCTACGGGCGAGTCGGTGCTCCTTTCGAAATCGGAAATGGAAGCGGTTCTGGTTGCGGTGAAGGAAGTCGCTTCGCGAGACAAGAAATTGATAGCGGGTACGGGCGCGGAATCCACAGCAGAAACCATCGAACGCACAAAGCGCGCCGCGGAGCTTGGCTACGACGCCGCGCTGGTGAAAACGCCGTATTACTACAAGCCCGTCTACAAACCCGAAGTTTACTTTCAACATTACCGCCGCGTCGCCGATTCGTCGCCGATTCCCGTGCTGCTTTATTCCGTGCCGCAGTTTACCGGAGTGGCGCTCGAGCCACCGGAGATTGCGGTGCTGTCCGAGCATCCGAACATCATCGGCATCAAGGAGAGCTCCGGAAACGTGCAGCGCGTGGCGGAAATCATTGCCAGTGTGCGCTCTGATTTTCAGGTGCTCGTAGGCTCGGCGGCCACGATCTATCCATCGCTCGCCATTGGCGCGCGTGGAGCCATTTTGGCTCTCGGTTCCGCGCTGCCTGAAAAGTGCGTCACGTTGTACGAACTATTCCGCCAGGGCAGGCACGAAAACGCGCGCGAACTGCAAGAAGTGATTCTGCGTGCTTCGAAACTGGTCGTTTCCGAATGCGGAATTGCCGGCGTGAAATACACCATGGACCAACGCGGATTCCGCGGGGGCTTGCCACGGCTTCCACTTCTCCCGCTCAAAGATGAACAAAAGAAACGTGTTAACACCCTCCTGGAAACGCTGGAACCAGCCGCTGTGCGGGCCTAATCCGTTGTTATATGGCTCTGAATTTGGGGCCTGTCCCGCTTGCGTTCGAACCCGGCACGAACCCGGAAATTGATGAGACGTTTTCTCGCGGAGTTCATCTAACCGCTCATGGATTGTCGCGCTCTCGCGTTCAGCCAACTCCCCCACCAGCCTAAGCTGTTTCTCGCTTATTTGGAGAAGTTTGAAAGCGTGAAGGCGTTCTACGCCCACCCGCCCACGATCCAAGCGGTGACGCAGGCAAGCCGCAAGCTGGATTATCCCGCAGAGCGCCGTAGGGAGGTGGCTGCGATTCTTGGCAAGCAGAACACGGAGCTGGGCGCAGGGACGGAGACGCAAACCAATCTGGAACGGCTGGCGAACGGGGCGGTCGCGGTTGTGTCGGGGCAGCAGGTAGGGCTGTTTGGCGGACCCGCGTACGCGGCGTACAAGGCGCTGACGGCAATCCAGATTGCGGAGGAATTGACACGCGGCGGGATTGAGGCCGTGCCGGTTTTCTGGATGGCGACGGAAGATCACGACCTGGAGGAAGTGCGGCACACCAGTTGGTTTGATTCAGGGAAACTGATTCGTTACGAGTTGCCGGATGGGAATGAAGCGGAAACGCCGGTCGGACGGATCCCGCTGGGAGCTGAAAGCGGAAGATTGGCGCAAGAGGCCGCGGATTTATTGGAGAAAGACGGCGGCGAATGGCTCGCGCAGTACTTGGCAGAAAGTTACAAAGCTGAGGAGACGTACGGGAGCGCGTTCGGGAAGTTGTTCGCGCGATTGTTCGCGCAACAGGGATTGATTCTCATGGATCCGCTGGATGCGGGTCTGCACAAGGTTGCGGCGCCTCTCTATCAGCATGCGCTAGCGGAGCGCGACGTATTGAATGAAAAACTGCTGCAGCGCGGAAAGGAACTGGAACGGGCGGGATTTGACGCGCAGGTGAAAGTAACATCGAAGAGCACGCTGCTTTTTCGGTTTGAGAACGGCGCGCGGCAAGTGGTCACGGCAAGCAATGACAATTTTCACACCGGCGAGAAGAGCTGGCCGCGCGAAGAATTGACGCATTTGACCCACACAGAGCCGGAGAATTTCAGCCCCAACGCGCTGTTCCGGCCAGTGGTGCAGGACTACCTGCTGCCGACGGTTGCGTTCATCGGTGGGGCGGCGGAGCTTTCCTACATCGCGCAATCAGAAGTGGTGTACCAGCACCTTTTGGGGCGTATGCCGGTGATGCTGCCGCGCGCAGGTTTCACCCTGGTTGACGCGAAGGCCGGCAAACTTCTGCGGAAGTATGAGCTGTCCATCGAGGATGTGTGGGCGGGTTCGCAGGACTTGCGGCACAAAATGGAAAAGCAATCCGTAACCGGATCGCTGGCAAAGGATTTCGAGAAGGACCAGAAAGAAATGGGTGAGATGCTGGAAAAACTGGGGAAAAAGATTGAGGCTCTCGATCCCACGCTAAAAGGCACAGTCGAAAAGACGAAAGAAGGAATCGAATTTCATCTGGACAAACTGCGGCGCAAAGCAGGCGCGGCCCTCGATCAAAGGGCGGGGCTACTTGCGGCGCACGAAGAGCATCTTGAGTCGCTCTTGAATCCACACAAAGGGCTGCAGGAGAGGGAACTTTGCCTGCTGCCATTTTTGGCGCGCTGGGGCGCGAGCGCGCTCGGCGAATTGCAAAATCTGTGTAGCGGCGAGAAACTCGGCTATCATTGCATTGTGCAACTGCCGTAGACTTTTAGCTCACGTAGACCTCTAGCTCAAAGAACCGATTCGTTTGTCCCTCCGTCGTAACACCTCGGTCCCTGAGTCTATGTTCTGTCGAGAATCCTCCCTGTGCCCATCCGCAATAGGAATGGCAGGTAAGCTTTGGCAGTGAAAGACCCGGCCTCAAGATGACGCGCACCATGGAAAAGCAGGGGGCAGGGATGAACGTGGCGTGTATTAGAATTCGTGTATGCAGACTTGATGAATGTGACGCTCTATTGCGAGTAGAGGACCAAGATGCAAACACTGATAGTGAAGACGGACCGGCGGACACAGCTTCTGGACGTGACGGCGCAAGTGCAGAAGGCGGTGTCCGCGGCGAAAATCTCCAAAGGCATTTGCTATTTGTACGTGCCGCACACCACCGCGGGGATTGCCGTCAACGAATGTGCAGATCCGGATGTGGCGCGCGACATTGAAGGCGCGCTGGATCGCCTGATACCCAAAACGGGGCCGTACCGGCACAGCGAGGGGAACTCGGATTCGCACATAAAATCGGTGCTCGTAGGCGGGAGCCAGATCGTGTTCGTGGAAGACGGACGCCTTGCGCTGGGGCGCTGGCAAGGAATCTTCTTTTGCGAATTCGACGGGCCGCGCGAGCGGAAGCTGGTCGTTAAATTCATAGCTGAAAAAGACGACCTAAGCTAAACCTGTGCTTGCGCGGCGTTTGAGAGGGGCTCTAACCAAGGCCCGTACGGCGGCGCAAGCCGCCAGCCTATATGGCCTTAGGGCAAAGTGAAGGCCACCAGGGAGTCGCCGAGCTTTTCTTCGGTGATTTTGGGGTGGCCGCCGGCGGCGATGACCAAGAATTGCTTGCCGGTGGCTGAAACCCGGTAAGTCATAGGCGTGGCGTTGCCGCAGGCGGGCAGCTTGCCCTTCCACAGTTCTTTGCCGGCTTCGATATCGAACGCGCGGAGGAAGCAATCGACCGTGCCGGCGATGAAGACGAGTCCGCCGCCGGTCACGATGGGGCCGCCAAAGCTGATGGAGCCAGGCGGAATCTGCTGGGGATGTTCGCCACCAAAGTCACCAAAGGAGCCCAGGGGCACCTGCCAGCGAATCTTTCCTTCGCCCATGTCCACAGCTGTAAGCATGCCCCAGGGTGGGGGGCTGCACGGAAGGTCCGAAGGCGACTGAATGAAGCGGCGGTACAGGCCGTAGGATGCACCGAGTTGATCGCCATAGTCGCCGTCTTCAGTGCGCGAGCTGCGATCATTGTATTTTTCGCGGGGAATGAGTCGCGCGATCGCGGCGATATTATTCACATTCGTGACCAGGATGCTGCGTTTGGGATCAAATGCGGAGCCGCTCCAAGTCATACCGCCAATGTTTCCCGGAACCATGAGCGTTCCTTGCAGGCTCGGCGGAGTGAAAATCCCTTCATTGCGCAGATGCGCAATGTAATTTCGGCACCAGTCGCGGTCTTGGGAAGTAGGACCCCAGGCTTGGTCGGCAGAAAAGGTGTGAGGAACGAGCGGCGGCGGCTTTACTGGAAAAGGCTGCGTCGGAGAAGCAACCTCGCCGGGAACATCGCTCTTGGGGACAAGCCGCTCTTCGACGGGGAAAACAGGCTTGCCAGTATCGCGGTTCAGAACGTAGAGAAGGCCGGATTTGTTGCCTTGGATGACCACAGGGACGTCTTTGCCGTCCAGATGCAGAGTCGTGAGCAAGGGTGGCGAGGCGCTGTCGAAATCCCAAAGATCGTGGTGGACGAGCTGGAAGCCCCAGACGAGCTCACCGGTTTTGCCGCGCAATGCGACGACGGAGTTGGACCATTTGTCGTCGCCGGGGCGGAGGCCACCGTAGTAGTCGGGGCTGGCACTGCCGGTGGGGACGAAGAGCACGTCGCGCTCTTGGTCGACGGCCATGATGGACCACGCGTTTCCAGCGCCGCTACGCCACGAAGGAGCCTTGCCTTCCGCTGCAGCGACGGCCGGATTTGCGGGGAGTGGGTCCCAGCTCCAGCGAAGAGCGCCCGAACGGGCGTCATAGGCGCGCACAACTCCGCGAGCCATGTCCACGCGATGATTGTCGTCAATGGCGGAGCCCACGACGACTAGATCGTCGATGATGGCAGGCGGGGAAGTCATGTGATACCAGCCGGGGTCGTATTGAAGAACGTCGCGGAGACTGACTTGGCCTTCATTGCCGAAGTCGGCGCAAGGCGCTCCAGTGGCGGCGTCTACGGCGACGAGGCGCGCATCTTGGGTGGATTCAAAGATGCGGCGATGGCAGGGCTTGTCTTTGGCGCGCGAGGTGTCGACCCAAGTGGCAACGCCGCGATTGACGAGACCGTCGCCATAGTCGCCATCGAGGTCGATTTTGAGGTCGTAGGCCCAGCGTTGTTTACCAGTTTCAGGATCGAGCGCGATGATGCGGTTGAACGCGGTGGTGAGGTAGAGAGTGCCATCAACGAGAAGGGGACTGGTCTCGAAACCGCTGCGCTTTCTTCGGCCGCCGGCCTCGGAAATGTCGCCGGTGTGAAAGGTCCAGGCGACTCTAAGTGTGGACACGTTGTCGCGACTGATCTGGGTGAGCGGGGAGTAGCGCATTCCACCGGCGTCGTGGCCATAGTAGGGCCAGGAATCGCTACTGAAAGTGTTGGTTGGAGCGGGAGCCGCGGCCCAGGCGAGAAGCATACATGCCGGGAACAAAGCGGCGACACCTAGAGATTTGACTCGGTTCTTCATCTCTTCACACCCTTGAGGGAAAACGCGATTGTACACGCATTTGTTCCCTATAACCGCAACTGGGCGGCTTTTCACCCAGAGCGTGGATAATTCTTAGCTAGTTCCCACGACAAGTGGGCTGAGAAAGGGTCTAGTCGGTTGGGGGAAACAATTCGTCAAATAGTTTTTCCACGACTCCGTTCAGAACATAGGGCCCATGTTGTTGGATGTAGCGAAGCTCAGCGGCATGGACAGGATTACGGTCAAAACCGGCGCTCACGCGAACTGTAAAAGTTGACTGCACGGATGGGGCTTGAGACTGATTTTCCGTGCGCTTCCGGAGTTCCTCGGAAGCAAGAACGCCCCGCCGGATGCGTTCGCGGGCACCGCGCAGATTATCGAACCTCATGTCGAGGTCATAAAGGATGCGAAGGGCTTCGATGGGGCGCGCGCCTTCGGCCATTTTGCCGCCGGGGCCGAGAGCGTAAATCGTGGAAACCGCCCAAATGTTATGGCCGCGCGACCAAAAAAACTGAGCGGCCGCGAAATCCGCATCCCGCAAATTGTAAAGTTCCGCAGTAGTGACAAGCGCGTCGTCGGGGGCGCCGATCTCCCGGACGTATTCATTCCACACATCGGCAATGCGCTGCTCGGGAATCAGCCGCGAAGAATCGGACACGGCCTCATATTCGGCGTGGGCGAGCCGTTCGCGAATGCCTCGAGTCATCCAAGACGGGGGGAGAGCGTCAGCGAACACCTCAGCGATCTTGTCCACGAGGGCGCCAGCATCGGCTTCGGAACGAATGCGGGCAGCAAGGTCGTTAATCTCGATGGCGGTCTGGCGGTCGCGCTCGATTCGGGCACGCAGTTCGGGCGATAGTTGACCGTGCGCAGTGAGGACTCCTTGTTGCGAGTAAGTGGTTGGCGTCTGCTGTGAAGAAAAGCATGAAAGAAGAAGAGCGGAAGGGAAAACGAAGCGAGACAACATCATATTCACTCCAAATAGACGAAATATAAGGTCGAGAGCGGAGCAAGAACGAGCCGGACAGTGTGATTATCCACCTTGGAATACCTGATGTGCTAGAGTTTTTGTGCGATGAGAAAGCTCGGGATTTACGTACAGGTGCCCTTCTGCCAGACGAAGTGCACGTATTGCAATTTTCATACGGGAGTGGTGGCGAAGGAACGGTTTGCGCCGTTCGTGGAGGCGGTGTGCCGGGAAATACGGGGACACCGCAGATTGCTGAGAGCGGCTGGAGTAATAGGGGCCGCGGCAGGAGAAGGAGAAGACGACAGCCAGGAGTGGCGGTCCTACTTGGTAGATACCGTTTATTTTGGTGGCGGGACACCGAGTTTGGTGGAACCGCAACAGCTGCAAAAGATCCTGGATGCAATTCGAGGCACTTTTAGGACGGAATTTGGAGAGGTGACGCTGGAGGCGGATCCCGAAACGGTTGAGGCAGCTAAGGCAGAGGCGTGGGTGCGGGCGGGAATTAACCGCGTGAGCTTTGGGGTGCAGTCGTTTTCGGACAAGGAGTTGGCGGCGGCGGGGAGAATGCATCGGCGGGCGGACGTTTATCGGGCCGTGCCGATTTTGCGCGAGGTGGGGATTCGAAACATCAGCTTTGATCTAATCGCGGGACTGCCACACCAAACGAAAGCAAGCTGGAAGCAATCGGTTGATGAATTGGTTGCGCTCGCGCCGGAGCATGTGTCGGTGTATTTGCTGGAAGTGGATGAGGGGAGCCGGCTGGGAAAGGAGTTGCTGACGGGCGGAATGCGGTACAGTGCGGGGGCGGTGCCGAGTGAAGACGCTATGGCGGAGTTTTACGAAACGGCGCAGGAGAAGTTGGGGGCCGCTGGATATCACCATTACGAAATCTCGAATTGGGCGAAGCCTGGATTCGAATCGAAACACAACTTGAAGTACTGGAAGCGCGAGGCGTATCTGGGATTTGGAGCGGGGGCACATTCGTTTTCGGACAGGCAACGCTGGGCCAACGCGCATGAAGCGGCGGCGTATGTGACCGCTATCGAAGGCGGAAGATTGCCGGTGGAACAACTTGAGACCGTGACCGCTGAGCAGGCGCTGGAAGAGGAGTTGTTTTTGGGATTGCGGCAGTTGTCGGGAATTGATGTGGGAAGGATCGAGCGGGAGTATGGAGTTGCGCTGGAGGGACGGTTCAAATCGCTGGCTGCGGCGGGATTGGTGGAGCGCGATGGAGATGTGGTAAGGCTGGCGGAGGAGAAGCTGAGTGTGTCGAATGAGGTGTTTGTGGAGTTGATGCGGTGAGTTGCGAGCGACGGATTGGCCAAGCTTGAAGGAAATAACGGCTTTTAACACACAGAAGGGGTTGGAGAATAAGGAACGAGGAAACCATGAGTTACACGGTGGCGAAGGGAAATCAGAGAGTCGATCCGGATGAGGTGAAGGTGAGCGGGAAGGCGCTGGAAGGCGTGGTGGATTTACGCAGCGATACGGTGACGCGTCCGACTGACGAGATGCGGCGCGCGATGGCGGCGGCAGAAGTTGGCGATGACGTTTACGGAGAGGATCCCACGGTCAACAAGCTGGAAAAGCGCGCGGCGGAGACCTTTGGAAAAGAAGCAGCGCTGTTCGTTCCCACGGGCTGCATGGGGAATCTGATTTCCATCAAGATTTGGACGCATCACGGAAATGAAGTGATTTGCGAAGAGCGCAGCCACGTGAATTTGTATGAGTTGGCGTCGATGTCGGCGATTGCGGGGTGCATGGCGCGAGTGGCGCGCGGGGAAGATGGCATTTTGACGTGGGAAGAAATTAAAGCAGCCATCAGGCCGAAGATTTATTACGACTCCCAAACGGCGCTGATTTGCCTGGAAAACACGAGCAACATGGCGGGCGGAACGGTCTATCCGACCGAGCGCGTCAACGAGATTTGCGACGAGGCGCACAAACTGGGGCTAAAGGTGCATCTGGACGGGGCGCGGATTTTTAACGCAGCGACGGCTTTGGGCGACCACCTGGCCGTGATGACGAAGAAAGTGGACTCGGTGATGTTTTGTTTGTCGAAGGGGCTGGGCGCGCCAGTGGGCTCTATGGTGGCGGGATCGAAAGCGTTTATTGAGAAGGCGCGGATTTATCGAAAGATGTTTGGCGGAGGGATGCGCCAGGCGGGCGTGATTGCGGCGGCGGGGTTGGTTGCGCTGGAGAAGTCTCCGGCGCGGCTCCACGTCGATCATGAAAATGCGAAGTTGCTGTCGGAAGGGATTGCGGAAATTCCGGGGTTGAAGATTGACCCAAAGAAGGTACGGTCCAACATCGTGATTTTTGATTGCGCCGGCACAGGGATGACCGCGGTGGAATTGTGCGATGCAGTTCATGCGCAGGGTGTTTGGGCGCAGGACACCGCGCTGTATTCAGTACGCGTGGTAACGCACTGCGACGTGGATCGCCCGGGATGCGAGCGGGCGCTGGCGGTATTGAAGGAAGTGGTGACGAAGAAGAGAAAGGCGGGGGCATGAGCTTGAGACGAGCGGCGATTCTTTGCGGCGGGGTGGCATGTCTGTTTCCGGCCCTAGTTGCGAGCCAAGGGCAAACACCGCCAGCGAAGAATATGAGCGGCAAAGCCACGCCAACGGCCGAAGATGCGGGAACATACATCGAGAACGCGGAGAAAGAACTGTTTGATCTGGGTGTGAAGGCGTCTCGAGCGGCGTGGGTCCAGGAGAATTTCATCACTGAGGACACGGAACAAATTGCGGCCGACGCTGGAGAGGTGGCGAATACAGCGGCAACGAAGTATGCCAGGGAGACGCATCGGTTGGATGCGTTGAAGCTCACGCCGGAGCTTGCGCGGAAACGATTGCTATTGGAATTGGCGACGGGGTTTCCGGCCCCGGATGATCCGAAAGCGCAAAAAGAATTGGCGCAGATTCTGTCTTCGCTCGATGGCGACTACGGAAAAGGAAAGTGGTGCCCAGAGGGCGAAAAGGGGAAGTGCCTGGATGTGACGGCGGTAGAAAAATTGATGGCCGAGAGCCGCGACGCGGACGAATTGAAGCGCGCGTGGGTGGGATGGCATGCGATTGGCGCACCGATGCGGAGGCGATACGAGAGGATGGTCGGGTTGGGAAACGCGGGCGCGCGCGAGTTGGGTTACGCGGACGTAGGAGCGCTGTGGCGTTCGAACTATGACATGCCGCCGGATGACTTTGCGAAGGAAGAGGACCGACTCTGGGAGCAGTTGAAGCCTTTATATTTGTCGCTGCACGCGTATGTGCGCGGGCAACTTCGCAAGAAGTATGGAAATGAATTGGTCCCGGCGAACGGGCCGATCCCGGCGCATTTGCTGGGAAATATCTGGAGCCAGGAGTGGAACAACGTTTATCCGTTGATGGATTCGCCAAAGCCGCAGCAGAGTTACGACTTGACGAAGATTCTGCAGAAGCGGAAGACCGATGCGCGGGGCATGGTGAAGTACGGCGAGAATTTCTTTACATCGCTGGGATTTGCGCCGCTGCCCGCTACGTTTTGGGAACGGTCGCTCTTTACCAAACCGGCGGACCGGGACGTGGTGTGCCACGCGAGCGCCTGGGACGTGGATTTCAAAGAAGATCTGCGGATCAAGATGTGCATTCAGATTCGCGAAGAGGATTTTCGGGTCATTCACCACGAACTGGGGCACAACTTTTATCAGCGCGCGTACATGAATCAGCCGGGGCTGTTTCAGGGCAGCGCGAATGATGGGTTTCACGAAGCGGTGGGCGATACCATCGCGCTTTCGGTCACGCCGGAGTATTTGAAGAAAATCGGGTTGATCGAGGCTGTGCCTCCAGCCTCGGGCGATATTGATTACTTGCTTCAACAGGCGTTGGAGAAAGTGGCATTCCTCCCTTTTGGTTTGCTGGTGGACAAATGGCGCTGGGAAGTTTTTTCGGGGCAGGTGAAGCCGGCGGATTACAACAAAGCATGGTGGGAGCTGCGGAGAAAATATCAGGGCGTTGCGCCACCTGTGGAGAGGACGGAAGCGGATTTTGATCCAGGCGCGAAATATCACATTCCGTCCAACACGCCGTATGCACGGTATTTCCTGGCTAGGATTTTGCAATTCCAGTT
>Ga0209474_10003537_pt1 | contig 13680 bp, 15 predicted proteins | sample GraSoiAngelo_145_FD_185902 | JGI IMG/M metagenome (GOLD analysis project Ga0209474, IMG submission 185902) | Grasslands soil microbial communities from the Angelo Coastal Reserve, California, USA - 14_1009_05_20cm (SPAdes) (version 2) | ecosystem: Environmental > Terrestrial > Soil > Grasslands...
CGTGCGCGTGAACAAGATAGGCGCGTTCTTTGCGCCCTTCGGCACCAGAATGACGGTGTGCAGCTTCACGCCGTCACGCATCGGAATCATCACAACGCGCCTGCCGTAATCAAAGCTGGCGGTGGCGGGCTGGAAGTGATCAGGCGTCTCGCTGGGATAGTTCGGATATTGCGGCTGGGATCGAGCAGGCGCGGCGAAAAATGGCGCCGAGATGAAACTCAAGATAACCAGCACACGACTGACGATCTCTCGCATGATCTTCTCCCTAGTTTGTGGTATGCAGTGGCCGGGGTGCTTTGGGAGTAGCCATAATAGCGGAAACTTACACCTGTGACACACAATTCGGGGTAAGCCGCCGAAGCATCGAGCAAAAGAAATCGCGCGTCCGAAGACGCGCGATGGTTAATTTTGTTCTAACCTTAGCCCTGGCGGGCCTTCAAAACCTGAATGGCCTTCTGCAACTGCTCGTCGTGATCGGATGGACTCTTCTTCTGGTTATTGTCGGCAGGGACAGCATTCTCGTCCTCGTCAGGAACCGGACCATCGTCATTCGTGTCTGCCACCACGATGTTAGGGGTCACAGCGGCATCTTGAATCGCCTTGCCTTGTGGGGAATAGTACTTCGCGATTGAAAGAATCAGAGCGGAACCATCGGGAAGCTCGATCAGTTTTTGGACAGATCCGTCACCGAAGGTCTTATCGCCGACCACGTCGCCGCGAGCATTCTCCAGGATTGCCGAGGCTACGATTTCAGCCGGCCCTGCCGTCCCTTTGTTGACTAAAACCGCCACAGGCAGAGTTGTGATGTCCTTTGCAGGATCCGCATTGAACGCTTCGCGGGGATATTTCTGGCCCTGCAGGTAGGTGATCGTGCCGTGGTTCAGGAACAGATTCGCGGTCGCGATGCCTTCCGATTCTTCACCTTCAGCGCAGTCACGAAGATCAAGAACCAGCTTCTTCACTCTGGACTTTTGCAGTGTTTTGATCTTGGTTGCAATCTCCTGCGACTTGCCTTTGGTTAAGGCGTCAACCCGCACATCGCCAATACCGTCTTCAATTGTCTTTTCCGTCACTGGAGGAATCGTCACCACATCGCGCGTGATGGTCACTTTTTCAGGTTCTGCACGGCGGGCGCGCACTACGGAAAAATTCACAGTGGAACCGGGCTCGCCCGAAAGCAGGCTATGGATTTGCGCCAGTGACATTTCCCGTGTGCTCTTGCCTTCGATGGATTCCAGAATGTCAGTGTCCTGCAATCCGGCCTTATCAGCTGGTCCCCCGGGAATAACTGATACGACGGAGGCATAGCCAAAGCGCTTCGACACCGCTGCTCCAATATTCCCCTTCGCGCTGTTCTTGTGCGCCTTGTAGTCCTGATACTGCTCGCGATTCAAATAACTGGAGTTCGAATCGAGCGACTCCAAAAGTCCATGCAGCGCGCCGTCGGTCACCGACGGCAGGTTGGGATCTTCGACATATTCGCTGCGCACTCGCGAGAGCACCTCGCTATAGACTTCCATCTGCTTGTATGCACCATCGTTAGAGGCGCGGACACTTCTGAGCCCGGCGAATGAGAACAGCAGGACTCCGGCGGAAACGGCAAGAATTGTGGTTTTGATTTTGGTGGACATCAGACTCCGGAATAGTTGGCAGGTTCGGCTTCCGCTAACCCGCCTCAATTATAGCTGTTTGGATGCGAATTGCCGGACTTTTGGTGCACCGATTCGTAGCGCCACGGCGGCAGTTTGTAATCTGTTGTAACATGGCGAAATTCGAGGTGACTATGCGTCATTGGCTTCTAACGATTGCCCTGCTAGCGGCGCCCTCTCTTCAGGCGCAAACTGATGAATGGAAGCAACTTTTCGACGGTAAAGACCTGACCGGCTGGAAGCATGTCGGCCCCGGATCCATGACGGTTGAGGACGGCTTGATCCACACCCACGGCGGCATGGGACTCCTCTACTGGACGGGAGGTAAACTGGGCGATTGCCGGATCAGGGTCGTCTTCAAGATGCGCGATCACAACGACAACTCCGGCGTATTCATCCGAATTCCTATCGAGCCGCGGGAGGAATGGATGCCGGTGCATTACGGCTACGAGGTGCAGATCGACAATCAGCCAGAGGATTCCAAAGAAGACGAGTACCACGTGACGGGCACCTTGTATTCGCTGACCAAGCCACTGGCCAAGCCGGGCAAGCCCGGGCCTGAATGGAACACGATGGAGATCACGCTGGATGGGCCGCGAACCATTGTGGCGTTAAACGGCATAAAGGTGACCGATTACACCGAAGGTGAGCCAGTGCCTGAACGCAAGTTCAACTTCGAGCCGCAGCGGGGCACACGTCCAAATGATGGCTATTTCGGTCTGCAGAATCACAGCGACAATGACGTAGTTTTCTTCAAGGAAGTCGCGGTAAAGATGCTGAAGAAGTAGGCGTCAAGTTTCAAATTCAATGACGAGAGACTCGTCATAATCCGCAATTCGCGCTTAAAACTTGAACAGGTACCGTCTCGAAGGCGGTTACTTGAAACTGACTTCATGTCCTCCGCCACCCAATCCACCATTCTTACTTTTGAGGATGCGCGACACCTGATCGAACAACATGCTGCGAATTTGCGCCCTCACGGACGCGAGTTGCTCGATCTGCTGGAGGCGAACGGGCGCGCATTGGCCGAGCCAATCACCGCCGATCGCGATTTTCCTCCTTTCCGCCGCGCCACTCGCGATGGCTACGCAGTCCGCGCCGCCGACCTTGCCGCCGTACCCACGACGTTGGAAGTAGTGGCTGAAGCAAAAGCCGGAGGGGCACTTGTGCCTCCAATTGTTTCCGGCCAGGCTGTCTCAATCATGACCGGAGCGCCTGTTCCGGACGGGGCAGACGCCATTGTCATGGTTGAGTTGACTTCCCGTGCGGGAAATCGCGTTGAAGTGCAACGAACGATCAACCCCGGAGACAACATTGTTCCGGTTGGGGCAGAAGGCAAAAAGGGAGATGTGATGCTCGCGCCAGGAATGCGTCTCGACTACGCTGCAATTGGGGTGGCTGCAGCGGTGGGACTTTCACGACTGGTTGTGTACTCCCGGCCGCGAATCGCTGTGCTTTCCACCGGCGACGAAGTTGTGGACATTGACGTTCCCCCCGGGCCCAATCAGATTCGCAATTCAAACAGCTATTCTCTTGCCATACAAATCACACAGGCGGGCGGCGAACCCGTATTGCTGCCGATCGCGCCCGACGAACCGAATCGACTGCACGAACTGCTCCGCGAAGGTCTTGAAGGTGATCTGTTGCTGATCGCGGGCGGAGTGTCGATGGGGAAGTATGACCTGGTTGAGGAGGTACTTTCGGAACTCGAAGCAGAATTTTTCTTCACCGGCGCTCAAATCCAGCCGGGGAAGCCGGTTGTGTTCGGGGCGGTTCCGTTAGGCGCAGGCGCACACGAATCGTCGGCATCACATAAATACTTTCTCGGGCTCCCGGGAAACCCGATTTCAACCATGGTTTGCTTCGAACTCTTTGCTCGTCCTCTCGTCGAAGCGCTTGCCGGCATGCAGGAGCGTAAGCTCTCCTTCGTCTATGCAAAGCTGAAAACGGAGATCAAGACCAAGCTTGGCCTGAAACGTTTCCTTCCAGCGAATCTATTGGGCGAATTTGAGGATAGCGAAGTTGAATTGGTGAAATGGCAAGGTTCCGGCGACCTGGGCGCCGTTGCGCGCTCGAACTGCTACATCGTGATTCCTCCTGATCGCGAGCGCATCCCGGCCGGGGAATTTGTGCCTGTGCTGCTAAGATGAGCTTCGGGTTCCTTGACACAAATGGCTTCAAAGCTTTCCCACTATGACGAGTCCGGCGCTGCCCGCATGGTGGATGTGTCTAGCAAGTCGCCGTCGGTGCGCGAAGCCACAGCCAGCGCGTTTGTCGCGATGTCAGCCGCGGTCATCGGCGCTCTCTCCACTAATCCTAAAGGCGATCCGCTTGAAACAGCGCGTCTCGCGGGAATTATGGCGGCAAAAAAGACTTCCGATCTGATTCCTCTTTGCCACCCCTTGCCCCTCTCGCACGTTGATGTCAGTTTGCGGCAGTGCGAAAATGGAATTGCGATCTCCTCAAAGGTAAAGACAACTGCCGAGACCGGCGTCGAGATGGAAGCGCTCGTCGCAGCCAGCGTGGCTGCATTGACCGTTTACGACATGTGTAAGGCTTTGGACAAAGGTATCGAGATTCGCGAAATCGTGCTCGAGCGCAAATCGGGCGGCAAAAGCGGCACGTACGTTCGCAAGAAATAGCGTCCGGATGGCTGCTGCTAAAAACTATATGCAGAGCGATGTAAAAGTCCTGCTGGTGGACGACAATCCGATGATTTTGTCCATGCTCAATGACGCATTGTCGCCGTTGGCCAAGGTTACAACTGCTGCGGATGGAGCGGATGCGCTGCTCAAAGCGGTTGATGAGGTACCTGATTTGCTCGTCAGTGACTACCGCATGCCTGGAATGGACGGCCGTCAGCTCATTGAGAAGCTTCGTGGCAGAAAAAAAACGGCTGGTATTTCGGTCATCCTCCTCGCCACGAAGTCTGATATCTCGGAAAAACTTGCCGTGCAGGACCACGTAGCCGATGACTTTGTCGAGAAACCATTCTTCCTGCGCGAAGCCACACAGAGGATCAAGCGCGTCATCGACAAGATCGCGCTGGAAAAAATATCGAGTTCCTCGTCGTCTGACGGGATCGTGCGCGGCAGTCTGGCGCAAATGAATGTGATTGACCTTGTGCAATCGCTCGAGATGGGCCGCAAAAGCTGTCTGCTCACACTGACCAAAGATGGCGAAAAATGCGAGATGTATTTTATGGATGGCCAAGTACCGCATGCTGCTTACGGATCTCTGACAGGCGATGCCGCAGTCTTTAAAGTATTGCAATGGACTGGCGGGAATTTCCAAATCAACTTTGAAGCCAAAACCAAACAGCAGTCCACAACCCTGAACACCCAGGGCCTGCTGATGGAAGGGTTGCGCCTACTGGACGAGTCGCGACGCGATAGCGGCAGCGAGGGGCCGAGCGAAGAGGAGGAGGATGTCCTCCTCGACTCCTGATACTTTTCGCGCGGCAGTTCTTACGGTGAGCGATTCCTGCGCGCGCGGTGAGCGCAATGACGCCTCCGGGCCGGCCGTTTCACGCACTCTGCAAGAATTTCATTTTGCAGTAGTCGAGACCCGCGTTGTTGCCGACGATCACGGGGCGATCCAGAAAGCAATCGTCGATCTCGCGCGCAAGGCCAAGTTGGTCGTCACGACTGGCGGCACCGGAATTTCAGCCCGCGACGTTACCCCGGAAGCGACGCGCTCGGTGTGCGGCCGCATGCTGGACGGAGTCTCTGAACGGATGCGCCGCGAAGGCGAAAAGAGAACTCCATTCGCGGCATTGAGTCGCGGCCTATGCGGAGTTTGCGGCAATTCTCTAGTACTGAACCTTCCCGGAAGTCCGGCGGGAGCGGTTGAATCGTTGCAGTCGGTGATCGATGTATTGCCGCACGCCATCCAAATTCTCGCGGGAAAGACGGAGCACATGGCGAACTGATCTCGCGAACGATGCCCACCTATTTCAACCTGCACTCGACTGACCAAGATCGATTGATGGCTGATAATATGCGCGGCATGCTGCCCCCAGTTAGAGAATATCGTGAGTGTCCCATCACGACCGAGCACATGGATAGAGATCGTCGCCTCTCCGATCTGTGCGTCGAGGTGAGCCACAGTCGACGAGATGAGCTGATCATTTGGTGTTGGGTTGAGGGATGTCTTATCCACAAGAGCCTACTTTTCGAATTCGAGAGGTCCGGGTTCAGTGGATACCGTCTTCGGCCCGCGAGCGTTCGCTTCCGGGATGGATACGTTTCAGAGGACTATCAAGAATTGATTGTGACTGGATGGGCAGGAGTGGCACGCCTTCAATCAGGTATCCGCATCGTAAAGAACTGTCCAGCTTGCCATTGGAAGAAATATAGCGGCATAACCGACGTGGAGAATTTGATCGATTGGAGCCAGTGGACCGGAGAAGACTTTTTCATAGTGTGGCCTATGCCGGGGTTCATGTTGATTACAGAGCGTGTAGCGGAACTGTTGCTGCGGCTTAAAGTAAGGAGTTTCGAACTGAGAGACCTTTATCACGATTTCGACCAGTGGATATTGAACTCTGGGTACACCGTCAGCCGACTTTCAAACTTTTTACCCGAAGATTTAGCCATCAAATACGGAGCCCCTATCGGGCTTGAATAGGTGGTCTCCGGTAACCTTGTAATCGCACGCTCTTGAACACTCTCAAACACATTCTTACGCGCTACACCGCTTTTCTCTGGGCGATTCTCAAGCCGCTTGGCGTGTGGGGCGTTTTTACGATTGCCGCGCTCGACGGTGCCGCCTTCGGTCTTCCGCTGGATGTGGTAGTAGCAGGTTACGTCGCAAAGAATCACGCCCGCTTTCTGCTTTATGTGTTCATGGCCGCCGCAGGCTCTGCCATTGGCAGTTTGGTCATTTATGCCATCGGTTATGCCGGAGGCGAAGAGTTGCTGCGTAAGCGCGTCTCGGCTGAGCGTTTTGAAAAGTTGCACGCGGCTTTCGAGAAGCATCCATTTTGGAGCCTTATGTTTCCGGCTATGCTTCCTCCGCCCATGCCGTTCAAGATTTTTGCGCTCGGCGCAGCCGTAGCGGAAATGAGCATCACCCACTTCTTATTGGCAATTTTTCTGGGCCGTACGGTGCGCTTCTTCCTGCTTGGAATTCTGGTGCTGAAGTTCGGCCCCGGTATCGTGCATACCTCGCTGATCTTCTTCAGTCATCACTTCCATTGGTTGATTATTGCCGCTGTGCTGGGCCTTGGACTGTGGTACTTTCTGCGGCGGAGGAAGAGGGCTGCGTCTGTGGCCCGGCCTGCCTGAATGCTTCCTTTTAACGGAACCTGGCCCGATGTTCCTTCAGAATGCAGCGATCCATGACCACAAAAATGCCCGCATTGCGCGCCTTGGCCGCAGCTGGTTCATTAATGACATCCTCTTGCAACCATAGAGCTGGAACCTTGAGTTTGATGGTTTGATCCACGATCTCGTCCACGAATTCCGGCCGCCGAAAGACGTTCACGATATCAATCTTCTTCGGAACATCGAGCAACGAAGAGTACGCCTTCTCGCCCAGGGACTCACTGATCATTGGATTCACTGGAATGATCTTGTATCCATGGGCCTGCATGTACGCTGAAACCCCGTGGCTGGCCCGCAGGGGACTGTCAGAAAGCCCTACGACAGCAATGGCTGTGGCACGGGTAAGAAGGCCACGAATCGGATCCGAATTTGGCGAGGAAGACACTCCGCTATTTTAGCGCGGGGCTATTTCTTATTTGCTGCCTCGTGTTTCTGTCTGAACATTCGCAGCGCAAGCTTCCGCACGGTTTCCGCGACTTCCTTATTTCCGGACAGATTCTTCAAATCCGCGACCAGCAGGTTTTTCATCAACCCCAAGGCCACATCGAGAGGGGTACGCGGGTTGAATACCAGGGCGCGAACGATGGCGTAGTTCTTAGCGAACCGGCGCTTCATGGGGATGGCGCGCAGCACAGCCTCAAGCACGTTTTTCTGACCGGCGAACTTTTCTACTTCGCCATCGGTGATTTTAGGAGAATCCAGCACCGCGAGAGCGATGATCTTGGTACCGTCGCGTACCAGAATCGCACGTTCTTCTTTTGTGCCTTTCATGGCAAGCTGAATGCGCCCTTTGATGTCGAGTTTGGAAATTTTTTGCAAAACGCTGTCGCGCTTGTCTCCATCGAGTTTGGCGGCAGACTTGTGGGGCACTTGCGGGCGGCCTGTTGGAGGCATGCCCGCGGGCGCAGCACCGGCGGATGCGGCAGCGGCCACGACCGTAATGGGCACGGGTTCCTCCATCGCTACAGTGTCCTCGTGAATTCCCCCGATTGGGTGAAATGGTTTCTCCGGCTGAGAGGCTATTTCTTTCGCATGCTCCGTAAGAAAATGCGTTAGCGCGGCGTCAGCTTCCGGATCAATGGCCGGGATATTTTCGCTTTCCTCAGAATCGGGCTTTGCGGAGGTTGTTTGGACGTCGGTTGACTGGGTCGGATTGACCTGTGGTTCAGCTTGCAGGAGTGTTTCGGAGGCATTCTGTGCTGGTTTTGGTGTAGGTTTAGGCGCGGTTTCGCCGACACTCGCGTGTTTCTCTTCTTCGATGAGCGGCTCTTCCATCACCCGTTCACCCGTGAGCAGCGCTCTCACACGCGCGGCTTGCGTTCCGTTCAGATCATGATTCGTAATGAGGTCCTGCAAGAGCTGCTGGGAGTTCCGTATTCGTGGACTGGCGATTAAAACGTCGAGCAGTTCCTTCTTCAGAGTAGTTGCCAGCCCTCCTAACTTCGTATTACTAACGGCAGGGTTTTCGATCATGATAGGCAACAACGCCGGGCGAATGTTTTTCGGCGAAAGCCAATAATTCAAAATCTCGGCAGCAATTTTCGGATTGGCTGCGGCTTCACGTGAAGAAGCTTCATCCCAACCTGCCAACGTCATTCGTGCAGACTCGCCAAAAATCTTGTTGTGCTCCGCGATATAGACGAGAATCTCCAGCATTTCGTCGGCGGGCAGACGAAGAGCGCCTTTTGAAGCAGACATCATCTGATGTGAAGGCAGAGCTGAGGCCTTGACCAGGTCAAGCATGCGCGGCATTGATCGATGAACTCCTAAAGTTTTACCAGCCTTATAGGATCGCGTATTGGCTCGACTGTGTACCAGCGATTTCGCGCAAGCTAACGTTACGGAAGAAACAACTGAGGGTGTACTGCGGGGGAGAGATATTGGCAAATCAGACTTCCGCTCCTCGGAGTTACGCGGTTAAATACGTATTTTGAGGTGGGGGTGGTTGTTGCGATTGCGATCCGAGGAAGCTAAGTCCATTATTACTAGTTAGACCCGCTGCCCCGTCGCATGCGCAAATGAGCCCGGATGAACGGTTGCAAATCGCCGTCGAGCACCCGGTCCACATCGCCGACCTCAGTCTTGGTGCGATGGTCCTTGATCATTCGATAGGGCTGTAAAACGTATGATCGGATCTGCGACCCGAAATCTATATCAAGCTTGGAATCTTCAATCTTGCGCGTGACCTCTCGCTTCTTCTCCAGTTCGAACTCGTACAGCTTCGACCGCAGCATGCTCATGGCGCGGTCTTTGTTTTTGTGCTGCGAGCGCTCGTTCTGGCATGCGGACACAAGTCCGGTTGGAATGTGTGTGATCCGCACCGCAGAGTCAGTCGTGTTCACGTGCTGTCCACCTTTGCCACTCGAACGATAAGTATCAATGCGCACGTCTTCCGGACGGATGATCACTTCGATCGACTCATCAATTTCGGGCGAAACAAAAACGCTGGCAAAAGAAGTGTGCCGTCGCTTAGCTTGATCGAAGGGCGAAATCCGCACTAGCCGATGCACCCCGATTTCGCTGGTGAGCAGCCCGAAGGCATATTCGCCGTTCACGCCGAACGTGGCCGACTTAATGCCAGCTTCCTCGCCAGGCTGGTGGTCATAAAGGACCGTCTGAAATCCCTGGCGCTCGGCCCAGCGCAGATACATGCGCATAAGCATCTCGGCCCAATCCTGCGATTCGGTTCCGCCCGCGCCCGGATGAATGGTCATGATCGCATTACGGGGATCGTTCTCGCCCGAAAGCAGAGTTTCAGTTTCGAGCCGATCGACGCGCTCGCGAAGCGAGTCAATCTCACGCCGAAGATCGGATTCTACGTTCTCGCCCTCGCGCGCTAAATCGAAATAAGCAGCGATGTCCTCGGTGCGACGGACAAGCTCCGCCTCGGTCGAAATCATGTCGTCGAGGCGCTTCTTCTCGCGCATGACTTGCTGCGATCTTTGCGGATTCGACCACAGGTTCGGGTCGGCAGCCTGCTTATCTACTTCGGCGAGTTGCTGGCGGAGTGTGCCGGCGTCAAAGATACTCCCGGAGTTCGCGCACTTTGTCGCTCAAGGCAGTGTATTCGCGTTCGATTTCTTCAATCATTGAGTTGCGCGTTTGCCTTTCCCGGAAGTAAGAGCAGATGCAATCGCCCCGATAGAGATTATCGCACACGCGTACGCCAGCCAGTCGCCGTGGCGCGTATAAAAGGTTGTGCTGTTTTCGAGTGCATAGGACGCGCTCAGTGCGATGCGAATTTTTCGAGGAGCACTCTGAACAATGCGGCCGTAGGGATCAATCGCGGCAGTTACCCCGGTGTTGGTATCGCGCAGTAGCCATCGATCGTTCTCGATTGCGCGCATCCGTGCCTGCTTCAGGTGTTGCGCATAGGCGCCGCTGTCGCCATACCAGCCGTCATTCGAGACGTTTACAAATACCTGCGCGCCGCTAGCGGCGAAACGGCGCACTTCATCGGGGAAAATCGACTCGTAGCAGATGAAGACCCCGAGCTTCTCGGCGCCGGCTACCAGCGGGTCGCGAACCGCGCCCCCGGTGAAGTCGCCTACCTCTTTGGTGAGTCCTCCCGCGAACGACAACAAGCTCTTGAATGGTACGTATTCTCCGAACGGCACCAGATGGACCTTGTCATAGCGGCCGACCCATTCCCCAGCCGGACTGATCAGCGCCGCGGAGTTAAATACTTCTTCGTTCTGCCGCTCGCCGCGGCTGCCGTTCTGCGTGGCCAGATTTCCCGCGAGCACCCAGGCGTGCGCCGAAGTTGCGACTCCGCTCAGTGCGGCCCGAAACGTTGGATCATTGGATAAAAAAGGCGCGGGTGATTCCGGCCACACAATCAGGTCTGCTGATTCTTGTGCTGCAGTAGGAGAGCTGAAGCTCAAGTGACTCAATTCGGACAGAGTGTCAGTAAAGTACTGGCGCGTCCAGTCGCCGCTTTCAATAATAGGAATGTTCGCTTGTACCAGCACCGCCGACCGATTCTGGGGGAACGAGGGAATCGGCACCCAGCGCCCGATCTGCAACACGAACGCAGCGGCGGCAGCAGCGACCAGCAGCGGCATGCGCCGCTCGCGACGGATCAGCCACGCGGCAGCAAAGGCCGTATTCACGATCATGATTTCGAGCGAAATTCCGTAAACGCCCGTGAAGCGCGCGATGCGCGCAAGTGCCACGTTGTCAACCTGGGCGATGCCAAGCAGGTCCCAGGGAAATCCGCTGATGCGCGTGCGTGCCAGTTCAACCGCGACCCAGAGAAATGGCGAGGACACCAGGGCCAGCCGTTCGGAACTTTTCGCCAGCAGGGTGACGACGATGCCAAACAGCCCGTTATACAAGCCCAGATAGAGACAGAAGAGAACCAAAAGTCCGGCGGCTCCGGGCGCGCCGATGCCGCCGTATTGCTTCATCGTGCTGTAAACCCAGTAGCAGTTTCCGCCGTACCACAGAATTCCGCTGAAATATCCGAGAAGCCTTGCAGCGGACGGGCAGGAAGCAACCTCATTCCAGCCTCCAGTTGCAAAGTGCTGGGACGGCGCGCCCGAAGCAGCGCGATCAAGAGTGGCGCAACGGCAATCCAGCTGAGAACGTAAAGGTTGGGAAGCGGGAAGATCAGCACCTGCAGAATTGCCGATAGGATTGCCAGCAGCCAAGCGCGTCGTTCGATTCCCAGCATGTATTGAGAAGAATATCAGGACGGTTGAAACGTGGAGACGGCGGCGTGTTTGCCGTTCAGAAACTGAAAACAAGTGTGGAGGAACGGGCGTCCTCGCTCCGTGCACTTTCGAACTTGACTAGTTCGTGGGAATCGAGATTTCTTATAGCCGTTCGTTGACAAATGCAACGATCTCCGGCGTGACATACGCGGGCGGACAAATGCGCAATGCGCGCTGGTCCGGCTCTCCTTGCCACGCGCGGCTCTCGGGAACAATGACCGCATCTGCGCGATTCAAAAATCTCTGCGCGGAAGTTTTGAAATCTTCGAGACCGGGGTCTAGCACTGTCATATAAAGATCAGGCTCGATGAACTCCACAATGCTGTTCGATTCGATAATTACGTTTTCACTCTCTGCAATTCGCTTGCGAAGAACAGGTAGCGCTTCTTCCAATCGTCCCTGCTCGGTGCGTACCCAGAAAGATCGCTTGGCGCCAGCGGCGAGGAACCGCGAGGTATCCGATTTTCCATTGCGATCCTTCTCTTCAGTGATCGCCCAGCAGCGGTCGTCAGTGGCGCAGGTGCAAGGCTTGCCGTCGAGCGAGCATCGGCCGTGCCCGAATTGCGTGATCTTGAAGGCGGTCCAGTGGTAGTGAGGCAATGCCGAGATCAGGCCGGCGACCGCGCTGGTTTTGCCCACGTCCCGCGACTGGCCGCCGATTACGATGATTGCCATAAGATCTTCGTTGAAGTGGTAACGGTTTATATCAAGGCGCCTTCAGGCGCTGCACAGCGGCTGAAGCCGGTTTTGATCCTGAATGTGATCGATATGGCTGAAGCCAAATCCTGATACAAGCTATTGATCTCAGTCTTTTCTCGCCAGCTTGGCCAGTGCCGCCAAACTTCTTAAGTATTCTCGCAGCGGCTTCGCCGGAGTTCCCCAGAATGCCACGCCTTTGCCGCGCAATACTTTTTTCGGCAGAACTCCCGCCTGCCCGCCAAGCATCACTCCTTCTTGGATGCGCGCATGCTCGCCCACGCCCACCTGTCCACCGATGACGACGTTGTCTTCGATCACGATGCTGCCGGAAAACCCAGCCTGTGCCGCGATGATCACATTCTCGCCGATGCGGCAGTTGTGTCCGATATGGACAAGATTATCGATCTTCGTCCCACGCCCGATGCGTGTCGTCTCAAGCGCACCGCGGTCAATGGTCGTGTTGGCCCCAATCTCGACGTCATCTTCGATGATCAGTTGTCCGATTTGCGGGAATTTTTCGTAGGCAAGGACCGTGTGGGGGCGGGCGCCCTCGCCCGTCCGATCGGCCGCAGGCCGATTACTCACATACCCGAATCCGTCACTTCCCAGCACCGCACCCGCGTGCACAACAACGCGATCGCCAATGTTCGTGCCAGGATAGATCGTCACTCGAGGGTAGATTTTGCAATTCTCTCCGATTACCACGCCGCTTCCGATCACGCTGCCCGCGCCAATCGAGGTACGGTGGCCGATGGCGGCGTTCTCCCCGATGAACGCCCAGGGGTCGACAATGGCAGTGTTCGCCACCGAGGCGGAGGGCAGAACGACAGCAGCGGAATGGATTTCTGGAGTGCGCCCGACGGCCTCAGAAAACAAACCCGCGACGCGCGCGAAGGCAAGCCGCGGATTTTCAGAAATCAGGAGAGTCTTCTGTGTCTTTGCGTTTTCCGCAAACTTTGCGGTGATGATGGCGGAAGCCTTCGATCCCAGCGCGGAACCGAGATGCTTTTCCTCTTCTACAAAGACAAGATCGCCGGGCGCCGCGTTCGCAATGCTCGCTAGCCCGCTGATCTCGGCGTCGTCGCCGATAACCCGTGCCTCGACCGCTTTGCCGATCTCGCCTGCCGTTCGCTTCATGGCACTTGTTGTATATGTTTGTGCGGGGAAAGGGAAGTTTGGGACACTGCTCAGTTCACCACGAACGGGAAGGCATGGCTAAACAGGCTGCGAAAAATGCAGATTCCTCGTCACCCTCACCGCGCAAGCGCGGCTACGGACGACTCGGAATGA
>Ga0209474_10003538_pt1 | contig 13680 bp, 14 predicted proteins | sample GraSoiAngelo_145_FD_185902 | JGI IMG/M metagenome (GOLD analysis project Ga0209474, IMG submission 185902) | Grasslands soil microbial communities from the Angelo Coastal Reserve, California, USA - 14_1009_05_20cm (SPAdes) (version 2) | ecosystem: Environmental > Terrestrial > Soil > Grasslands...
CCGAGGACGCGCGATTCGTCCTGCCCAACGCGGCGCCCACCAACTTCCAGATCATGGTGAATTTCGCCGAGCTGCTGCACATCGCCGATCTGCGCCTTTGCACGCGCGCGCAGTGGGAGATCCGGCAGATGATCGCGCGGATGCGCAGCGAGCTGATGCGCAAGGTGCCCGAGCTGGCGAAGTACCTGCAGCCGAAATGTGGGGAGAAGCGCATGGGCTACTGTGACGAGGACATCAAGGCGTACGAGGCCTGCCCGCTGTCCAATTCCCGGCCGCACAAACTTCAAGTCATCGAAGTGTTCAAGCGAGTCCGCGCCGAGAGCGGCAAACCGATGCGCGACCTGGACGAGAGCGACTTCAAGGCCGCGGAGGAGTTTCGCGAGGCCAAGGTGTGACCCCCGCAATGCCGGAGCCGGAAGTCCTTTCTCCGGACGAGCTGCGCGACGCGTGGCCGGCGCTCTCCGCCGAGGAACGCGCGGAAGGCTTGAAGCTCCTTCCCCGCGACACGGCCGAAGACCTCTTCTTCAGCATCTCCCCGCGCGAGCAGGTCGAGCTCATCCTGGCGCTCCCGCAGGCGGAGCAGCGATCCTGGGTCCGCGGGCTGGCCCCCGACGACGCCGCCGACCTGATTCAGGAGGCCCCGGCCGACCTTCGCGACCGGCTGCTGGCGATGCTCGACGACCAGACCCGGCGCGAGGTCACGGCCCTCCTCGCCTATCGCGAGGATCACGCGGGCGGCCTGATGAACCCGCGCTTCGCCAGGCTGCGCCCGGACATGACGGTCGATGAGGCGGTGACCTATCTGCGCCGGCAGACGCGGCAGTCGGTGGAGATGACGTACTACGCGTACGTGCTCGACCCTTCGCAGCGGCTGCTGGGAGTGGTCTCCTTCCGGGAGCTGATCGCGGCGCGCGGGGACCGGCGCGTCAGCGAGCTGATGAAGACTGAAGTGCGCACCGTCGACGCTGACGCCGACCAGGAGGTGGTGGCACGCCTCTTCCGGGAGACCGGCCTGATGGCCATCCCCGTCGTCGATGCGGAGAAGCGGATGAAGGGTGTGGTGACCGTCGACGACATCGTCGAGGTGGTGAGCGAGGAGGCCACCGAGGACATCCAGAAGCTGGGCGGCAGCGAAAGCCTCGGCGAGCCGTACCTGACCATCGCGCTCGCCCGCATGATCCGCAAGCGCGCCGGTTGGCTCGCCGCCCTGTTCCTCGGCGAGATGCTCACCGCCACGGCCATGGGCTATTTCGAGAAGGAGATCGACAGAGCGGTGGTGCTCGCGCTGTTCGTGCCGTTGATCATCTCCTCCGGAGGCAACTCCGGCTCGCAGGCCACTTCGCTCGTCATCCGCGCCATGGCACTTGGGGAGCTGCGGCTGCGCGACTGGTTCCGCGTCATCCGGCGCGAGTTCGGCGCCGGCCTCGCGCTCGGGTCCATCCTCGGTACGATCGGCTTCACGCGCATCTTGCTCTGGCAGGTCTTCTTCAATACGTACGGCCAGCACTACCTCCTGGTCGGCCTGACCGTCGCGTCGTCCCTGATCGGCGTGGTGACCTTCGGCACGCTGGCGGGCTCGCTGCTGCCCTTCCTGCTGCGGCGTCTGGGATTCGACCCGGCCAGCGCCAGCGCGCCCTTCGTCGCCACGCTGGTCGACGTGACGGGGCTGATCATCTACTTCACCACCGCGAGCGCGATCCTCCGGGGAACGCTGCTCTAGGTACACTGGGGCCTTGGTCTAGTTGACGCCCATAGGGTGGGCGTGCCTTCTACCGCTCCCAACCAACGGAAGAGGGCGTTCATGACCCATACACTGATTGGCATCGCGCTCGTACTCCTCGCTTCCGCCGCTCTTGCCCAGGCGCCCACCCAGCTCAACGAGGCCACCGTTGCGGACCTGCAGCACATGATGGCGACAGGGCAGCTCACGTCGGTGCAGCTCACGCAATACTACATCGACCGGATCATGGCACTGGACCAGAGCGACAACGGAGCCAACTCGGTGATCGAGCTGAACCCGGATGCGCTGAACATCGCCGCCAACGCGGACGCGATGCGCAGCAAAGGGAAGGTGCTCGGGCCCTTGCACGGTATTCCGGTGCTGCTCAAGGACAACATCGACACCGGCGACAGGATGCAGACGACCGCGGGCTCCTTCGCGCTCGCTGGCAAGCCCGCACTCAAGGACTCGACGGTGGCGGCCAAGCTCCGCGCGGGCGGCGCGGTCATCCTCGGAAAGACCAATCTCTCCGAATGGGCCAACTTCCGTTCCTTCTTCTCCACCAGTGGCTGGTCGGGACGCGGCGGGCTGACCCACAATCCGTACTCTCTCGATCGCAACGCCTGCGGCTCGAGCTCGGGGTCCGGGGCGGCCGCGGCGGCCAACTTCGCGGCGATCAGCTTCGGCTCGGAGACCGACGGCAGCATCGTCTGTCCCGCCAACGTCAACAGCGTGGTGGGCCTCAAGCCCACCGTCGGCGTCACTAGCCGAGGGGGCGTGGTTCCCATCTCGCACACGCAGGACACCGTCGGACCGCACGCGCGCAAGGTGGCCGATGCGGCGGCCGCTCTCAACGTCGTCGCCAGCCGCACTCCTGATCCGCGCGATCCCGCAACCTCTGGCGTGCCGCTTGGGTGGCAAGGGACCGGCAAATCCCGTCCGAGCCTTCCGGCCGACTACACCGCGTTCGTGGATCCCAATGGACTGGCCGGGGCGCGCCTCGGTGTGACGCGGCAGGGCATCGACAATGCGCCGCCCCAGGTGGTGGCCGCGTTCGACAATGCGATCGCCGCCATCCAGGCGGCCGGCGCTACTGTCGTGGACCTCGATGCCCTCGATGCCCGGGGTTTCCCCTCCGTCACGGCGGATGGCGAGTTCGAGGTGCTGCTCTACGATTTCAAGCTCGACGTGCAGAAGTACTTCGCCACTCGCGTCGGTGTGCCGATGGCGAACAAGACGCTCGCTGACGCCATCGTCTTCAACAACGCCCACGCGACCAGCGAGATGCCGTACTTCTTCCAGGAGATCTTCGAGCTCGCCAACCTGATGGACACGAGCGGCACCGATCCGGCGAACAACCCGCAGCCGATCTTCACGTCGAAGCAGTTTCCCAACGGGGAGACCTACAATCAGGCGCTGGCCTCCGACCACGACGCCGGTGCCGCCTTCGATAAGGCGCTGCACGACAACAACCTCGATGCCGTGGTGGCGCCCACCGACAGCCCGGGCTGGACCACCGACCTGATCCTCTCCGATCACTTCATCTTTGCCAGCTCGGGGCTGGCCGGCGGGCCGGGCTACCCCATCGTCCAGGTGCCGGCTGCCAACGTGCTGGGGATGCCGATGGGCATCAGCTTCATCGGCACTGCCTTCAGCGAGCCGACGCTGATCAAGTTGGCCGCGGGGTTCGAGCACGCGGCGCAGCACGCCGCCGGCCTGTCGGGACGCTTCCCGCCGACGGAGCCCTTCATCGGAAACGTGACCACTACAAACACCGCCGGGACGACGCTCACGCCGCCGAAGCCGCCCAAGAAGGATACCGGACTTCGGCCGCACCGGATGTGATCGAGACCTGAAGACTCAGGCGTCGGGTGGCCGGACGTACTCGAACTCGATCGGCATCCCGTTGATGCCTTTGGGGGGCGCGGCCACCCACGACGCCATCTTCCCAGGCTCCACCACGGGGTGCATGAGCGACTTCACGAACGCGCGGTCCTCCGCGGTCGGGAGCCATTCGCCTTCCTGAGCCTTGAACTCCGCTTCGGAGATCAGCTTGCCGTCCGGATCGAAGAACAGTCCCGCGCAGGGTCCCACGCTGCGGTGGAACCGGCGATGCGGCAGGCGCAGCGTCATTCCCTTCACGCCTGCCTTCTGCAGGGTCTTGTTCCAGCGATCGAGGCCGCGCTGGCAGTCCTTCACGTACTCGTCGCGGAGGACCTCGTTCATTGCGTTCCTGAGCGGCACTTCCTGCTCGACCAGCTTGCCAGCCTCGGGCACTTCCATCCGGTAGGTCTGGCCGACCGCCTTGTGCTCTTCCAGCGTGTCCTCGCGGAAGCGGCCCTTCAGGCCCGAGGCGAAGAAGTCGGCCGCATTGGAGGAAACCTCGCCGCCGAACAGATCGAGCGAGAGGGAGAACCAGAAGTTGATGTACTTCTGGATCAGCTCGAAGGGCACCGCGTGCTCCTTGCGCGGGTCCTTGCCGGCCGCCATCAGCTCCGCGCAGCGCTGCACCACGCGGTCGACGCCGGTCTCGCCGACGAACATGTGGTGCGCCTCCTCGGTGAGCATGAAGCGGGTGGTCCGCGCCAGCGGATCGAATCCGCTCTGGGCCAGCGCCGAGAGCTGGTACTTGCCGTCCCGGTCGGTGAACATCGTGAACATGAAGAAGCTGAGCCAGTCGTCGATGGGCTCGTTGAAGGTATTGAGGATGCGCGGCTTGTCGCCGCTGCCGGAGCGGCGGGCGAGCAGCTCGTCTGCTTCCTCACGGCCGTCGCGGCCGAAGTAGCGGTGCAGCAGATAGACCATCGCCCAGAGGTGGCGTCCTTCTTCGACGTTCACCTGGAAGATGTTGCGCAGGTCGTACATCGAGGGGCAGGTCTTGCCCAGCAGCCTTTGCTGCTCGACCGAAGCCGGCTCGGTGTCGGCCTGGGTGACGATGATGCGGCGGAGCGCGTTGCGGTGCTCGCCCGGAACCTCTTCCCAGACCGGCTGGCCCTCGTTGTCGCCGAAGCCGATCCTCCGCTCCTGCTTCGGGTCGAGGAAGATGCCCCAGCGATATTCCGGCATGCGGACGAAGTCGAAGTGTGCCCAGCCGTTCGCCTCCACGCTGATCGCCGTGCGCAGATACACTTGATGCGCCTGGAAGCCTTCCGGGCCCACTTCCTTCCACCAGGAAAGGAAGTTCGGCTGCCACTGTTCGAGGGCGCGCTGCAGGCGCCGATCGGAACCGAGATCGACGTTGTTGGGGATGCTCTCGAGAGACTGGGCCACTAGGTCCTCCGGTAGTCGAATTGCGGGCGCTCGGGCTTGCCGTACATGGTGAGCGCGCCGCGCTCGCCCGTCGCGTTGGGGCGGATGAAGATCCAGTTCTGCCAGGCGGAGAGCCGGCCGAAGATCTTGGTCGCGAGCGTCTCCGGTCCGGCGAAGCGGTAGTTCTGTTCCATGCCGGTCAGGGCGTCGGGGCTCAGCGACGCCCGCTCCTCGACGGCGACGCGCAGCTCCTCCTCGAAATCGATGTCGTCGGCGAACACGGTGGCCAGGCCGAGCTTGTCTGCGGTGGGACCGTCGATGGGTCCCTCCTTGGCGGCCGCCAGCACTTTCTGCGCGCGTTGCGGATCGGCGAGGAAGCGCGTCTGCAGGCGCGAGATCCCGTTCCAGCCGGGCAGGGCGCCCGAGGAGAGCGAGCCCGGCCAGACTTCCACTCCATCCGCGTCGAGCACGTACGCGCGGTCGCAGGCGAGCAGCAGCTCGAACAGGGGTCCACTGAAGCAGGAACGCTGATCGACCACGGCGAAGAAGCTGCGGGCGGTGACGTCCATCCGCCGGAGCACGCGCGCGAGGTTCAGACGCACTTCGCGGATGAAGCCATCGTCGGACGCAAGCAGCTCGCCGATCTCGTGCGCCAGCTTGCGGTCGCCTTCGGTCCGCACCAGCACCAGGCCGACGTTCTCGTGGTCGAAGCGGAGGCGGAGAAGGGCATGGTCCAGCTCGCGGGCCATGCGCAGCGGCCAGAACGAGGCGTCGTCGACCCGCTTCGCGTCCGCCGGACCGCGCACGGTCAAATCCGCGATTCGCGACTTCTCGTCCACCTTGAGGGAGACGTGCCGGTACTCACCGATGGGATCCAGCTTCACCGGCTTGCCCCGGGGGACGTCGGGCGCCTTGACGGCGAGATCGCGAGCTCGCTGCGCGATGGTGTCGGCGAACTTGCTCCGCGGGACCACGGCATCCACAAGGCCCCACTCGACGGCGCGCTTGCCCTTCACGCCCTCCGCCAGCGTGGAGAAGGCGTCCGCGAGATCGCGCCGCACCTTGCGCTTGTCCACCACCCGGGTGAGCCCGCCGGTGCCGGGCAACACGCCGAGGAGCGGCACTTCCGGCAGCGCCACCGTGGACGACCCATCGTCGATCAGGACGATCTCGTCGCACGCCAGCGCCAGCTCGTAACCGCCGCCGGCGGTCGCTCCGTTGCAGGCGGCGAGGAAGCGGATACCGCTGTTCTGCGAGGCGTCCTCGATCGCCAGCCGGGTCTCGTTCGTGTACTTGCAGAAGTTGACCTTGAAGGGATGCGTGCTCGAGGCGAGCATGTAGATGTTGGCGCCGGCGCAGAAGATCTTGTCGTGCGCGCTGGTGATCACGCAGCACTTCACGCCGGGATGCTCGAAGCGCAGCCGCTGGATCGCATCGGCCAGCTCGATGTCGACGCTCATGTCGTAGCTGTTGCTCTTGAGCTCGATCTCGCTCTTCGCGCCGCCGAACGGCTCGACCTTCATGGTCAGCCGCGCTATCTCGCCCTCGATGGCGAGGGTCCAGTGGCGGTACTTCGAGGGGTTCGTGTCGAACGACAGCTTCGGGGCGGCGGCGCTCGTGTCCATCGGCGCGAGAAGGTAGCGCGATCTCCTCGCGGGTGCAAGCACTATATTGCTTGTAGATTCGTCCACTGATGCAATATAATGCAAATTGATGACTCGAGAACACCAAGTCCTCCTTACCGCAGTCGGCGCCGCGGTGCGTAGCCTCAGGGATGAACGCGGCTTCAGCCGGCGCGAGCTGGCCGGGCGCAGCGGCGTCTCCGAGCGCTTCCTTGCCGACCTGGAGTCCGGGCAGGGGAACATCTCGGTGGCGCGGCTGCAGGATGTCGCACGCGCCTTGGGCTCATCGGCTGGCGAGGTGCTGTTCTCGGCGCAGCACGAGCGGACCGATCGGCGCATCGTGGCGCTCGTCGGGCTGCGCGGAGCGGGCAAGACCACCATCGGCCGGACGCTCGCGAGTCGCCTCGGGGTCTCGTTCGTCGAGCTGGACGCGCTGGTGGAGAAGGACGCGGGGCTTCCGCTCGCGGCGATCTTCCAGCTGCACGGCGAGGCATACTACCGGCGGCTCGCGCGCGAGGTCCTGACGCGGTTCCTGGCCGAGACCGACGCCGCGGTGCTTGCTACCGGCGGAGGTATCGTCACCGATCCCGGATCCTTCCGGCTGCTGCAAAGGCGCTGCCGGACGGTGTGGCTGCAGGCCTCGCCCGACGATCACTGGCAGCGCGTGCTCGAACAGGGCGACGTACGCCCCAGCGCCGCGAGCCCGCACGCTCGCGAAGAGCTGCGGGCTCTCTTGAAGGCGCGGGAGCCGCTCTACGCGCAGGCAGAGCTGGCGGTGGATACCTCGCGGCTGGGAATCGATGGGGCCGTCGAGGAGATCGCCCGCAAGGTCGCGTGACCGGAGCCGCTTCGATTCAGTAGACCAGCTCGAAGTGGGGCACCAAGGTCAGCCCCGCGCCCGATGGCACGAGCGACCGCGCGAGATCCAGCTGGATGACGGCATGCCTGCGCTCGGCGATGCGGGTCACCTTGCCTGCGAGGCGCAGCGTATGGCACTGCGCGTCGACGTCGAGCTTGCTCTTCGCCGTCGAGACCGTGCCGCCCGCGAACGCAACGGCGAACTCCACCTCGTCGATGCCGGCCGGCACGTTGAAGCTGGCGAGCAGGTGGGCTTGACCCGCCGGCGCGAGGTCGAGCTCCGGCGTGAGAACGGCGTTCGCGAGCACCGCGCTGCCGCCGCTCACCTGGACGGATTCAATCCGCATCCGGGCCGAAACGAAGTCGCCCGCGTCGACGCCGGCGAGCCGCAAGCTGAACGGCGCGCCGCCCTCCGGTGTGGCGTTGCTCGCGCCGACTGCGTCGTGGTTCGAATGGCCGCACCCGTACGCCAGCAGTCCGAGGAGGATCGCCAGCCCGATCGATGTCCGCGTCATCGGGCTGCTCCTTCCCCGCGGTCGTCCTGCATGCAGATGAGCCGCGCCGCGCACTGCGCGAGGCCACCGTCGAACATCACCTGGAAGACATCGTCGATCCCGCCATTGCACGCCGGTGCGTGCGAGAGCCTCAGGCACTCGGCTTGGCCGCGGACGGTGATCGCTGCGTCGAGCTCCAGCGACCGTCCCGCCTCGACGGTGAAGGGGGCTGCCGGCAGGAATTTCGCCAGCGCGTCGTCGCGCACCCAGAGTGCGGTGGACGCATCGGTTGGATGCGTGTTGGTGACGATGATCCGGAAATGCAGCGTCGCCGGATAGCTGTCGACGACGTGGAGGACCTCGCCTTCGATTGTCTTCTCGCAAACGAACTCGTGCGCGCCCGCCGTCCCGGAGAGCGCGATCGCCGCGGCCGCCGCCGCGATCGTTTCCTTCTTCATGTGATCCCTCGCCGCCGACCCTTCGGCTCCAGCGGACGTGACGGTAATCACACCGTGTGCGAGCGGGTAGTCGCTCGCCTACATTTTCGCTGTCCGGATGCGAACGCCCGCCCGCCCCAACGGTCGTCCGCGTTTGACGCAGCGCGGCCCGTCCCGGGACAAGTTGCTCGCCCTGGGCCGCACGGCTACTTCCCCGTGAACTCCGGAGTGCGCCGGGCGTTGTAGGCGGCGATACCTTCCTTCGCGTCCTGTCCCTCGAAGAGCCGCTGTTGCAGCTCGCGCTCCAAGGCGAGGCCCTGTTCCAGGCCGACTTCCAGTCCGGTGGTGACGGCGCGCTTGATGAACCCGACGGCGCGAGAGGCCTTCGCCGGCGGCACGAATTTTCGCGCGTACTCGAGCGCCCGGGCGCGGAACTCCCCCGGCGAGGCGTCGATGACGGCGTTGATCAGCCCGAGCGCCTTTGCTTCCTCGATCGAGAACGTCGCCGCTTCGGCCATCAGCTCGATCGCCTTCGCCCGCCCGAGCGCGCGCGCCAGCCGCTGGGTGCCACCGGTGCCCGGCAGAACTCCGAGCGAGACCTCCGGCAAACCGATCTTCCCTGCGTTGACGCGCGCGACACGCAGATCGCAGGCGAGCGCGATCTCCAATCCGCCGCCCACGCAGTGTCCGTTGATCGCCGCGATCACGAGCTTCGGCGTCTGCTCCAGCCGGCAGAGCGTCTCGTTCGCGTGCAGGCAGAAGTTGTACTTGAAGTAGGGAGCACTCTTCTGAAGCATCTCGATATCCGCCCCCGCGCAGAAGAACTTGTCGCCCGCGCCTGTCAGCACCAGGACGTGGACGGATTCATCCATTCGCGCATCGAGGACGTGCGCATCGAGCTCGCGCATCATCTCGTAGCTGTACGTGTTCGCGGGCGGGTTCTTCAATTCGAGAACCATCACGCCGTCGTCCTTCGAGGTATTCACGAGAGCCGCTATCATGCGCGCCTTGTACCACGCGGCGCTCTCAGACGATCTCGATGTCCGCCCGGCGCAGAAGAACTCAACGGCTCTTCGGTGGGTCAGCCCCTACGTCTCAGATACGTGTTCGCAGCATCGGACATCGTCAGCACGGCAGCACCGAGCATGATGCAGTCCTTCACAATGAGCCGGCCTGCTCCCGAGAGGTACGGGAACCCGTGGTGCGGATCACCTAATGCCGGGACCCAGGCTTCCGGTGTCGTCACGAGGAACGAGAGCGTCGTGAGGGACATGAGCACGAGCAGAAAGCTGCCGATTGCGGAGACCTGCGGCCAGATCGGGTAGAGCGCGATGAGGATTCCGATCGAGAGAATGACTACGCCCAGGCCATCGGAAACCGGATACGTCCGATTCGATTCGTTCCACCGTTGGTTCGCTGGAACGAGCTGCCCCTCCCGGTTCATGTGCTGGCGGTATTCAGGTGCCGGACGAGGGTAGAGAAAGCTCATGAAGGGGCTGTTCGCCACGAGCGGCACGATGCCGTCTGCCTCGTAGCTAGCGAATTTCAAGCCGCCGATCCAGACGAGGACGACAACCAATCCCAGCCGCAACATGCCCATGCCGAAGCGGTCGAGCCTCGCAGCTTTGATGTAGAGGCGCCTGATTGGGGAAACGCGCGCCGCCGAGTCAGTTGCGCTTCCCGCCGTGTACTCGTGTTCGTGCAACATCATGGCTGCCTGAAGAGCAACGAACATGCCAGATTCGTTCCGGGGGTGGGGGCCGTTGCTGTACGGTCCGCCGGTCACTCGCCATGTTCACGTCGCTGACATCTGTCAGCTTCTCGATCACCAGATCGGGCGTTCTCACGGGCGTCGCACATTCCGGAGCAATGGATCGGAGACGGCGTCGGCTTCTCGTCCGCGACTCGCAGCCGAGTTCATCGTCGCAGCGCCCCTTTTTACTTGAAGTAGGGGGCGCTTTTCTGGAGCATCTCGATGTCCGCCCCCGCGCAGAAGAACTCGGTGGGCTTCTTCGCGTCGGGCGCCGACGACGCACCGGTCAGCATCAGGACATGAACGGATTCGCGAACTCGACCACCCCACGCCCGACGTAACCGCTGCCGACGTAGTTTTGCGAATTGCGATAGGCCCGGTCGGCGTAAGGGGTATCGACCACGATGTTTTGCAACTTGACGAACTCGGCCTCCGAAAGCTGGTCAAGGCCCGCAGCATGTCGGAGCGCAAGGATGAATCGCTCGCCTCGCTGCGGACTCGGTTTCTCCCGCTCGAGTTCCCAGGTGGAGCGCGTTTCCTTTGTGTAGAGGAAGTTCACCGCACGCTTGACCGTGTCTTCGTCGTAGCCCGCGACCAGGCGTCGGGCCTCCTCATCGAGTCGCTCGCTCTGCGAGCGACGAACCAGCCTCTCAACGCCTGAGCGCGCCCATCTCCTTCTCGATCTGCAGCGACTGCTCCATCGCCTCCGCCCACTCGCCCGGATCGTTGGTCACGATGGCCGCCGCCGGATCGACGATGGCCGCGCCGAGCGCGCTGGCGAACAGGCTGACCAGGTTCTGGAAAGGATGGATCCGCTCCTGCTCGTCCAGCTTCCCGCTGGCGATGCTCACGTACGTCTGGGCGTTCTGCTGCAGGTGGCTGGCTGCCTGCGAAAGCTCCTGATCCCGCCCTCCGATGTGGTCGAGCAGGACGCGATGCGGGCTCTCCGGATCGCGCATCTCGAACACCTGCACCAGACAGTCGTGCGGCGCCGATTCCGCCGTGCCCGCCACGCTGATCCGCCAGGTGCGCTGCGCGGCTCCCGGAGGGAAGCCACTCCCGAGCGGAGAGAGCGTCAGCGAGGCGCCGGCGTCCTCCTGCCGCATCGAGCCGACGCAAGCGCGAACCAGGCGCTCCAGATCCTGCGGCTTCATCGCGTGCCCGGTGAAGAGTCCGACCATCCTTGCCGGACGCTCCGCGTCCATCAGCGCCTGCAGGTAGATCTGGTCCTTGCGCCCCGCCATCCGCCGAACTCTGACCCCGCCGGGTCCCCCCCGTCAACGAAGCGTCAGACCGACTCGAGATCACCGACACGCCCTGCCCGACGCCCACGCAGAGCGTGGCGAGGCCGTACTTGCCGCCGCGCGCCTTCAGCGCGTGCGCGAGATGCCCGAGAATGCGGGCTCCGCTCATGCCGAGCGGATGTCCCAAGGCGATGGCGCCGCCGTCGACGTTGACCTTTTCCGGATCGAGGCCCAGCTCCTGGATCACGGCCAGCGACTGTGCCGCGAACGCCTCGTTCAGCTCGACCAGGTCGAGCTGGTTCACCGAGAGCGCGGCCTTCTTCAGCGCCTTGTGCGTGGCGGGCACCGGACCCATCCCCATCTCGCGTGGGTCGACGCCTGCGCTCGCTGCTGCCACGATGCGAGCCAGCGGGGCGAGCCCGAGCTCCGCCGCCTTGCGGGCGGAGGCGAAGAGAATCGCCGCGGCCCCATCGTTGAGGCCGCTACTGTTGCCCGCCGTCACCGAGCCGCCTTCGCGAAAGGCGGGCTTGAGCTTCGCCAGCTTCTCCAGCGACGTGTCCGCGCGCGGTCCTTCGTCAAGGTCGATCGTCGCCGGCTGCTTCCCCGGCACGGTCACCGGCAGCAGCTCGGCACGGTACCGTCCCGCCTCGCGGGCGGACAGCGCGCGCTGGTGCGATCGCAGCGCGAATTCGTCCTGCTTCTCCCGCGCGATGCGATACTTCGCCGCCACGTTCTCGGCGGTCTCGCCCATGCTCTCCAGCGGGAACCGCTGCGCCATCCGCGGATTGGGGAAGCGCCAGCCGAGGGCGGTGTCGTAGCTTTGGAGCGATCCGGACGAGAACCCCTCTCCTGGCTTCATCAGCGCCCACGGCGCCCGCGTCATGCTCTCCACGCCGCCGGCGATGCACAGCTCCATGTCGCCGAGGCGGATGGCGCGCGCCGCCTGCACTGCCGCCTCCAGCCCACTGGCGCAGAGGCGATTGACGGTCACGCCAGGCACGTGCTCGGGAAGGCCGGCGAGGAGCAGCGCCATGCGGGCGACGTTGCGGTTGTCCTCGCCTGCCTGGTTGGCGCATCCGAAGAACACCTCGTCGACCGCTGCGGGCGATACACGCGGGTTGCGCTTGAGCAACTGTTCGATGACGTACGCGCCGAGATCGTCCGGCCGCACCGCGGATAGCACGCCACGCAACTTTCCCACCGGTGTGCGAACCGCGTCGATGATTACCGCGTCCATTTGGACTACCATCCCTTCATGCACTTGCGCGAGGGCGACGCTGCGCCCGATTTCACCCTGAGCGGCATGCCTGCCGGCGCCTACCACCTCGCGGACCAGCGCGGCAAGGTCGTCGTTCTAGCGTTCTACCCGGGAGATTTCACCCCCGTCTGCACGCGGCAGCTGCGGCACTACGAGGGTCAGCGGCAGCGCCTGGTATCGACGGGCGCCACGCTCTGGGCAATCTCCACCGACGATCTGGAGCTGCACGAGCGGATGGCGAAGAGTTATGCGCTGAGCTTCCCGCTGCTCTCCGATCCGCAGGGCAAGGTGGCCTCGCTCTACGGGGTGCGCGGGCTCCTGGGCAGCGCCCGGCGATCGATCTTCATCATCGACCCGAACGGAGTCATCCGCTACAGCAAGGAGGAGCTGCTCTCGCTCAGCTACCGGAGCGTGGACGACATCCTCAACGCCCTGCACGACAGCGGGCTGGTTCCGCCTGGTCAGTAGGCTGCCGGCACGGTGTCGTGCAGCTTCGCGTAGTCGAGCTGCAGCCGGCCATCCGGCTTGGCCGAGAGCATGTCCGCGAATCGCTCGCCGAAGCGGAAGTCTTCCGGCAGGTACCGGTGCCGGGCGTGCAGGGTCTGATGCGTGGTGCCGTCGATGCCATTGATCGCGATGCCCAACTCGATGTCCTCGGTCCGGATGGACTCGGGCGTGAGCTTCTCGAAGGGGCTGCCCTTTTCGATGCGGTGCAGGATGAGCCAGCTCCGGCCGACCGCCGAGGAGCGGTCCCGCACCAGGGGCAGGTCGTACAAACGGTAGAAGAAGATCCCTTCGATCGTCGTCTCGGCCTTGATGAACGTCAGCCGCACCTGCGCCTCGACGATGAAGTTGCCGCGCCGATTCGCCAGCCGGATGGCCAGGGTGCGCACGCCATCCTGAAGGTAGATCACCGCGTTGCGCGCGAACTCGAGCCTCGCCACCGGGATGGAGAACTTCGTAAAGACGATGCCGGTGGCGAGCGCGACCACGACGATGGAGGCGATCGATTCGGCCGTGACCGCCAGATTCGCGGCCCTCGACT
>Ga0209474_10003539_pt1 | contig 13677 bp, 4 predicted proteins | sample GraSoiAngelo_145_FD_185902 | JGI IMG/M metagenome (GOLD analysis project Ga0209474, IMG submission 185902) | Grasslands soil microbial communities from the Angelo Coastal Reserve, California, USA - 14_1009_05_20cm (SPAdes) (version 2) | ecosystem: Environmental > Terrestrial > Soil > Grasslands ...
AGATGAACACGATTTCCAGTCGGCTTGAGCAACAGTATCCCGCCGACGATAAAGGTTGGGGTGCTGTGGTACTGCCTTTACATGAAGACCTCGTGAGCGATGTACGCCCGGCCCTGCTGGTGTTATTGGGAGCTGTCGGCTTCATTTTGCTCATCGCCTGTGTCAACGTGGCGAACCTTTCACTTGCCAAGACTTTCAGCCGCCAAAAAGAAATTGCTATCCGCACTGCACTTGGAGCTAGCTCGGCACGAGTGGTGCGGCAGATTCTTTCTGAGAGCGTGGTTCTGGCCCTACTCGGTGGCGCCCTCGGCCTCACCTACGCCCACTTCGGTATTCGTTTGATCATGGTCTTTCTTGCCGACAAATTGCCGCAATCGATGCAAGCAAGGATCGATTTAAAAGTTCTCACATTCACCGTCGTCATCTCTCTGTTCACCGGCATCCTTGCGGGAATTCTTCCTGCTCTGCACTTGAGCCGGTCAAACGTAAATCAGGCTCTTAAACAGGGACTTGGGCGAACCGACTCCGACTCTGGCGGAAATCGGATGCGGAGCACACTGGTTGTCGTGGAGGTCTCATTATCTTTGGTCCTGCTCATCGGCGCCGGATTGATGATCCGGAGTTTCCAGTTCTTGCGCCAAGTAAATCCAGGTTTCGAATCTCATGGAGTCTTAACCCTGACGGCTGCAGTTTCGCGAGGGAAGTTCGCCGAGCCGTTGCAGCAGATCAGTTTTTTCGAGCGCGTACTGGACCGCGTGCGTACTCTCCCCGGTGTGGTATCGGCAGGTGTAATCGATGATGTCCCGCTGAACGGAACCGGCTCGCACCAGCCCATTGCCGTCGAGGGTCGCCCAGTGGTGCCGATGTCAGAACAGCCAGAAGTCGACGTGCGCCTTGTCAGTGCCGGATACATGAGCGCCCTTCGCATTCCGGTTTTACGAGGCCGCGACTTTGGCGCCGCAGATGTCGCGGGACGACCACCGACGATCCTGATCAGCTCTTCGCTTGCGCGGCAGTTTTGGCCAAACCAAGATCCGATTGGCAAACACATTACTCTTACCTTTTTTTCTGGCGTGGTCCGCGAAATTGTCGGGGTTGTTGGTGACGTGAAGTTAGACGGACTCGATCAGACACGCCCGCCCGCAGCGATTTACATGCCGCTCGGCCAACTGGCCGCAGTCACCGGCGAGCCATGGAATTCGTTTGGGATGACATTGGTGGTGCGTTCAGTTTCGAATCCCGCGAACATAGCCTCCGCGGTAACAAATGTGGTGCACGAGCTCGATCGTGACATTCCAGTGCGGGATGTCTTGACCATGGATGAGTTGGTGACGAGTTCTCTGTCGCAACCGCGATTCAATCTTCTGCTGCTGGGCGCATTCGCCATTCTCGCGGTCACTTTAGCCGCCATTGGAATTTATAGCGTCCTTTCTTACAGCGTGCGGCGTCGGGTTCAGGAAATTGGGATTCGACTTGCGCTTGGCGCCCGATTATCGGATGTGCTGCGCATGATCGTGTTTGAGGGCATGAAGCCGACGCTGCTCGGAGTGACCCTTGGAACGATCGGCGCCCTGGCGCTAGCTCGAGTGTTATCTACCCTGGTGTATGGAGTCAGGCCAACAGACCCGATCACATTTCTGGCAGTCGCGGCACTACTGGCAATCGTGGCGCTGTTTGCCAGTATCGTTCCCGCTTATCGCGCCGCCAAGGTCAATCCAATGGTGGCGCTGCGGTACGAGTGAGGAGTTTTGCAGATGGCCGGATTCCTACAAGACATTCGTTACGCACTGCGGCAGTTGGGCAAGAAGCCGGGTTTCACTGTGGTGGCGGTGATCACTCTAGCTGTTGGCATCGGGGCGAACACGGCAATCTTCTCGGTTGTAAACACGGTGCTGCTGAAGCCACTCACTTATCCTGATCCGGATCGCATCGTTCAGTTCTTGCTGACCTCGCCTCAGGGTTCGGGGGCGGGAGCCTCGGTAACGAAGTTCAATACGTGGCGAGAGCAGACCGGCGTTTTCGAGGACATTGCAGCCTATGATTTCGGCGGCCCTGGGCTAAACCTGACCGGCGGAATGTACCCCGAACAGGTGAAAGGCATTCACGTCACGGCCGACTATTTTCGCTTGTTCGGCGCGCAAACCGTGAAGGGCCGTACCTTCAGCGCGGAAGAAGACCGGCCTCATGGTGGTCATGTCGCCGTGCTTAGCTATGGACTTTGGCAACGGCGGTACGCCGGTGACGAGCACATCGTCGGCAAAACCATACCTATAGGCGGAGAGCCGTATGTTGTGATCGGCGTCGTAGACCGCAATTTTGTGACGGACCCGCTCACCGATCTATGGCTTCCGTTTCAATTTGACCCAAACAGCAGCGACCAGGCGCACTACTTTCTTGCCGCAGCTCGACTCAAGTCAGGAGTCACGCTGCAACAGGCGAACGCTCAGCTCAAGCTTTCCGCGGATGAGTTCCGGCGGAAATATCCGGGAGTGCTTGACGCACACGATGGCTTCGCGGTGCAGCCGTTGCGGGACGCAATTATCGGCGATGTGCGCTCATCGTTGTGGGTGTTGGTGATTGCTGTCGGTTTTGTTTTGCTGATCGCTTGCGCGAATGTCGCGAATCTCTTGCTTATCCGCGCTACGGCGCGAAAGCGCGAGATCGCAGTGCGTGCGGCGCTAGGCGCAGGCAGAGGCCGAATTATTCGCCAGCTACTCACTGAAAGTATTCTTCTCTCGCTGACTGGCGGAGTATTCGGCATTCTCCTTGGAACAGTTGGTGTGCGAATCCTGCTTTCGCTGAACCCAGGAGACATCCCGCGCATTGGGGAGAACGGCGCCGCGGTGACTCTGGATTGGCGAGTGCTTCTTTTCACGCTCGCGGTATCAGTCTTGACCGGAGTTCTATTCGGTCTCATCCCGGCCTTCAGCATTTCACGTACAGATGTTGTCTCCGCGCTCAAAGAAAACACCGGACGCACCGGTGGTTCGCTGCGGCAGAACAAGAGTCGCTCTTTGCTGGTGATCAGCGAAACCGCGCTCGCCCTAGTGCTATTGATTGGCGCGGGCCTGCTGATTCGGACCTTCGTTGCGCTGCGGAACGTCGATCCCGGATTCGATTCCCGCAACGTGCTCACCATGCGCATGTCGCTGACGGGTCCACGGTTTGAGAAAGCAGCAGGCGTCGCGCAATTGAATCGTGATGGGGTCGAACGGCTGGATGCCATCCCAGGAGTTGTGGACGCGGCCTCTGCCTGTTGCGTGCCGCTCGAAGGTGGCTTTGGACTTCCCTTCAGCGTGATCGGTCGTCCCGCGGAAGACAGTACTTCTCAGGGCGGCGCGGGCTGGCTCACGATTTCACCTGACTACTTTCGTGTTTTCAAAATTCCACTTCAGCGCGGGCGCTTCTTCACCGACCAGGACAGCGGTGGCTCGACAGGGGTAGTGATCATCAATCAGTCGATGGCACGCCGGTTCTGGCCGAAGGGCGATCCTCTGAACGATCACATCTTGATTGGTCACGGTGTGGGTCCTGAGTTTGAAGAGTCACCGCGACAGATCGTCGGAATAGTTGGCGACGTGCATCAGGCGAGCCTCGGACAGGATCCCGGGCCGATGATGTACATCCCCACCGCCCAGGTTACAGATGGCGTCACTGCTCTTAACGCCCGCATTGCGCCCGTCGCGTGGGTGGTACGGACTCGCGTATCGCCCGAATCCCTGCGCTCCGCAATCGCGAACGCGCTGCGCGAAGCGAGTGGAGGGCTGCCTGTCTCCGATATTCGCGCCATGGATGAAGTCGTCGTGCGCTCCACTGCCCGCGCTAATTTCGACATGCTGCTGCTGACGATCTTCGCGGGATCAGCGCTCCTGCTCGCCGCAATTGGACTTTACGGACTGATGGCCTACTCGGTCCAGCAGCGCACCCAAGAGATCGGCATCCGTATGGCACTCGGCGCGGAAAAGAACACAGTGAGAAGCATGGTTGTGATTCAGGGTGTGCGACTCGCGGTGATCGGAGTCGCCATCGGCTTGATTGCCGCTTTTGGTCTGGTTCGACTTCTGGCGAGCCTGCTTTTTCACACCAAAACGTGGGATCCGGTTTCGTTCACAGTCGTCCCGGCTCTCCTGATCGCGGTTGCATTACTTGCAGTTTGGGTCCCTGCACAGCGGGCGGTTCGCGTCGATCCGGTCGATGCGTTGCGCTACGAGTGAGGAACGCGATGAACGGACTATTTCAAGATATCCGTTATGCACTTAGGCAATTGCGAAAGAACCCAGGGTTCACGGCAGTTGCGATTCTTACGCTTGCGCTCGGTATCGGCGCTACCACGGCGATCTTTTCCGTGGTGTACGGCGTGTTGCTGCGGCCATTGCCGTACGCCGATCCAAACAGGATTGCGGCTATCTACGAAATCGAGCCCAATGGTAGACACAACCGGCTTGCCGATCCGAACTTTGACGATTTTCGCGACCAAAGTCACAGCTTCCAGGCGATTGCAAAGTATGGTTCTTATGTCGCCGCAGCTTCGGGCGGCTCCCAGCCGACGCGCTCGACGGTCGCGCACGTCACTCCCCAGTTCCTCGAAGTGTTCCGCGTTCAGCCGATCATCGGCCGCGATCTGGCCGCTGCCGACAATAATAAAGGTGCGGCTCCGGTCGCCCTCGTCAGCTACGGATATTGGAAGCAGTATCTCGGATCATCTTTAGACCTTTCGAAGCTGCACCTGAAGATCGACGATGCCATCTTCTCGGTTGTCGGAGTGCTTCCGGAGGGATTTCATTTTCCGACTGAAGCCACAATCTGGGTACCGGCCGACATCAAAGGAGAAAATCCCACCAGATCATCGCATAACTACGACGCCGTGGCGCGCCTCCGACAGGGCGTGACCGTCGAGCAGGCAAATGCTGAAATCAGCGCGATGGGGCGCCGCATTCACGACGCTTCCAGCGAAAAGGGCGATTATCTGCTGAAGGATGCCACCGTCGTCCCACTGAAAGACTCGATCACAGGCGAGACCAGGCCGGTGCTGCTTATTCTGCTCGGAGCTGTCGGATTTCTTCTTCTCGTCGCCTGCGCGAATGTTGCCAACCTGCGACTCGCTCAAGCTTCCGTCCGGGAGCGCGAGCTCGCCGTTCGCAGCGCGTTGGGAGCGCCGCGCGGTCGCCTGGTTCGGCAATTCGTGACCGAAGCGTTCGTGCTCTCGCTTCTCGGCGGCGGCTTTGGTTTAGTCGGGGCCTATTTCGGCGTGACCGGTTTACTCGCCCTTGCGCCACAGGACCTGCCACGCCTCGAGGAAGTCTCGATCAATATTCCCGTCCTCGCCTTCGCTTTCCTACTTTGCTGCGGCATTGCAGTCGGAATTGGAGTATTTACCGCAATGCGCGCTACGTCTGGTGACGTGCGCGGAGCATTGGCGGAAGGCGGTCGCGAGCAGGCCAGCTCTCAATCCAGCCAAAAGATTGGACGAAGTATTGCGGCGGCGCAGATCGCCATCACGCTGGTTCTCGTGGTCGGAGCGGGACTACTCGGGCGCAGCCTGATGAAGGTGCTCGAAGTCAATCCCGGATTCCGCGTAGACAAGATTGTGACAATGGACGTATCGCTGCCATGGCCTGACTGGACTGATTGGAAGGCAAAAGCAGGCCAGGCAATCTTCTTTCGCAATTTGATTGAGCGATTAAAACAGATTCCGGGCGTACGCCAAGTGGGCGCCACAAGCGGACTTCCCATGACCGGGGGCGTTCCCGATGGCCAGTTTCTGCAGATCACGCAGAATGAGCTGCCCAAGAATCCCACGAATCTGCAAGAGCTGTCTCGCGATTTCGACGTTCTCTTCCGTCAAAAAGAACGACTCGGAGAAGCGGATTTTTGCGTCGCCACTGACGGATATTTTCAGGCCCTCGGAATTCCGCTGCTTCGCGGACGAATCTTTGACGATCGCGACGGCCCCGACTCTCCGCACGTTGCAGTCATCAGCGCATCCCTCGCGCGCGAGCGCTGGCTCGGCCAGGATCCCATCGGCCACACCATTGAATTCGGAAACATGGATGGCGACCTTCGCCTGCTGACCATTGTTGGCGTCGTAGCTGACGTACATGAATATGGCGTCGATGCGCCACCGCGGCCGACCGTGTATGTCAATCTGTTTCAGCGCTCGCATTCAACAATGACCCTGACGATGTTGAGCGACGCGGACACACAGCAGGTCACCTCGACAGCACGCCAAATCCTGCATGAGCTTAATCCGGAGATTCCGCCGCGCTTTCGGACATTCTCACAGATTTATTCCGAGTCGCTTGGCTCACGCCGGTTCAACCTGCTTCTGATTGGCTTCTTTGCAGGTATCGCGCTTCTGCTCGCGACGGCTGGCGTATTCGGTGTCATCTCGTATTCGGTGAGCCGCCGTACTCGCGAGATTGGAGTGCGCGTGGCCCTGGGGGCGCGCCCACGCGACGTTCTAGGCATGATATTGGGCCAGGGTATGCGCACCATTCTGATTGGCATCGCCATCGGGACAGCAGGTTCGCTGGCGCTAACGCGCGGAATACGATCGCTGCTTTTCGGAGTCACGGCCACCGATCCCTTGACGTTGATTGCCGTCGTATTGCTCCTGTTTGTGACCGCGCTGCTGGCCTGTTACATCCCTGCCCGCCGCGCAACCAAGGTCGATCCAATTGTGGCGCTGAGATACGAGTAAGGAGAATTATGCATGGTTTACTTCAAGATCTTCGCTATGCTTTGCGGCAATTGCGCAAGAGCCCAGGATTCACAACGACCGCGGTAATCACATTGGCATTGGGGATCGCCGTGAACGCGACCATGTTCAGTCTGGTGAGTGGATTTCTGCTTCGGCGCCCCTCAGCAAGTGATCCGGAGCGCGTCGTGGTCATCTCTTCAGTGAGTCCGGATTCAGTGTTCCATGCGGATGCGCTTTCGGTTTCTGCGCCAAATTATCTGGCGTGGCGGCAAGCTAATCACGTCTTCTCCGACGTCGCAGCCAACAACCAAGATAGGAGCATGAGTCTGGCAGATGAAGGTCATCCTGAGGCCCTCCACGCCGACGAGGTGTCGCCTAATTACTTCAGCGTGCTGGGCGCGGTTCCTCAACTCGGCCGTTCTTTTGCCGGCGGAGAGGACCAGCCAGGACGCGATCACGAAGTCATTCTCAGCTACGACCTGTGGCAGCGACGCTTCGGTTCAGATTCTGCCATCCTCGGAAAGACGCTGCGATTGAGCCGCGAGAATTACGTTGTTATCGGCGTTATGCCGGAAAGTTTTCGTCTGCTGGGAATGACACCGCAGCTCTGGACTCCTCTGGTGCTGAACACGACGGATCAGTCGGCTACGGCGCGCAAAGATCGGTCACTGCGCTTATTCGCTCGATTGAAACCGGGCGTGACACTCGATCAAGCGAGGTCGGAATTCTCCACGCTTGCTCTCCGCGCTGAACATGATTTTCCGGAGGCCGAAAAAGGATGGGGAGTTGCGGTCCGCACCTTGCCGGACTTTCTGATCTACGACTTCGGTATCCGCTCCGGGCTGATGGTCTTGATGGTGACGGTCGGCGTAGTTCTGATTATCGCCTGCACAAACGTCGCTGGCCTGCTCTTGGCACGTGCGTCTGGTCAGCAGAAAGAGTTGTCGATTCGCATGTCACTTGGCGCGAGGCGTGGGCACATCATCCGGCAGGTGCTTAGCGAAGGCGTAGTGATTGCTCTTCTCGGTGGCGGCGCAGGCGTGGTCCTTGCCTATTGGGGTATTTACCTAACCCGATCGCAGTTGACCTTCAACGAAGCGATCGCCGCCGTACCGGTTCGTCTGGATACGAGCGTCCTACTGTTTGCGCTTTGTATTTCGCTTTTTTCTGCGGTGTTGTGCAGCCTGGCGCCGGCTCTCCGTGCGTCGGCAACCGATATCAACAGCACCCTTAAAGATGAGGGCCGCGCGGTGTCCTCGGGTCGTTCCCACAGCCGCTTACGCCGAGTGTTTGTGACCGGCGAGATCGCACTGTCATTGTTTCTTCTGGTTGGCGCTGGTTTGCTGATCCGCGGGATTTTTTCAATCGAACATCAAAATCTGGGATTTCAGCCGCAGCACCTTCTCACAGCTAGCGTGTCTCTGGACGCGGCGCAATATAAAAATGCAGTATCGCAGCGTCAATTCGTTCACGATTTATTTTCCCGGGTCGAACAGCTGCCCGGAGTGGACGCGGCTGCGGCTACTTCCGACCTGCCGGCAAGCGGCCCAGGCAGCGTACCTCTGCAGATAAAAGACCGGCCTGAGTTGTCTACAAACAAAAGTCTGAGCGTGCGTGATGTGGTTGTAACCACTGATTATTTTCGCGCGGCTGGAATTCCTGTAGTGCGTGGACGCTCGTTCACGGAGATGGACAGCTCTAGCGCTCCGCGTGTGGTGGTTATTAACCAGGAGTTCGTCCGCCGTTACTTGCCCGATCGCGAGCCGCTTGGAAAACAGATTTTGTTGAATCCCGGCGGCGCTGTGCCCGAGTGGAGTCAGATCATTGGCGTTACGGCGAATGTAAAGACCTTTTCTGAAGATACCCGTGACGATCCCGCCGTATATGAATCTTTTCTGCAACGGCCTGTCAATTCCTTCTCTTTAATGCTTCGCGCGCGTTCCGACCCTGACGGCTTGGCTTCAGCTCTGCGCCATGCTGTCGCGCAAGTTGATCCCGAACTCCCGATCTCGAACGTAATGAGTATGCCGGCGGTCATTGACCGCCAGAAGTACGGGGATACCTTTTTCATGCGTATCATGGGCCTCTTCGCACTTCTTGCGCTAGCGCTCGCCTCCGTCGGCATTTACGGACTCATCGCCTACACGATAACCCGGCGCACCCACGAAATTGGGATACGCCTTGCCGTTGGGGCCAGACGCGGAGACGTGCTCGGCATGATTCTGCGTGAAGGAGTGAAACTGAGCGCCATAGGTGTTTGCATCGGGTTCGCGCTGGCGCTGCCGCTGCCGAGAATTTTCGACAGCATCTTTACCGGACTCCTTATTCATGCGCCCGAGCTTTATTTCGTCATGCCAGGCGCAATTCTTGTGATTGCCGCAGTGGCAACTTACATTCCCGCACGCCGGGCGGCGAGAGTCGATCCCATGGTGGCGCTGCGTTACGAGTGAGAATTTTATGAACGGATTACTACACGACTTTCGCTACGCGGTACGGCAGTTGCGCAAGACGCCAGGGCTCACCGCCACTGCTATTGTCACTCTCGCATTGGGAATTGGCGCGAACACTGCGATTTTTACTTTACTCAATGCAGTTCTGCTACGGCCGCTTCCGTATGATCACGCGTCGCGCCTGGTTTGGATCACAGACTACTTACCGAGATTGAAGGACAGCGTTGTGGGAACGCCCGATTTTGTCCAATGGCGCAACCAGAATCACAGTTTTACGGAACTAGCGGCCTACGACGAGGGAGAGTTTGACTTTACCGGCGGCCCCCGTCCGGAGCGAATCCACTTCGCGGGCGTCACCGCATCTTTTCTCCCTATGTTGGGAGTACAGCCGATCGCCGGACGAGCGTTTCGCCCTGAAGAAAACATTCCTGGGGCAACGGCGACGGTCATCCTCTCATATCCGTTTTGGCAAAGGCGCTTTGGCGGTGACCGCTCCGTAGTCGGAACCAGAGTCTTGGTCGACGGCACTCCACGCGAAATTGCCGGCATCATGCCTGCGTCATTCGTCTTCCCATCCAATACTGGTGATCCCGATGTTCTGGTACCCCTTTCTCTTCCAGAGCACCTGGATATGAGTAGCCGTGCGATCCAGATTGTGAACGTTGTCGGCCGCTTGCGACACGGCGTTTCAGTCGTGCAAGCGAACAACGAGCTCTCGACTATCCAGCACCAGTTCGTAGCTTCGTCGTATCCGACAGGTTTCAAGAACATGGTGTCCGGATTCCAGATGCGGCTAACCCCATTGCAAACGCATCTCGCGGGCGATGTTCACCAGGCTCTGGTTGTTCTCTTCGCGGCGGTGACTCTCCTGCTTTTCATCGCATGTGCAAATACTGCTAACTTGCAGCTAACCAGGGCCAGTGCTCGCAGGAAAGAATTTGGCGTGAGAAATGCCCTCGGAGCTTCGCCCAAAAGACTTGCGCGACAGCTACTCGTGGAAAGTGTGCTGCAGTCACTCATCGGAGGTCTTGCTGGCACTCTGATTGTCCTCTGGTCTGTGGCTGGCATTACCAGGCTGCATGTCCACGCTCTTCCTAACTTTGCCCACATCGCGATCGACAAATCAGTCCTGTCATTCGCGGTTGCGGCAGCAACTCTTAGTGGGCTGTTGTCCGGACTCCTGCCTGCAGGTCTTCAACGGCACGCAAATGTTTATGAGGTCCTGAAGGACAGTTCGCGCACACTGACGGAACCTAATGCTATTCGTCGGGCTCGCAGTTTTCTGGTAGTTGCTGAGATTGGTCTGTCGGCAATACTGCTGGTTGGATCTGCGCTTCTGGTTCGTAGCTTCAGAGAATTAATACAAGTTGACCCCGGCTTCAATCCTCACAACGTTCTGACCTTCCAGATCTCGTTGCCCGAGGCTAAATATGCCAGCGCGCAAGGACAGCGGATCTTTTTTGAAACCTTGTTCGACCGGTTGAGGGCCATACCGGGAGTGGCCGAGGCAGGTGCTGTGAGTAACTTGCCGCTAACTTCGTACAACGCGTCGGGGGGAGTTCAGGTCGAGGGCGAGCCGGTTCCGCCTAAAGGCATGCGGCCCAGCAGCCCGATAGCCAGCGTAACAACAGACTACTTTCGCACCATGGAAATTCCGCTTCTTCGTGGGCGCTATTTCAACGGGACAGACTCGCCCAGAACTATGGGTGTAGTCATTGTGAATCAGGCCTTCAGCAAGCAGTTCTTTCCGAGTGAGAATCCTATCGGCAAGCGCGTCCAGCTGGGCGCGAGCAAGTCATGGTTCACCATTGTTGGGATTGTCCGCGATATCCGCCATCTGGGATTACGGAGCCCGGCATCGCCCCAGGTGTTCACGTCTTTTGAGCAGGGCCCTTCAGGAGATGCGTTTCAAAATCCCAGCGCGCAAATGGCAGTCGTACTTCGTTGTGTGGTTAGTCCAATTACCTTGATTTCAGCAGTCCGAGACGTGGTTGCTACGCTCGACCGCGAACAGCCGATTTTCGATGTGGAAACAATGGAGCGGCGCCTGGGTGATTCGATCGCAGAGGAGCGGGCCGACATGACATTGCTTACCGGTTTTGGCTTGATCGCCATGTTGCTGGCGGTTGTCGGCATATACGGAGTGATTTCTTTTCATGTAAGTCAACGTACTTACGAGATCGGAGTCCGTATGGCCCTCGGAGCGGAAAAGATCCAGATACTCCAGCTCGTGCTACGCGCCGGGACAATACTCCTAATTCCAGGAATTGCGATAGGACTCGGTGCTGCTTTTGTATTGACTCGATTTCTATCCAGCATGCTGTTCGGAATCGGGGCGAATGACCTTACCTCCTTCATCGGTGCAGCACTTGTTCTCGCTTCATCCGCCTTTCTGGCCTGCTACATACCTGCCCGCCGTGCGGCGAAGGTCGATCCCATGGTGGCGCTGCGGTACGAGTGAGAAGAATTATGAATGGATTACTGCAAGATCTTCGCTACGCGCTGCGGCAGTTACGCAAGAGCCCGGGATTCACATTGTTCGCGGGTGCTGCGCTGGCACTAGGTATTGGCGCAACCACCGCAGTCTTCAGCATTGCAGACGCGGTACTGCTTCGACCATTTTCGTATCGCGATCCGTCACGCCTGGTAATGATTTGGGAGGACGACACCGCCTACGGGTTCCCGCGCAATAACGGCAGCCCTTTCGCGTTCACGCAATGGAAAGAGCGCAACCATGTGTTTGAGGATATGGCTGCGCTCACGCACGATTCGCTCAACTTGATCGGCCACGGCGCTCCGGAATACTTGCACACCGACAGCGTCACTCCAAATTTCTTCTCTGTGCTCGGAGTTGATGCTGGGCGGGGACGCACATTCACCAGCGATGATGGCCGTCCGGGCGCGCCACTCACAGTCGTGCTGAGCTATGGGCTATGGGTGCGCAGTTTCGGGGCGGATCCTCACCTCGTCGGACAGGAATTACTTCTCAGCGATGCCAAATACACAGTGATCGGAGTCATGCCCGCGAGTTTCCGTTTCCTCGATCCTGAGGTTGACGTCTGGCGGCCTTCGCAGTGGACGTCCGATTACATCGATCACCGAAAGAATGACCATTTCCTGACCATGGTCGGTCGTCTGAAGCCCGGAATCAGCATCCCGCGTGCCGCAAGCGAAATGGTCGTACTCGGCAAACAGCTTTCAGCCGCCAACATTTGGGACGCAAATGCCGTGCTGGTACCTCTGCGCGAGCAGATTTCCGGCAATGTGCGCCCGGTCGTCCTAATCTTGCTCGGCGCAGTTGCGTTCCTCCTGCTTATTGCATGCGCTAACTTGGCGAACCTGCTGTTGGCCCGCGCGAGCGCACGCACGCGAGAAATCGCGGTTCGACTTGCTCTAGGCGCAACGCAGTGGCGTTTGGTGAAACAGACTCTAACGGAGACACTGCTGCTTTCCTGCATGGCCGGCGTCATTGGGATGGGGCTCGCGTTCTGGGGGACGCGATTTCTCGCATTGCTGGTCCCGAACGGAATCACTGCGACGCCTCATGTTGATGGACGGCTGCTCGCGTTCACTTCCTTTGTCTCGATTGGAACGGGTGTGCTGTTTGGGATCGCTCCGGCGCTACGCGCGTCAAAGACGCCTGTGATAGTGCCGCTCAAACAAGGCGATGGACGGTCAGGCATTGGACCTGGCGGCCATAGACTGCGGCGCGTTCTGGTGGTTACGGAGGTCGCGCTGACGATGGTTCTGCTGACGGGCGCCGCCCTTATGCTGCGCAGCTTTCAGAAACTTCATCATCAGGATCCCGGTTTTCGCGCAGATCATGTGTTAACCCTTCAGACCACGCTTCCTCGTCCTAAGTACGACGAGCTCGCACGACGCTCTCAGTTCTATCGTGAAGTTGTGCAGCGTGTCGAAACGCTGCCAAGTGTGGCCGCAGCCGGCTACGCGACTTATCTCCCTCTGGCCGATTCGGGCGGTGGCAGCCTTGTGACCGTAGAGAACCGGCCGGTTGACCTAAAGCACATGTTGATCGCCAACGTTCGCGTAGTCACGCCTGACTATTTCCGCGCCGTAGGCATGAATCTTCTCGCGGGCCGCTTGCTTGATCACGGCGATGGTGCGCAGGCTACGAAAACCGTAGTGGTTAATGAAATCATGGCGCGCACCTACTGGCCGGGAATGGATCCGGTCGGACGCCGATTCAAGCGTGGGCCACTCAACTCAGATTCACCGTGGTGGACCGTGGTTGGTGTAGTTGCCGACATGCGCCAGGGTGGCATGGATGTCCCTGTGCGGCCAGAAGCATATTTCCCGTTTGAACAGGCCGATTTCTTCTGGCCCGATTCGTTGGCGGTGCGCACTTCTGGGAACCCTCTCAACGTGGCCAACGAGGTACGTCAAATATGGGCAGTAGACAAGGACCAGCCGATCGCAAATGTTACGACACTGGACGATCTGGTCGATTCGAGTATTGCGCAACCGCGCCTGAACACCTCGCTGCTCGGCGGATTCGCCGCTATCGGT
>Ga0209474_10003543_pt1 | contig 13661 bp, 16 predicted proteins | sample GraSoiAngelo_145_FD_185902 | JGI IMG/M metagenome (GOLD analysis project Ga0209474, IMG submission 185902) | Grasslands soil microbial communities from the Angelo Coastal Reserve, California, USA - 14_1009_05_20cm (SPAdes) (version 2) | ecosystem: Environmental > Terrestrial > Soil > Grasslands...
TCGCCGAAGCGCTCGCGCACGAGCAGCTCCTCGAGCTGGGAGTCCTTCTCCAGGTAGCTGTGTTGGTTGCCGAGGCGCGCCAGGTAGAGCGGCGGGACAGCGATGTAGACGTGCCCACGCTCGAACAGCTCCGGCATGTGCCGGTAGAGGAACGTGAGGACGAGCGTCCGGATGTGGGCACCGTCGACGTCGGCGTCCGTCATGACGATGATCCGGTTGTAGCGGAGCTTGGCGATGTCGAACTCTTCGCCGATGCCGGTCCCGATCACCTGCACGAGCAGCTGGATCTCGGCGTTGGAGAGCACCTTGTCGATCCGGTTCTTCTCCGAGTTGATGATCTTCCCGCGCAGCGGCAGGATCGCCTGATTCGACTTGTCACGCGCCTCCTTGGCGGCGCCGCCGGCCGAGTTGCCCTCGACGATGAACATCTCCGCGAGCTCCGGGTCGCGCACCTGGCAGTCGGCGAACTTCTTGGCGATCTCGCCGCCGAACGCGCCCTTGCGCCGGGTGAGGTCGCGCGCCTTGCGCGCCGCCATCCGCGCGCGTGCTGCCGCGATCGCCTTCTGGATGATCTGCTTCGCGTCCTGCGGGTTCTCCTCGAGGAACTCGGCCAGCTTCGCGTTCACGGCTTGCTCGACGAAGCCTTTCACCCACGGGTTGCCGAGCTTCGTCTTCGTCTGGCCCTCGAACTGCGGATCGGTCAGCTTGACCGAGACGACCGCCGCGAGCCCCTCGCGCACGTCCTCGCCTTCGAGGTTGTCCTCCTTCTCCTTGAGCAGCTCCAGCTTGCGCGCGACGCGGTTGAGCGTGCGCGTCAGCGCGGCGTTGAAGCCGGAGAGGTGGGAGCCGCCCTCGTGGGTGTTGATGTTGTTGGCGAAGGTGTAGACGGAGTCCTGGTACGACGAGTTCCACTGCATCGCGACCTCGACCGCGCCCTGCTCGCCCTCGCTCTCGAAGTACGCGATCTGCTTGTGGATCGGGTCCTTGTTCCCGTTGACGTGCATGACGAAGTCGCGGATCCCGCCCTCGAAGTGAAACTCGGCGCTCTCGCCGCCGGCGCGCTCGTCGGTGAGGATGATCCGCAGCCCGCGCGTGAGGAACGCCGTCTCACGCAGGCGCTGGCTAAGCGTCTCGTAGGACCAGTCGCCGTCCTCGAAGATCTCCTCGACGTCGGGGAAGAACGTGATCGTCGTGCCGGTGTCGGTCGCCTTGCCTGCGACCTCGAGCTCGCCGGTCGGCTCGCCGCGCGCGAAGGACTGCTTGTAGACGTTTCCGTCGCGGTGCACCTCGACCGTCAGCCACTCCGAGAGGGCGTTCACGACCGAGACGCCGACCCCGTGCAGGCCGCCCGAGACCTTGTAGGGGGTGCCGTCGCCGCCGAACTTGCCGCCCGCGTGGAGTTTGGTAAGCACCACCGTCAGCGCGGACTGGCCCTGGTCGGCCATCGTGTCGACCGGGATCCCCGAGCCGTTGTCGCTGACGGTCACCGAACCGTCCGGATGGATCGTGAACGAGATCGTGTCCGCCCGGCCCGCGAGGGCCTCGTCGACGGCGTTGTCGACCAGCTCGAAGGCGAGCTGATGGAGGCCGCGGGCGCCCGTCGAGCCGATGTACATGCCCGGCCGCAGCCGGACCGGCTCGAGTCCCTCGAGAACGGTGATGTCTTTTGCGGTATAGGAAGCTTTAGTCACTAAAATTGGGTTCCAAACAGAAAGAAAAGCCCTGCAAGTTCAGCACTTTTCGGGCAAGTTCAGTCTATCAGATGGAGCGGCCGTAACCGCTGCTTGCGAGGCTTGCGCGTGCAGCTTTTTCCACTGTTTTGCGAAGTTCTTCGGAGCCGATCGACGCGACGAGCTCGTGCGCCTCGCGCGCCTGCTCCGGAGTGGGCTTCGGCGGCGGCGATTTGGGTCTCGCGGAGGCCGGTTCGCGGCGGTCCGGGAGCGGCCCCGGCGCGAACCGGAGCCTCGCCGGCGCATCCTTGCCGAGGGCAGCGCGCAACCGCCGCAGGATCTCCCCCTCGAGCTGGCCGAGCTCGAACGCCCATGCGGACGAGCTGGTGTAGACCTGCAGCGTTCCGTCACGGGCGAATCGAGCCGGCCACGCGTTCGCGGCCACCTGCTCGCCGACCGCGTCGGGCCAGCAGGCGACCGTGTCGGCCATCGCACCCGCCGTGCCGTGCCGGCCGAGCTCGCGTCCGACGGTCTCGCCGATCCGCTCCATCAGGCGGCCCTGGACGTCCCGTCGACCGCCTGTTCGACCGTCACCGTCTGCGCGGGCTCACCCGGGAGGGCGTTGGCACTCGCGCTGGTCACGAGAGCCTGCCCGCCGGCCCGGAGCCGGTCGGCCAGGATGCGCCGCCGCTCGGGATCGAGCTCGGAGAGCACGTCGTCCAGCAGCAACAGTGGCCGCACGCCGCGGCGTTCCTCCAGCAGCTCTGCCTCGCCGAGCAGAAGGGCAAGCACGGCCAGCCGCTGTTCGCCCTGCGAGCCGAACGCGCGCAGGTCGCGCTCGCCGGCGAGGACGCCGACATCGTCCAGGTGCGGGCCGATCCCGGTCGTGCCGCGCTCCAGGTCGCGGCCGTCGGCGCGGTCCCCTCGTAGGCGAGCTCGGCGGCCGCGAGGCCGAGCTCGCCCGCCCGCTCACGGAAGCGCGGGCGCAGCAGCTCGACGGCTTCCGTTCGTCCCTCGACCAATTCGGCGCCGAGGCGGCTGACCTGCTCGTTCCACGGGGCGAGCGCCTCGCGGGACGAGAGCCTCTGCGAGACCCGCCGCAGCGCCGCGTTGCGCTGGCCGACCGCCGCGCCGTACTCGGCCGAGAGGCCCGAGCGCGCCGGTGAGAGCCGCCCCAGCACGCGGTCGAAGTAGGCCCGCCGCGCGCCTGGCCCGCCCTTGACGACCACCAACCGGTCCGGTGTGAAAACGAGAGTCGCCACCTCGCTGCGCAGCTGCTCGGCGGCCCGTAGCCGCGCGCCGTTGACCGCGGCCCGCTTGCCGCTCCCGAGCTCGAGCGTCACCTCCAGCTCGACCGGCACGCCGGCGCGGTCGCCTCGTAGCGCAACCCTGGCCGCGTCCCGCCCGAAGCGGACGAGCTGTGCATCGGCCCGTGTCCGCGGCGAGAAGCCCTGCGTGCCCACGTGCAGCGACTCGAGCAGGTTCGTCTTCCCCGCACCATTTGGACCGGTCACGAGCACGAGGCCCGGCGCCAGCTCGAGGTCGAGCTTGGAGTACGAGCGGAAGTCCCTCAGCGTGACTTCGCCGACTATCAGCCGGCCAGACGAATCGGCATGATCAGGTACAGGAAGTCGTCGCCCTCGCCCTGGAGAACCGCCGGACGGAGCGGGCTGATCAGCTTCAGCCGCACCTGCTCCCCGGCAACCGAGTCGATCCCGTCGCGCAGGAACTCCGCGTTGAAGCCGATCTCCAGGGCCTCCGCGCCGAACGAGGCCGGCAGCGACTCGTGCGCCTCGCCGACGTCCTGCGTCTGGGCCGAGACGGTCAGCTCGCCCTCGGCGAAGCGCAGCCGCAGCGGGGAGTTCCGCTGGGCCATCACCGAGACGCGGCGCACGACGTCCAGCAGCTCTTCGCGCGGCAGGGCGACTTCGTGCTCGAAGGCTTCCGGGACGAGCTGCTTGTAGTTCGGGAACTGCCCGTCAATGCGGCGGCTCGTCAGCCAGGCGTCGCCGGTGCCGAAGACGACCTGGTTCTCGTGGACGCCGAGCGAGAGCTTCTCGCCTTCCGCCGCGATCCGCGTCAGCTCGCCGAGCGCGCGGGCCGGGACGATCGCCTCCAGCTCCGGCACCGAGCCTTCGAGTGTCGTCTCCTTGACGGAGAGCCGGTAGGAGTCGGTCGCGGCCATCACCAGCTTTCCGGGCTCGAAGCGCATCAGCACCCCGGTAAGCACCGGGCGCGACTCGTCGCGCGACGCCGAGCGGCTGACGCGTCCGACCGTCTCGAGCAGCGTCTCGCGGTCGACGTCGTGGAACTCGATGCCCTGCGTCTCCGGGAGACGCGGGAAGTCCTCCGCGTTGTAGGTATGCAAGCGGTAGCTGGCCGTTCCGCAGCGGATCTCGACCGTGGCCTCCTCCTGCTTGTGCTCGACGGTGACCTCCGACTCCGGCAGCAGCCGCGCGAGCTCGAGCAGGAGCCGGCCTGGCACCACTACCGAGCCTTCGGTCTCCACCTTCGCCCCGACCGCGGTGCGCAGCGAAACCTCCATGTCGGTCGCGGCGAGCTCGAGCTTCCCTTCGGCTGCGTGCAGCAAGATTCCGGAGAGGATCTGCACGGTCGTTCGCGTCGAGACACCGCGAGAGACGATGCCGAGCCCGCGCAGCAGCTCGTCGCGCGAACAGGCCAGCTTGAGGGTTCCTTGAGCGACCACGGCTTCAGCTTCAATCATTTATGAAATTCCTTTGTCGTAGTCATAGGAGTGTGGACGACGGGGATGACGCCCTGAAGCGGCTCTGTAAGCGGCTTCGAGCTGTGGGCGCGAGTTGGGGAGAACAGGCGGTCTTGAACAGGGTCGCGTGGGGGCGGTGGATCGATCCACAGTTCAGCGGGCTTGTTTGATCCTTGCGGTCAGCTCTTGCACCAGGTTGTACACAGACCGGTCCTCGCGAATCATGCGCGCGATCTTCGAGGTCGCGTGGATCACCGTGGTGTGGTCGCGTCCTCCGAATTGCTTGCCGATCTTCGGCAGCGACGAGTCGGTCAGCTCGCGTGAGAGGTACATGGCGACCTGTCGCGGATAGACGATGTTCTGCGAGCGCCTGTCGCCGCAGAGCTCCTCGACCGAGAGGCCGAAGCGGTCGGAGATGAGCTCCTGGATGCTCTCGATCGTCACCTGCGGCACCTCGCCCTGCGGGAAGACGTCCTTAAGCACGTCCTGCGCGAGATCCTCGGTCATCGGCCGGCCGGTGAGCGAGGAGAAGGCGACGACCCGCGTGAGCGCGCCTTCGAGCTCGCGGATATTCGACGAGATGCGCCCGGCGATGAACTCCAGCACCTTGGGGTCGGGGATGTGGATCCCGTCGGTCTTGACCTTCTTGCGCAGGATTGCGATCCGCGTCTCGAGATCGGGCGGCTGGATGTCGGTGATGAGGCCCCATTCGAAGCGCGACCGCAGCCGATCCTCAAGCGTCGAGATCTCCTTGGGCGGCCGGTCCGACGAGATCACCAGCTGGCCGCCGGCCTCGTAGATCGAGTTGAACGTGTGGAAGAACTCCTCCTGGATCCGCTCTTTGTGCTCGAAGAACTGGATGTCGTCGATCAGGAGCAGGTCGTAGGCGCGGTAGCGCTGCTTGAAGCCCTCGATCCGCTTGTCGCGCAGGGCATTGATGAAGTCGTTCATGAAGGTCTCGCTGGTCACGTAGCGCACGGAGAGCTCGCTCTGGTGCTCGCCGACGTACTGGGCGACGGCTTGCTGCAGGTGCGTCTTGCCAAGGCCCGTGCCGCCGTAGATGAATAGCGGGTTGTAGGCCTGTGCGACCGCCTCGGCGACGGCCAGCGCGGCCGCGTGCGCGAAGCGGTTCGAGGAGCCGATCACGAACGAGTCGAAGGTGTACTTCGGATTCAGCCCGGCGGCGAGCATCTCCCGTTTCTGTACCTCGGGCGGGGTCGCCTCGCGCTCCTCTTCCGAGGGCACGATCGTGAGCTGCACCTGGCGCTCGCGGCCGGTCGCATCGCCCACGGCTGCCCGGATCAGGCCCAGGAAATGACCCTCGATCCAGTCGCGCGTGAAGTCGTTCGGGACGGAGAGGACGAACTCGTCGTCGGTCAGCTCGAGGCCCCCCACGTGGTCGAACCACGTGCGGTACGTCGTCTCGTTGAGGGCGCCCCTGAGCCGACTTGAAACCTCGCTCCACAGGCTCTCCGCAGTCAGCTCGATTTGGGGCTCCACGCCGCCGGCAGGCTCCTTGTCGGGGGGTCGCGCGAGCGAACGAGCATAGCAGCGTCTCGGCCCGCGCTCAACGGCCCCTTCCGGCCCTCGCCAACGGTTTCCGGCGGCCGGAAAACCGCCCGATTTCCAGGGGAAATGCCGTGCTCCACACCGCTCTCCACAGGTGTGGACGGTCTTGTCGGACCTGGCGACACGCACACCCGAGCAACCCCTGCTCAGGGGCGCTTTCCGAGGTCGCCCGGAGGCCCGTTTCTCTGTGGAGAAGGCACCTCTCGAACGTTGTCTATACTTGCCCGACGCCGCCCTCCGTCCGGGCGGCTCTTCTTCCTTCTTCGACTCGTGAAACGGACCTATCAGCCCAACGTGCGCAGGCGAAAGCGGAAGCACGGTTTCCGTGCTCGCATGTCCACGCGTGCCGGCCGGGCGATTCTCAAGCGCCGGCGGGCCAGGGGCCGCAAGCGCCTCTCCGCGTAGTGCCCCGCCACCGACTCTCGCGGTCGCGGGACTTCGACGCCGTCTACCGTCACGGCCGCTCCGTCTCGACCCGCTATCTCGTCCTCTACTGGTTTGCGCGCGAGGACGACGGCGAGGGCGCGCGGCTCGGCCTGGCGGTGCCGAAGGCCGTGGGCACGGCGATCGTGCGCAACCGCATCAAGCGCCGCCTGAAGGAGATCTTCTACGCGCGCTCCGAGGAGCTGCCGCAGAACCAGGACTACGTGGTCGTCGTCCGTCCCGGGCTCGCCGAGGCCGCCGAGAGCCGCGGCTTCGACTGGCTGACCGAGCGCGTCGAGGAGATCCTCGGGAAGGCGGCCGCGTGAGCGTAAGCTCGACGGAGCTCAGCAGGGAGCGGAGGCACCGGCTTTGCCGGGGCCGGGAGCGGGCATGAGATACGCGCTGCGCGTACCGGCCTATGCCGGCCTGGGGCTGATTTACCTCTATCGCTGGACCCTCGGCGTGCTCTGGGGTGGCCGCTGCAAGTACCACCCGAGCTGCTCGCAGTACGCGCTCGACGCGCTGCGGCACTACGGGCTCGTCCGCGGCTCGATTCTCGCGGGCTGGCGCCTCCTGCGCTGCAACCCCTGGAGCCACGGCGGGGTCGACTACGTCGAGCAGCAGAGGTGTTCCGATGATCGTCGCCTCGCCGCTCACGCCGCTCGAGAACATCCTTCGCTCCGTCCTCGACTGGCTGCACGCGCCCGCCCACTTCCCGAGCCTGACGTGGGCGTGGTCGATCGTCGCGCTGACCCTGATCGTCCGCCTGCTGCTCGTCCCGCTGATGGTCAAGCAGATCCACTCGATGCAGAACCTGCAGCGCCACGCGCCGCAGATGAAGGAGATCCAGCGCAAGTACAAGGACGACAAGCAGCGCAAGCAGGAAGAGCTGATGAATTTCTACCGGGAGAACAAGATCAACCCGGCCGCCTCGTGTTTCCCGTTGCTGGCGCAGTTCCCGGTCTTCATCTCGCTCTACCTGGTCCTGCGGAAGTTCTCGCACCATCCGCCGTGCCCGGGACACCCGGCGAACCCGAACTTCTGCGTGGAGCGCGGCGACTTCTCGTGGCTGCACAACTTCGTGCCGAACATCGCCGCGCCGGCGAGCTCGCACTGGTCCGGCTACGTGCTGCTCGCGCTCTACGTGGTCACGCAGATCGTCTCGACGCTGCTGATGTCCGCGACCATGGACAAGTCGCAGCGGGTGATGTTTCTGGTGCTGCCGCTCGCGTTCGTCTTCCTGTTCATCAACTTCCCGACCGGCCTCGTCCTCTACTGGGTGACGACGAACCTCTGGACGGTCGGCCAGGGGCTGATCACGCGAAGGATGATGCCGAAGGCCGCCCCTCCGCCGAAGCGCTCGTCCCGGACACCGCCGAAGGAGGAGAGCCCGGCCCAGGACGGCGACGCGCCGGCCCAACCGCCGGCTCCGGCCCCGGCGGCCGTCTCGTCCGCACCGCGGAAGGTGCGCCGCAAGAAGAAGAAGGGCGGCGCGCGGAGGTGACCGAGGCGCTGCAGGTCGAAGCGAGCGGCGAGACGGTAGGCGAGGCGAAGTGGACGGCGCTGCGCGAGCTGGAAAAGCTCCAGCCGGGGATCGACAAGGCCGCGGTTCGCTTCCAGGTGCTGACCGAGGGCGAGCGCGGGCTGCTCGGCGTCGGCTTCGCGCCGGCACGGGTGATCGCAACCGTCGACGCGGCCGCTGTGGTCGCCGAGGCGCCGCCGGCCGAGGACGACAGCGAGCTCGGCGGCGAGGTGCGCGAGATCCTCGGGCGGATCCTGGAGGCGATCGGCATCCGCGCCCGGATCGAGATCCGCGAGGACGACGAGACTCTGGTGGCGACGATCGCCGGCGGCGAGCTCGGTCTCGTGATCGGCAAGCACGGGCAGACGATCGACGGGATCCAGTACCTGATCAACGCGATCGTCTGGCGCGGCCAGGGTGACGACCGCAAGCAGGTGACGATCGACGCCGCGGGCTACCGGGCCCGGAGGGAGGCGACGCTCGACTCACTGGCCGTGCGCAGCGCCGAGCGCGCAAGCTCGTCCGGCCGGGAGGTCGAGCTCGACCCGATGACGGCGGTCGAGCGAAAGATCGTGCACCTTCGCCTCAAGGACTTCCCGGGCGTGACCACGCGCAGCGAGGGCACCGAGCCCAACCGCTTCGTCGTGATCGAGCCTGAGTGATCGAACGCTGGCTGGAAGCCGTCGTAGCGACTCCCGGCCTGACCTCCCTTAAAGGCGACGAGGCGCGCCGTGTCCTGGTCGAGGACAGCCTGCGTGTGCGCGACGTCGTGACGAGCCTCGATGGGCCGATCGTCGACGTGGGCTCGGGCGGGGGCGTGCCGGGGATCCCTCTCGCGGTCGAGTTGCCGGAGCGCGAGGTGACCCTGCTCGAGTCGAGCCGGCGCAAGTGCGAGTTCCTCGAGCGCTGGGCGCGCGAGCTGCCCAACGTGAAGGTCGTTTGCGGCCGAGCCGAGGAACAGCCGGTCGACGCCTGGGGCGTAGCCGTGGCCAAGGCGCTGGCGCCGCCGCCGGTGGCCGCCGAGTGGTGCCTGCCGCTGGTCGCGCCGGGCGGTGCGGCGATTCTCTTTACCGGCCCGAGCGCGGAGCCCGAACAGGTTGCGGGGGTCGCCGAGCAACTGGGCGGCGAGCTCGCCGAGTCGCCGCCGGGGTTGCTCATCCTGCGCAAGCTGGTGCCGACGCCGGAGGGCTTTCCACGGCGTCCAGGAGTCGCCAGGAAACGTCCGCTCGCGTAGCTAGCGTGGCCATATGCCCGGACGGGTGTATGCGCTTGCCAACCAGAAGGGCGGCGTCGGCAAGACGACGACCGCGATCAACCTCGCGGCCTGTCTCGCCGAGGCCGGCGAGCGCACGCTCGTTGTCGACCTCGACCCGCAGGCGAACGCGACTTCCGGGCTCGGCGAACGAGCCAACGGCAGCTCGTCGCTCGACCTGCTGGACGGGATCTCGCTCGACCGGCTTGCCAAGCCGACGCGCTTCCCGCGCCTGGATCTCGTGCCCTCGAAGCCGGAGCTCGCGGGCGCTGCCGTCGAACTCTCGCGCCGCGGCGACGGTGAGCGCTACCTGGCCGAGTCGCTCGCCCGCGCGGGCGAGAACTACGCCTTCGTCTTCGTCGACTGCCCGCCTTCGCTCGGGCCGCTGACGGTCAACGCGCTCGCCGCGGCCGACCGCGTGCTCGTGCCGGTCCAGGCCGAGTACTACGCGCTGGAGGGATTGGCGCAGCTCGTCGGCTCGGTCGAGCTCGTCCGCTCGCGTTTGAACCCGCGGCTGGCGATCGGCGGCGTGATCCTGACCATGGTCGACCGGCGCACGCGCCTGGCCGCCGACGTCTCGGACGAGGTGCGCCGGCACTTCGGCGAGCTCGTCTTCAAGACGGCGGTGCCCCGCTCGGTGCGCGTGGCTGAGGCTCCGAGCTATGGCCTGCCGGTGACCTCCTACGACCGTGACTCGGCCGGCGCCGACGCGTACTGGAAGGTGGCGATGGAGCTTGTCGGCCGTTCCTGAGAAACGACGCGGCCTCGGCCGCGGCCTTGAGCTGCTGGTCGGCGGCGAAGCGAGCTCCGAGCTCGCGCACCTGCCCGTCGAGACGATCCACGCGAACCCGCGCCAGCCACGGAAGCATTTCGACCACGAGGCGACGAGCGCGCTAGCGGATTCGATCCGCTCGCAGGGGCTCGTCCAGCCGGTCGTGGTGCGCCCGCGCGCAGCCGGCGGGTTCGAGCTGATCGCCGGCGAGCGTCGGTGGCGGGCGGCCCGCGAGGCCGGCGTGCCCACGGTGCCCGCCCTCGTCCGCGAGGCCGACGACCGCGACTCGCTCCTGCTCGGCCTGGTCGAGAACGTGGCGCGCGAGGAACTGTCCGCTGTCGAGGAGGCTCGGGCCTACGCGCTCCTGATGGACGAGTTCGGCCTCTCCCTCGGCGAGCTCGGCGAGCGGGTCGGCAAGGCGAAACCGACCGTCTCCAACCGGCTCCGCCTGCTCGAGCTTCCGGACGACTTGCTCGGCCTCGTCGAGCGCGGCGAGCTGACCGAGGGCCACGCGCGCGCCGTCCTTGCGGTTCCCGACAACGAGGGCCGCCGCCGCCTCGCCCGCCAGATAGTCCGCCGCGGGATGTCGGTGCGGGCCGCCGAACGCGCGGCGCGCTGGGCGGGCGCCAAGACCAAGCCGCGCAAGGTCGCGAAGGTCGACCCGGCGCTCGCCGCGCGCGTCCGAGAGGCCGCCGAGCGCGTCACCGGCTTCACCGCGCGAGTGCGCGCCGGCAAGCTCGAGATCTCGTTCATGGACGAGACCGAGCTCGAGGAGCTGGCGGAAGTGCTGGAAAGGCTCACCGCCTAGCCGTATCTCGGGAGCGCGCCGAGGCGTTTGGACCCACGATGCTCCCAGGTTGGCACTCAAATCTCGAGTCCTTCGAGGCGATCTCCCAGGACGACGTCATGAGCGACCTCGTCCTGCGCATGTCCGCGATGTCGCAGGACGGCAGCCTCGGCCCGTTCCTGTTCGAGCTCGCCCGCGACGGCGAGCTGGACGACATGACGAAGTCCACGCTGACGGAGATCGCCGAGGACCCGACGTTCCTGCTCGCGGTCGAGGACTACCTCCTCAGAACCGAGATTTTCCACTAGCTTCGCTTCCCTGACCGGCACACGCGCGCCCAACAGCACGTCAGGAAAGCGACGTGAGGCAGAGTTCTTCCATGGAGGAACTCGTGATTCGCCCGCCGCGGAAGGACGAGGGCGAGCGGCTGCGAGAGATAGCCGTCGCTGCGAAGGCGCACTGGGGCTATGACGAGGAGTGGGTGCGCGGCTGGGCCTCTCGAGGCGACTTCTCGCCGGCGGCGCTCGTTAGCAGGCCGTTCGTCGTCGCTGACCTCGGCGGCCGCGCGATCGGGTTCGCCACGCTTATTCCCACCGGCGACGTCTGTGTCCTCGACGATCTCTGGATCGAGCCGGACTGGATCGGCTGCGGAATCGGCTCACGGCTCTTCCGCGCGGCCGTGGAGCAGGCCCGCCAGCTCGGTGCGACGCGGCTGGAATGGGAGGCCGAGCCGAACGCGGTCGGGTTCTACCGGCGAATGGGCGGCTGCTATCTCCGCGAGAGCGCGCCGACGGAGCTCGGCCGCACGATTCCCGTCATGGGGTTGGAGCTCGACTGAAAGAAATGCGGCCCGCGCGAGGCGCGGGCCGCCTGCTACGCGCGTGCGCGCCTGACGGCGCGCTCGAGCTGGGCCTTGGTCATGCTCGAGCGTCCCTCGATATTCAGCCGCTTGGCCTGGTTGTAGAGCTGTTCCTTCGTACGGGTGCTGCCGCTGCGGCTCCCGGTCGACGAGCTCTTGTTGCGGCTGCTCGACGAGGTCGGGCGCTTGGCGCCGGTCGACCGCGAGCGGGAGCTCGAGCCCGTGGAACGCGCCCGCTTGGCGCTCGAACGTGCTCGCTGAGAGGAGCGCCGGCTGCCGGACCTGTTCCCGGTCTGCTCGCCGCCGCCTCCTCCATCCTCGTCGCCGCCGAGCAGCTTCTTGCCGACAGCGACCGCCGCCGGCACCGCGACTCCGAGAGCCGCACCTGCGGCGACCTTCTTGCCCGTCGACAACCCCTCGTTTTCCTCCATTTCAGCCACTGCTACCTCCTCGTTGTCGGCGCTCAGTTGCCGCCGCTCGCCTCGTTGAAGGATTCGATGAAGCGGGGAACGATCCGTTCGCGCACGAAGTCCGGCGCGTTCTCCGCCAGCCATTCGCCCGCCGCGCCCGCCGCGTCCTCGGCGGCAGGAACCAGCGCATCGCGCGCCGCGTCCCACCCACCGGAGAGCGCCGTGTTGAGCATCGATCCCATGTCGCCCTTCTGCGAACCGCCGTTGCTGGAGTGCCCGTTGGAACTGCCGCGACGCGAGAGCGCCTTCTTGGCCGCAATCGCCGCGACGCTCGTAGCGGCCGCGGCGGCCGCAGCCTTCACGGCAGTGCTCCCGCTGCCGCCGCCTTGGTTGCCCCGCTCCGTTTGACCCTCCTGCTGTTGCTGGTTGTCCTCAGCCATTTCTCTCCCCTCGGTTAGCTGCGAGCTTTGGAGCGCGCCGCGCCGGCGCTCGACTTGGCGCCGTCCTTGAGCTCCTTCAGGCGGCTGGTCAGCGCCTCGTTGACGGTGCTGAACGTCCCGGCCGCCTCGTCCGCGTGCTCGCTGATCTGGTCGGCGAGCGTGACGAGCTTGTCGAAGCTCGCGTTGTCACGGATCTCCTTGCGAAGGTTGTCGACGAGACCTGCGAGGTCGTCGGCGACCTGCTCGACGTCTTTCAGTGATGCCATCGGTGGTCTCCTTTCAGTCGAGGACTCTCTCTCGTATCTCCGCCCACGCCGTTTTCATGCGCGGCTACAACAGATCGCCCAGGGGTCCCAGATTCAGGTTGAGATCGCGGTCTTCGAGTCCGAATTCGGCTTTCAGCTCGGTCATCCGCTGCTCGAGCTTCATGAAGGTTTCGCCCAGCCGGTCGAGTTGCTCGTCGCTGAGTGTGCCGGTCTCCATGCGGCGGAGCGCCTGACGCTCCATCAGCTGCCGCAGGAGCTCTACGAGCGTGAGGACGAGCTGCGCGAGCCCGCGCTCGACCTTCTCCGGGTCGGCGTTCACGCGGCGCGGGAAGGCTTCCTGGACGTGCTCCAGCTCGCCGGCAATCCGGTGCAGGTCGCCGCTCGCAGCGAGGATCTTGTCGACCGGTGTCCTCGACGTGCTCACTCGACCCCCGTCCCGAATGAGTACGGCGGCCAAGGCCCGGTGCAGACGATTGTCAGCTCGGGGTGTGCCTCCTCGAGCGCGTCGACCGCCTTGCGGAAGGCGGGCACGTTCCGGGTCGCGACGAGGTAGGAAGCCACGAACGCGTCACCACCGGAGCTGCCGGCAGGGGCAGTCGCCTCGGAGAGACGGGCGAGCGGTGCGTCGAGCTCGTCCAGCAGCCGCCGGCGCCGCCGCTCCTCGGCCAGGCGGGCGTGCATGTACTCGGCCCCGGACCCGCCCTTCGGCACCGGTTCGGCCAGGGGGCCGACGACGCGCAGGCCGAGCTCGACACAGCCGCGGACACGCTTGAGGCCGCGCTCCAGCTCCCGAGCGGCTGCACTAACGGCGGTAGTCAGCTCCTCTTCGTCGGCGAGCGCCCGGTCGAACCGGGCCGGCAGCACCGCGCGGCTCCGGCCGAGGAGCTGCTCGACCACCTCGGCGTGCTTGAGCACGGCGTCCTGCGTGACCTCGTCGTCCGCGACGTTGCTCACCACCACGTCGAG
>Ga0209474_10003544_pt1 | contig 13660 bp, 15 predicted proteins | sample GraSoiAngelo_145_FD_185902 | JGI IMG/M metagenome (GOLD analysis project Ga0209474, IMG submission 185902) | Grasslands soil microbial communities from the Angelo Coastal Reserve, California, USA - 14_1009_05_20cm (SPAdes) (version 2) | ecosystem: Environmental > Terrestrial > Soil > Grasslands...
AGTCGCGCTCGCGAGCCTCGGCCTCGTGCTGACCTCGTGGCTGCTCCCCGTCCGGGCCGACGAGATCACCCCCGCGTGGATGACGGTCGACGCCGTGAAGCGGAGCATCCGTCTGCTGATCGCCGGCTCCGCCGACGGCACGAACGGCACGATGAACTTCAACGGCTACGGACAGGGCGAGATGAGCGTGAACGTCCCGCTCGGTTGGACGGTGCGCGTGGACTTCGAGAACAAGGGCCTGGCGGCGCTGCCCCACAGCCTCGTGATCATCAACCCGGTGACGCCGCTGCCGATCGAGGGCGGCGTGCCCGCCTTCCCCCGCGCCCTGACGGTCAAGCTCGTCCCCGGCCTCCTGGCGGGGGAGACCGACTCGTTCGAGTTCGTCGCGGACAAGGAGGGCCGGTTCCTCTTCTTCTGCGGCGTGACCGGCCACGGCGTCGCGGGGATGTGGGACTACCTGAGCGTGTCGAAGGAGGTGACGCTCCCGAGTGTCCACGTCACGCGCAAGAAGTAGACGACCGACGCGTCATCGCCCGGCCGCGGCCGCCGGCGCGCTCGGGCTGCTCCTGGTGCTCGTCGCGCTCGGTGCGGCCGGCGGGCGCGAACCGACGAGCCTCCTCGAGCACGACGGGCACGCCTGGCGGCGCCTCGGCGAGGACGAGAAGCTCGCGCTCCTCACGGGCTTTCTCATCGGCGCGGCGCTGGAGCACGGGCTCTCCGTCTCCGCCGAGGCGCCGATGTCGCCGCCCGCGTTCCTGGAGACGCTGCGGAAGGACCGGCGCCTGCGGTTCCCCTTCGCGCCCAGCGTTTACAAGGCGCGTCTCGAGGATTTCTACCACTACCGGGACCGCCTCGACATTCCTCTCTACCGGGCGCTGTTCCTGATCAACGAGCAGATCGAGCAGGGCGGCCGCGCCCACTGAATCCGTATGGCATAATGATTCGGTTTGAGCGAACGGAATAATTGCTCATGATGCGCTCACTCCCGGTCATCCAGCCCGAGAGCCCGCGCGACGGGCGCAAGCCGCCGTGGCTCAAGGTTCGCGCGCCCGGCGGCCCGAACTACATGCGCCTCAAGCACCGCATGCGCGAGTGGAACCTCCATTCCGTCTGCGAGGAGGCCCGCTGCCCGAACATCGGCGAGTGCTGGGAGGACGCGACGGCGACCTTCATGATCCTGGGCGACGTGTGCACGCGCCACTGCGGCTACTGCGCGATCGCGCACGGTCGGCCCACGTGGGAGGACCGCGAGGAGCCCGAGCGCATCGGCCGCGCGATCGGCGAGCTCGGCCTCGAGTACGTGGTGATCACGTCGGTCAACCGCGACGACCTCGCCGACGGCGGCGCCGGGCACTGGGCGGAGACCCTCCGCGCCGTGCATCGGCACGCCCCGCGCTGCCGCGTCGAGGCGCTGATCCCCGATTTCCAGGGGAGCGCCGCGTCGCTCGCCACGGTGCTCGAGGCACGGCCCGCGATCCTGAACCACAACACGGAGACGGTCCCGCGCCTCTACAAGGTGGCGCGGCACGGCGGCCGGTACGCACGGGCGCTTGAGCTCTTCCGCCGCGCCCGCGAGCTCGCGCCGGCGATCCCGACCAAGTCGGGCATCATCCTCGGGCTCGGCGAAGAGCGCGACGAGCTGCTGGCCACGCTGCGCGACCTCCGCGAGGTCGGCGTGTCCATTCTCACCCTCGGCCAGTACCTCCGACCCTCGGCGCAGCACCTGCCGGTTGCGCGCTACTATCACCCCGACGAGTTCTCCGAGCTCGCGGCGCTCGGGCGCGGGCTCGGCTTCAGCCACGTCGAGGCCGGCCCGCTGGTGCGCAGCTCCTACCACGCCAAGCGCCAGGCCGACGCCGCGCAGCCACACGCATGAGTGACGTGACGCTGCTCATGACCTTTGCCTTCGCCGCGCTCGTCGCGGGCGCCCTGCTCGGGATCCCCAAGCTCATCGCGCCGCGGCGGCTCACCCCGGTGAAGGCGGAGCCGTTCGAGTGCGGCATGGACCCGATCGCCGTCGCCGAGGGGCGTTTCGCGATCAAGTTCTCGACGGTCGCGATCTTCTTCATCCTCATCGACATCGAGCTCATGTTCGTCTGGCCGTGGGCGGTCCTCTACCGCGAGCTCGGCTGGTTCGGGTTCGCCGAGATGCTGGTGTTCCTGGGCATCCTGATGCTCGGGTTCCTCTACATCTGGCGCAAGGGAGGGCTCGAGTGGGACTAGGCAGCTTCTTCACGTCGAAGCTCGACGAGGCCATCGGCTGGGCGCGGAAATACTCGATCTTCCAGTACCCATTCGTCACCGCGTGCTGCGGCATGGAGTACATGGCGACGGCGTGCTCGCACTACGACATCGACCGCTTCGGCGCGGGGCTCCCGCGCTTCTCGCCGCGCCAGGCGGACGTGCTCTTCGTCGTCGGCACGATCAGCCACAAGATGGCACCCGTCCTGAAGCGCGTGTACGACCAGATGACCGAGCCGAAGTGGGTCGTCGCCTTCGGCGTCTGCACCTGTACGGGCGGCTTCTACAACAACTACGCGACGGTCCAGGGGATCGACACGATCATCCCCGTGGACGTCTACATCCCGGGCTGTCCGCCGCGCCCCGAGTCGGTCATCGACGGTCTCATGAAGCTCCAGGACAAGATCGCCACGCAGACGCAGAGGTATTGATGGACGGCGCGGCGGTCCTGGACGCGATCCGCCAGCGCGCCGACGTCGTCGAGACGCACGCGCACCGGGGCGATGCCACCGTCGTCGTGACGCGCGAGGCGCTCCCGCGCGTGCTCGCCCTCTGCCGCGACGAGCCGGCGCTCGCCTTCGACATGCTGATGGATCTCACCGCGGTGGACTACCTGAAATATCCCGGGCGCGAGGATGGGCCGCGCTTCGAGGTCGTCTACCACCTCTATTCGCTCGCGCACAACCACCGCGTGCGGGTCAAGACGCGCGTGGACGAGGACGACGCGGTCGTGCCGAGCGCCGTGGGCCTCTGGCCCAGCGCGAACTGGTTCGAGCGCGAGGTGTGGGACATGTTCGGCGTGCGTTTCAGCGGCCACCCGAACCTGGTGCGGCTGCTCCTCTACGAGGAGTTCGTCGGCCACCCGCTGCGCAAAGACTACCCGATCGAGCGGCGGCAGCCCCTGATCGGCCCCGCGCAGTAGGACGACGATGGCGGAGACAACGCGACGCGAGTTCATGCTGGGCGAGGGCAGCGGCACCGGCAGCGGGAGCCAGAACCTCCACGTCGGCATGGGGCCCGCCCACCCGGCGATGCACGGGATCATCCGGATCACGACCGAGCTCGACGGTGAGACCATCGTGAAGGCCGACGTCGAGATCGGCTACCTGCACCGGGCATTCGAGAAGGACTGCGAGGAGGGCGGCTACAACAACGCGATCCCCTACACGGACCGGCTGAACTACGTCTCGCCCCTCATCAACAACTTCGGTTACTGCGCCGCGATCGAGAAGCTCCTCGGCATCGACGTCACCGAGCGGTGCAAGTACATCCGCGTGATCATGTCGGAGATCTCCCGGATCTGCGACCACCTGACGTGCATCGGCGCCTCCGCCATGGAGCTCGGCGCCTTCACCGTCTTCCTCTACATGATCAAGGCGCGCGAGTTCCTGTGGGAACTCGTCGAGGACGTCACCGGGGCGAGGCTCACGATCTCGTACGGCCGCGTGGGCGGCGTCAAGGCCGACCTGCCTGATGGCTTCTCGGCGAAGACCACCAAGGCCTTCAAGGAGACGCGCGAGGTCCTCGACGAGGTGCATCGCCTGCTGACCGGCAACCGGATCTTCCTGGACCGGATGGTGGGCCTGGGCGCGCTCGGCCGCGAGGAGACGATCGCGTACGCGATCACCGGGCCCCTCCTCCGCGCGGTCGGCGTGCCGTACGACGTGCGCCGCGCCCAGCCCTACGATGGCTACGACCGGCTCGAGTTCGAGATCCCGACCCAGAAGGACGGCGACAACTTCGCGCGCTACCTCGTGCGTATGGCCGAGATGGAGCAGTCCATGCGCATCGTCGAGCAGGCGCTCGCGCGGATCCCGGGCGGGGCGATCAACGTCGACGCGGCGGGGCGGCCGATCGACCCCGCGGCCTACGTGGACCTCGGCAAGCAGGGGAAGACCGAGGGGCTCCTGCTCGTGCCGATCACGCTCTCGCCGAACCTCCAGGGCCAGCAGCGCGCCGCGCTCGAGCGCGTCAACGTGCACGACAAGCGCGTCGTCCTCCCCTCCAAGGAGACGACGTACGGCTCGATCGAGGGGCTCATGAACCACTTCATGCTGATCATGGAAGGGTCCGGGATCAGGCCGCCGCTCGGCGAGGCGTACGCCGCGGTCGAGGGCGCGAACGGCGAGCTCGGCTTCTACGTCGTCTCCGACGGCACCGACCGCCCGTACCGCGTCCGCTGCCGGCCGCCGTGCCTGCCCCCGATGGCGGCGCTCTCCCGGATGATCGAGGGCGGGATGGTCGCCGACCTCATTCCGACGTTCGGCTCCGTGAACATGATCGGCGGGGAGCTCGATCGATGAGCAGCCACGCGCGGGTGGTCGAGGAGCGCCACGGGTTCCCCGGGGCGGTCCGAGCGTGGGGGGGTGTGGGGGGCCATGTCGGGGCCCCCCACGTCGATCGATGAGCGGGCAGGCGCGGGTTCCGTCCGCGGCGCACGCCGGCCTGGCGAGCCCCGCGCAGGTCACGTTCTCCCCGGCGCAACTCGCGGAGGTGCGGCGGCTCCAGGGGCTCTATCCCGACCCGCGCGCCGCCCTGTTGCCGGTGCTCCACATGGCGCAGGACACCTTCGGGTACGTCTCGCTGGAGGTGGAGGAGTACGTCGCCGGGCTGTTCGCCCTGTCGCCGGCCCACGTCCACGAGGTCGTGACCTTCTACACGCTCTACTTTCAGACGCCGAAGGGCCGCCACGTCGTCGCCGTCTGCCACAACCTCTCGTGCCACCTCGCGGGCGCCCGGGCCATCATCGAGCACCTCGAGGCGAGGCTCGGCGTCGCGGTCGGAGAGACGACCGACGACGGCCGCGTGACCCTGCAGTCGGTCGAGTGCCTCTGCGCCTGCGAGCACGCGCCGATGATGCAGGTGGACGACCGCTACGAGTTCGACCTCACGCCCGAGAAGGTCGACCGCATCCTCGAGAGGCTCCGGTGACCGCCGAGAAGCTCCTCATGCGCAACTTCGACCGCGCGGACTCCCATACGCTCGAGGCGTACCGCGCGACCGGCGGCTACACGGCCTGGCCGAAGGCGCAGGCCCTGGACCCCGCGGCGATCGTCGAGGAGGTCAAGCAGTCGAACCTCCGCGGTCTCGGCGGCGCCGGGTTCCCGACGGGGACGAAGTGGTCGTTCATTCCGAAGAACCACACTGGGCCGGTCTACCTCGTCATCAACGCCGACGAGGGCGAGCCGGGGACGTTCAAGGACCGCTACCTCCTCGAGCGCGACCCGCACGCCCTCCTCGAGGGGATGCTCGTCGCCGCGCGTGCGATCCGCTCGGCCCGGGGCTTCGTCTACGTCCGCGGCGAGTACGTCGAGCCCTGGCGGCGCTTCGCCGCCGCCGTGCGGGAGGCGTACGACGCCGGGTACCTCGGCCGGGGCTTCGACGTCGTGGTGCATCGGGGCGCCGGCGCATACATCTGCGGCGAGGAGACGGGCCTGATCGCATCGCTCGAGGGGAAGAAGGGCTGGCCGAAGCTCAAGCCGCCGTTTCCGGCGATCAAGGGCGCCTTCGGCGCGCCGACGATCGTGAACAACGTCGAGACGATCTGCCACGTGCCGCACATCATCAACCGCGGGGCCGCATGGTTCGCGGCGCTCGGGACCAAGACCCAGGGCGGGACGCGGATGTACTCGGTCTCCGGGCGGGTGAAGCGGCCGGGCGTCTACGAGGCGTCGGTGGCGATCACGCTGCGGCAGCTCATCTACGACCTCGCCGGCGGGGTCACCGGCAACGGGCGGCTCAAGGCGGTCGTTCCTGGCGGCTCGTCGGCGGCCATCCTGCGCGCCGACGAGATCGACGTGACGCTCGACGTGGACGGCCTCCGGAACGCGGGGACCATGGCGGGTTCCGCGGGGGTCATCGTGATGGACGAGACGGTGTCCATCCCCGAGGCCCTCATGGTGGTGGCGCGCTTCTACGCGCACGAATCTTGTGGGCAGTGCACGCCGTGCCGCGAGTCCACCGGCTGGATCTACAAGATGTGCCAGCGGATCGTCGAGGGCCGCGGCACGAAGGATGACCTCGACAAGATCCTCGACGTCGCCCGGCGCGGCGCGGGCACGACGATCTGCGCCTTCTACGACGGCGCCGTCGGGCCGTACATCTCGTACATCGAAAAGTTCCGCTCGGAATTCGAGGCGCTGATCCCTACCTTGATCCCTACCTAGCCATGCCCAAGCTCACGATCAACGGCCGCGAGGTCGAGGTCCCCGCCGGGACGAACCTGATCGAGGCCGCCCGCGCGCTCGGCGTCGAGGTCCCCCACTACTGTTACCATCCGGGGCTCTCCATCGCCGGCCAGTGCCGGCTCTGCATGGTGGACATCGAGAAGACGCCGCGCCCGACGATCGCGTGCAACACGCTCGCGGCCGACGGCATGGTCGTCCTGACCGAGACCGAGCGGGTCAAGGAGACGCGGCGGTCGATCATGGAGTTCCACCTGATCAACCACCCGCTCGACTGCCCGGTGTGCGACCAGGCGGGAGAGTGCTGGCTGCAGATCTACTACATGCGGCACGGCCTCTACGACCCGCGGATGACCGACGAGAAGGTGCACAAGCCGAAGGCCGTGCCCCTCGGCCCGCACGTCATCCTGGACGCCGAGCGCTGCATCCTCTGCTCGCGCTGCGTGCGCTTCTGCGACGAGGTCACCGGCACGGGCGAGCTCGGCATCTTCCACCGCGGCGACCAGTCCGAGATCGGGCTCTTCCCGGGCCAGGAGCTCGCCAACAAGTATTCGGCGAACGTGGTCGACATCTGCCCCGTGGGCGCCTTGACCGAACGCGACTTCCGCTTCGCGGTGCGGGTCTGGTACCTCGACGTCACGAAGTCCGTCTGCCCGGGGTGTGCGCGCGGGTGCAACGTCGAGGTGCACGTCAACCGCCGCCGCCCGCACCACAACGAGGGCCGCCGGGTCGCCCGGCTCAAGCCCCGGTTCAACGCCGACGTCAACAAGTGGTGGATCTGCGACGCCGGGCGCTACGGCTTCAAGGCCGTGGACGACAAGACGCGGCTCGGGGAGCCGTTCCGCCGCGAGGCCGGCACCGTGACCGACGCCAGCTGGGACGAGGCGATCGCGGCCGTCGCCGGCGCGCTCGGACGCTACGCCCCCGACGAGATCGGCATCCTCGCGTCGCCGCGGATGGCGAACGAGGACCTCTTCGCGCTCCGCCGCGTGCTCGAGCGCCGCGGTATCCGTCGCGTCGCCTTCCGCGTGCCGCCGGCCGTGGACGGGGACCGGGACGAGATCTTGATCCGCGCGGACAAGAACCCGAACGCGCGCGGCGCCGAGCTCCTGGGCCTCGACGGCGACGCCGCCGCGCTCCTGGCCGCGGTCCGCGGGCGCCAGGTGAAGTGCCTCTGGATCTTCGGCCACGACCTCCTGGCGAGCGCCTGGCCGCAGGCCCTAGTCCTGGGCGCGCTCGGGGCGGCCGAGACCCTCGTCTGGGTCGGCGCAAACGCGAACGCCACGAGCGAGCGCGCCCACTGGGTCCTGCCGGCCGCGGCCTGGGTCGAGCGCGAGGGGACGTACACGAACTTCGAGGGCCGCGTCCAGCGGCTCCGCCAGGCCGTCGAGCCGCTCGGCCAGGCGCTGCCCGAGTGGGAGATCCTGGGCCGCATCCTCGAGGCGCTCGGCGCCGGCGCCCGGCCGCCGCGCGCGGAGCGCTGGTTCCGGGAGCTCGCGGCCGCGACGCCCGCGTTCGCGGGCCTCAGCTACCAGGCGATCGGCGACGGCGGCCAGATGGTGCGCGCGTGAGCCTGGCGGCCGACCTCGGCATCGCCTTCGGCCGCGTGGCCTTCGTGATGCTCTTCGTCCTCAACATGGGCGGGCTCCTCACGTGGGTCGAGCGCAAGCAGTCGGCGATCATGCAGGATCGGATCGGGGCGAACCGCGCGTCCATCCTGGGCCTCCGGCTGTTCGGGCTCTTCCACCCGCTGGCTGACGCGATCAAGATGCTGACGAAGGAGGACTTCCGGCCCGCCCGCGCCGACCGCGTCCTGTTCGGGCTCGCGCCGTTCGTCTCGGTCTTCTTCGCGCTGACGGCGTTCGCCTCGATCCCCTTCGGCGACACGCTCCGCGTCGGCGGGCGCGAGATCCCGCTGCAGGCGGTGACGCTCAACGTGGGCGTGCTCTACGTCTTCGCGATGCTCTCGCTGGGTGTCTACGGCGTGATGATGGCCGGCTGGTCCTCGGGGAACAACTTCGCGCTCCTCGGCGGCCAGCGCGCGGCGGCGCTGATGATCACCGCCGAGGTCGCGATCGGCGCCTCGATCATGGGCGTGATCATGGTCTACGGGTCGCTCAACATGATGGACATCGTGCGCGGGCAGGGCACCCTCCTCTGGGGCTGGCTGCCGGCCTGGGGCATCGTCACCCAGCCGCTCGCGTTCGTCCTCTTCCTGACCGCCGGCATCGCGGCGACGAAGCGGATCCCGTTCGACATGCCCGAGGGCGAGTCGGAGATCATCGGGTACTTCGTCGAGTACAGCGGCATGAAGTTCGGGATGTTCGCGATGGCGGACTTCCTCGAGACCGTCGTGATCGCCGGGATGACGACGTCGCTTTTTCTCGGCGGCTGGCAGGTGCCGTACCTCGACGCCGCGGGCGTCCGCCTGCCGTGGGGCTGGACGTGGGCGCTGCCGCACTTGCTCGTCGTCCTCCTGCAGGTCGGCGCGTTCGTCCTGAAGGTGTCCGCCGTGATCTTCTTCATGATGCTGATCCGCTGGACCCTGCCGCGCTTCCGCTACGATCAGGCGATGCGGCTCGGCTGGCTCGGCCTCTTCCCGCTGTCCATCGCCAACATCGTGCTGACGGGGCTGGTCCTCCTCCTCTGGGGCGGCCGGCCGTGAGGGTGCTCCAGCGGTTCTACCTCGTGGAGGTGCTGTCCGGCGTCGCGCTGACGACGGCCCACTTCTTCCGCAACATGGGCCGGCACGCGGCGCACGCGCTCGGCAAGAAGGACGCGCGCGGCGCCGTCACCATCCAGTATCCGGACGAGCGGCGGCCATACTCGCCACGCCTCCGCACGCTCCACCGCCTCGTGCGACGCGAGGATGGCTCGCCGCGCTGCGTGGCGTGCATGATGTGCGAGACGGTGTGCCCGGCCCACTGCATCTACATCGTCGCGGCCGAGCACCCGAACCCGGAGATCGAGAAGGTCCCGGCGCGCTTCGACATCGACGTCGGCAAGTGCGTCTTCTGCGGCTACTGCGTGGAGGCGTGCCCCGAAGACGCGATCCGGATGGACACGGGCATCCTGGAGTTCTCGTCGTACACTCGCGGCGGCATGATCTACACCAAGGAGGCGCTGCTCGCGCTCGAGCCCGCCGGCCCCGACGGCCGCCCGCGCTCGCCGATCCCGATCCCGGCGGACCGCACGCCGTGATGGCCCACGCGGCGTTTCTCGTCATCGCGGCCCTCGCGGTCGCCTCGGCGCTCGGGCTCGTGTGGAGGCGCAACGCGATCCACGGCGCCCTCTTCCTCGTCGTGAATCTCGGCTCGGTGGCCGCCCTCTACCTGACCCTCGGCGCCGAGTTCCTCGCGGCCGTCCAGGTGATCGTCTACGCGGGCGCGATCATGGTGCTCTTCGTGTTCGCGATCATGGTCCTCATCCCCGGCAAGGAGGAGACGGGCCTCGACCCGCGCCGCGGCTGGCGCCTCCTGGCGCTGCCCGTCGGCGCGCTTCTCGCGCTCCAGCTGCTCCTGGTCGTGCGCGCCGGCGTCGGGCCCGTGGCGCCCGCGGCGGCGGTGCCCGGGGGCGTGGAGGCGGTCGCCCGGCTGCTCTTCACGCGGTACCTGTTGCCCTTCGAGCTCACGTCGGTGCTGCTGCTCGCCGCGATGGTGGGCGTGCTGCTCCTGGCGCGGCGGCGGGTCTGATGGTCGCCGAGTCCTGGTACGTGGCGCTCTCGGCGGTCCTCTTCAGCATCGGGGTGGTCGGCGTCGTCGTGCGCCGCAATCCCCTCGTGATGTTCATGTCCATCGAGCTCATGCTGAACGCGGCCAACCTGGCGTTCGTGGCGTTCGGCCGCCGGGCGGGAAACGCCGACGGCCAGATCGCGGTGTTCTTCGTCATGGCCGTGGCGGCGGCGGAGGTGGCGGTGGGGCTCGCCATCATCGTCACGGTCTTCCGTCTCCGCCGGCGGCTCAGCGTGGACGACCTCAGCCTAATGCGCTGGTAGCGGGAGGACGAGATGGCCAAGACGATGGCGCCGCAGAAAGCGACCGGGCCGGCCCTCGACCCGGGGCTCGTGCGGAAGCTGCTCACGGACATGCTCCTCATCCGCCGGTTCGAGGAGAAGGCGGCCGAGGCGTACGCGCTCGGCAAGATCGGCGGCTTCCTCCACCTCTACATCGGCCAGGAGGCGGTGGCGGTGGGGGCGACCTCGGTCCTCCGCCCGGACGATTACGCGATCTCGGCGTACCGCGAGCACGGCCACTGCCTGGCGAAGGGCTCGGACCCGAAGCGGATGATGGCCGAGCTCTTCGGCCGCCGCGACGGGCTGTCTCACGGCAAGGGCGGGTCGATGCACCTCTTCGACAAGAGCGTCAACTTCCTCGGCGGCCACGCGATCGTCGGGGCGCATCTGCCCGTCGCCGCCGGCGTCGCGTTCGCGATCAAATACGAGGCGCGCGACCAGGTGATCGTCTGCTACTTCGGCGACGGCGCCGTGCCGCAGGGCGAGTTCCACGAGTCCCTGAACCTGGCCGCGCTGTGGAAGCTGCCCGTCATCTACCTCTGCGAGAACAACCGCTACGCGATGGGCACGTCGACCGACCGAGCGCTCGCCCAGACGCAGATCTGGAAGTTCGGCCAGACCTACGGCATCCCGTCGGAGAAGGTGGACGGCATGGACGTGTTCGCCGTGCGCGACGTCGTCGGCCGCGCGGTGGAGCGCGCCCGCCGCGACACGACGCCGTCGCTGATCGAGGCCGACACCTACCGGTTCCGCGGCCACTCGATGCGCGACCCGGCGGGCGCCGTGTACCGGACGAAGGAGGAGGTCGAGCACGAGAAGGAGCGGGACCCGATCGCCCTGCTCCGCCAGCGCGCGCTCGCGGGCGGCGCGCTCACCGAGGCCGATGTCCGGGCGATCGAAAAGGACGTCAGCGACCGGATCGACGAGGCGGTGGCGTTCGCCGACGCCTCGCCCGAGCCGCCGGCCGAGGGGCTCTTCACCGACATCTACAAGGAGGGCTGAGATGGCGGTGATGACGTACCGTGAGGCCCTGAACCAGGCGCTGCGGGAGGAGATGCGCCGCGACCCGCGCGTCTTCGTGATCGGCGAGGAGGTCGGGCTCTACGACGGCGCCTACAAGGTCACGCAGGGGCTCCTCAAGGAGTTCGGCGCGAAGCGCGTTGTGGACACGCCCATCTGCGAGTCGGGGTTCACCGGCGTCGGGATCGGCGCCGCCATGCTCGGGCTCCGCCCCGTCGTCGAGATGATGACGTTCAACTTCTCCCTGATGGCGATGGACCAGATCGTCAACACGGCGGCGAAGCTCCACTACATGTCGGGCGGGCAGTTCAGCGTGCCGCTGGTCATCCGGGGGCCCGGCGGGCCGGCGGCCCAGCTCGCCGCGCAGCACTCCCAGTCCATGGAGACCTACTACTACCACGTGCCCGGGCTCAAGGTCGTGCGCCCGACGACGCCGATGGACGCCAAGGGCCTGTTGAAGTCGGCGATCCGCGACGACAATCCCGTGATCTTCATCGAGTCGGAGACGCTTTATCACCTCAAGGGCGAGGTTCCCGACGATCCCGACTTCCTGATTCCGCTCGGCCGGGCGATCGTCCGCCGCGCGGGGACCGACGTCACCGTCGTCGCCTACATGGGCATGATGTACCGCGCGCTCGAGGCGGCCGAGGAGCTCGCCAAGGAAGGGATCTCCGTGGAGCTCGTCGATCCCCGCACGCTGCGCCCCATGGACACGGAGACGATCATCGGCTCGGCGCGGAAGACCCATCGCGTGGTGGTCGTGGAGGCGGGTGCCGGGTTTGCGGGCATGGGCTCGGAGATCGCGGCGTTCGTCACCGAGCAGGCCTTCGACGACCTCGACGCGCCCGTCGAGCGCGTGACCGGTGCGAACGCGCCGATGCCGTATGCGCGGAACCTCGAGAAGCTCAAGACGCCGACGACGGAGAAGATCCTCGCCGCGGTCCGCCGCGTGTGCAACGCGAACGGGAGCTGACCCATGGCCATCACCAAGGTCGTCATGCCGAAGCTCTCCGAGGCGATGGAGAGCGGGAAGATCATCAAGTGGCTCAAGAAGGAAGGGGATCGCGTCCAGGCGGGCGACATCCTTGCGGAGGTGGAGACGGACAAGGCCGACGTCGAGATGGAGGCGTTCGGCGGCGGCGTCCTGCGCAAGATCCTCGCCCAGGCCGGCGAGAAGACGCCGGTCGGCGCGCTGATCGGCGTGATCGCCGAGCCGAGCGACGACATCTCGGCGCTGCTCGCGGGGGCACCGGCGCCCGCCGCCGCCCCGGCGGCCGCGCCGGGCCCGCCGGCGGCGCCCGTGGTGGCGCCGATCGGGGCCGCGCCGAGCCCGGCCGTCCGGACCGTCACGCGCCCGGAGCCCGCCCCCGCCGTGCCCGCCGGGGTGACGGCCGGGCGCGTGAAGGCCTCCCCCCTCGCGAAGAAGATCGCCGCGCAGTCGGGCGTCGACCTCCGGCTGCTCCAGGGAACGGGCCCGGGCGGGCGGATCATCCGCCGCGACGTCGAGCAGGCCTCGACGCGCGGCGTCGCGGCGATGCCGGCCACCACCGCGCCCGCGGTGGCGGGGCCCGAGTACGAGGACCGGCCGCTCTCCCCGATCCGCGCCACGATCGCCAAGCGGATGCCGCTCTCCAAGGCGCCGGTGCCGCACTTCTACGTCACGAACGAGGTCGCGATGGACCGCGCGTGGGAGCTTCGCGAGGAGCTCAACGGGCTGGAGGGCCAGCCCCAGATCTCGCTGAACGACCTGGTGATCCGCGCCTGCGCCCTGGCACTCCTGCAGCACCCCGGCGTCAACGCCTCGTTCCGCGGCGACGCGATCCGCGTCTTCCATCGGGCGCACATCGGCATCGCCGTCGCGCTCGAGGAGGGGCTCATCACGCCGGTGCTGCGCGATTGCCACGCCAAGTCGCTGGCGCAGATCGCCGTCGAGTCCCGCGACCTGGCCGAGCGCGCGCGCGTGCGGAAGCTGCGCGCCCAGGAGCTGTCCGGCGCGACCTTCTCGATCTCGAACCTCGGCATGTTCGACGTCGCCGAGTTCTCGGCCATCATCAACCCGCCCGAGGGCGCGATCCTCGCCGTGGGCTCGGTCCGCCGCGTGCCCGTCGTCGAGGACGCGGGCCTCGGGGTCGGCCGCCGCATGATGCTGACGCTCTCCTGTGACCACCGCGTCATGGACGGCGCGATGGGCGCGCGCTTCCTC
>Ga0209474_10003545_pt1 | contig 13660 bp, 15 predicted proteins | sample GraSoiAngelo_145_FD_185902 | JGI IMG/M metagenome (GOLD analysis project Ga0209474, IMG submission 185902) | Grasslands soil microbial communities from the Angelo Coastal Reserve, California, USA - 14_1009_05_20cm (SPAdes) (version 2) | ecosystem: Environmental > Terrestrial > Soil > Grasslands...
GTCCGCATTGCTAAGGCGTGTGCGGACAGTTCGGACAACGCGGCCGTTCGCGATTAGTGACAGCAGCGAAGGAGCAGGCCTCTTACGGAGCGTGTCGAAGCTTCCTGATTGTTGACATGGGCGGCCTTTGTCGCGGACGATGAACAGGATGATGAGGTTCGAAAATCAGGTCGCGATAGTCACCGGGGCGGGGCGGGGGATAGGACGGGCGATTGCGCTGCGGCTGGCGAGTGAAGGCGCACAAGTGGCGAGCGTGAGTCGCACCGAAGCCAATGCGCAGAAAACGGCGAACGAAATTAATGCTTCGCGTGCAGATGCGGCGAAAGCTTACGCGGTGGATGTTTCTAATCACGCCGGAGTGCAGAAAATCGGCGAGCAGATTCTGAACGATTTCGGGCGCGCAGATATTCTGGTCAACAATGCTGGCGTGACCCGCGATACGCTCAGCATGCGGATGTCGCCGGAAGATTGGGATTTTGTGTTGAATACGAATTTGAAAGGCGCGTTCAATTTCGTAAAGGCGGTGCAGCGCGCCATGGTCAAGCAACGGAGCGGGCGCATCATCAACATCAGCTCAGTTATCGGGATCATCGGCAATGCGGGACAGACGAATTACGCCGCGAGCAAGGCCGGCCTAATCGGTTTCACCAAATCGCTCGCCAAAGAACTGGCCAGCCGCAGTATTACAGTGAACGCAATCGCGCCGGGATACGTCGCAACCGACATGACGAATGCACTCTCTAACGAGATTCAGAAAGGGATTCAAGATAAGATCCCGTTAAAGCGAGTAGGTGCGCCGGAAGAAATCGCGGCAGCGGTGGCATTTCTCGCGTCGGCCGAGGCGAGTTATATCACCGGTCAGGTTCTCTGCGTGGATGGCGGGATTGTGATGTGAGATTGTAGACTATCGCCTGGTTAATTGCAGAAACCTGGCAAGCGGGAGCGCTTGCCCTACAATTCACAACTGCGGGCGCAGCATGATGGTGACGCGTCCCTCCGCCACGGGGGTGCCACTCGCTGAGAGCGCGCATTGATAAATGGTATTGCCGGAATCTCCGAACAAGTGTTGGGCGCGCACCTCCAGCGGCGAAGCGAGATCATCGAGGCGGAGGACATGCAAATGCGCATCTCGCAGTGCAGCCAAATAACATGGCGGTGCAGTCGCGCCGGCCGCGCGCGCGCGTAATCCGCCATGAATGGCGGCGGCCTGTGCCCCGTACTCAAAAGCGTGTAAGGCAGAGAGTCGCCCGTCACGTCGGAGCGGATTTGCCTCATCTCGGTGCGTATTAGTGACGCAAACAATGGATTCGTCATTCCAATCGAGCACGTTATCCAACAGACACATCGAACCGGCGTGCGGAATGAGGGTGCGGATTTCGGCTTTGTTTATGGGCGTGTTCATTCAGGTGCGCGACCAAGGGTGGCTCATTATTGGATGACGTCTGACACAGACGCCCTGCAAATCTGCAATTATTTTGGCCAACAACAATTGTAGGCGTTTCGGTGAAACGCCATTTTTTGTAAACCCCGTCCGGACGGCAGCCGTTAATCCCAAAACGGATAAAAATTAAACCAATTGTAAGGCGCAAGCCGGGCGTAATGCTCGAGACGATCAACATAACGTTGCGTCCAATGGTGGATGTCTTCGGCGCGGCGGTCGCGATTCAGGATTATTTCCTCGGCGAATCGCTCGAAATAAATTTCGTAGTGGTTGCCTCCATGATAGAGGCCAAAAAACAGGATGACGGGACAATGCATCATGGCGGCGATGAGAATGGCGCCGATCGGAAAGGTTGCCGGTGCGCCGAGGAATTGACATTGCGCAGTTTTGCCGTCGCTCGTCGGCCGATCGCCTAACGTTCCAACAAGAAAGCCGGCATCCAGGCTTTCTTTTACTTTTAGCAATGTATCCAGGCGATCCGGAACGATGACGGTGCTGGCAATCTCCGGGTTAAGTGCATCAAGAAAGCGGGTGATGTTTTCATTATGGAAAACGTCCATCAGGACCTTGAGCGGAAATTCCGCGCGCGTTACGCCTAGCGCGCGCAATACTTCAAAGCTGCCCAAATGCGAACCCAAAAGAATGCAACCCTGGCCGCTTTCGACCTGCTGATGAAGTATTTCGCGCTGATGAAATTTTATCTCGAAGCGCTCGAATTCACCGGTAAGCAAATAGACTCGGTCGAGAATGGTCGCGGCGAAGCAATGAAAATGGCGAAACACATGCCACCAGTGGGCCGGACGGCCGCGGACGCGCTTTAGATATTGATAGGACACTCGCCGGGCAGTGTGCGCGCTGAAAACGAAGTAGAGTGCAGTTGGATATAGTAAGAGCCTTGCCGCCCAGCGTCCGACGGCGGTGGCGGTCCAATGAATCAACCGTAGCATGACGGGAGTGCCGCGCTCGGGCAGATCTGTCCAACGTCGGGCGTGCAGAGTTTTTTCCGCCGTTAGGGTCACACCTCATCATTACATGGAGAGGCGAGCTCGTGCGAGCCCCGGGATTCAACGGGCAAGATCCCCGTTGGCCCTACAGCCAGATGGCTGTGCTACTATCTCGTCCAATCCGGCAAGCTCCCGGTGATAGGGTGGTGGAAGATAGGCATCTCTGCCTGTCTCGGACGACGGGCATCCTGCCCGGCTATGATTACGAAGTCCGACAAGCTGGAAGCGTGTCGGCCGAGTCAGGCTGGAAGCCTAACCTCCAAGCGCGGCTAAACGCTCTTTCAATCCGCGCGTAGTGGGTTGCTGCGTCGTCCGCAAATCGCGCCAGTGAAGAAATGGGGATAGATTTCGCGAATACCATCGAGCTCTGGTTTTACTTCAGTGTGTTCGAATCCGGCGCGTCTGAATGCGCGCCGCCAATGATCCGCGGTGAGAAAACCTGGATTAGGTCGAAATTCCGGATTGATATCGACGTCGGTAAAACTATCGAGGATCTGAAATACCAATTCAGGATACATAGGTTGGTTGAGATAGGGGCGCACGCACTCACTGATTATCAGGCAGCCATCCAGCGCGAGCGTGTCACGAGCTTGGCCTAGACTGAACAGCAGATCCTTGGCGACATGCAGGACGTTGACGCCATAAACGAGGTCGAACTCGCCGCGAGCAATCCCTTGGCCGTCCCACGGCAGGTTCATGTCGAGAGTACCCCATTCCAGCGGCAGATTGGAATATAGCTGCGATAGTTGACGCTGGCCACGGCGCCGGAAAAATGCATTGGGTTCTGTAATGAGATAGCGTTCGAGGCGGGAAAGAAGGCCGCGTTCGTTTAAGTACTCAAGCAGGATTTCGCTGGCACTGCCGGCGCCTGCGCCTATTTCAAGGATTCGAAACCTGGGTCGAGTAGTCAGGTAATTACTGGCTACTACGGCACCGAGCCAGTTGTTTACCGCATAAGTTAAATTGTTGTTATGAAAATAGTTCAACCATAAGGCTATTCCTTGTGGTAAAAACAGGCCTTGTTCGCCGTTTTGTTTTCCAGCAGCGACGGGCGGATAAAGGCTGGCAGCATAGTCGAGCAGGTCCAGAGTCGACGCATTGGCGCCGTCAATCTCAAGAGCAATCGCGCGCAGCTCGGCACATTGCGGTTGCCACGGAGAACAGAGCAAGCCGTAAGAACGTTCCGCGTTCTCCGTATGGACCTCGATGCACCCGGTTTCAACCAGACGCTCTAAAAGCCAGCTTAGGGTAGAGCCAAAGCGGGTTTGGAAAGATAGAGTCTGACAAAGGTCGCGGGCCGAACGCGATTGATCGAGTTCCTCGAGAACATTCAAGCGGCCGAGCAGATCGATCGCGAGATCGATACTATAGCGCTCCATCAACTCGATGCTTTGATAGAGCGTTTCGCTGAATAAAGAAGGCGGATAATCTTCGAGCCAGCGCGCCAGACGCGGATCACGAGGGAGAAGATTAAATACAGGCGCCGCAACTGATCTCAAGACGACCTTCCACTACCACGCGCCTGTCCAATCGGCAGCAAAAATCGATCTGATTTTCGGCGGTATTCGTCGAATTAAAGCCGACGACGAATGATTGCCCGGGTTTAATCGGCCCGATGAACTTAACCGAAGGTATGCCGGTGAGCTGCGAATCTTGGCGCCACTCGGCCAAAGCGGCGACGACTTCATCCAGAACGATGACGCCGGGCACGATCGGGGCGCAGGGAAAATGACCGGCCAGGCTGGGATGGTCGGCCGGAATTACTCGGCGTGTTTCGAAAGTCATTGGGTACAAATATGGTCTCGCGGAGCTCGACTCTCCAACTAAGCTCAGAAAATTGTAGGGCGTTTCGGTGAAACGCCAATCGGATTGGAATGGTGTCCGCCGTGTGGGACACCCTGCAAGCATGCAAGTGGCGAGCCGGATTTCTTCCGGCTTCCGAAAGCCAGGGTGTGGGGAGCCCTTCGCCCGCTATGACCGGGAGCCGCAGTGCTGCAATTTCAATCTTGTCATCGGGGGGTCTCTAACTCTTCGCCCGGAAGTGGCTAGAGATGTGTCGACTACGCTCGACATGACAAAAAAGGCGGGATGCCCCTCCCGCGTTCGACCGCGGTCGCGGGACTACCGACGCGAGATGAGGGTTGCGCGCACTAAAGTTGCTCGTAGTTCTATGGAAATTATAGGATTTTGTGAAAAAGACGCTCTTTCTGTTGGCTATCGCCGGAATTTGGTTTGCCCACTGGCATTTGCACCGGCCGATTACTTATCCGCCAGGCGTCCTGATTGCGTCGGATCCGACGCAAGTCAATTTGCCCGGCGACGAGCCGGAGTTCAATTTCGGTGAGTTTCACTTGAAACCACTGGCGCGCTTCGCGGTCGATGCGCGGCTATTGCACTCGAAAATCTACCGATACGATCGGGGAGCATCACTGGTGCCGATCGATCTGGCGGTCGGGTGGGGCCCAATGTCCGATCAACAGGTGCTGGATCGTTTGCACGTGAGCCAAAGCCTGCGCTTTTTTTGGTACGAATACAAAATGCCGCCTCCGATCGCGGCAGAACAAATTGTTAATCACGCGACCAACATTCACATCATTCCTTCGACGCCAGAGTTGGCGGCGCGCTGCAAATCTTTGCGTTCTGGAGCGCTCGTTCATCTTAGCGGCGAATTGGTCCAGGCGACCGGTCCGCAGATAGGAACGTGGCGCAGTTCCCTGAGCCGCACCGATTCGGGTAACGGCGCGTGCGAGCTTCTGTATCTTGAAGATTTGGAGCTGCTTTCAGCCGAGGCGGTCCCGAACAAATCGAGATTGGTGCAGCGCTGATGTCAGCTGAAAGTGCCGCGCCGACACTCGTGAGCCGACCGAAAATCGCTCGCAGTAATCTGCGAAAAATTCCTGTTCGTGTTCCGGGCGCAATCCAAATTGCGCTGCTTCGTAGCGATGAAAACCGTGCAGATCAGCCGGTTGTTTTGCCAGGACCTCGAGCATCCGATTTTCCGCTCGAGGCGACAGCGCCCAACCGAAATGTTTGTATATGCGACGGACCGCGCCGATAGGATCGCGTCGGAGGTCGATGTAGGAGAGATCGAAAATGCGTTCCGGCGCGAGGCGATCTCGTTCGTCGATGAACTTTGTCAGGGTCTTCGACCAATAACAGATCGCTTCCGTACCGATCTTCACTGGATCGACTGTGTCGCTAAACACGCGTCGCAAAATCGTAATCAGACTGGAGACGGAAGTGATGGCCTCGAGCGGAGTGCGATGCGTTTGCAGGAAAAGCGCATCCGGATAAGTGGCGAGCAACGTCGGTAGTGCAAACATGTGGGTGGGCGCTTTTAGAACCCAACGGCGCCCGTTTTCTCGCTGTTGCAAATGTTGGAGAAAGCGCCGGTGAAATTCGTAGGACGGTCGTAGATCTTGCTGGAAGAACCAACCTCGATAGCCCGGCACGTTGTACATGGTGTCGAATTGATCGCTCAAAAAACTCGGGCTCATCAGACTGACGCATTCCTGCGGCAATTGTGCACCGACCGGATGGAGTTGCCGAAAGTTTGGTGCCATCCATTCGAGACAAGCAAGATTTTGTGAAGCGCGCCGTATGCGCCGCTGCTTCTCTGCGTTCGTGGGCGGTGAAGGTTCCATCACTTCCCATGTCAGTGGGGCGCGATTCGCGGGATCGGCGGAGAGCAGAGTGTGCAAAAACGTTGTGCCAGTCCGCGGCAATCCCACCACAAAAAGAGGGGCGCGGATTTGGTGCTGCGCGATTTCAGGATGCAGACTCCGGTCATGTTGCAGCAAAAGCCGATTGCGTAGAATGCGGAGGACATCGGAACGCAACGCGATGTTTCCGATCACGTTTAGGCGCGCGTCTCGCCAGCACGACTCAAGCAGGCGGCCAAGTGGTTCGCGGAAATTTCCATCGCCGAAATCGCTCAGATTGGCGCGGCGCTTCGCCGTTTCAATCAACTCCTTCGGCGGAATGCGGCGGCTAACTTTGCCATTAAGCATCGCGCCAAATCGGTTAAGCGCGCGGATGACGATCGGCGGACGGAAACGATCGATGGTGGCGGCCGATTGCATTGGGCGAAATGTTCCAATTGCGCGGGCGCAGAAGCAAGCGCAAGCGTCTGGGCCGGTCAATTTGTCAGGAGGAATTTCGCACGACAAACAAGAAGTGCATTTCCAGATCGCCGGCTTAAACAGACGCTGGTATCGAGACCGGCGCTCGTTGCGTCAAATTTGTAGCGCAGGCATTCCTGCCTGCTGCCCTAGGTTCTAAGGCAAGCGGGAGAGCTTGCCCTACAATTGCTGAGCAATGTGATTGCAGCTTGGTAACTGCGTGTTGCGCGACGCACCCACCCGTTTCATCGTTGCTTTATGGAAACAGGAAAAGCGACCTTTGGCGCCGGCTGTTTTTGGGCAGTGGAAGAAACCTTTCGCAAATTAAACGGTGTTACCGGTACGGCGGTCGGTTACGCCGGTGGCACTAAAGCCAATCCGACTTATGAAGACGTTTGCACGGACGAAACCGGACACGCCGAGGTCGTGCAGGTAGAATTTGATTCGGCGAAAATCTCCTATCGGGAATTACTCGACGTTTTCTGGGCAAATCACAATCCGACAACGTTGAATCGGCAGGGGCCCGATGTTGGCACACAGTATCGCTCCGTTATTTTTTATCATTCGCCGGAGCAAAAAACCGCGGCGGAAGAATCCAAGAATGCGCTGGCAAAAAGCGGACGGTTCAAGCGCGAGATTGTCACCCAAATTGAACCAGCGCCGAAATTTTTCCGGGCCGAGGAATATCATCAGCGTTACCTGGAAAAGCGCGGTCTTTCGCATTGCACGATTTAATGGCCCGCGAAGTTCTTCGTACCAAAACGTTCGCCAGTGATGCCGCGAACTTGATTCTGACAAAGGCGCGCGAATCATTCGACCAGCGTCACAAATTTCGGATCGCGCTCTCGGGCGGGAATACGCCGCGCTCGGTTTATGCGGAAATGGCCAAGCGGGATTTACCGTGGGAAAGATTTGTTTTTACCTTTGGTGACGAACGTTGCGTGCCGCCGGAGAACGAGGAGAGCAATTTCAGGATGGCAAACGAAGCGCTGTTTCGGCCGGCATCCGTGCCGGATTCATCCATTCTGCGAATGAGGGGGGAGATCGAGCCGGTTCTGGCGGCAAAAGAATGTGAAGCGCAGCTGGATGTACTGGCCGCGAACAGAGGCGAGAAAATTTACGAACACGATTTGATTTTGCTTGGATTGGGCGATGACGGACACACTGCTTCGCTTTTTCCGGGAACCGAGGCGCTCTCGGAAACACAGCGCCGCGTCATGGCCAATTACGTTCCCAAATTGAATTCATGGCGGCTAACCTTCACTTTTCCATTAATTTTCGCAGCCCGGACGATTTGTTTTTTGATCGGGGCGAATAAAGATCCGAGATTAATCGAGCGGATTTTTTCCGGGGACTCGGCTCTTCCGGCCGCGCGGGTGGATCAGAACGCGAAAAGCGTAACGTGGATTATCGAACAGAAATCGTGATCTACTTGTTCTAAAATCGGCGCGAATGCAGACAGTTATCGTTACCGGTTCATCCGGCCTGATTGGTTCGGAAACGGCGAAACGTTTTGCGCAGAAGGGACTGCGAATCGTAGGCATCGATAATGACATGCGAGCGGAGTTTTTCGGAGCGGAGGCTTCGACCAAATCAACGCGTGACGAGTTGGTGAAAAACTTGCGTCAATACGAGCATCACGATCTTGACATTCGCGATGCCAAATCCATCAGTGCGCTCTTCGCCAAACATCGCGGCGCGATTCGCGCCGTCGTGCACACCGCCGCGCAACCATCGCATGATTGGGCAGCGCGAGAGCCGCAGACCGATTTCACTGTTAACGCCAACGGCACCCTGAATTTGCTCGAGGCGGCGCGCGAAAATTGTCCGGAAGCGCCGTTTGTCTTCACGTCCACAAATAAAGTATATGGCGACGCTCCGAATCGTCTGCCGCTACGCGAACTCGAAACGCGCTGGGAAATCGAGCCAGGTCACGAATTCGAACCGGGAATTCCCGAAACGATGAGCATTGATGCGACCAAGCATTCTCTTTTTGGGGCGTCGAAAGTCGCGGCGGATATTTTGGTGCAGGAATATGGCCGCTATTTCGGGATGCCGACGGCGTGTTTTCGCGGCGGCTGTCTGACCGGCCCAGCGCACGCCGGTGCGGAGCTGCACGGTTTTCTCGCTTATTTGATGAAGTGTTGCGTCATCGGCCGGCCCTATCGCGTCTTTGGTTACAAGGGCAAACAGGTGCGTGATAACATTCACAGCTTCGACTTGGTGGAAACATTTGCTGCCTTCATCGATAAGCCGCGCGTAGCGGAAGTTTATAACATGGGCGGCGGCCGCTTTTGCAATTGCTCGATGCTGGAAGCGATTTCGCTGTGTGAAGAAATCAGCGGTCGCAAGCTTATCTGGCACTATGAGGAGACCAACCGCATCGGCGATCACATCTGGTGGATCAGCGATGTCCGGAAGTTTCAATTGCATTATCCGCAGTGGAAATTTCGCTTCGGGCTGCGGGAAATTTTGGAACAAATCTTTTGCGCGGTTAGGAACGATTGACCTCAGTCGTCGGCGTTTCCTGGCAGAAAAGCCGCTTATGAGCCGCCTGCGTTTAGCGCCAAAGGCCGCAGTTTCAAATACCGATTCTGCGTAAGCGCACGTGAGGATTTCGCAATGGCTGCGGTCAAGTTAGTGTCCCGCCATCTGGCCAACCTGGCTGGACTTTGGATGATCCGCCTAATCCGCTGCCGAAACAATGCGATCCACTTCTCCCTCTCTTACGACGTCTACTTAAGTGCGATTGGTTTCTTCGACTCCCCGATGAGCTTCTCAAAACGCGGATCGTCACGCAGCGAATCCCAAAATGGGCGCAAACGCAATTGGCCGTAGGAGATCGGAGCGGGAATCCGTACAACTTCTTCCAATTGTTTAATCGCGAGATCTTTTTCGCCGACCCACGCATAGGTGATTGCGAGATTTGTTAGCACAGCCGCACCCGCCAAGGCGTCCTTTGTAACAGGTAAGAGTTCCACCGCGCGGCGGCTCTGACTCAACGCATCTTGTTTGCGGCCCAGCGCGGCGTTGCTCATTCCCAGGACGCAGAGAGCTTGAGCGTAATCGGGCTGCTGGCGCACGATTTCTTCCATTTCAACGCGCGCTGCGTTAAATGCTGTTTCGGCGCTGGTCGCATCGTTTCGGACACGCGCTGCCAAACCCGCAAAAAAGGAGCGAGGTATTCGTATGTTCCAGGGAATGATCCCTTCTGGAGGTAATGAAGCTAATGCGCTAGCCATCTCTGCCGCATCACGCCGGCAAAGCGCAAAATACAACCACTTCTCGGCAATCCCATCCGTCGCGCTTGGATCTTCGGTTACAATCCGGCGAATAGTCTCGTATCCAGGTTGCATGTCCGCGCCTGATTCCAAATCGAGGAGCGCGCGCGCCATCCGCGTATTCGCGTCGCCGGGTGCAACAGCTAGAGTGCGATCCCAAGCGGCGGCCGCTTCCGAGAATCGCCGCTGGTACTGATAAGTTTGAGCGGCGTCAGTAAGTAACCATACGTTACGTGGATCGCGTTTGACGGCGCGTTCCAAATTCCTCGAACATTCCTCCCAATGACCCTGTCGGCGAGCGATGTAAGCAGGTAGTGAGAATACGGAACCGTTGTTAGGCAATCCGCGCTGAGCAATGGCAATCTCGGCGAGGGCGGTGTCGTAATCGCGAGAACAGTGATAAGCGACCATCGCCGCAGCGAGATGCGGTTCGGCGCGATCGGGGTCGAGGCGTAACGCCGCGTCGCGCGCCTCCTTTGCGAGTGCCACACGGCCGGGAGTGTGGTCGATTCCGAGAAAGTGAACATAGGAATGGGCTCGCGCTAACTCACAATAGGCGAGCAGGAACGTCGGATCGTGTGCTACAGCCTGGTCCAGCAACCGGATTACTTCGCGCATATCGCCAGGGACACGAGTCGTTTGTAACGCCCATAGCTTCTCGGCCCGCAAGTAATGATCGTACGCGACAAGATTGGTCGTGGGTGGCCGCTCGATCGCGGCTTTCTCCGCCGGCGAGAGCTTCGCCTGAAGCTGGCCAGCAATCGCTTTGGCAATATCAGTTTGGATTGCAAAGACGTCGCCAAGTGGTCGATCGTAGCGCTCTACCCACAGGTGGGTGTCAGTTCTCGCGTCGATTAGCTGCGCGGTGACCCGGACGCGATTTGCGGCGCGTTGCACACTTCCTTCAACCACATGCGCGACGCCGAGATCATTTGCAATCTGGCGCAGGTTACGTTTCCCACCGCTCTTGTATTGCATCACCGATGTCCGGCTGATTACTTTGAGATCGGCGATTTTTGCCAAATCATTCAGGATTTCATCTTGTACGCCATCGGTGAAAAACGCATTCTCTGGATCAGCGCTCAGATTTTCAAAAGGAAGCACCGCAATTCCGGCCGGCATCGGGCGGGGTGATTCTTTCTTCCAAAGTATAACACTGATCGCCGCTGCCAGGGCGATCAATGATGCCACCAACACCGTAGTCATTTGATTTCGTCGCACCCACTTTCGACCGCGAGTAAAAACTCCAGCGCGCCGAGCCCGAATCGGCTCGTGCCGCAGCCAGCTTTCAAGATCATCTGCCAGCGCTCCCGCGGATTGGTAGCGCGTGTTGGGATCAGGCTCGAGACAACGAGCGACAATTGTCTCCAGATCGCGGTCGAGCGACGGTGCGAGTGAACGCAAACGTGGTGCTGAACTCGCAGCGGCCTGATGAATGATAGAAAAAACATTCGCGCCTAGGAATGGGGGTCGGCCGGTAAGAAGGTAAAACAGAATCGCGCCGATACTGTAAATGTCGGCAGCGCAGGTAAGATCAGCGGAAGGGGATTCGGCCTGCTCGGGCGCGATGTAGCCAGGTGTTCCAAGGGTCGCTAGCGTTCTCGTAAGATCGCTGTTTTCATCGAGCCATTTTGCGAGGCCAAAGTCACTCACCATCGGTTCGCCGTTTCCATCAAGGAGGATGTTTCCTGGCTGGAGATCGCGATGGAGAATTCCCTTGCCATGCGCGTACGCGACGGCGCGAGCCACCTTCGCCATCAACCGCACACAACCGCGAGGCTCGCTGCGGAGCGCAGGTGCCGCGGAACGGAGGCTTCCCTTCCTCGCGTATTTCATGCTGAAAAACGGCAGGCCGTCCTCACTTTCGCTAACCTCGTAAATCGGAAGAATGTTTGGATGATCGAGCCCGGCGGCCGCTTCGGCTTCGTGTCGAAAGCGCACCAGCGTCTCGTGTAAATTCACTTGGTCAGCGAGGATGCGTTTCACCGCGACGATTCGGCGGGAGTGCCGCTGTCGCGCGCGATAAATCACTCCCATGCCACCGCGCCCGATCTCCTCCAGAATTTCGTAATTACCGAGACGCCAGTGTGTGTCGGTCACATTCGCTTCTACAAGGATGCGTTCGAACGCTTCACGGGATGTGTCGCCTTCGACTTCAAGTCCCTCACGGAGGAAACAGTTGATGCAGGATCCGTCATCAAGTCGGGTCATCGCGCCGCACGCTGGACATTCCGTCGAATTCTCGATTGTGTCCGCGGGGGAATCAGATGGTCCAGTTGCTTTGTTCATTAGGCTGCGGCTGCCAGCGTCGCACACAGATGTCGGATCTCGTCATCGACATCGGCCGGATTCTCGACTGTGTGAGCAACCTCCTCGCGCAGGATCGACCGATAACGCTGGCGCAAGTTATGTAGTTGCTTTTTTACGACCGTGTCCGCAACAGCCAAAGCGGCTCCAAGATCGGCATACGAAATGTCGCCGCGTTCCGCCGTAAGATAATCGTGCAGAGCCTCAAAAAGCCGAAGACGCCCTTTACCTGCACACTCTTCTCGCAGACGCCGGAGCGCCCGCTCCACCAGCGTCGCAGCCCAGCGAAGATCGAATAATCGCTCGGGTGCGAGCGAGTCGAGCGCGCGGGCCGAGATCGATAATTGCGAGGGCGCTTCCGCCATCCAAGCATCCCAGGAAACGAATTGGACGCTGCCGCCACGCTTGAGCGTTCGATTTTTGTCGGCAGCATTGTGAAGAAAATTCTGGAGCGATTTGAGCAGGAGCGAGCGGAAGCGGCCGCGGCCTTGGTCGGCCTGCTGCAGCCAGTTAGTTTCCAGAATCATCAGGAAGAAATCCTGTGTGAGGTCCTGCGCGTCCTCATTCGAGTAACCGCGGCGGCAGACGTAGGAAAAAATAGGGTGCCAGTAAGTTCGGCAAAGCTCTGCCAGCGCCTCAGCAGCCATCGGCCGTTCGCCCTCGGAGTTTGCTCCAGCAAGCACCAGGCTCCAGCGTGTCGTGGCGAACACCCGAGGTTCTACTTCCACGTTCACCGACTAATAGCGTGGTTGTTTCTTGGTTCTTCTACAAGCTTAAAGACCGGTCGCCGAAGGGCCGCTGATGACGGGAAGTGGACTGTCTCTTCGCAAGCACCAGAAAATTGTCCGGAACTTTCCCTCCCAGTTCTTTTAGAGATGTATATGAAAACAAATTGTTGGTTTAATCGACATCGTCTCCTATCACATCTGCGCAGATGTTTTTGTGCGCTCGCAATTGTCGGCGCGTCATTAACCTTGCCAAGCGTTGACGCTGGCACACCTGGACCGGTAAGCGGAGGCTTTAGTCCCTGCTTCAATTTCGCTGGTCCTCCTTTCCGAGCCGGTCCAAACACGATTATCATCTTCAACGTCACTGCAACGTTTACTGGCACCTTCACGGGATCTGCCATACTCACTGAGCGGGATGTCATTCACCCCGACGGTTCTATAACGTTCCACGGTAGCGGAGTCTACACTGACCAGTCTGAGTGCGGCACGTTTCTCGTCACTTATTCAGGCAAAGGCAGCGCTGTCACCGGCTCCGAAAGTGCGCATTTTGTGGGCGGCCGAGGGACAGGCTGTTTCGCTGGCCTGCATACGGAGGGAACGTTTCAAGGTAACCTAGTCGGCCCCAGCGCGGGATGCGCTGTTGCGGGGGCGGGCACTTATAACGGGCAGATTCTGTTTGCCCCTTAGTCGACCAAGCAAAAAGCGCAGTTCGCAATCAGCCGCCACGCGTCACCGTGTGGCGGTTTGCGTTCTGTCGTCGTTCGTTCCTTAATCATCA
>Ga0209474_10003546_pt1 | contig 13659 bp, 12 predicted proteins | sample GraSoiAngelo_145_FD_185902 | JGI IMG/M metagenome (GOLD analysis project Ga0209474, IMG submission 185902) | Grasslands soil microbial communities from the Angelo Coastal Reserve, California, USA - 14_1009_05_20cm (SPAdes) (version 2) | ecosystem: Environmental > Terrestrial > Soil > Grasslands...
GGGAAGATCGCGCCGATCGCGATAATCGAGCCCGAAGCCGTAAGCGAAGAGCGGATCGTATGGCGTGTCGCCCACGTTGAGCGGCGTCTCGCATGCTGCGCGCGGCCACGAATAGGAGAGCTTGCCCGTGAAGCCGCGGCCGATCCGGCCGCGCGCATCGCGGAAGAGAAGGTCGGCGATCGCACCCGCCTCCGTGCCGGGCAGGAACGCCGCGACGAACGCGTCGGACCGGTTGAGCTCCTTGTTGACGTAGGCTGGACGGCCGGAGAAGAAGATGGTGACGACCGGCACTCCCTGGCCCGCCACCCGGTTCAGTGCCGCCAGGTCCGAGGGATAGCGCGCCGCGTGCTCGAGCGTGCGCGTTCGGCCGATGTCGCCGACGCCCTCGGCGTAGGGTGTCTCGCCGATGACCGCGATCACCGCGCCGAAGTCGCGCGCATTGACGTTCCCCGCCGTCTCGCTGAAGGTCACGTTCGCGTCGCCGACCGCGCGGCGGATGCCGGCCAGCACCGTCTGGCCGTTCGGAAAGTCGGCGTTGGTGTTGCCGGTGCCCTGCCACGAGAGCGTCCACCCGCCGGTCTGGATGGAGAAATTGTCGGCTCCCTTCCCAACGACGAGGATCTTCTGGTTGCGCGCGAGCGGAAGGACATTCCCGTTGTTCTTGAGCAGGACGGCGGAGCGCTGCACCGCCTCCCGGGCGAGCTCTCGACGCACGAGCGCGTCCGCGTCTCCGGCGAATCGGCGCCCCGAGGGACGGCGCGCCCCGAAGAGACCCGCGCGCATCTTCACGCGCAGGATGCGGGTCACGGCATCATCGATGCGCGACATGGGGACCGCACCGCTCGCGACGAGCTGGATGGTGTTCTCGATGAACTGGCGCCATTCGGCGGGCACCATGAAGACGTCGATGCCGGCGTTCAGCGCCTGGGTGCAGCGGAAGTTACTGCAGCCGGCCACCTGACCGATCCCGTTCCAGTCGGACACGACGAGCCCGTCGAAGCCCATCTTCCCCTTCAGGACGTCGGTAATGAGATAGCGGCTCCCGTGGACCTTGCCTTCCCGGATGTTCAGCTGCTCGTTGGTCCAGCTGCTGAAGGAGATCATCACGGTCTGCGCACCTGCGCCTAGCGCGCCGAAATAGCCTTGGCCGTGGATTTCCCGCAGGACGGCCTCCGATGAAGGGTTGACGCCTTGGTCCCTGCCCTCGGCGGTGCCGCCATCGCCGATGAAGTGCTTAGCCGTCGCGAGCACGCCCTGGAGCCGGCGCACCGAGCGATCGTCGTCCTCGCCCGCATTCTGAAGCCCGGCTACGTAGGCCGCCGCGTAGGCGCGGGTGATGGCGGGATCCTCGGAGAACCCCTCGTACGTCCGGCCCCAGCGATCGTCTCGCACGACCGCCAGGGTCGGCGCGAAGGCCCAGTCCTGGCCGGTCACGCGAACCTGCTCCGCGGTCGCGCGGGCGATCCGGCGCACCAGGCAGGGGTCGTGCGTGGCGCCGAGACCGATGTTGTGGGGGAAAAGCGTCGCGCCGAACACGTTGCTGTTCCCGTGGACCGCGTCGATACCCCACATGATGGGGATCTTCACCGCGCCATCGGCCGCAAGCGCCGCGTCCCAGTAGGCGTCGGCGAGCGCGAGCCAGGCGGACGGCGTCGCGTGCTTGTCGTTATTGGGCCAGGACCCGCCACCGTTCAGCACCGACCCGATGTGATACTGGCGCACCTCGGCAGGGGTGATGCTCTGGATCTCCGCTTGCGTCATCTGGCCGACCTTCTCGGGGAGGGTCATGCGCGAGACCATCGCGGCGACGAGCGCCTCGGTGACGGCATCGCGCTGGATCTCGCTCCGGACCGTGGGCCAGTCCGCGGTCGGCGGCGGGAGAGGCGGGATCTCGCCGCAGCGCGCCTCCTCGTCCTCGCGGGCTTGGGCTCGCTCATCGGCACCTGCGACCAGGACAAGCCCGAAGAGAACGGCAACACCGGACGCGGAACGGCTTCGGAAAGCGGGCATGCGCGGCTCCTCTTGCGCGACTTATTGCAGTCGCCGGATCGAAGGACAGATGAGCGCGGCTCTGTCGCCTGCGTCACTTCCGGATTCGTTCCGAGCGGCGTAGCAGAGCACGGGGCGGCTTCTACACCGTGCCGGTGGAGCGGGCAACGAGCGAATAGGGCGGAGTTGTCTGGTCGGCGTCAGCCCGGCGGGCCGACGCGAAAGGCCTGGACCATGCTTCGGATCCAGGCCTTCCGGGAACAATGAGAGCGGAAGGAATCGAACCTTCAACCTATGGATTAAGAGTCCATTGCTCTGCCAGTTGAGCTACGCTCCCGTATCTGTCAGCCGCCGAAGGCGGCGCTGTGTATCCGGTACACGCGTGACCGTCAAGCCGGATGGGGTGGCTGACCGGACTCGAACCGGCAACACCTGGAGTCACAGTCCAGTGCTCTACCATTGAGCTACAGCCACCGTATGCTCGCCACCGCCGGATGCGGCCGCGGGATCTACACGATTCCCCAGGACGGCGCCATCCCCTTTGGGCTCGGAGCGGGGAGGCGCTACTATCTCGACCTCCGGCACGCCGGACATCGCGCCCATAGCTCAGCTGGATAGAGCGCCAGCCTTCTAAGCTGGATGTCGCAGGTTCGAATCCTGCTGGGCGCGCCAGTTAGTCTGCAGAAAGTCGGGGCGAGAGGATTCGAACCTCCGACCTCCTGCGCCCAAGGCAGGCGCGCTACCAGGCTGCGCTACGCCCCGCTGAAAGCGCAGGGGAAGTACACGCTTTCAGGGCGTGGATCAAGCTTTTCACACGGCGCCGTCGCGCGCGAGCCGCTCCAGGACCGGCCGCAACCGCGCGAGCGCACGCCCGCGATGCGACAGGCGATTCTTCTCTGCCGAGTCCAGCTCCGCCAGCGTCTTTCCCGGCGCTTCCGCGGGCAGGAAGATCGGATCGTACCCGAACCCGTTCGTTCCCCGTTCCTCGAACGCGATTCTTCCGTCCACCTGTCCTTCCGCGCGCAGGACCCGCTCGCCTTCGGGCGGGCTGAGCGCGACCGCGCAGAAGAAGTACGCCGTGCGCTTCTCCTCCGGAATTTCGCGCAGCGCCTGGAGGAGCCTGGCGCGGCGCTCCTCGTCGGTCGGGGCGTATCGCGCGCTGTGCACTCCCGGCGCGCCGCCGAGGGCGTCCACGCAAAGGCCGCTGTCGTCGGCGAGCGTCCAGAGCCCGCTCTGCCGCGCGCAGATGGTGGACTTCTGCGCCGCGTTGTCGTGGAAGGTCGCGCCGGTTTCGTCGGGCGGGGGCAACCGCACGTCCCTGAGCGAGAGCAGCTCGAGCGCGATGCCGGCGAGGATCTCGCGGATCTCGGCGAGCTTCCCGGCGTTCGAGGTCGCAACCAGCAGCTTCACTTCGCGAACGCTCCGGCGATCGCCGCGAGCTGCTTCTGGTGCAACTCGGCGAGGCCTTTCTGCGCGAGCGCGACCATCTCGGCGAGCTGGCCCGGCGTGAACGGCCTTTTCTCCGCCGTGCCCTGCACCTCGAGAAGCTCGCCCGCTGCGTTGCCGACGACGTTCATGTCCACTTCGGCCGAGAAGTCCTCCTCATAGTCGAGATCGAGGAGCGCCTGTCCTGCCAGGATACCGACGCTGATCGCGGCGACCGGTGCCCTCAGCGCCTTCTCCCGCTGCATCCGGCGCAGGGCGATGCCGAGGGCCGCGTACCCGCCGGTGATCGCGGCGGTCCGCGTGCCACCGTCGGCCTGCAGCACGTCGCAGTCGATCAGCACCTGCCGTTCCCCGAGCGTCTGCAGATCGACGGCCGCCCGCAGCGCCCGCCCGATGAGCCGCTGGATCTCCTGCGTGCGGCCGCTCTGCTTCCCCTTGGCTGCCTCGCGGTCGGAGCGGGTGTGCGTCGAGCGGGGGAGCATCCCGTATTCGGCCGTCACCCAACCGCGCCCGGAGCCCTTCACGTGGCTCGGGACCCGCTCCTCGGCGGTCGCGGTGCAGAGGACGCGCGTCCGCCCGAAGCTGCACAGCACGCTCCCTTCGGCGTGCTCCGTGAAGTTGGTCGCCAGCGTCACGGTGCGGAGCTGATCTGGTCCGCGGTCTTTCCGAGGCATGGGCCGTGCGACTTACCGCGTCCCGCCGGGTGAGGCAACCGCGGCGGCGGCGTTCACCGGCGCGCCGTCGGCCTTCTCCGCCGGGGACCTGACCTGCGCCACCAGCCGGCGCGCGAGCACCTTGTCGGCGAAGGCGCGAACGCCGTCCGCGAGCGCCTGCGCCACCTTCGCCTGATAGGTCCTGCCGCCGAGCATGCGGCCTTCGCGCGGATGCGAGATGAAACCGATCTCCACCAGGGCGGAGGGCATGCGCGTGCCGGACAGGACCAATAAGGGCGCCTGCCGCACCCCGCGAGAGGGGGCGCGCGTGCCGCGGACGATCTGCTGCTGGACGATCAGTGCCAGGGCGGCGGAGTCGTTGCGCGCCTGGCCGAGCGCAAGGTCGTTGAGGATTCCGGTGACGGCGTCGCTCGCCCTCGGCAGCGGCACGGCGTCGGGGCCACCGTTCTCCAGCTGCGCGAGCATCTTCGCTTCCGCGTCGGTAGGATCCGGAGAGAGGAAGTAGGTCTCCACGCCGCGGGTCACCTTGCGGTCCTCGCGCGTCTCCATCGCATTGCAGTGGATGGAGAGGAAGACGTCGGCGCCGGCCTCGTTGGCGATGCGGACCCGGTCGGCGAGCGGGACATCCTCGTCCGCGTCGCGGGTAAGAATCACGGTCGCGCCCTGCTGCTCGAGCAGCTCCTTCGTCTTCTGGGCCACCTGCAGGGCGATCACCTTCTCGTGCAGGCCGCGACGGCCGTGGGCGCCGTCGTGCGGCCATCTGCCGCCGTGACCGGGGTCGAGCACGACGACGAGCGGCGACTGCTGCTCCGCGGCGGCGGCGGGCAGGGCGAGGAAGGCCATGCTCAGCGCGAGGGCGCGACGCACGCCCGAAAGCTTACCAGAAAGGCAAGCGATTCCCAGGCTTACAGAGACTCACCCCGGAGCGCATCGCGCATCTTCTTCGCCGTTTCGGGGCTGAAGATGGTGAGTAGCCAGTACACGAGCCCCACCACCAGCGCGATCTTGAGCACGAAGACCGCCAGCGAGATCAGAAGCCCGAGCACGCCTCCGGCGAAACCGAACAGGATGCGGAGGGCGATCCAGCCGATCAGGGCGACGACGGCGATCGTTGCGGCAGTACGGATCATCTGCGTTTCTCCTGTATCTGCTAACGCGGCGGCGGAGCGGAAATTTCGCCTGCAATGTCGATACCCGGCCCCTCGCCGCGCCGCAAGCGCACCACTTCGCCGATGGCCCGCGCCGGCGCGCCGCCGTTCGCCAGCGCCCGCAGGATCTGGGGCGCGGTTTTCGCGCTCACGGCCGCGAGCAAGCCGCCGTTGGTCTGCGCGTCGGCGAGCACCAGCCGGTCCGGCTCGGTCATCGACGCCGGGAATCTCGCCCGCACGGAGACGAACTCGAGGTTCGCCCTCGTTCCGGCGGGGACCACGCCTTCGCGGGCCAGCTCGCGCACGTCGGGCAGCACGGCGATCTTCGCCGCGTCGATGCGGGCGCGGGTCTTCGAGGCGCGCATCGCGGAATCGAGATGGCCGAGCAGACCGAAGCCGGTGACGTCGGTGAGCGCATGCACCGATTTCCAGTGTCTCGCGTAGACCGCGCCCGCCGACCGGTTGAGCTGCTTCATCTGCGCCACCGCCTCGCGCACCAGCCCGGAAGCGGCGATCCCCTTCTTGATTGCGGAGACCGCGATGCCGGTGCCGAGCGATTTGCCGAGGAGGATGACGTCTCCCGGCTTCGCCCCGGCATTGCTCAGGACGCGCTTGGGGTGGACCAGGCCCGTGACGGCCAGCCCGTACTTCGGCTCCAGGTCGTCCACGCTGTGGCCGCCGACGATCGGGCAGTCCGCCTTTCGCGCGACCTCGGCGCCGCCGGCGAGGATCTCGCCGAGCAGCTCGAAGGGCTGCGAGCGCGGCCAGCCCACGATGTTCAGGGCGTACAGCGGCGTTCCACCCATCGCATACACGTCGGACAGCGAGTTCGCGGCGGCGATCTGGCCGTAGTCGCGCGGGTCGTCGACCACGGGCGCGAAGAAGTCTACGGTCGCCACCAGGCCGCGCTTGGCATCCAGCTTCCACACTGCCGCGTCGTCGCTGGTCTCGGTGCCGACGAGCAGCGACTTCGGACGGCGTGCCGGAGTGATTCCGCGCAAGACCTGCGCGAGCTCCGCGGGGCGGAGCTTGCAGGCTCAACCCGAGCCGTGGCTCAGCAGCGTAAGGCGCACCGGCTTCGGATGGCCTTCCGCCGCGTCCGCCATGACGTGGTCTGTGGCCTTGTCGTCCACGATCGGCGCTGTGTTCTAACGCAGCCGGGGCGCGATTGCGCGTCAGAACAGGCGCAGGTACCCGCGCTCGATCAGGGCCGCGATCCTCCGCGCCACTTCCAGATCGCTTCCGGCGGCGCGATCGAGCACCGCCTGCACCACGCCGTAGTTGTGGACGAGCTGCAGCAGATCGAGCTCGTCCGCAGACAGCTCCCGCAGCTTGGGCGACAGCGGCATCGCGATCGCAATCGCGGCGGTGGGCGCGGGGAATCCGCCGCGGGCGAGCTCGTCCGCCTGCTCCATCGCGTCCATGATCAGCTGTTCGGTGGCGTCCGTGGTCTCGTTCGGCATCCGCGCCAGATCGCCTTCCTGAGCCACGAACTCGAATCCGCCCTGGGTCCAGGCGATCATCCGGCAGAGCGCTTTCTTGGGCGGCAGCGTCGGATCCGCGTCGATCGCCGCGCTCACCACTTTTCCCGAGCGGAGATGTACGTGGCCGCTGCGATATCCGCTGATGACGATGGCCCCGGTCTTCTTGGAGGTGCTCAACAGTTGCAACAAGTCGACCAGCGGCACTTCCTCGAGCCGGCCCTGCACGGCGCTCCGGCCGCCCTGTTTCGTCTCGCGCGCTGCCGCGGTGCGCTCGAGGTCCTGCTGGGCTGATTTCGCGTCGACCGACGTGGTGCCCGCGGTCCGTGCCACCAGCTTGAGGATGCTGGTGCCGATCAGGATGCGGTCGCCTTCCTTGAGCTGCGCCCGCCGCACCTTCTCGCCGTTCACGAACGTTCCGTTGGTCGAGCCGAGGTCGGCGATGGTGATCCCGCCCGAAGCCAGGGTGATGCGCGCATGCTTGCGCGAGACCATGTCCTCGATCAGCACCAGGTCGAGCTCGCTCGAGCGCCCGATCACCAGGTCCCCGGACTGCGCCAGCGGATACTCGCCCCCCTGGTATTTCCCGGAGATGAAGCGCAACGCGTACCCGCGTTCGCTCATGTGCCGGACCTCTGCGGTTGCGATCGCGCGAGCTTGAGATAGACGCTGGCGGTGCGGTGCTGCGGATCGACCCGCAGCACCTCCTGCCACTGCGCCAGGGCCTCCTCCAACTTGCCGCCCGCGTACAGCGCCATGCCCAGCGAGACGCGCGCGGGCAGATATGCCGGTGCATGCTGGACGGCGAGCCGGAACTCGGCCACGGCGCCGTCGATGTCGTTGGCATCGCGCAAGGCGTGCGCGAGCCGCAGGCGCAGGTCGACGAAGGTGGGGCAGAGCGACAACGCCCGCCGGTACTCGGCGGCGGCGTCGTTCGGCCGCCGCATCGACAGATACCCGTCGGCGACCGCCGCGTGCAGGTTGGCGATCTTGCCGCGCGTGTAGTTGTCCATCGGTTCGTCGCCGTTCGGTTCGCGCTTCCCGCGGCTCCGCGCGCGAGAGAGGGCAGCCCCGTAGACCTGCTGCGCGCGCTCGTACTGTCCGAGATCGTTGCAGACGATGGCGAGGTTCAGCCCGGCCTCGACGTAGTGCGGGTTGATCGCCAGCGCCTTTTCCAGCGCCCGCTGCGCCGCCGCGAACTCACCGAGGTGATGGTAGACGACGCCGAGCATGTGGTGCACGTCGGCGAAGGCGACGCCGCGCGCTACCGCCTGCTCGAGATGGCCGGCCGCGAGCGAGTAATCGCCGCGCTGGAAGTGCTCCCTGGCGAGGGCGACCAGCTCCCTCAGTTGGTCGTCCATGCTCTCCCCGTCGAGTCCGGCGAGAGCGTACCACGGTTTACCCTCCGGACGGCGCGAGTGGCGGGGTGAGAGGCGGATTGGAAGCCGGAGCGGGCTCGGTGGCCGGCCGGTTCGACGGCGCTCCTTCCGGTGGCGCTGTCGGGGCGGGCTTCACGTCGGTCGGCGAGGTCACCGGCGCGTTGGCCGGGATCTGCTTCAGCAGCGCCTCTGCTTGGGCCCGCCGCGGATCGCGCGGCGCCTCCTGCACCAGCCGCTGCAGCGCCTTGCGCTGATCGCCGGGATCGTTCGCGTTCCGGTACGCTTGCGCCGCGCGCCAGAGCGAATCGGCGTGCACCTTGCCATCCTGCAGATCGCCGTAGGTATCCGCCAGCGTCATGTACCTGCCGGCCGCTCCCCGCCATTGCTCGCGCTTCCAGTAGAACTCCGCGACGTACCGCTCGTGCCGCGCGAGCATCTCCCGGCAGTCGTGGATCATCTGGCGCGCCTTGGGAACGTAGTCGCTCTTCGGATAGCCGGAGACGAAGCGGTTCAGCGCCTCGAGCGCCTGCCGCACCGGGGCCTGGTCCTTCTCGTACCCGGGCGGCAGCAGGAAGACGTCGGAGGGCCGATCGTTGAAGTGCGCCATCCCGGCGCGGAACGAGGCGTAGTCGGCCTTGGGATGCGAGGGATGGCTCTTCACGAAGTCCTGGTACAGGGTCGCGGCCTGCGTCCAGTCGTCGCGGTCGAACGCCATGTCGGCGATCGCGAGCTGTGCCAGCGCCGCATACTGCGAGTAGGGGAAGTTGTTGCGGACGTACTCGAAAAACCGGGTCGCCTCCAACGGGTTTCCATCCTTCTTCTCCTGCAGGCCTTTCTCGTACGCCTTGGCGGCGTTGCTCGCCTCGGCGCCAGTGACAGGCTTGGTGATGTCGATGCTCGGGCCGCTCGACGCGCAAGCGCAGGTTGCCGCGAGGAGGAGCGCTCTACAGATCGTCGGTCTCATCGTCGCCTTCCCATTCGACCCCCAGCGCCTTCGCCGCCGCCGATGGCCGGTGGCCCCTCGCGACCAGCGCCCGCAGGAGCCGCTGTTTCTCGCGCATGTCCGCCAGCTTGCGTCCCCGCAAGCGGCCCTGCAACGCTTTTGCGGCCAGCTCGTCTTCCGCAGCGCCCTGCGCCGCCTCTTCCGCCGCTGCGCGCGCGTCGGGCTCGCCGATTCCGGCGGCCGCGAGCCTCTTTGCCGCCAGCCGCGGGGCATCTCCCCGCTCGACCCGCGTGCGGGCGCGCGCCCGGGCAACTTCGCGGTCGTTGATGTAGCCCAGCTCTCGCAGGCGCGCCAGCGCGGATTGGCGCTCGGTGGGAGCGACTCCGGCCTTCGCGAGCGCGCGATCGAGCTCCTGCGCGGTGCGAGACCGCAGAGCGAGCAGACGCAGCGCCTTGTCCAAGGGTATATCGTCAGCCACGCCGCCAACATACCGCGTGGCAGTCGGTTCCGGCTGCCGTCAACAGGCGGATGAGAGCGCTCTAGAAGCGCTCGATCTGGAAATCGTCGTCCGCCGCCGGCGAGGTCGGTTTGGCGGCTGCGCCGGGCTTGGCGGGAGCGGCTCCACCAGGTTTCCCCACGACCGGCGACGCGCGCGGCGGCACCGGCGGGCGGCCGCCCTTCTGCGCCGCGCCCCCCTTTCCGTCGCCCTTGCCCCCCTCGAAATCGTCCCAGGTGGAATCGCTGGTGCCGCTGATGCCGGAAACGCGGAGCGCGAAGTCGTCCGGGTTCGAGCACTGCCGCAGGGCCTCCTCGTAGGCGATGATGTTCTGCTTGAAGAGGCTCATCAGCGACTGATCGAAGGTCTGCATGCCGTACGTGGTGTAGCTCTGGGCGATGGCCTGGGGGATCTCCTTGGTGCGATCCTTGTCCTCGATCATCTCGCGCACGCGCGAGTTGGAGACCAGTACTTCGACGGCAGCCACGCGTCCCTTCCCGTCCGCGCGGGGCACCAGCCGCTGCGAGATGACCGCCTTGAGCACCGAACCGAGCTGCAGGCGCACCTGTTTCTGCTGGTGGGGCGGGAACGCGGAGACGATGCGCGCGATGGTCTCGGTGGCATCGAGCGTGTGCAGGGTGGAGAGCACGAGGTGTCCGGTCTCGGCCGCCGTCAGCGCTGTCTCGATGGTCTCCAGATCGCGCATTTCGCCGACCAGGATCACGTCCGGGTCCTGGCGCAGCGCCGACTTGAGCGCCTGCGCGAACGAGAGCGTGTCGACGCCGACCTCGCGCTGATTGACGATGCTGCGCTTGTCGCGGACCAGGAACTCGATCGGGTCCTCGATGGTCATGATGTGGCAGGTCTCGTTGCTGTTGATGTTATCGACCATCGCCGCGAGCGTGGTGCTCTTGCCGGAGCCGGTGGTGCCGGTGACCAGGATGAGCCCGCGCTGCTCCGTGGCGACCTTCTCCAGCACCTTGGGCAGAAGCAGCTGCTCGATGGTGGCGATCTTGAACGGGATGACGCGGAGCACCACCCCGATGGTGCCGCGCTGCTGGAAGACGTTGACGCGAAAGCGACCGAGACCCGGCACGCCGTACGCGAGATCGAGCTCGTTTTGCGTCTTGAACTTCTCCTTCTGGTAGTCGTTCATGATCCCGAACGCCATCCGCGAGATCTCCTCCGGGGGAAGGCGGCGGGCGTCCTTGAGGGGGACCAGCGAGCCGTCGACGCGGAACATCGGCGGGAGTCCCGCCTTGAGGTGGATGTCGGACGCCCCGCCTCGCAGCGCGACCTGGAGGATCTCGTTCAATTCCATCCAGCGACGGTAGCACGCGCGATCCGGCGCTCCCAATGAACGCACAGGTAGGCGGTGTGCTCGGATGTAGTGATTTGTGAATGCGCTCGAAGCGCGACGGCCCCGCCGAAGCAGGGCCGCCAGGGCACGCAGTACCAGGCCGCGTCTACCGCTTGGAGAACTGGAACCGCTTGCGCGCTCCGGGCCGCCCGTACTTCTTCCGCTCCACCGCGCGCGCATCGCGCGTGAGGAAGCCCGCCTTCTTCAGTGGCGGCCGGAGCTCCGGATTGAGCTTGGTGAGCGCGCGGCTGATCCCGTGACGGATGGCCCCAGCCTGCCCCGAGAGTCCGCCGCCGCAGACGATCACGGCGATGTCCACCTTGTTGAGCTGCTCGACGACTTCGAGCGGCTGCTTGAGGATCATCTTGCTGGTCTCGCGCCCGAAGTACTCGTCGAGGGTACGGTCGTTGACGACGAACTCGCCCGAGCCGGGCTTCATCCGCACCCGCGCGATCGACTCCTTGCGGCGCCCGGTAGCGGAAACGATCAGGTCCTTGGCCATCTCTCTCGAATCCTATGCGTTGGCCGCTTCCATGGCGGCTGGCTTCTGGGCGGCGTGGGGATGCTTGTCGCCCGCGTAGACCTTCAGCTTCTTCATCAGCGCGCGGCCGAGCGCGGTGCGCGGCAGCATCCGGCGGACGGCGTCCTCGACGAGGCGGGTCGGCTGGCGCTGCATGGCCTGCTCCGCGGAGAACTGGACCAGGCCGCCCGGGTACATGGTGTGGTGGATGTACTTCTTGTCCTTCCACTTCTTGCCCGTGAGACGGACCTTGTCCGCATTGATCACCACCACGAAGTCGCCGCAGTCGGCGTGCGGAGTGAACATGGGCTTGTGCTTGCCGCGCAGGACGCTGGCGATGGTGGTCGCCGCGCGGCCGAGCACCTTGTCCTTCACGTCGATGACCACCCAGTTGCGCTGGACGGTCTTCTTGCTGCCCATCACCGTCTTCATTTGCAGAGACCCCGAGAACAGAAATCCCCCTGCGGCAAGCCGCTGAAGGGCGGCGGTAGATACGCGAATCAGCCCGGAGTGTCAACAGATATGGGGACACAATACGCAACCCGTGCCAACCGCTCGGCGGCCCCGTTTGGCACGGGCAGTTGCGTATTGTGTCCCCTTATTCTTCGCCGAGCAGCTCGTTCATCGAGGCGAAGAAGCGGCGCGCTTTGGCTTGCTGCACTTCCTTCGGGGCCGCCGGCAGCGGGCCGCGCAGGTCGAACGTCTCGAGCAGGTCGGCGGGAATGTCCTCCAGGAAGCGCGACGGGGTGCGCGGAACGGGCTTGCCGCGCTTCGTGCGCTCCACGGCGCGAGTGAGGATCAGCCGCTCCCGCGCGCGGGTCATGCCCACGTAACACAGCCGCCGTTCCTCCTCGAGGTCCAGCGCGCCGTCCGCGCGCGGCTCGGAACCGGAGTCGTCGAACCCCCGTCCGGAGTGGGGTAGGAGACCCTCCTCCATCCCGCAGAGGAAGACGCAGCGCCATTCCAGGCCCTTGGCGCCGTGGAGCGTCATCAGGGTGACTGCATCCCCGGAGTCCCCGTCCGCTTCCCGTGAGTCGAGCGCGATTCGGGCGAGGTAGCCGGAAAGACCGGCCGCGAACGGCTCGCTGTCCTCGGTATCCTCGGCCGCGCGCTGTTCTTCGCGCTGCTCATATTCGATCAGCTGGCGCAGCAGCGACTGCACCGCTTCCACCTTCCGCGCCTGCGCGGCGAGGCTCTGGGCGCCGCGGCGCGCCTCGTCGAAGAGCCCGACTTCTTCCACCAGATCGCGCGCAGCCGCGGAAAACCCCTTCCCAGCCAGCCGCTCGCCGTACTTGCGCATCAGCGCGACGAAGTCCGCGATCCGCTCCGCCGCGTGCGACAGCTCCGCCGGCGCTGCGGCGAAGACGTCCCAGACCATGCTCTTGCGCGCGCGCGCCAGCTCCTGCGCCCGAGTCACGGTCTGATCGCCGATCCCGCGCGCCGGCACGTTCACGATCCGCAGCAGCGCCACCTCGTCGCGCGGGTTCAGCGCGGCGCGCAGGTAGGCGACGAGGTCGCGCACTTCCTTGCGGTCGAACAGGGAGGTCCCTCCGACAACGCGATAGCGGACACCGCCGAGTCGCAGCGCTTCCTCGAACGGACGTGCCTGCGCGTTGGTCCGGTAGAGGACTGCGATCTCGCGCAAGGGGATCTTTTCCTCGTACGAGACGCGGATGATCTCGTCCATCACGTACCTCGCCTCGGCCTCGTCCGAGGGCGCCGCCACCAGACGCAGCCTGGGCCCGCGGCCGCGGTCGGTCCACAAGCTCTTCGGCTTCCGTCCCGGGTTCCTCGCGATGACGGCGTTCGCGGCCGCGAGGATGTTGCCGCTGCTGCGATAGTTCTGCTCGAGGAAGATCTGCGCGCAGCCGGGAAACTTCCCCTCGAATTTCAAGATCTGCCGGATCTGCGCGCCGCGCCAGCCGTAGATGCTCTGGTCGTCGTCGCCGACCACGCAGAGGTTGCGGCGGAGGCCGGCAAGCTGCGTGAGCAGCGCGAGCTGGGCGTCGTTGGTGTCCTGGTACTCGTCGACGAGAAGATACCGGTAGCGCCCCTGGTACTTCTGCAGCAACGCCGTGTCCTTTCCGAACAGCGCCAGAGGCAGGAGCAGCAGGTCGTCGAAGTCCACCGCGCCCATCGCGCGCAGCCCGAGCTGATACTTCGGCAAGAGCTCCGCGGCGCAGACCTCGTATTCGTCGCCGGAGTGGCCGGGCGCTCCACCGC
>Ga0209474_10003547_pt1 | contig 13657 bp, 11 predicted proteins | sample GraSoiAngelo_145_FD_185902 | JGI IMG/M metagenome (GOLD analysis project Ga0209474, IMG submission 185902) | Grasslands soil microbial communities from the Angelo Coastal Reserve, California, USA - 14_1009_05_20cm (SPAdes) (version 2) | ecosystem: Environmental > Terrestrial > Soil > Grasslands...
CAGACGGCTGCAGTTGCCATCCATTCAAGTCAATGGATGCCGCCGGTTCGCTCACGAGTTGAGTATTTCTCATGCCGAGCACATGAGAAGCGACTTCACGGGGTAAGGCGTGCCAGCATTCCTTTGCATATTTGTCGTGGGCGTATTGCAAGAATTCGCGATAACGCTCAACCGGATATTCAACGGACGAATCGGCCGGGCCCTGAAATGCCATGTAGTCCGGATGGGTATCTAACAAAGCCATTCCGCCATACCTGGCGATCCAATCCAGTTTGCGAATCCAGACCTCGCAAGTTTCGTGACGCAGGAGCAGGAAAAGAGTGGAGTCCTGTGGCAACGTATATGGAAGCTCCAAATAGCCGTCTCCGTTGCCATTGGTCTGGTGATTGGCCTGGGAGCGAGCGATAAAAAATGGGAAAATGGTATGTCGTCCCTCCGGCTGGGGCTCGAACGGGTCGGTGTCAAAGGTGGACATGTCGTAACGAATGGCCAACTGATGCAACCAATCGAGTTTGTGCAGCATAAATCCCGATCTAAAGCCCTCAGCGTTCCAATCGGCCAGATACTCATTGATCCGCTTGGCTTTTCCGACAAAACCGCGCCAGGTGCGATATAAGCCGCCGTCGTGATGAAGATCGTGCACACCAATTTCGAAGCCTTCGGCAGCAAGTTCCTCCCGTAGCTCCGACGGAACGGCGTATTGCCCTGCGGGAATAAAGTTAAAGCACGATCGAAGGCCGAGTTCAGATTCAAGCTGCGCCAAACGACGGCAGCGCCGCAGACCTACAGAACCCTCGACGTCATGAGTCAACACCAAGGCAAACTTTTTGCCATCAGGCCAGCCTTGCCACCCGGGCGGAGTCTGCTCGGAGCCGGGCATAATTGGCCACACGTCCTGCACTCTCGCCTCCAGCCGCAGAGCAATTCTGCGACGAACGGCCGCACGCAGCGCCCGGGGAATAAAGGGCTTGACCTGGTAGTAGATTCTATTCCGTAACATGGCTACGAACTACCGAACTGAATTACAACAAGCACGTTTCTCCCAGAAGGCAGGAGAAGTGACTGAAGCTTCGATCTGGGAATCGGCCTAACTCCCGCCTTCGAGCCAGTTCGGACCGTAACTACGCGTCTTATTCAAGACCACCGCTACGTCCGCCCGCGCTCCGACAAGTTCACGATAACCGCGTTTTACCACATCACGGTGGGTCTTCTCCGCTTCTACCACCACTAGAACTTTATCCATTAGCGCGGCCAACCCGATGGTTGGGCTGGTTTGGCTAATTGGCGGCATATCGAAAATGATGTAGTCGAAGTCACTGGCCTTGAGATTGGGAATTAAAGCGAAGAATTTCTTCAGTCCAAGATGCGTGGATTTGTTGCCCGATCGCGAGATTGTTGCCAGGTACAGATTGTCGGCAGCGGAAGTGATCGCCGCTTGCGGTTCAATGGCCGTCGTAAGGGCGGCCGCAGGCCGGCCGGCAAAGAATGGATGGACTTCACCATTAGCGGCATTTACATCGACAAGAAGAACTTTACCATCACCGGTTTCCGAGAGGGCGGCCGCAACCCCGGCAGCGAGAGTCGAAGTTCCCGAGCCTTCGCCGAAGCCTGTAACGCCTACCAACTTTGGTTTATGCGTAACTCCATGCAGCTCGAAATATAAGCCGAGACGATCTCGAATCGCCTCCGAATAGGGACGGATGAAATGCTCGACCTCCCATGGAGCAAGATTGGGCTTGGTCTTAGCGGGCGTTTCCTTACCGGCGCGCCGGCCATTTTTCCAAGGCAACCGTAGGCGGCGACCATTCCTGCCTTGATAAGAAATCGTAAGCATGACGGGCGAGCGCAGCTGCAACTCGATTTCCGAGCGGCGTTTGTAAGTATGACTGAAAACGAGCTCGGAGAGCAAAGCAAGAGCGAGTCCCAAAGCTAGTCCACCTCCCGCAATTCCGAGCGCAACCTTGTTGCGAGTCGTTGTAACAAGGCCCGGCGGAGAAGGTCGTTGGATCGCACTAATGTTCGGCATCTTAGACGGATCAAGGGCTTCGTCCACGCGCGCCTTTTGCAGTGTTCCGGAATAGTACTTGTAATTGTTTTCCTCCAGCTCCTTGTTGCGCTCAAGATTGGCAATTTGCGGTCCGACGTCGGCCAACTGTTTCATCCGATCTTGTAACTCAGTCCTCTGGCGACGCAGATCGTCTACTTTTGATTTCATCCCGGCCAGACGCGCACGCTCAGCCCGTAAGTCCATCTGTCCCGATCCACCCGCGCGCATGCTTGCGAGCTCTGGAAATTTCTTTTCCAAGTTTCGTTTTTGGTTCTCCAAATCGTCAATGTGCGCCTGATTCATCTTCACTAGTACATTCTCAGATGTATACTTGGCGGACATTTCCAGTTGGGTTTCGCGCAAATGGGTCAGATTAGTCACCAGCGCCTGATAGTCTCCAATCTCCTTGTTGGATGCCATCTGATTCGCCGGCGCAGGAGTGCTCTCCTTGGTGTTATCGTTGGTTTTGTCCGGCTCGTTCAAGGTTACTGGTGCTCCACCTTGCTCAATCTGTTTCACTTTGGCTACCTGTTCGGCCAGATCACTTTCCGCCGTTCTTAGTTGATCCTCCAAATGCGAGGACTGCGTACTTATGCTAACCGTACTATCCTGAAGTGACATCACTCCGGCCTTTGCCTTTAGCACCCTAAGTGCATCCTCCGTTTGGTTAAGCCGGGCACGAATCTGGTCAGATTGCTGACTGACGAAATCGAAGGCGCCAGCCGACCTGTGCACCTCAAGATGTTTGGTGAAGTAACGATTGACCAGCTCATTCAGAACCGCGGTAGCAACCTCCGGTTTTCGATTTTGGTAAGCGACCCCGATGATGTTGCTGCCCTTGGCTGTAGTAGTAGATAGGCCGGCATTGATTGCGGCAGCAGCTCCCACGACCGTTGCCCCCTTGGTGTCAGGAAGAACCCGATTCGGTCCCAAAGCCTCTGCGACCTGGACTGACAGATCCCAACTGGTTAAAATGGAGACCTCCGCTGCGATTACACCGTCGTTGGTTATGCCTGTGCCGCCTTTGCCGGATTGACCAGAGATGGCGTCGACCGGATCAAAGCCACTCCTTTCGAGCACGTAACGAACGAGCAGCCTCGCGTCCGACTCGTAAGTGGCAGGTAGAAAAAAGTAAACAGCCGCCGCGATAACAATTCCGGCAAGCGTAAAGGCTAAGATTGTTCGCTTCCATTTGAAGAGTGCGAACAAAATATTGCTTATAGTAATTTTGGAGGGTTCAGGATCGTTTCGATGTTCGGGCATAACATTATGGGAGGAAGTGCATCAATCGAGATGCGGATATATTATAGCACCAGCCAGCCTATTAAGCGAGGCTGGTAGCAGGCGAAAGAGATGTTTGTGAAATGTGGAGCGCCTGTCGCAGGAATGTTTCCAGGTCGCACCCGCCGTATCGAAGCGAGCGTAATCTATTGTTTCTTCGGCCGCGCCCCACGAAAGTTTGAAACGCCGCAGGCCTTGATTTTCTTTTTCGGTCCTGCCGAAGTGCAAAGCTTCAGCGCCTCCCTCGGCCAAATACCTTATTGCGTCGAACATGGCGAGGTTATTGGCGCGAAGCTCCTGCAACCTTTCATCAGAAGCGCCAAACTTATAGACCGCGTGCCGCCCCAGCTTAAAAAATATGGCGGCCGCAATGGGGCCTTTTTGGCATTCGACGAGAACAATAAACCCAAAACCAGGGCTAATTAGATGTCGTTGAATGTTTATAAAAAATGACAGCGGCTGCGGTGGCACTCCATGACGGCGACGGGTCCGGACGTGCAACTTGTAAAACTGAGCCATTGCCTCTGGGCTAGATTGAATGCTTACATTTAGTCCACTGCGCTGCGCTTTGCGTACTGCTCGCTGGACTGAGCTCGAAAAATTTGAAATGAGCGCCTCTGGGCCGACTCTCAAATCAAGAAAGTGGCCGTAATAAGACTCGGAAGCCGGCACATTAATGGGAAGGATTGAATGGCCTCGTAGCTCGAAGTAGCTCCAGCGTCGCTCACGCGCGATCTGCTGTAACTTTTGCGCCACCAGCTCGTGCCCAAAGGTACTAAAAGTAAGCGGAGCACAATAGTCGCTAAATGGCAGGCAAATGCCCCGCGATCTCGTCAGCACGGTCTGGACTTCCATCATTGGAACCAGCGCAAGCAGGCTACCATTCAAGGACATTTGGACATAGCACGGACGATGACCGTAGGTGTCAACCAACACACGAGCCCAAGCCGTTGAATGAAAGATCGTCGCATCGGGATGCGTGCTGATGGCGTCGTCCCATTCGCTATCCACCAAGGGGTTCATCAGAATCGCATTTAATGATCGCCCGCCTAATTGCGCGTTCTTCTGGTCGTTTAGCCGCGGCAAAGATCGGAGCAATGGCGCGCCCGGAGCCGACGTCGCGGCTCTTGCCTGACCCGCTATTTGCCTGACCGCTTTCAGGCTATTGCTCCCGCACTGATGGTCTCTATAACGGTTTCGATGGCAAATTCGATTTGTGCTTCGGTAAGCTCCGGAAACATCGGCAAGGAGAGGAATTCGTTCGCAATCTGCTCCGAAACTGGGAACGCGCCCCGCTGATGACCCAGGCTCAGATAAGCCTGTTGAAGATGAACCGGAACCGGATAATGGACGCCGCATCCAATCCCCTTCCTTTCCAACTGCCGCATCACTTCGTCGCGATCCCGCACGCGAATAGCATAGACGTGGTAGACGTGCCGAGCGTACTCAGCTTCGAGGGGGGGAATGATTTCTTCTACCTCTTTAAATGCCCTGCTGTATCGGGCCGCGTGCGCCTGGCGGAGCTCGTTGCCCCGGTCAAGGTGTCGCAACTTGATCGCGAGACATGCGCCCTGAATTGCATCCATCCGGCAGTTCCAGCCGACCATGGTATGATGGTATTTCCGGGTCTGGCCGTGGTCACGCAGCACGCGAATCTTGTCGGCCAGTTTAAGGTCATTTGTGACAATGGCACCTGCTTCACCAAGCGCGCCAAGATTTTTCCCAGGATAAAAACTGAAGCAGCCGATTTCGCCCATCGACCCGGCTCGTCGATTCTTGTATTCGGCACCGTGCGCTTGGGCCGCATCCTCGACTACGACCAAGCCATGCTGGCGGGCAAACTTTAGAATCGGATCCATGTCGGCGGTTTGGCCGAAAAGATGAACCGGAACGATAGCTTTCGTACGACTCGTTAGGACATTGGCCAATGCTGCAGGATCCATTGTGTAGGTGCGTTCGTCGACATCGACGAAGACAGGCTTCGCGCCACAATAGGTAATGGCTTCAGCCGTTGCCATGAAGGTGCTGGGAACCGTGATCACTTCATCGCCCGGGCCGACGCCACAAGCCAGCAATGCCAGCCAAACCGCTTCGGTTCCGCTACCCAAACCAACCGCGTAGTCGCATTTGCAAAAGGCAGCGAACGCCTCTTCAAAATCCGCGACCGCAGGGCCGCCGGCGAAAATGCCACTATCGATCACTTCCGCGATCGCAGTTTTAAAATGGCCCCGCAAAGGAGCGTGATGGGCTTTAAGATCTAAAAATGGGACTTTCATTGGCAGAGGCAAAGCGATTCTTGAGCACGCGCGCGGGGTTCCCCGCAACTGTCGTGTTGGCTGGCACGTCCCCGGTTACGACACTACCCGCACCGACAATTGCGTTTTCGCCGACGGTGATTCCGCCAAGCAAAGTTACACCGGACCCGATCGAGGCGCCGCGTTTGACCAGGGTTACTTCGCAGCTCCAATCGTCTTCAGTCTTCAACTGTCCGTCGCCGTTGGTTGCGCGCGGATAGCGATCGTTGATGAACGTGACACCGTGACCGATAAAGACGTTGTCTTCCAAGGTAACGCCTTCACAGATGAAGGTGTGACTCGAAATCTTGCAGCGCGCGCCGATTCTGGCGTTTTTTTGGATCTCGACAAAAGATCCGATCTTGGTCTCGTCGCCAATCTCACAACCATAGAGGTTGACGAAACCAAAAATGCGCACGTCGCGCCCTAGCTTAACGTCTGGCGCGATTAGTTGGTGGGCCTCACGGGCGTCGCTCATACGGCCAGAGGTCCGACCTGAACGGCGCCGCGACTTTGCCTTTGGCGCGGCGGGACAACGCCATCATCACGCTTGCGAAGGAAACTTAGCGGTGCCCCGTTTGCCTTGAGCGAAGCCGTTGCCGCTTCCAGGATAGTAACCAGTTCCAAGCCAGAGCGGCCGCTGGTCGTCGGTTCCATTCCGCTTTCAATGCAATCAATAAAATGCTGGCACTCTACCTTCAGCGGTTCCTCTTGCTGAATATGAGGAATATAGCTGTCCCCGTAATGATAAGAGTAATGGAACTCGGCAAATGTATCGTAATGCGGGGGACGATCGACCCGCACATCGTAAATTCGGATTTTTTCCAAAGGTTGCAGATCATCGTACACGATCATCCGCCGCGTCCCGACGATGGTCATCTCCCGAACCTTGCGCGGTTCCAACCAACTACTTTGAATGGTCGCGAATTTCTTGTTGCGGAACGAAAGCGAAAGATTTGTGACATCTTCAACTCCCGCAGTCACGTGTGCGTTGCCCTGGCAGTTCACCGTCAACGGCAATTCGCCAAGAATGTGTAGGATGATGGAAATATCGTGCGGCGCCAGATCCCAAACGACGTTAATGTCCTTTTGAAATAATCCGAGATTGAGCCGACGTGAGTTGATATAGCGAATGTCGCCAATATCACCGGCATTAATGATGTCGCAGATTTTCCGCACGGAAGAAGAGTAGAGAAAAGTGTGGCCGCTCATCAGCACGACGCCCTTTTCGTCGGCGATTTCGATCAATTCCTCACACTCCGGCGAAGATGCAGCGAGCGGCTTTTCAACCAGCGTATGCTTGCCGGCGAGCAAGCTCGCTTTGGCAAGTTTATAATGATAGGCAACCGGAGTGGCGATAGCGAGGGCGTGGACCTCTGGATCATTGATTAAGGTGGCGGCATCGGTATGTGCATCGAGATCGGAATACAGCGTGCGCAGATGGCGCAATCGACTCTCATTGACGTCACAAATTGCCTTCAGACGGCAACTTGTGAGCGCCTTGAAATTACGGACGAGGTTCGGGCCCCAGTAACCGCACCCGATTACCCCAACATTAATGGGTGATGACATTTTGGCCGCTTAAGTCTTTACCGGCGGGGTTGGTTGAGCGCCGGAACGTGGCAATGGTTGTACAGTCTCGAAAAACTGGCCGAGGATCGCGGGCGGAGTTCGCAAGATGATCTTAAGGTCCAGTGAAAGAGAAATATTGCGCGAATAGAAGATATCCATCTCAATCATTTGGCGGAACGTTGTCCGGTTTTTGCCATTGACCTGCCACAATCCGGTGAGGCCTGGCAGGGCGTTTACGCGAGCGCGGTGTTCTGGCGCATAGCGTTCGAATTCACCAACGGTACAAGGTCGAGGCCCGACCAAACTCATTTCTCCCTTCAGCACATTAAAGATTTGCGGCAACTCATCCAGACCAGTCGCTCGCAAAAACTTTCCGCCCAGGATGAGACGTGGATCTCCGGTAGCGTCAAGTTTGATCATCGGGCGGTCGCTAATGATCAAATGCTCGAGGTAAGCCTCATGAATATGAGTCTCAGCGTTCACCTTCATGGTGCGAAATTTTATGAGCATAAAACGCCGGCCCTTGAATCCGATTCGCGGCTGGCGGTAAAAAATAGGCCCGGGTGAAGTGACCGCGACCCACAGTGCGACCAACGTCATTATCGGTAGCCAGATTGGGAACAGGAGCATGACCATCGCCAAGTCGATAAATCTTTTCCATTTAGGCAACGCGGCCGCTAGTTCCTCGCGCGAGCACGGGGTCGAAGGAAGCGCCGTTTCGGAATCGCCGCGATGAACCCGTGCCACTTCGGTAACGAGTTGATGAAGAAACCGAGCAACCTCAGCGGCCTCTGCTCCATCCCCCGACGTAACGCGATTGACACGCGGTTCACGATTCGATCTTTGAAATTCGTTTGTTCTGCCTTCCATGATTTTTTTCCGTTTTTCTTGTCCCGGCGATCCGAGGGATCGAGACACGCTGCCGCCCCTGGTTGCTGGCGTCATTTCCTAGCCAGAACCTTTCCCACCAAAGGTCGCGGTCACTCTCCCACGCGGACACGCTATAATTTCCACGCTTACTAGAGCTACAACTTTAACGATTTCGCGTCAATAAATTTCGCGCTTATTTTTTAGCCGTTTTAGATTGTCTAGAAAGAACAGTTTTACCAAACTTTCACATCGCTTTTTATTAAACTGCGTTTCAGCAGATTTGTTGCGCTCGTCACACCGCTGACTCCTGGCGAGGGAGATGGGTGACAAAATCATTCCAACCCTCCTGGTCCCCTTTCGCTGCGGCGTGGAGGACGGATAGTGCCCGTGCCCTTCTAAATATAGTAAAATAGATTTCCCTTCCAAGCATCATAACCGGCGCGCCAAAAATTCTGATAAGCACGGAGGCGTGGTCACGAATCACTTCAATATCCATAGCGACGCGCATGCCACAATGAGCGATCGACAAAACTTTTGCGCTTTTGCGGCTGGAGGTTGGCTTTTGTCGACAGTAATGCAAGAGCGGCGACCAAAAAAACACGAGCAAACGCCTCATCAGGATTACCATGATAAAGGCTATCGGGCTGAGCGAAAATGGGCCCGCCTAGGGTGGTCGATGGTAATGAATTCACCGCAGTCAGTATCTAAACTTTGAAAGTAGCGGGTGAGATCTTGTGTCTTGCGCTCAGGAAGTACGGCGGCTCGGGAACTTAGTAACTCCACCCGGACGGCCCCTCCCACATTCAGAAACCGTCGCTGCACCGAACTCCGGCCGTGCCGAGCGCCTGCAGCTTGCGAGGATTCGTTACGCCGCATCCCTCCTATACCCTTTTTGCCGCAGGCGAATGGTCTCGCGACCTAGAAGCAGATTGCCCACGTTATTGTGGACAAAAAATGAGCCGCGGTGCGGGATTGACACCCGCGCGCGCGCTCAGGGCATGGCTACTACCTGCTGCTGCGGAAAGTCTTGTTTGAGAGAACGGAAAATTTCCAGGCCGCACAACGGAGTAGAACCGCCGTGCGGCGCTGGCGAATGATTACTGTGGGGCTTTGCCTGTGCCTTGCCCGCTTTTTCCGGTACCTTGCCCGCTATGGGTACCGCCACCACCCTTGGCGTCCTTCGTTGGCTTAAGATCACGCACATCAACTTGCGGTTTGTCTTTCTTCTGTTCGCTCATATTACCTTTCGTAGTTTTGTTAGTTGTTTTTTTGGTTTTGGGTTGTGTTAGTCGCGCCGAAAAGTTGCCGTCCTCCTACAACCTTTTCGTCTGGGATCAGGTCGTCCAAACGGATCAGCTTATCTTTCGAACGCTTCTGCCGTTGAGCTCCACGCTCCCCAGAATCTGCGTCCTTTTTTTCCTTCGACGAACTCACGTGCGCCCTATTACCACTATCTGTGCCATGTCATTTTTGTCTTCGAGTTCTTCCGTAGATCGCAGTTTATGTGCAACACTTAAAAGCCTGTTCCAACGTCTTTTATGTTCCTGATGCCATTAACGAAAATTGTGCCTGCACCCCTCTCAATGAAACTACGGATGGCCCAGAATCTAGGCTATCTGGTATCGTTTCGATCGCAGTCGGATCATTTATGATCCAGCTCGCGCAAATGCCGGCTCAGGGTGGCCCGCGAGATGCCAAGAAGCTTCGACGCGCGTCGCTGATTTTGGCTCGCCTGTTTATAGACGAAGCGCACATGACGTTTGACTGCACTCGCCAGCGAGAGATCACCGCCCTCGTAATCAGGATGCGCGTGGCTGGCACTTTTCTCCGACGAATTTGCTGATGTTTGCAACGGCTCGAGGTCGGGCGGAAAATGAACATGCTCGGGCATGATAACGTCACCGTCGCAGAACAAGGTCATCGTTCGCACGGTGTGACTGAGCTCGCGTAAATTTCCGCGCCAATCGTGCACCAGCAAACAATCCATCGCGGCGGGATGAATCGCGGTGATCTTTTTTCCCAACCTCAGGGCTGACACCTTCAGCTCGTTCGCGATTAATCCAGGCAGCTCTTCCCTGCGATCCCGCAATGCGGGAATCAAAATCGTAAGACCATTTAGGCGATGATAAAGGTCCTCGCGGAATTTTCCCTGACGCACCCGCTCGCGCAGCGAAACGTTGGTCGCGCAAATTATTCGCGCATCTGTTTTCAACATCCGTTCGGAACCGAGCCGCTCGAATTCGCCGTACTCGAGCACACGCAAAATCTTCACCTGCGCCAGCGGACTCATGTCCGAGATTTCGTCGAGAAAGATTGTCCCGGCGTTCGCGAGTTCAAATTTTCCTTTGACTGCTTGCTGCGCCCCAGTGAACGCGCCTTTTTCGTGACCAAAGAGCTGACTCTCGAGCAACGTATCGCTCATGGCCGAAGCATTGAAAGAGATGAAAGGGCCTTCGGCGCGCGCCGACGAATTGTGAATGGCCTGCGCCAGCAGTGTTTTTCCGGTGCCGGTTTCGCCAAGCAGAACGACCGGGACGTCTGATTTTGCTGCGAGCTTGGCCAAACTGATGCAACGAGTCATCCCCGCGTTCGTCGTTCGCAGATCTTCGACTTTCAGACTGGTAGGGCGCGGTTGCATTAGTTTCGTACTCCTTCGCCTAATTGCCGGATCGGCTCGAAAGCATATTCAATCAATGTCCGGCTTCCCACCCGAATACGCGCGTCACCTTTCATTCCGGGCCGTAACGAAAGATGGTGTCGATTCGCCGCTTCATCCAGTGATGCCAGTCCGACGAAATATTGACCGTTTGCTCCCGCGATCGCAGACGGGCTCACCCAATCGAGCCTTCCGCTCAGCGCGCCGTAGCGTTGATACGGATATGCCTCGAAGAAAAACCGCACCAATTGATCCGCTTTTAACTTCGCCAGGCCGGACTCGTTCAGCGTCAAGCGCGCGAGCGGTTTGGCGTCGGTGCGTCCAAGCTGGCAAAGCTCCTGTCCACTTTGCACAACGCTGCCGACATTGCGCTGAGCCAGGGAAATGATGACGGCGTCGTAGGGCGCACGAATCGTGAGCAAGTTCTTTTGCGAGTTTTCCAGGTCACCTTTCAAAGCGCCGAGTTTCATCTTCAACTTTTGCACTTCGCCGGCTTGCTCCGCGCGTTTGCGCAAATTCGCATTTTCCAGTTGTTGCCGCTCGAGTTTCACCTGCTCGAGTGTGCGCTGCGCAACAGCTTGATCTTTTTCCGCTCCAGCAGCCTCGAGCTGAAGCTTGATCAAATCGATCTGGGAAAAACCGCCGCTTTTCGAAAGCTTCTCCAGCCGGTTAAGCAACTCGCGATTGCTGGCGGTTTGTTTCTCGCGAAATCGCAGCTCGCTTTCCGCCTGGGACACTTGCGCGTTCTTAATGTTTGCTTCGGCGGCGTAGGCTTCGTCCATTTTCGCCAGGGTCAATTCCTGCGTATGCAAATCTTCTGTTAGAGTTTGCAGCTGCGTATCGAATGCCCGAATCTCGTCCGATCGCATGACGAAGAGTTCCGCCCCGGCTGCAACCGTTTGTCCTTCCGCAACGGAAACGCGATTCACCGTGGCGAGGCGCGGTGACTGAATTGGATCGGCCCCTTCGCGCGGGATGAGGACAAAGGCGGCGTGCTCCGTTTCGGGAAGGTGCACAAAAATCGCCGCCGAGAGCGCGATAATAAAAAGCCAGATCAACCACCAACCCATAAAACGAATGAGCTTTGGCGGCGGATCCTGCGGGAGCATCTCCGATTCGGTCTCGAACGAGCTGGGCGAGTAGGTTTCCGCACTCATCCGCCCACACCCATTTGCTGACTGGAGAGATAAAAATACAAACCGCGTTGCGCCATCAGCTCATCATGCGATCCAATTTCGGCCACGCTGCCTTTTTCCAGCACGATAATCGAGTCGGCCTCTCGAATCGTGCTCAAGCGATGTGCTATTGCGATGGTCGTGCGTCCGGTCATAATGCGGCCGAGATTATTTTGGATCGCCCGCTCCGATTCCGTATCAAGCGCACTGGTTGCTTCATCGAAAATCAGAATTGGCGGGTTGTTATAAATGGCACGTGCAATCGCGATGCGCTGCTTCTGTCCGCCGGAGATCGCCAGACCAGATTCACCGATTTTCGTCTCATAACCCATCGGTAAACGCATGATGAAATCGTGCGCCGCCGCGGCCTGGGCGCTGGCGAGGACACGATCGAGGTCGGGTTCAGGGTCGCCGAAGGAAATATTGCGCGCGATCGTTTCGTTAAACATGTGGTTTTCCTGTAACACCATTCCGATATGACGGCGCACATCCCGGTAATTCAGATTCTTCAGATCGACGTGATCGAAGAGGATCGTGCCTTCCGTTGGTTCGAGGAGACCGGCGATCAGTTTCACCAGCGTGGTCTTGCCGCAACCGCTTCGCCCGACGAACGCGATCATCCGACCTGGCGCCAGGTCGAGCGTGATATTGCTCAAGATGTTGGGAGCTTCCGGTCCGCCATATCTAAAACTGACATTGCGCAATTCAATCCGGCCTTCCAAGCTCTGCACGGGGGTCAATCGCGAACGGTCACGGCCCTGCTCCGGCTCCTGCTCGAAGATATCGTTGAGCCGGTTCATTAAAACCGCCGCCAGCTGCAAATTGTCCCAAACCCCGAGCGTGCGCAGGATCGCGGCGTAAGCGATCGCGGTCAGCGAGCTAAAGGCGACGAAGCCGCCAACGCTGAGATGGCCACTGATGACCTGGTTTGCGCCGACCCACAGAAAAATCGCGGTCGAGAGCAAGCCGATAGTTTGAAGCACGCTGTCATAAGACATGACCACGAAATTGGAACGGAAAATCTTTTTCGAAACGGAAAGGAACTCGTTCAACATCGCGTCGCGGAAGACCGACTCGGCCGAGGCAGCTTTGACTGCTTCGATTCCTTTGATGGCATCGATTTGATGTGAACTATATTTGCCCTGGCTTTCCTCAACGTCGGCGAAAAGCGGTCGAAGAACTTTAAGCGAAAAATACATCAGGGCGGCATAGAGCGGTATGGTGGCGAGGAAGGCCAACGTAAGCCAGGCGCTGTAGAGCGTCATCAAGACCACGGCCCCGAGCAAATGCACCATGGCCAATAACGCGGCGACGCCATGTTGCACGGCGAATTGGCGGACTTGACGTGCGCCATCGAGCCGGCGTTGAATGTCGCCCGTCCGCCGGCTGCTAAAATAGCTCATCGGCAAAGAGAGAAGCTGCCGGCTGAGAAAATCTAGAATAGAGGTGTCCAGCCGTACCGCGGCAAAGGCGAGCAAATATTCCTGCGCGATCGCTGCCAGTTGCACAAAAATAATCGCGGCGAACATGCCGAGGATGATGGTCTTGAGAAGGCCGAGATCATTCTCGACGATCACCTTGTCCACCACCATCTGAGTGAAGACCGGGAAGAGCAGCTCGAGGAAACTGACCGCGACCGCAAGTCCCAGCACCTGCAGCAAAATCTTGCGGAACTTTGCCAGGAACGGCCAGACCCAGGCCATGCTTGGTTTGCTTTCCGGCGTCTGTTCAAACGCAATTGTGTAATCAAACAACGCCGCGT
>Ga0209474_10003551_pt1 | contig 13657 bp, 9 predicted proteins | sample GraSoiAngelo_145_FD_185902 | JGI IMG/M metagenome (GOLD analysis project Ga0209474, IMG submission 185902) | Grasslands soil microbial communities from the Angelo Coastal Reserve, California, USA - 14_1009_05_20cm (SPAdes) (version 2) | ecosystem: Environmental > Terrestrial > Soil > Grasslands ...
ATTTCTTCGGTTCCGCGCGAGCGCTGGAGCTGAACCTGGACATGGAATTCAAGCGCAACCGCGAGCGCTACCAGTTTCTAAAGTGGGGACAGCAGGCGTTCAAAACGTTCCAGCTCATCCCGCCAGGAATCGGCATCGTGCACCAGGTGAATCTGGAATACCTCGCCAAAGGCGTTCTTTCCGCTCAATCAACCAGCAACAACCAAGCATCAACTATCTACTTTCCCGACACTCTCGTCGGCACCGATTCGCACACGACCATGATCAACGGTCTTGGCGTCGTTGGCTGGGGTGTAGGCGGAATCGAAGCGGAAGCCGGCATGCTCGGCCAACCGGTTTACTTTTTGACGCCGGAAGTGGTCGGCGTGCACTTGAGTGGACAACTGCGCGAAGGCGTCACCGCGACTGATCTCGTGCTACACATCACACAATTGCTGCGCGCGCAAAAAGTCGTTGGGAAGTTCGTCGAATTTTACGGTGAAGGGGCTGCATCGCTGCCGGTGCCCGATCGTGCGACCATCGGAAACATGTCGCCGGAGTACGGCGCAACGATGGGATATTTCCCGATTGATCAAGAGTCGGTCGATTACTTGAGGGCGACCGGACGCAGCGAAGAACAATGCCTTGCGTTCGAAAATTATTTTAGGGCGCAAAAAATGTTCGGCATGCCGCTCAGGGGTGAAATCGATTACAGCGTCGATATCGATCTGGATTTGGCGCAGGTGCAGCCGAGCGTCGCCGGACCCAAACGGCCGCAGGACCGGATCAATTTGCCGGATCTTGAAAAAACGTTTCGAGAATTGCTCGAAAAGCCGGTTCGTGATGGCGGGTACGGCAAACAGAATGTCGATCTTCGCGAAAAGCATCTGGTCGAATTGAACGGCAGCGCGCCTCGCGACGAGGAAATGTTTTCGACCGATAAAAAGGAAGACCAGGGAATTAGTCCCGGGGATGAACTCAACAAGATTGAGATGATTGCAAACCGGCCAACACCGGATCTTGGCAAGGAAATTGAAGCTGAGTCCAGCGACGTTTTCACGCACGGGCGCACTCACGTCGGGCACGGCAGCGTCCTGATTGCAGCAATCACCAGTTGCACGAACACGAGCAATCCGAGCGTGATGATCGCGGCCGGATTGCTCGCAAAGAAAGCAGTCGAGCATGGCCTGCGTGTCGATCCTGGAGTGAAAACATCACTCGCGCCGGGCTCGCGTGTTGTTTCCGATTATCTTCACAAAACTGGGCTACAGAAATACCTCGATCAACTCGGATTTAACCTCGTCGGTTACGGTTGTACCACCTGCATCGGCAACTCGGGGCCGCTCCACCCGAACATTGAGAAGACGATCAATAAATACGACCTGGTTGCCGCCTCAGTCCTTTCGGGAAACCGCAACTTTGAAGCGCGCGTGCATCAACATATCAAGGCGAATTTCCTGATGTCGCCGCCGCTAGTGGTCGCGTTCGCGCTCGCCGGTCGCGTGCACATTAACCTTTCGCGCGAGCCGTTAGGAAAAGGTAGAAACGGAAAGGAAATCTTCCTCCGAGATTTGTGGCCGAGTCTCAGTGAAATCCGGGGCGCCATGCAAAAGGCGCTTGCACCCGAAACCTTCCGCAAACTCTACCGCGATTTTGCCGATCAAAATCCGAAGTGGAACGACATTCCATCGAGCCGCGGCGACATCTACCAATGGGACGAGAAGAGCGATTATATTCACGAGCCTCCGTTCTTTCAAAATTTCTCGATGGAGCCGGGGCACATTGAGGAGATTCGAGGCGCTCGCGCACTTGGCATTTTCGGCGACTCGGTAACGACCGATCACATTTCGCCTGCGGGAGCGATCAAAGAAACTTCGCCAGCTGGAAAATATCTGAAGTCGCGCGGGATTGAACCGCGAGATTTCAATAGTTACGGCAGCCGGCGGGGCAACGATCTGGTGATGACGCGCGGAACATTCGCCAATGTGCGGATCAAGAACTTAATGGTGCCAGGGACCGAAGGCGGAGTGACGAAATATTTTGCTAACGGTGAAGGCGAAGAGATGTCGATCTTCGACGCAGCGATGAAATATGCGGAGACAAATACTCCGCTGGTGATTCTCGCTGGGCACGAATACGGTACCGGCTCGTCGCGAGACTGGGCTGCGAAGGGGACGCGTTTGTTAGGGGTGAAGGCGGTTGTTGCTGCAAGCTTCGAACGGATTCACCGCTCGAACCTCGTCGGCATGGGCGTGTTACCGTTGCAATTTTCCGACGGAACAACAGCGCAATCCCTCGGGCTCGACGGCTCAGAGATCTTTTCGATCACTGGTTTATCTGAAACAATTAAGCCTAGCCAAACCGTAATGCTCGAGATCGAAGGCAAGGATCGGCAGAAGCGCTCTGTGCCTGCGAAAGTTCGCATCGATACGCCAATCGAGGTCGATTACTATCGGCATGGCGGGATTTTGCCGTTTGTGCTGAGGCAACTCCTATTGAGATAAGAATAGCTCGCGCTTTTGGACGGTAATTGGGGAACCGTCCGCAATGAATGCTGAGCGAGGAGACCGACTCAACGTTTCGGCGAATTGTTCGCCGTAAAGAGTTGCCACGTCAGCGTTCAATTCGAACCTGGCCGCATTCCAGATCTTCCAGCGAGGGTGTTCGACGCGGTACTCGCTGCAACCGCCCCGGATACAGGTGTAGCCCCAGTAATGTTCGGTAATAAATTCGGCATGCGAACCGGCGGAAACAGATTGCGGTTCGCCGGCTGCACTCATCTTAAGAAACTCCCACTTCTTTCCGCGTCGCCAGCAGTATTCGACGCTTAATTTAGCATCGACGTGCTCTATTCTGTGCTTCATCGGGAGAGCGAAGTAGCGCTCTCCATAAAATGCACGGGCAACGAGCGCAATCGCACGGCGAGGCACAAGCTCGCGGACGAAAACTACACCGCGTCGCCAAGTGTCAGCCGATTTTCTTCTCACGTAGAAACGCAGATTCAGTTCTTCGAAATCGCGATGCAGCGGGATCGGAAGACCCAGAAGACGTGTATCGAGAAACAGAAATCCGACTATACTGACGAACGTCTCGCCGTTTTCATAATCGATCTCTGTTCCGACCGGAACGAGCGGTTCAATCAGCGCAGGATCGACGACGTAATTCAGCATCGCCAGATAACGCCAGTTAGCGGTAAGAAATAGTTTCATGCGAGGGATACGGCGGTCTCAGAGCGCCGGCTACAGAATCAATCGTCAACGGGACGCACTCGATAGCCCAGCCCCATTCGCTCAGGTCGGAAACCGGACTAAGATCGGCCCGTTGCGTGGCGAAAATCCAGTCAGATCAGGTTTCGTGATCCTTTCTTGGCGCAGGTGGAATTCTCAATTCAATAAATTGCGACGCGACTGGTTCGTTGCCGATACAGGCCAGGAGCGATCTGGTTTTGCTATGCGTCAACAGCGGAACCTGTCCGGGAACCAAGGCATGTTCGGCATCTTTGTGATCCCGTTCCAGTCAATTCGCCGTTAGATTTTGCGGTCAAGCCACGGCAAAACTTTAAAACGCGCAAAGGTCATTCGGATCCTTTGTCAGAACTTCCCGACATAGGTTTCTGTGGTTCGGTACTCGCACCGCTGAACCTTTCCCTGGCGGCGTGTACAACACCATGCGGGCCGTCGCGTGATTCTTCCTTCAACCCGCCGGAATCGTTCGTTGTCGCCTCGGCCTCGATTGAATCTCCCGCGGATTTTTTCGCAAAAATAAAACTCGCGGTCAATGCGCCGGGGTTCTGATCCGAAACTGAAACCACAGGCTGACGAAGCAGACCGAGTTCTTCGCTACTTAGTTTTGTGACTGGCTGGGCGAGGAGTTCGATCTCCTTATTCAACGAATCAGATTTGATTCTTAATCTGTCCAGCTCCGCCAGCATCAATTTTCTTGCTTCCTCCCGACGCGCTTCTTCCTCCCGTTCCCGTACCACGATGTTTCGCAGGAGTTCGTTCTCTCTCATCAGTCGGTCCGTCTCCTCGCTGTTTTTGCCGGTCAGCTTCGCGGTCTGCAGCTGCGCGCCAGTCTCATCCAACTGCACCCAAAGCTCTGCAATTCTCGCTACGAGATACTGATTCTGTTTCTGGCTTTCGGCCAGTTGCTGCTGGAGCTGCGTAACCTCCTGCTTCACTCCCACCAATTCCTCAACATTTGTTGAATTGGCGTTAGCGGGCGCGTTTTTCTCTAAATTTGCCAGCTTGAGCTTAAGATCGCCATTCTCGGCGAAAAGCGCCTGCGGGTGCTGTTCCGTTTCGCTGCCGGCTTTTAGCTGGGCTAGCGCCTCGTCGCGCTGCTGCTCTACCGCATTGATTTGCCTGTTTGCCTCGGCGAGTTTCGCGTTGGTTTCGTCCCTTTGCTTTTCTGCCGTTGCACGCGCCTCTTCCGCAACAGCAACGGCATCCTTCAAATCGGCGATCTCCGTGCGCAACTGCTCGAGGCCATTTTCCTGCGATGACTGAAGCGCTTTGATCGATGCGTGCGTCTGCGCGAGTTCATCGCGTGCTGAGCGTTCTGACTCCTTCGACGTCTCGATTTCCTTTTGTGCATTCTCAAGCTTGGAGCTTGTTTCCTCCAGATGCGTGTTTACGGCTGTCTTTTCTTTTTGGGCGGTTTCGAGATCGCTGCGTGACTTTTCAAGCGCCGCTTGCAGTTGATCCACCTTGCGACGCAATTTCCTGGTTGCCTCCTGAATCGCCCCATCGCTCGGCCCTTGGGAAATCGTGTCGAGTCCTTGCGGAGCTACGACCTCTGGACCGGGCTCCGACCAGGCCTCATTCTCGGGAAGTGAAGGGACAACCTCCGGCAGAGGACTGGCAGCCGCACTCAGTTCATCATGCCTCGATATACGTTCCTGGACGCGCAAGATTCCTTCGCCGATCTTACGGCCGCGATACTCCACGATCGCCGGCTGCCAATCGGAGTGCGATCTCCGCAATTCTTCGATCAGGCTTCCAGCAAACCGAAATTTGGCGAGGGCAGTCTTAAATCGGTTTTCGTGCTCGAGTTTTTCGCCCTGCTGCGCCGAGAGATAAGCTTTAAGAAAAATCTCGCTTGGATCGTCCTGCTGCGCCGAAAGCGGAATTATCAAAAGGAGGCAAAACAAGCCGGCAAGAAAAGCCGAGCCAACCCGCCTCACGCCAGGACCAGCCGAGGCGACAATCAAGCTGCAGGCAGATTTTCGTTCCACCGGCGTCGAGAATTAGGGGAATGACTTGGGAAAGTCGAGTCCTTTGTTTGGCAAATGTTAAAAGTCTGTCCTCCTTTGTCCTTTCTCCCTGCCACCGCGAAAGGAGAAAAAGGCCACTGTCCAAACTGACAACCAGACAGACACCGGGTTTGCAAATGGAGATTCGAATCTTAAAATCTCGTTCTGCGTTACTGTTGGTGGCCGTAGCTCAATGGTAGAGCCCCAGATTGTGGTTCTGGTTGTTGCGGGTTCGAGTCCCGTCGGCCACCCAGATTTAAAGAGATTAGTGAAAAGTGAGAGGTTAGGTCTGCCCCTGGTCACTTCTCACAAATTACTAACCACTTTCCCATTGTGCCTGTAGCTCAACTGGATAGAGCTTCTGACTTCGGATCAGAAGGTTGGGGGTTCGAATCCCTCCAGGCACGAATTAGCCGAGTGTTTCAGCACGCGAAAAGGCTTCTTTGAAGTTCCGAGCACAACACATGATCAGTGAGTGTTTGGTTCACCCCGTTGCCTCAATAGGCAAGAACAATTATGGATGTCTCGAAGCAATGGATAGAGGACGAGACGAAAAGTTCATGCGCGCTGCACTCAACGAGGCAAAGAAGGGGCTTGGTCAGACTAGCCCTAATCCCGCGGTTGGAGCGGTTCTCGTCGTCGGCAACCGGATCGTGGCGAGAGGACATCATCGGCGAGCCGGCCGCGACCACGCTGAGGTTGAATGCCTCCGCAATTTCCCCGGGGCTGTGCCTGCGCGCGCTACGCTTTACGTTACTCTGGAACCGTGCTCCACAGAAGGACGCACTGCTCCGTGCGCAGATGCGATACTTCAGGCGGGAGTCAGAAACGTGGTTGTCGGCGCGATTGACGTAAATCCGCGTCACTCCGGCAAAGGGATTGTGAAATTGCGAAATGCGGGGGTCACAGTACGAAACGGCGTTTTGGCCGATGACTGCGCGCAAATTAACGAGGCGTTCAACAAGTGGATCGTTACAGGGCGCCCTTTTGTTATCGGTAAGTGCGGGATGTCGCTCGATGGTCGATTAACGCGACCCGCTGGTGAGTCTCGTTGGATCACAGGACATTCCGCCCGCCGTCACGCGCATCAGCTTCGCGCCACGGCGGACGCGATATTGGTTGGAGCTCAAACAGTCCGGACGGACAACCCACGACTGACGGTGCGCGGCGTTCCCAGCGCGCGGCAACCGCACCGCGTCGTATTAAGTCGCTCAGGAAACCTGCCGCAGCATGCTCATCTATTTTCCGATCGGCATGCTTCGCGAACGCTAATTTATAGACGCAAGTCTCTTGCGGCTGTACTGAAAAATCTGGGCGAACGCGGGGTCACGAGCGTGTTGATCGAGGGCGGCGGCGAAGTTTTTAGTCAGGCCCTCGATGCACGCGTCATTGATAAAGTGCATCTCTATTTGGGTCCGATCCTTACCGCAGGTCCGATAATCGCGTTCCCGGGTCGCGGCGCCGAAACGACTGCGAGTGCCCTGCGTCTTCAGCGCATTTCTTATGAACAGATTGGCCAAAGCGTTTGCATCATAGGTTATCCGGAGGTTCGTCCATCCGAATAAACCGGAAAACTTTTCTTTTCATCTTCTGTTTAATTACTGGGAGGTAAAACAATGAGGAAACTTCTCTTAATTACACTGGTGGCAGGGGGATTGGTATTCGCTTCAGTCCCGCGTTCCGATGCGCAAGTGTACTTCTCGGTTGGGTTCGGGCCGGGCTACTACGGGTATTATCCATCCGGGTACTATTACCCGTACCGCTATTACCGGCCGTACTACGGATCCTACTATAGACCCAATTATTGGTACGGCGGGCATCGTTACTATCGGCACTATCGGCATCATCACTACTATCGGCGCTAAGTTGACGTAGAGCCTAGAAATCCAGATCGAGCTGGCTCGAGAGCGATCTCGGGCCAGTTTCTTTTTCCAGGAACGCCTTTACCAAGGCATAAGGCGTGAATCGTTACTTCTTTGATTTGGGCGACTCTACCGGTTTTGCCGCCGGCCCTTTGGTTGGCTGGTCAATCTGGAATTCTTTCTTCAGCTGTTGAATCAGCGCCGGCAGCTGCTGTTGTCGTTCAGCTTCAATTTGCTGACGCAACGTTTGTTCCACTCTTCGGCGCTCCTGAATGTAGCGCGATTCAAACTGAGCACGTTCCTGCGGGCTCAAACGCAGGCCGGAGTCACGAACGGCTGCCTCGGTCTCGCGCCTGATGGTTTCCCGGCGCAGATTCTCTCGCTGGCGCATTACGTTACGCTCTTCCGGACTCATGCGCAGCCAACGCTCGGCGTTGCGTTGAAAGTTTTGGCGAGCCCCCGGGGGCATCGCCTGCCACCGCTCACGTATGTTCTGGGATGGCGGACGCCCATGGGGAGCTCCGACGGGAGGTCGCCCAATCGGCCGATGTGATTGTGGTTGCGCTTGTGCGGCGCCGCAAGACAAAGCGAAGACCGACAAAGCAACGACTAACTTACAAAGTTGGCTTGTCCTCCCACACGCTATTTTCATCCCAGGCGATCAATTCATCCAGATCGGCCACGACGTCATAATCTTGTGGATCGATTTTTGCCACCACGTCTGAATCATTTACAGCGGGCGTCTGCGAGACTGGATGATGCGTGGCGATGGCCAGGCCGATCACGACGACTGCCGCAGCGGACGCCGCAACAAGTCTCCGCAAACTGAACCAGCTTCGCGCCCGCTCGAAAGGAGTTGCCTCCTGACGAACGCTCCTCACCACGTTCCGGGCAAAAAACGGCGACAGCTTCGGCTCGGGAATGCGACCGAGCGTATCCCACAATTCCTTGTCATCTTCACGATCCATAGTCTCCAGTCAATTGAACTATCTGCAGAGATGGAAGTTGCGCTCGAATGGCAACCATATTCAGAGGCCGGGAGCTTCAAGGAAGCCTTCGAGTTGCCGAATACGAGTTGGATGCCGCATTTTGCGCAATGCCTTTGCTTCGATCTGGCGGATGCGCTCGCGGGTGACCTGAAACTGCCGGCCTACTTCTTCCAAGGTTCGGCTGTAGCCATCGACCAGCCCGAATCGCTGCTCGAGGACTTGCCTTTCACGATCGGTCAGGGTTTCCAGCACGTCCTTAATTTTTTCTTTCAGCAACACAATCGCAGTCATGTCGCTTGGGTTTTCGGCGCCCCTGTCCTCGATAAAATCCCCAAAATTTGTTTCTTCGCTCTCGCCCACCGGAGACTGGAGAGAGATTGGTTGTTGCGCCATCTTAAGAACTGACCGCACGCGATCTACTGGCAGGAGCACTTCTTCGGCCACTTCCTCTGGCGATGGTTCGCGCCCGTATTCCTGCACCAGCTGTTTCTGCACACGCATGAGCTTATTGATCGTCTCAATCATGTGGACCGGGATGCGAATCGTGCGGGCTTGGTCGGCAATCGAGCGGGTGATGGCCTGGCGAATCCACCACGTCGCGTAGGTGGAAAACTTGTACCCGCGCCGATACTCGAATTTCTCGACCGCCTTCATCAACCCCATATTTCCTTCCTGGATCAAGTCTAGAAAGGATAGGCCGCGATTGGTGTATTTTTTTGCGATCGAGATAACGAGACGCAGGTTGGCTTCCACCATTTCGGTTTTGGCCTTGAATGCCTGGCGCATCCAACCCTTAAGCGTCTGGTATTCTTTCGCATATTCGGCAAGTGGGAACCACAGCCCCTTTTCGAGCTCGCGGATTTTGGTCTGAAGCTGCAATCGCCGTTTCTTACTGCGAGGATTTTTGGCCAGCTCGGTTTGCAGGTAAAGCGAGGTGTGATGCGCGTCATCCGCCAGGTGCACAAATTCCTCCGTGACTTTCTGCTTGAGGTAAAAGAGAGGATAGAGCCGTTGCAAAGAAGTCATCATTCTTTGCAATGCCCGGAGCTTTGGCGGTCGCTTTTTTAAAGAATTGCGCGAGACCTCGCTCAACTGGCGTGTGATCGAGGTGCTTAATTGTTCCACCTGTTTGCAGAGACGCGGGAGATTTTTCATATACCTTTCCCGGCTCTCGATTTTCTTGTCGAGAATCACCCGATCGAACCGTTCCCTGCCCTCGATCAGCTTCGTGGCGAGATCCAAGTGGGCCTGTGCGATAAAACCGAACCGATTGATGTGCTTCAGCACCATGTCTTCGGCTTCCTCGATCCGTTTGGATATTTCTACTTCCTGTTCCCGGGTTAGAAGGGGGACCTGGCCCATCTGTTTGAGATACATCCGTACCGGGTCGTCCAGGATATCAACCTTGGCTTCGGGCCTCTCTTCCTCTTCTAATTCCTCCTCTGTATCTTTTTTCCCGTCCTTGTAGCGATCGACTTCCGACGCTTCAATAATGTCGATCTCCAGGCGGCGCAGCCGCGTGAGAATGAGGTCCAATTCATCGGCGTCCGTGATGCCCTCAGGCAACGCCTCGTTTAAGTCGTCAAACGTGAGATAGCCTTGTTCCTTCGCGAGTTTGATCAGTTCGCGAATGCGGCTCTGTAATTCAATCGCCGAGTATAACCGGGATGCTGCCATTTGCTCTCGCGGCTCCGGTAACGATCCGTTCTGGTGTTGTGGCGAGGTCGGCCTGCGTTTGGCTTTGAGTGCGGCGATTCGTGGTTGTTTCTTAAGCTTTCGGCGAAGCCGAAGAGCGACAGGCCTTTTTGACGGACTCCGGCGCTCGACCTGCTTAAGCCGTTTGGCCGACGACTGCCGGCTGCCTCCCCTGTGTTTCGAATGCCTGGCCAAGATGATGGGATTACTGATTTGACTAAGACGTTCGACTCGCCGCGCGGCAGTAGATCGACAACTAATTGTCGCCCGGGCCGGCAGGCCGGGAAAGCTCGTGGAGCTGTTCCTGCAGGTCAAGGATTTGTTTCTGCAAATTTACGATTTCCCCAGTGCTCAGGTTTGGCAGTTTTATTTGGTTTGCAGCGACATCAAGTTGGCGGCGCAGGACAGCCTGGCGAATGCCGAGCCACCATTTTTCGACCATCGCCGCAGCATTGGGCGGCACCTTTTGCAGCAGCCACGAAGAGACTAATCGCTCCTCAGGCGGGGAAAGCGTGACCATGAAGGCGTTGAGTGAGGCTGCGTCATGCGGACGCAGGTCGCTTGTGAGAATGCGAACAAGAATTTCTCCATCCGCTACTTGGACGAGAATCTCGCGCCAATTTTGTTCGCGAAGAAATTCTCGGGCTTCTTCGTCTCTTAACGCCAGAATACAAAGCATGGCAATGTCGTGTCGCGGTGGTGAAGCTGTTCCCCCGATGCCATCCGCCTGGGATTGATCGTTTGACCGGAGTAATTCGCTTCTCTGCTTGGGCAGTAGCGCCTGAAAATCTTGAGCGGCGACACCGAGGCGTGCGCTAACTTTGCTCGCAACTTCCCCACGCATCAGTGGGTCGCGTACACGCGAGACGGTTCCAGCCAGGCTTCTGGCTAACTGCATCTTGGCCCCGAGGGAAGCCAGATCGACACTGGCAGCCTCACGTTCGATCCAGTAGTCGAAAAAATCACGCGCACGAGCGACGCGGCTTTCAAATGCCTCTTTTCCTTCGCGCCGAACTAGCGAGTCGGGATCTTCGCCCGCCGGGATTTCTGCCACGCGCACGATCAAGTCATTCTGGAGTAGCGCATCGAGCGAACGCTCCGCAGCCTTCTGACCGGCTGCGTCAGCATCGAAGCAAAGAACGACTTCATTTACGAAGCGTTTCAAAACCCGCGCCTGATTTTCTGTGAACGCAGTTCCCTGCGGCGCGACGACGTTCGTGACTCCCGCTTCAAATAAACTTATCAAATCTAGCTGGCCTTCACACACAATGGCGCAGTTCGCCTCGATCAGGGCGCGCTTGGTTTTGTGCAGACCAAAAAGCACGCTGCCTTTTCGGAAAAGCGGCGTCTCAGGCGAATTCAAATATTTCGCCGCGCCCTCCGCGTCTTTCAAAAGGCGGCCGCTGAATGCGATCACTTCGGCGACATCGTTACAAATCGGAAACATGATCCTGCCGCGAAAGCGATCGTATGCACTTGAGCTCTCAACCGGCCCGCTCTCTGTATTATCTCTTGTTTTTGCGAGGCCACTCGTAATGAGGTCGCGAGTAAGGTAGCCTTGCGCGCGTGCCCAGCTGCCAAATGCCTCCCACTCATCGGGGGCATAACCAAGCTGCCAATTTTTGGCGATTTCCGCCGTAATCCCGCGCTGTTTGAGATATTTTCGCGCTGGTTCTCCGAGATCTCTTTTCAACAAATTTTCATGAAACCATTCGGCCGCGTCGGCGTGCAATTTCAGCAGTGTCCGGCGCGCCTCATATCGTCGATCTTCATCCGCCGCGCCGCGCTTCTCCACCACCGTAATTCCGGCGCGCCCCGCGAGCTTCCGCACTGCCGATGGAAAATCGGTATGCTCGTAGTCCATGACGAACCGAAAAACGCTCCCGCCCGCGCCACAACCGAAGCAGTGAAAGGTCTGCCGGCTCGGGCTGATCATGAAAGAAGGCGTTTTCTCCTGATGAAATGGACAAAGCGCCTTGAAATTTGCTCCGGCGCGTTTGAGCGGAAAATACGAGCCGATCACTTCGACAATATCGTTTGAGGCAGCAATCTGCTCGATCGTTTCCGGAGGGATTGTTCCCATGCGCGCCTGATTATTTTTGCCTCGTTTGCCTTTTGAAGCGATGCCAAACTTACGCAGTGCCTCTTTATGTCCAAGCGATGAAAAAGAGTTTATCGATCTTGGCGCTGACCTGGTGCCTGACGACGATAACACCCGCGCACGCGCGTGAAGTCATCCACAAAGGGGATGTTGTTGTTGTCCCGTTACGCGGCGAAGTGGGCCCTTCGCTCCTTGCGTTCCTCCGCCGGGCAGTGAAGACAGCCGAGAGCAACGAAGCGTCCGCGATCATTTTCGACATGAACACATACGGCGGCCGCCTCGATACAGCGACCGATATCGTGAATGCACTTAATCAAACCAAAATCCCGAGCTACACATTCATCAACACAAATGCCGGGTCCGCTGGTTCGCTTATCGTCATTGCCACGCAACGCATTTACATGGCGCCGGTGAGCGCAATTGGCGCCGCCGCACCGATCCTCCCGAGCGGCGAGGATTTGCCCGCTACCGCGAAGGAGAAGGCGATTTCGTATTGGTCTGCGCTCATCCGTGGTTCTGCGAGTAAGAACGGGCACAATCCGGATGTCGCCGAAGCGTTCATCAACAAGGACAAAGAAGTGAAGATTGGCGACCGCGTCGTTCACCCGAAAGGAGCGGTGCTCACTCTCAATGCTCAGGAAGCAACTGAACGGATCAACGGCAAACCATTGCTCGCAGAAGGTGTCGCCGATTCGGTTAGCGATCTGATCAAAAAAGCCGGCCTAAAAGGAAACAAAGTCACGATCGAGCCGACTGGCTTCGAGCAAATCGCGTTTTGGATCACTGCGCTTGCGCCATTGCTGCTGCTAGGAGGAATTCTCGGCGCGTATCTGGAATTTAAAATTCCTGGTGTGACGTGGCCGGGGGTTATCTCTGCAATTTGTTTCGCGCTATTCTTCTTGGGGCATTATCTGGCCGGCCTCGCCGGCTGGGAAGTCGTCGCGTTGTTCATTCTCGGAATGATTCTGGTCCTGATCGAGATACTTTTCTTCGCGCACAGCACGATTGTTTTTGGTGTTGTCGGCGTTTTCCTCATGCTCGCTTCGCTGCTGTGGACGATGATCGATCGTTATCCGGGTCAGAATTTCTTCCCGACCGGCAAGATGCTCGCGATGCCGCTGCTTAACATGTTTATCGCGATCGTGGGATCGTTCATCATCATTGCCCTGCTCGCCCGCTATTTACCGCGCACGAGCATTTACCGGCGATTCGCCTTGATGGATTCAAATCCACCCGGCCCATCGCTCGCCGGCGTTCCGCGACAGTTCACAACTGCGCTCGCACTCACTCCAGGAATGCAAGGTACCTCGGTTACGGTTTTACGGCCGAGCGGCAAAGCGCGTTTCGCCGATCACGTGGTCGACGTTGTCACCGAAGGTGAATTCATCGGCCCCCAAACACCTGTCACCGTCATCCAGACCGACGGAATGCGCGTCGTAGTAAAGAGCGCTCAAATCTGAGGAGAAGAATCGCCAAATAAGCCTCTAGCCGCCGGCGACGACACGGATCAATTCAACATGGTCGCCTTCGGCTAATGACCGTTCCGTCCACTCATGTCGATGAACGGCGAGGCCGTTGTGCTCGACCAAAATCGATTGCGGCGGCAATTGATAGCGATCGACTAACTCCGCGATCGTCTTTGCCTCGCGCACATCAACACGTTCGCCATTGAGTGAAATCGTCACGCTCCGCAAAGGGCCTGGTCCCAATCTTTCCAACCCGGCTCGAGGCCGCGACGGCGAAGGATTGCGGCGATTTCCGCTGGGGAACGTTCGTC
>Ga0209474_10003552_pt1 | contig 13656 bp, 10 predicted proteins | sample GraSoiAngelo_145_FD_185902 | JGI IMG/M metagenome (GOLD analysis project Ga0209474, IMG submission 185902) | Grasslands soil microbial communities from the Angelo Coastal Reserve, California, USA - 14_1009_05_20cm (SPAdes) (version 2) | ecosystem: Environmental > Terrestrial > Soil > Grasslands...
AGCACCAGCTCAATCGAGCGCTGAAGGCAGCCGGGGAGCTCTCTCCTTCGGTTTGCGGATGCAGGATCAGGCCCTTGCCTGGGACCGGCGGAGCCATTCGTCGAAACCGATGCGGCCGAGGCGCGCTTCGCCCAACGGCACCAGCGAACGCTCTTCGACGCGGCCGCCGTAGTATCGGGCCTCGGGATCACTCACGACCTGACGCGGGTCGCCGACCGCTTTCAAGTAGCGGGCGACGATTTCGTTGAACGGTGCTCGTTCCGGGCCGGCAATCTCGACGATGCCGTTTCGCGGCGCCGCCAGTGCCACATCGGCGACGATGGCAGCAACGTCGTCCGCCGCGATGGGTTGGAACAAGCCAGGCGAAATCCTGACGATGTTTCCATCCGCACTTGAATCGGCGATGGCGCGGAGGAATTCCAGGAACTGGGTCGAGCGGATGATGGTGTAGGGGATACCGGAGCCCTCGATCAGTTTCTCCTGCGCAACCTTGGCGCGGAAATAGCCAATGTCTGGCGACCGATCGTCTCCCACGATGGATAGCGCGACATGGTGCCGGACGCCGGCTGTGGCCTCCGCGGCGAGTAGGTTGCGGCCGGAGGTCTCGAAGAATTTCAACACTGCCCTATCCTCAAATGAGGGCGAATTGGCGAGGTCGATCACTGCCTGCGTGCCGGCCATGGCCTCTTTGAGGCCCTCGCCGGTGATGGTGTTGACGCCAGTATCGGGCGCGGCGGCGACGACCTCGTGGCCACGCTGGCGCAGAATGGCGACCGTCTTCGAGCCGATCAAGCCGGTGCCGCCGATGACAACGATCTTCATACCGAACCCTCCTGGTTTGTAGCCCGCAGGCCGGGGTTTGTGATGGTGGTTTCCAGAGCACGTTTCGTGCCGTGACGAATCTCTACTCTCGTCAGCGCGACGGGTCGCTGTTCGCCGAGTGGTGATGCGAGTTGATCGATCGCCTGCCAGCTTCTTGCGCAGGATCGCCCCAGCGGCGCATCGTTTGCAACGCACGTGCGCTCATGGACATCAAGCTCCCGCTCGTCGAGAGGGCGATCCCCAAAATCACTCTCTCATCCTGAAGGAGGAGGTTCAATCCCATGACTGAAGGAAGCTTCAAAGGCATCGACGGCATCAAGATCTTCACGCGCGAGTGGCAGCCGGCGGGCAAGCCGCACGCCGTGGTCGTCATCTCCCATGGATTCAACGCGCACAGTGGCCAATACGAATGGGTCGCCCAGCAGTTCGTTTCCAAGGGGCTCGCCGTCTACGCGCTGGATCATCGCGGCCGCGGCCGCTCCGAGGGCGAGCGCTTCTTCGTCAAGAAGTTCACGGACTGGACGACGGATCTCGCGACGTTCATCGACATGGTCAAGGCCCGCGAGCCGGGCCTGCCGGTGTTCCTCCTCGGTCACAGCGCCGGTGGCGTGATCGCCTGCGGCTACACGCTGGAACACCAGGACGAGATCGCGGGCCTCATCTGTGAGGACTTCGCGTACCAGGTGCCGGCGCCGGACATCGCGCTGGCGATCCTCAAGGGGATCAGCTACGTGGCGCCGCACGCGCACGTGTTCAAGATCAAGAACGAAGATTTTTCGCGCGACCCAGCGGTCGTGGCGGCGCTGAACGCCGACCCGCTGATCGCCAACGAGTCGCAGCCGAGCGAGACGATCGCCGAGATGGTGCGCGCGGACCAATTGCTGAAGAAGAGCTTCGGGCAGTTCACCCTGCCGCTCCTCATCCTGCACGGCACCGCCGACAAGGTGACGAAGCCGAGCGGCAGCAAGGAGTTCTACGAGAAGGCCGGCTCTAACGACAAGACGTTGAAGCTGTACGAGGGGCACTTTCATGATCTGCTGGCCGACGTCGGCAAGCAGCAGGTGATGGCGGACATCGAGGCCTGGATCGCCGCGCATATCGGCACGGAGATCCCGCGCAGCCGGCGCGAGCTGCGCACCTGAAGCGCGACTCTTCACAAGGACGCGGCACGCCGCAGGCGCCCGGCGACGAGAAGAGGACCTTTAACGCTGTTCGCGTCGTTCGGACGCCACCGTGCCGGCCGAGCCGTCGACCACGATCCGTTCGCCCGTCGCGATCCGCGTCGTCGCGTCCGGAACGCCCACGACGGCCGGAATCCCATACTCGCGCGCGACGACCGCGCCGTGCGACATCATCCCGCCCATCTCCATCACGAGCGCGCTCGCTGTGAGGAAGAGCGGCGTCCATCCCGGGTCGGTCGCTCGCGCGACGAGGACCTCGCCAGGTTCGAGCCGCGCCCCCGCCGGCGAGAACATCACGTGCGCGACGCCGCGCGCGGTACCTGGCGACGCCGGTGTGCCCCGGATCGCGCCGTCCGCGGCGCGCGACGTCAACGCAGCCTCGGCATCGGTCCCATCGGACAGAAGCACGCGTGGGACGTGACGCCGCCGCTCCTCGCGGCGGTACTCCGCCCGGCGCTCAGCGACGCGCTGGCGCATGTCTTCGCCAGCCAGCGCGCGGCGCGCGTCGGGGAGCGTCAGGAACCAGATGTCGTCCGCCGTGGCGATGCGGCCTTCGGCGGCAAGCGCCGCGCCGACCGGGGCGAGGATCGCTCGGCCTTGCGCGAACACGCGGACCACGTGGAACTTCGGCGCCTCGCGCGCGCCGGCGAGGGCACGGACCCGGCGCAGGAGCTTGCGGGCGAGGAGGCGGCGCGGACCGTGAACGCGGGACAGCAGCGTGGCGATCGTCGCCTCCGCCTCGCGCGCACCACGCGCGAACTGCGCGTCAGGTGCCAACGCAGCCGTGTCCAGGCGCTGGTAATTCGCGATCGCGCCCAGAAGATGTGATGGATCTTCCGACCAGCGCGGCAACCCGAGATCGATTTCGGCGATCGCGCGGTGCCCATAGCGCACCAGGAACGTCTCGAGCTCGCGCTGGAGCAGCGGCGGTAACGCGCCGCGACGGAAGGCCGCGCTGAGCTCGGCCGGCGCCCGGTCCGCGAGTGCTGCTCGCGTCGGGGCGTCGTCCCGAGTGCGACAGGCGATTGCCCAGAGCTCCAGGTCCATCTCGGTCGTCGGATTGAAGGGCAGGCCCCGCAGCACGATTCGCATCTCGTCGTCGCTCGCGACACCGCGGAGCAGCCGCGCGGCGAAATGGTACGAAAGCAACCCGGCGCCAACCATCGCGACGAGCCGCTGCAATATGCGCGGCGGTGTCGTCATGAGCAGTCGCTCGAACGCGTCGAGCCTCTCGGCCGGAGTCGTGAGCGGTCCGGTGTCGCGCGCGACGATCGCGTCGACGTCGCGCAGGATCTGGTTGCGCGTCGTCTCGGGACGAAGGAGCGCGCGGATCAACCACGGCGCCACTCCCGCACGCATGACCGCGCGAAGAATTGACGCGAGCGAGCGCAGGCGCGAGCCGCCGCGCGGTGCGAGGCGCGGATCGTCCTGGAGCCGCGCGAAGATTGCCGAGCTCCGCGCTTCCATGATCGACAGCACTCGCACCGGTAATTCCCGCGCGGCCGCGTTCCGCAACACCCCGGTGAGATCGACCCATAGGCGCAGGCCGGCGTCGGCGATGACCGAGGTCCCCGCCGCCGGATCGACAAGGGGCCTCCCGACCGCTGACGCGAACACCGCGCCCAGCAGCCGGAAGGTCTGGATGCCCATCGGCGTGAAAGGCTGGAGGACACCCTGCGCGACGTTGGCCGAGAGGTAGACGCGCAGGTCGCGCTCCGGATCGGGGGCGCTCGCCGGAATCGGATACAGCGTCGTGATGTCGCGCGACTGCACGATCCACACCTTCTCGCCGTCGATCGCCCACTCGATGTCCTGCGGCTTGCCGTAGTGCGCCTCGATGCGGGCGCCAATGGCCGCGAGCTCGCGAAGACGGGGGTCGTCCACGATGTCGCCGCGCCGCTCGAGGATCGCGCCGGTCTTCACATCGACGAGGTAGTGGTCCGGATTCACCGCGCCCGAGACCAGCTGCTCGCCGAGACCGCGGACCGCATCGATGGCGGCGCGCCGACGGCGTCCGGTGATCGGGTCTGCGGTGAAGAGAACGCCGGCGACCTGTGCGGGGATCATCCGCTGCACGACGACGGCGAGTCCGAGCGTGCGCTCATCGACCGCCTGCGTGCTCCGATACGAGACGGCGCGGTCGTTCCAGAGCGACGCCCAGCACCGGCGCACCGCGTTCAGGAGCGTCGCCTCGCCATCGACATCGAGGATCGTGTCCTGCTGGCCGGCGAAGCTCGCCTCCGGAAGATCCTCCGCGGTTGCGGACGAGCGCACCGCGACACGCCCGCCCAGCGCGCGATACGCATCACGAACCGCGGTCGCGACCTCGGGGGGAACAGCCATCTCCATCAGCCGCGCGCGCGCAGCGGCCGGGTCCGTCGGATCGATGTTCGCAGCGCTCGCGGTCGCGGCGTATGCGTCCGTCGTGATCACGAAGCCGTCGGGAACGGGAAAGCCGGCGCGGATGAGCTCGCCGAGATTCGCGCCTTTCCCGCCGGCGACGGCGAGGTCCTGCGCGCCGAGCGTGGACAGCGGGACGACGAACGGATGTTCTATCGCCACGCCCTCCTCCTCCTCGTTTGTCGACCCTAGCAGGAGTGTTACTGATGCGACGAGCGACGGTCGGACCGCACCGCACTAGAGAGGGCGGAGAGGCGAATGGACAAGTCGAGACTCGAGGCGTTCAGTGACGGCGTCATCGCGATTCTCATCACGATCATGGTGCTCGAGTTGCGCGCGCCGCATGGTTCGGACTGGGGCGCGCTGCGCGGCGTCGTACCGTCGATTCTGACGTACGTGTTGAGCTTCGTGTTCCTCGGCATCTACTGGAACAACCATCATCACATGCTGCAGGCGACGGATCGGATCAATGGCGCGACCCTTTGGGCCAATCTGCACCTGCTCTTCTGGCTGTCTCTCATTCCGTTCGTGACAAGCTGGATGGGCGACAACCACTACGCCGCGGTGCCGACGGCGGTCTACGGCGTGGTGCTTCTGTGCTGCGGGCTCGCGTTCACGATTCTCCTGCGCACGATCCTCGCCGTGCAAGGCGGCAGGAACGCGCGACTCGCCGCCGCGGTAGGTTCCGACTTCAAGACAAAGCTGTCGCTCGCGTTTTACGTCGCGGCGATTCCGCTCGCGTTCGTCCATCAGGCGATCGCCGATGCGCTATATGTGATCGTCTTGTTGATTTGGCTCGTCCCCGATCCGCGGATCGAGTCGCGGATCGGGGAATCGAACGAGCGGCAGTCCGCCCGATGATCAGAGGGCTGCGACGCAGTCGATCTCGACGCGAGCTCCTCTTGGAAGCGCCGTCACCTGCACGGTCGCGCGCGCCGGCGGCGTATTGTGGAAGTACCGCGCATAGGCTTCGTTGATCTTGGCCGCATCGGCCATGTCAGCAACGAAGATCGTGGTCTTCACGACCTTGTCGAAGCTCGCGCCACCGGCCTCGAGCACGGCCTTCAGGTTCTCCATCACTCGCGAGGTCTGCGCGGTGATATCGCCCGGAATGGGTTGGCTGGTCACCGGATCGAGCGGGATCTGACCCGACACGAAGAGGAACGAGGCAGGGCTGACGGAGACGCTCTGGCTGTAGGACCCGAGCGACGCGGGAGCGCTTTGCACGGCGCCAACTCGGCCGCTACGGCGGGTCGCGGCCACGCATTCGATCTCGATACGTGCCCCGCGTGGCAGAGCGGCGATCTGCAGCGTTGCGCGGGCCGGTGGCGTTTTCTGGAAGTAGCGACCGTACATTTCGTTCACCTTGGTGAAATCGCCGAGGTCGGCGAGATACAGGTTCGTCTTCACCACGTCGTCGAACGTGGCGCCGGACGCCGCGAGAACTGCCTTGACGTTCTCCATCACGCGCTCGGTCTGCGCGACGATGTCACCCTGCACGAGCTCGCCGGACGTGGGGTCGACGGGAATCTGGCCTGAGACGAAGACGAACGATCCCGCGGCCACGTCGATCGCCTGGCTGTAGGGACCGATTGCTCTCGGCGCCAGCGCGCTCTGCACGGCGACGCGGACCGGCGATGTGGAAGCGGTCCCGCTCTTGACCGCTACGCCTTCGATCGCGACTCGCGCGCCCCGCGATAGCGCAGCGACCTGCACCGTCGCGCGCGCGGGCGGGGCATTGCGGAAGTAGCGGCCGTACACCTCGTTCACCGCGTTGAAGTCGGCCAGATCGGTGAGGAAGATGGTCGTCTTCACCACCTCGTCGAAGCTGGCGCCAGCGGTGTCCAGGACTGCTTTGAGATTCTGCATGACCCGTTCGGTTTGCTTCGCGGCGTTGCCGGCGATGAGCCGATCCTTCACTGGATCGACCGCGATCTGCCCGGAGAGGAAAACGACGCGGTCGGCGGGCGCCTGGATGGCGTGGCTATACGGCCCGACAGCTTTGGGGGCATTGGCGCTCTGCACCGCTCTGCGCTCGGCTGGAACGGGCGCGACTGGCGCAGCGGGTTGGGGTACCGACGTAGCCGCAGCCACGGGCGTGGGAGCCGCAGCGGCGTCGGGTGTTGCTGCCGCGACAGGCTCAGGAGTCGTGTTCGTCACGGGCTCAGAGACGTTTGCGCTCGAATGCGCGCACGCGACGATCGCGACCATCGACAACGAGGAAAGGATTCGCATCAATTGTGCTCCCTTGGTTTCGAGAGTGCCGATAAAGACGATGCGGCACCATCGCACGGGATAGGTTTTCTCGCGTTCTTGTCTCCCGCACATCGCGCAGGTGTGGTCGCGCCGGCGACAGCTTCCTACCGGGCTCGAGCTAGCTCGCGAGGCGTGAACATCCGTCAGCGGGAGGCCTGCAGAGGCTTTGCCGACGGAGGTCGATCCTGCTCCAACTGCGATGCTGCCCGATAGGCCCAGACGAGCTCCGGCTGCTGAGGGTTGCGGCATTCCAACGCCACACGGAACCAGGCCGCTGCATCGCGCACGCGGGACTCGGCTCTGGCGCGAACGGCGAAGTAATAGGGCGCTTCGCACGGACGCGACCCCTCTGTCGCGTCGTCCGCAATGTCGTCCTCGCCGGTCTCGCCGAGCACGTACCGGGCGAGACGCACTTCCCAGCTTGCGTAAGCCCCAGAAAGCCCGACATACCGCGCCAGACGCGCTTTCCACGCAGCAAGCGGATCAGAGAGCTCCTCCATCAGTTCGTCGCGCCGCGCGCTTCGTTCGCCACGACGGACGATTGAGGCGGCGCGCAGAAGGAGCAGGCGATCGACGAATGCGGGCTCCGGCGGCTTGAAGGCGAATATTTCCCACAGGGCGTCGTCTAGGCCTTCCTCGTACGCGGACGTGGCGAGCACGCTGTCGACGGAGGCCGGAGAACCTTTGGGGTCGAGTTGGTTCCGCAACCATACCTCCGCCGCCGTTGCTCGCTTCGCGACGCGCAAGGCACTCCATGCGCTGAACTGAATGCGCGCTTTCTTGTCCGAGGCGACCTTCTCGCTGAGAAAGGCGTACACCTCGAACGCGTGCTCGGCTGCCCCCGCTTTCATGAGAGGAGGTCCGAGCTCCACGAGTGACTGTGGAGCGACCCCCGCCCGGAGCATCGCCTCGATCGCCGGTTTCACGTCGGAGGCTGGACGGCTGCGGAACACCTCGGCGAATCGCTCGCCGACTTCACGGAAGTTCCTCCGCGTGAGGAGCACGGGCGGGTGCGCGAGGATGTCCGCTGCTCCCGCGTCGTTCCGGCTGCGCCATCGGACCTCAGCGATGGTCGCGGCCGTCTCCGCCTGCGGACGGCGGGCGAAGAGAGCGAGCAGCAGGCCTTCCGCTTCTTCTTTTCTACCGAGCTCTGCGAGCTGCACCGTCGCTATCCGATAGGCGCAAGGGGCCTCCGCCGGCAGGCCGCGCTCGACCATCGTGAGCGCGTCCTCATGCTGGCCCATCGCGTCGAGCTGGCCGGCCGCGACGCACCTGGCGGTCGCGGCGCTGAACGAATCGTCGTCTCCATACCGTCGCACCAGATCTTGCGCCGTGGCGAGGGCGTCCTTGGGTCGTCCCGTCCCGTGTAGGAATCGGATGAGCCGTTCCTGCGTCTCGGGGTCCGCAGGTCGTTCGCGGGCGAGCTGTCGCAACGCGCGCTCCGCCGGAACTTTCGGTCCGCGATCGGCGAGGGCCTTCGCTGCCTCGAGCCGCGCGGGGAAGGGAAGTCTCTCGTCGAGTGCGAGCCGCTCGAGCCGGTCGAGCTGACCCAGCTGCTTCGCCAGAGCAACTTCGTCGGCCGGATAAGCGCCCGGCGCTTGGTCGACGACGCTCGCAGCGAGGCGCGCGCCCCGGTCCAGATCCCGGTGGTGCCGCCGCAGCACCTCCGCCCAGATGAGACGGCTGGTCGGGCGCGAATCGAAATGGCGCCGGGCAACACGGGCGGCCTCGATCATCCTTGGATCCGGCGGCTCGAACTGTGTTGCCATCGCATCGAGGAGGTCTGCAGCAGCGCTGGGACCCGGCAACCTCGACGTGGCCAAGGCCTCGTACGCGTCGTCGGTGTTTCCGCGATCCACGGCGATCCTGGCCTTGAGCCAGCGCTGCGGATAGGCCGCGACTGGCAGAGGCCAAGTGGCGAGCACGTCGGCGAGGCTCGCGGCATCGTCGCGCATGACGTACCCGGCCCGCGCTGAGCTCCAGAGGGCCGCCGCGACCGCCGCGGCGTACCAGGCGGCGGTATCCGTCCCCCGCCAGAGAGGATCCTCGTTGCCGGTGTCCGCCGCCTGGCGAAGGTCGGCCGCAAGACGCGGCCGCACATCTTCGTGGCCGGCGAGGTTCTGCAGCGCCGATCTCTGCGCGCTCGCCAGCGCGATGAGCAGGTCGGTATCGGTCGGGGCTGTGGTCCGCACGCCTTCCAGCTCGGCCACTGCGAGGTCCGGCAGCGTCTCGCTCGCGGTCTCCACGACCTGCAGGTCCCCGTCCAGCAAGAGCTGGCCCACGGCAGGGATCGAGACGTGCTCATCGTCTCGCGCAGCGGCGATCCAGCCGCGGACAGCCTGCTCGTTCGCATCCTGCATCAGCCACCGCAGGAGCAAATGACGATCGCCTGCGCCGGCACCTCGGCGTCCGGATGCATCCGCGAGCCGGCGCCGATCGAGCGTCAGGAATGCATGCAGCGCCGGCTCCTCCTGGGGAGGGACGAGAGCACGCGCGGCGCCTGCGTACCCGAGCGCGAGCGCGAGCACCGCTTGCTCGCCGCGCACGTCCGCTCCCGCCGCGGCGTCGGCAGCGCAAAGCGCAATCGCGTGTCCGTCGAGGCGGTCGTCCGCGTCGAACGTTCGCGGCAGCTGGAGCACGAGGGCTGCCGCAGCCGAAGCGGCGTCGTGGAGGACGGCCGCCCCGCGGTCGCCGCGAGACCACCGCGTTTGCGCTTCGCGAACCGCGCCAAACGCTTCCTTCTGCCCGCGCAAGGAGCGAACTCGCGCGGCCTTTCCGCTGACCTTCGCTGCGGCGACCCACTCCTTGGCGAGGGGAGCGAGGGCCTTGAGCAACTCGGGAAAGTCCGGCAACTCGGCGACGCGGGCGATATCGCGATTGCCGACCGACACGATCCATTGACCCTCCGAGAAGCGAGCAGCGACGTCTGCTCCTGCCAGTTCCTGCGCTGCGAGCAGAAACCTGCGATCGGGTCTGAGCCGGAGCGCGTCGTCGAGAGCACTGCGCCGATCTACCGGGTGTGGCGGCAGAGAGCCTGTCTTGAGCCCGAGCCTGACCGCGGCGTCTGTCTCCGCGGCCTTTTGCTCAGTGATTCGTTCGTTCTCTTTGAGCTTTCGCTCCCGCCACTGCCACACCTGGCTGCCTGCCGCCGCGGCAGCAGCGAGGACGCACAGACCGATGACGAGCGCGAGGTACTTCATGGACGCGTCCTCTCTCGAGAGCGCTCACCGTAGCGCGAGCTTTCAGCTCCTTGAAATTCGCGTCCATCATCGGGCGAAACTCGAGGCCCGCGTATGCGCGTATCGCTCGGCAGGTGGGAACGACACCTCGCCTCGCGCACCCCTTCGCGTCGCGCGCGAGCGCCTGCCCGTGACGGTCGAGGCGAACGTCTAGTACGCGGGCAATGACGCGAGCGATGCGGCTAGATTGCCGCCACCGTGACACATACCGTCGCGATTCTCCTCCTCGCCGTCGTCGAGGTGGCCGGTCTCCTGATGGTCCCGCTGGGACTACCGGGCCTGTGGGTGATGATAGTGGGCCTTCTAAGCTACGGCTGGTTCACGGGCTTCCAGACCGTAGGCCTCTGGACCACGATGCTCGTTCTCGCGCTAGCAGTTCTCGGCGAATTGATCGAGACGTGGTTGGGGTTCCGGTTCGCGCGGAAATATGGCGCCTCGAAGCGCGCGGCTTGGGGCGCGCTGATCGGCGGATTGATCGGCGCGTTGGTAGGCGTTCCCATGCCCATCGTTGGTTCTGTGATCGGCGCGTTCGTCGGGTCGTTCGCCGGCGCCGCCGTGTTCGAGTACACGGTCTCGGCGCACACGGGGACCGCCGTGGCGGCCGGCTGGGGAGCAGTGCTCGGCCGCGCAGCCGCAGCCGCGGCGAAGATCGCCCTCGGGATCGTGATCGGCGTAATCAGCGTCATCGCCGTCCTGCGCCGCATCGCAGAGACCGTTTAGCCACCCGCGCATTTAGCTGATCGCCGATAGTCAACGTGCCGCACGTGCTACGGCACGCGGGCACTTCACGACTGGCGTGAGCGGCGCTACGTTATCGCCAACTGGGAGTTGCGCCTGATGATCTGCAGTTGGTGTGAGAAATCGGCGCAGGAGCTGTTTTCCGTCCCCGGAAGGGACGGCTCGGCGCAGATGGTGTGCCGAGCCTGTGCCAACCTCGCTCGCGGCGTGGCGAAATGGGCCGTGTTCCTCGCGAGCGCGAGGATGCCTGCGGACGGCTACTGTGAATGTGGCGCGGCTCTCTCCAAACTCAGCGAGCAGGGCGGCTTCCGCTGCGAGAAGTGCGGCCGTACCCATCGCCTCGCCGACGATGGTTCCGCTTCCGGCATTCCCCTCAATTGAACAAGGCTGAAGCGACCACTCCCAAGTAGCTGCACTGTCTAGATGAGTCCTTTTGTGGAGACGGAAAACCCGCCTCCCACAATCCGAATGGTTTCAGTATGTTAGTTGGTCGGGGAGACAGGATTTGAACCTGCGACCCCCTGGTCCCGAACCAGGTGCTCTACCAGGCTGAGCCACTCCCCGACGAATGGACGCGCGGGAGTAACGCAAAGGACGGCGGGGGTCAAGCGATCCGGCCTGGGCGGCGGCGTCTCAGCGGCGGCGAGCGGCGCGCGGGCGGGGTGGTTCCGCCGAAGCACGGACCGGAGCGCGCGGACCCTCGGCGGCCGTTCGCAGGGCCGCGATGGCGTCGGCGTAACTTGGCTTCCCGAAGACTGCCGTTCCTGCAACGAGCACGGTCGCGCCTGCCGAAACCACGCGGGGTGCTGTCTCTGGTGTGATTCCGCCGTCTACCTCGACGCGCGTCTTCAGGCCGCGCCGCTGCACCGCCTCGGCGATGCGCTCGACTTTCGGGAGGCACGCCTCGATGAACTCCTGGCCGCCGAATCCCGGGTTCACGGTCATGACGAGCACCATGTCCGTGATATCCAGCACGTAATCGATGTCGTCGGGCGGGGTGTGTGGATTGAGGCTGACTCCGGCCGTCGCGCCGGACGCGCGAATGTGCTGGAGCGTGCGATGGAGATGCGGGCTCGTCTCGACGTGCACGGTGATGTTTGCCGCTCCCGCGCGCGCGAACGCCTCTACGTATTTTTCGGGCTCGACGATCATCAGGTGGCAGTCGAGAGGCCGCGTGGCGGCGCGCTTCATCGCGGCGACGACGGGAGGTCCCCACGTGATGTTCGGAACGAAGCGACCGTCCATCACATCGACGTGGATGAGGTCGGCGCCCGCGGCCTCGACGGCGCGGATCTCGTCGCCGATCCGCGACAGGTCGCAGGAGAGCAGGGAGGGAGCGATCTCGATCGGATTCACGCCGCGGCCTCCTTGCGCAGTCTAACGGCGAAGAAGCCGTCCGTTGCGGTGCGGGATGGGGACGTCCGCAGCCAGCCTCGCTCATCGAGGCATTCCGTCTCGGCCGCGGCAAGCGCCCAGCCGGGAGGAGGGCGCTCGGGGCGGAAATCGGAACGCGCCGCGAGGAACTGCTCGACCTGCGCGTCGCACTCCTCCGGTGTCAGCGTGCAGACGGAGTACACGAGCAGACCACCTGGTTTCACGGAAAGCGCGACCTGCGCGAGCAGCCGCGCTTGCAACGACGCGAGGCGGTCCACGTCTTCGGGGGTCCGCCGCAGCTTCACTTCCGGGTGGCGTCGCAGCGTTCCGAATCCGGAGCATGGCGCGTCCACGAGCGCGACGTCGAACGGTGCTTCGCCGGGAATCGGAAGCGTCGCATCCGCGGCGAGCGCACGCACTTCGGGCAATCCGAGCCGCCGTGCGGTCTCTTCGGCCTGTTGCGCCTTGCGCGCGTGCAGATCCACGGCGACCACGGTACCAGCTCCGAGCTCCGCGAGGTGGCACGCCTTGGCGCCCGGCGCGGCACACGCGTCGAGGACCCGGGAACCTCGCGGCGGAGCCGCGTACAGCGAGACGAGCTGCGCCGCCTCGTCCTGCGCCTGGAACAGTCCCTGCTCGTATCCCTCGAGGTCGAGCGCGGGTGGCGCTCCGGCGCCGAGGATCAGCGCGTCGGGCGAGTAGCGGCCACGCTGCGCTTCGATCCCCGCGGCTCGCAGTGAATCCTGCACGGTGTCCGCCGTGCCGCGGCGACGCGCAACGCGCAACGTGGCGGGGGCCTGCTGCTGATTCGCGGCGCACAGCTTCTCCGTCTCCTCGAGCCCGAGCCACTTCACCCAGCGGTCCACCAACCAACGCGGATGGGCCGTGACCGCGGCGACGTAGCCGACCGGATCGGCATCGCGCCGCGGAGGCTCTGGCGCAGTCCTCGTTTCCGCCAGACGGCGCAACACCGCGTTCGCATATCCCGCCGCACGAGCCAGCCCGACCGCTCGGACGAGCTCCACGCCCTGGTCCACCGCGGCGTGCGCGGGCACGCGCGGGTGATGCAGCAGCTCGAACGCGGAGACCCGCAGCGCGGCACGCAGCGGCGGATCCAGGTCGGCTGGCGGCCGATCGCTGTGGGCGCCCAAAGCGCGATCGAGCTGCAGCTGCCATCGGATCGCGCCGTACGTCAGCTCGGTGCAAAGCGCGACTTCCCGCGGATCGAGCGCGCCTGCCGACCGGAGCGCGCCGTCGAGAGCGAGGTTGGCGAAAGCTCCTCCCTGTTCGACGCGCAGAAGCACCTCCGCAGCCAGCCTGCGCGCAGGGGAAACCGCCACGCGCGGCTTCTACAGCCGAGGTCCGTTTGCGTCCACCCGCCTTCGCGGCTACAGTCGCCCACATGAAGAGCCTGCACCGGAGCCGACTTTGGGTGCCGCGCGGCCGCGGTAGAGCTGCCCGGTGATCTGCTGACGCCGTTCGGCGTCTTCTGCCTCCTCGACCAGCAACAACCAGCGGGCGGCGACGCGTTCCTGTTCGAGGGCGCGCTCGGGCGCTACAGCTACGTGGGCGTCGGCGGTGCGCCGCGCAACGGCCGCGGAGGACGCGCCGCTGCTGGCCGGCTGACGATTCGTTCGGGTCGTCCA
>Ga0209474_10003553_pt1 | contig 13650 bp, 9 predicted proteins | sample GraSoiAngelo_145_FD_185902 | JGI IMG/M metagenome (GOLD analysis project Ga0209474, IMG submission 185902) | Grasslands soil microbial communities from the Angelo Coastal Reserve, California, USA - 14_1009_05_20cm (SPAdes) (version 2) | ecosystem: Environmental > Terrestrial > Soil > Grasslands ...
GGCCCGCGCTGCGAGTCAAATGGCCTACGACGTCGTTACGCACAAAGTTGTGCTCTTTGGCGGATACAACGGGACAAGGTACCTGGGTGATACCTGGCTTTGGGACGGCAAGACTTCTCGCTGGACACGAGCCACAGCCACGCATCATCCCACGGCCGTGACCAGTCCAATGCTCTTCACCGATCCAAATGGCAGGGTTGATGTGTATGGCGGATTCGATGGACGTTTTTACCAATACTCCATGTGGCAGTGGACCGGCTCCGACTGGCGTCGATTGTCCCTCGTAATGTTACCATATGCTCGTTCTTCAGCGGCGGTTGGCGTCAACGGTATCACTGGTGAAGTGGTTTTATTTGGTGGTCTGGCTGACATCAATCCGGTGAACACCTGGACGTATGATGGCAAAAGTTGGACGCTGCAATTTCCCCGTACTCAGCCTCAGTGGGTTTACGCGGGTTCCGCTGCTTTCGATCCAAACTTGAAAGCAGTTGTTCTTTTTGGCGGTGGCAGTGGCGGAATAGATCAGAACACGACATGGGAATGGATTCGCGAACCTACATGGGAAGGGGACGGCTTTACCTGGAAGCAGGTGGTGACCGCGAAATCGCCTCCGCCGCGCGAAGGTGCAGGAATGGCCTACAGCCCTTCGTTAGGTCACGATATTATCTTCGGTGGACAAAACAGCGAAGTTCCCTTGGGTGATACTTGGGAACTAGTGCCTTAAGCGGATGTTTGATGTTGGATATTGGCATAGCCTGACAAGTCTGCGCGCCACGTCTCGTTCTAATCGGCATTACGTTCGAGACTGAATCACACCGCTGACCTTTGATCTCTGTCCTCGCTCGGATCGTTGCCACGTTGTAGGCCAGTGCGATGGTGATTGGTGACCTCGCACAAGCTTCACAACATTTGCACCGTCCTGACCGAACTAATCGTTTTGGTTTGGCTTAGCTCGAGCACTTGGGCCGCGGAAACTGACGCGTTGGCGTCCCCATCACCGTCTGGCTCGCCAGCCGCTACGCTCACGCAATCGGTTTCGGAGTTATCTGCGCAACGTGCGGCGGCTGAGCGTTCACAGATTTATCGTACCGGCGCTGCTTATAGCCGATGGCTCGATCAAGTCGCGAAAGACTCGGGCAGCGAGTTTCTGCGAAGACCGCTTTTCGATCGCGTAACATGGATGCGCCTGGTGACGTGCCTCACGACTCTCGGTCTTCTCGGATTGATTACGGGCTGGTTTCTTTGGTTCGTTAGGCGACACGCCGGTGAGATCCAATCGCACAGACATCAGTCGGCGCTGCAACTCATCGCGGCGGCGCTTCGCAAACCGCTCGCGCTTTTTATTTGGATGTGCGGCGGCGCGTTCGCCCTTATGCCGATAGCTACTGGCATCGTCGGGCGGCCGACTCGCGTTTTTTACGTCGGCCTGCTCACCGCGATTCTTTACGCCGGCTGGATTATCGCCCTGCTCTGGCTCGTGTTCCGCGCGATTCGCGCAATCGAGAAACGGATGCACGAGTGGGCCGAACGCGCGGGCAGCCTTGCCGCACGAGTCGTTATTCCGATAACCGGCCAAACGTTGCGTCTCGCGGTTCCGCTGCTCGGCATGATTCTCCTGCTGCCGCTACTGAAACTGCCGGAGGAATGGGCCTGGGTGACGCAAAAAGGTTTCGGCATTTTGTTCATCGTCGCGCTTTCGTTCCTGATCATTCGCGGCGTCAACGCCGTCCAGCTGGCGCTGTTGAGCCGGCATCGGTTGGATGCAGAAGATAATTTTTCCGCGCGAAAAATTTACACGCAGGTATCGGTGATTCGCAAAATCATTGTCACCGCCGTCGTCATCATTGCGACCGGTTCCATCTTGATGCTGTTCGATCCGGTCCGGCAATTCGGTACAAGCATTCTCGCCTCGGCCGGAATTGCGGGCGTCGTCATCGGTTTCGCTGCACAAAAGACGCTCGGCAACGTGCTTGCCGGAATTCAGATCGCACTGACACAACCAATCCTCATCGACGACATCGTCCTCGTCGAAGGCGAGTTCGGCCAGATCGAAGAGATCACGCTTACTTACGTAACGGTCCGGACTTGGGACCTGCGCCGCATGATTCTGCCGATCACATATTTCGTCGAGAAACCGTTTCAGAACTGGAGTCGCGTCTCGACGGAGTTGCTAGGCACGGTGATCCTTTACCTCGATTATCAGGTGCCGATGGCCGAGCTGCGCAAAGAATTGAAACGCTTAGTCGAGAAGAATCCGAAATGGGACCGGAAGGTTTGCGGCTTGCAAGTGACCGACACCAAGCAAAGCACGATTGAAGTGCGCGCTCTGGTTAGCAGCACCGATCCCGGGAAAACGTTCGATCTTCGATGCGACGTGCGTGAAGGCTTGATCGAGTTTCTGCGCCGCCATCATCCGGAAAGCTTGCCCAAGGTGCGGAACGTTGACGTTTCAGATCTTGCCAGCACGGTCGAAGGCTCTCCGGGGCGAACTCGAAATGCCAGTCCGGTCGAAGACTCGCCGTGGCGAGCTCGGACCGGAAAAGAGCACGAGCGCGGCGATACCAGCCCGGGTGTCCACACCGAGGACAAAACGGACGGCGCGGCCTCAGATCACTGAAATCTTATGGAGCGGTTCATCGACGCCGCGGTCGAACAATTCGCCCGCGATCATACCGAACCTGAAACCGACTTATACACTCGTCTTCGGGAGGAAACCTACCGAGTCATGCAACGGCCCCAGATGCAGATCGACGTCATCGAAGGGCGCTTCCTTCAACTGCTTGTCCGCCTGAGCGGCGCCAAAAGCATTCTCGAGCTTGGAATGTTCACCGGCTACAGCGCACTGATGATGGCTGAAGCTTTGCCTGATGACGGGCACCTGATCACGTGTGAAATCGATGCAGAAGCGGAGGCGATCGCGCGACGCTACTTCGCCGAGAGTCCGCACGGAGACAAAATCACGATCCGAATGGGATCTGCGTTGGACACAATCAAAACGCTAACCGGCCTGCTGGACCTCGTCTTCATCGACGCTGATAAAGTTAACTATTCAAACTACTACGAAGCCTGCGTCCCGTTAGTTAGAGCTGGTGGATTAATCATAGCCGACAACGTCCTCTGGAGCGGCAAGGTGGTAGATCCCAAGGATGCTGATGATCACGCCATCGTTGCCTTTAACCGTTTGGTCCAATCGGACCCGCGCGTTAAAAATGTCTGCCTGACTGTGCGGGACGGGATGATGCTGGCCTGGAAACGCGCCGGCTGATTGCTGATTTTTCAGCTTCGCCTCTCCTCGACGATCGAGGAGAGGATGAAAGTGAGGAATCGAACATTAGCTCCGGTTACGCTTTAACTTTCAACGCTTCGACGCCACACCGGTGATCACTTCAACTGGTCATCGGCGAGACCCATCGTATGTAGGAATGCGTTCCAGCGCGGGTCGTCGTGGAGATTCGTCAGCAGGGGATCTTTGTGCAGACCGGGTAGGCCACCGTCATGTTGCCGGCGCGCGCGCTCCAGCCATTCGAAAGCCTTATCCTTATCTCCGCGATACGCGTGCACTTCGCCGATCTGGTACGCTGCCGTTTCGGCAAAATCTTTGGTCAGCTTTGCTAGCGCAGCATCTGCCTCCGGGATCTGCTTCTGGCTCCAGCGTGCGCACGCCACGATGAGGAGCTGCGCCCATTCGCCTGCTTCGCCTTCGGTCGCCGCCACCGCCTCTTCAAATTTGCCTTCGAGAAGATAGGAAAGCCCGAGACCGGCGTGAGCCCACGGTGCTGCCGGATTCAATTCCACAACCCGCGGGTATTCGGCACGCGCTTCTGCGAATCGCTTCGTCGCCGCTAGGTTAAAGGCGAGAAATGCTCGTGCTTGGGGGTTGACCGGGTCTAAGTCGACTGCCTTGTGATAGAGTTCGATTGCTCGATCCATGTTTCCGCGCGCTATCTCTAGATTGCCCGCTGCGATCACAATGCTCGGATCTGCGGGAGCCAGCGCCAATGCCTTCTTCAACGTTTGAGCCGCCCCGTTCCAGTTAAAATCGAAATTGGTCTCGATCGACCCGCGGGCGAGCAACGCCTCCGGCAAGTTAGGTTCAATGGCCAGCGCCCGGGTCACGGCGTCACGCGCATGCGATAAATTAGCATCGAAGGACTTCAGACCTCCCTCAGTCGAAAACGCGCAAAGCCAGACCTGCGTCTGCGCGACGCCAGCCCACGCCAGCGCGAACCCAGGGTCCAGCTCCACCGCGCGTTGGTAAGCAGCCAGAGCTTCGCGCGTACTTTTTTCGGAGTGGCGATTCTCATAAAAACGACCCTGCAAATAATTTTGGTGAGCCTCTACGTTTTTTGTCCCGCCTTTTTCCGCCGCCTGTACTTCCGCCTGAATTTTCTGTTTGTCGGCTGAACCTGCCGGGGCACCGGTCAGCTGACCGCCGAGCTGCGCCACGATTGTCTGCGCGAGTTCGCTCTGCACCGCGAACACGTCTTTCAAATCACGCGTAAAATTTTCCGACCACAGTTCCTCGCCCGTGTCAGCGCGGGTGAGTCGGGCCGCGATTCGGACGTTTTCGCCGGCTTTGCGCACGCTCCCTTCGACTAGATGCGCCACGCCGAGTTTCTGCCCAATCTCCTGCGCCGTCACATTCTTGCCTTTGAACGAAAACGCGGAGGTACGCGCGGCGACGTGCAGACCCGGAATCTTTTGCAACACGGTCAGCAGCTCCTCGCTTACACCGTCGGAGAAATATTCGCTCCCTTTGTCGTCGCTCATATTAACGAATGGCAGAACGGCGACCGACTTCGGATCGACTGTACTTGCCGGAGCGACCGGCGGTGCCTGAGCCGTCGCCGGTTGCTGCCGGTTCTTATTCGACCGGTGCATCCACCACCAGCCACCGAACAACGCGATGATTATCAGAAGGACAGCGGTTGGAACTAGGATGGGCGATTTCTTCGCCTTGGGCATGCCACCTTCGGTTTTCGTGCCCGTTTCCCATGGCAGCACGATCCGAAACAGATCCATCGGCAGCTTGATGTTCTTCAAATCCGCCGTACCGAATTTTTCGAATCGCGCCTCCAGCGCATTACGGATCTGCCGCTCTACATCCATCGAGACGCAAATCCCACCCGCGCCAGCCAACGCTTCGATGCGCGAAGCGATGTTTACTCCGTCACCGTAAACGTCGCCTCCGCGATGCACGACGTCGCCAATGTGAATTCCAATCTTCAGTTCGATCCGGCGATCAGATGTGACATCATGGTTCCGCTTGGCCAGGGCCCGTTGGATTTCGATGGCGCATTGCGCCGCTTCCAGCGCGCTCCCGAACTCGACCAGGAACGCGTCCCCAATAGTTTTGATTTCCGTGCCGTGAAACCGCGGGAAAATTTCGCGCAATAAGCGGCGATGCTCTTCCAGCAGCTCGAGCGCGAGCTTGTCATCGCGCTGTGCCAGCGCGCTGTAGCCCACCATGTCGGTAAACATGATGGCAGCTAGCTTACGTTGCTCGGCGCTTGCAGAATCCATCAATGGATTAAATCAGAGCCCGGCGGGAATGAAACAGCCAATCCACGGCGCCCCCGAATTTCCAGCCGGAAGCTACGACAGCTCTGGAGACTGTCTGATGCAGCAGCAAAATCCGCCAATTCTCGCTTTCAGACCTCAGTTGAATTGTATCGGCGTAAGAACTAAACGCTTATCATTCATAATTAAGAGCAAAGTTTGAATCCAGACCGTTGATCTCGCGCATCTCAATGAACGGACGGCGCGTTTATGAACTTCCTGGGAGCAGCGGTCGCGATGTCGATCTTCGCCATCTTAACGCCAGGCTTTGCTGGAACTCCGGCAGTTCCATCAGACGATGAGATTCGCAAGATTCTGGCTGAATGCGTCGGGGAAAACGACAAAGCGATCGGGATCGTTGTCGGCGTAATCGATCCGCAGGGCCGAAGAATCATTTCCTACGGGCATCGAGATGTCGGCGATGCGCGCCCGTTGAATGGCGACACCGTTTTCGAGATTGCGTCTGTTACCAAAGTCTTCACCGCGCTTCTTTTGGCCGACATGGTTGAGAAGAATGAAGTCGCCCTTTCGGATCCGGCCTCAAAATATTTGACGGCCGCCACGATCAAGCTTCCGGAACGGAATGGGCATTTGATCACGCTTGTCGATCTTGCGACGCATACTTCGGGTCTCCCGTTCATGCCAGCGGATGCGCCGCCGTTCAGCGATCCCACCGCGGCGAAATATTCTACTGGCGATCTCAAGCGCTACCTTGCTAGCTACCAATTGACCCGAGACATCGGCTCGGACTGGGATTACTCGAATATCGGTTACTGGGTTTTGAGTGAAGCGCTCGCCGCCCGTACCGGCAAAGACATCAAAGATGTAATCCGCCAGCGCGTGGTTGTTCCGCTGAAAATGACTGACACCGATTTCAAATTATCGCCAAAAATGAAAGAGAATCTCGCTCCCGGCCACGACAGCGCCTTGCAGCCGGCTCCGGCTGCTTCAACCATCCCGATTTACTCGATCATGCCCGCGATCGGTCTGCTGTATTCGACGACTAACGATCTCTTGACCTTTCTCTCCGAATGCATGGGATACGAGCCTTCACCACTGGCGCCGGCAATGAATATTGCGCTGAGCAATCGCCGGCCTGTCCAGCCCGGCAATCAGCAGGCGCTTGGTTGGAACGTTTATGGAAAGGATGCAGATCAAGTAATCTTTCGCGACGGCAGCTCCTTCGGTTACGCGAGTGTAATGGCGTACGATCCGAAGACGCGCGTCGGTGTCGTCGTGCTCACGAACCAGGTCGGAGACGTCGGTGACCTCGCGCGGCATTTGCTCCGGCCAGATTTTCCGTTGGCCAAACGGGCGAACACAAAACACACCGAGATCACACTCGATTCAAAGGTTCTCGATTCCTATGCCGGCCGATACGAAGCGAAAGGTGAAGGAATCTTCACGATCGCTCGCGAAAATGATTTCCTGACGATCGAATCGCCCGCCGATTGGGGTCTTCCGAAACTCCGGATCCGTCCGGAAAATCAGCGGGATTTTTTCGCCAGCGAGCTTCCTTTCCGAGTCACATTTCAAACCGGCTCCGATGGCAAAGTCCACGACCTAACAATCTATCCTCCGAGAGGCCAAAAAGGCGTGCCAGCAAACAAACTGGCTGCGGAAAAGTAACGCCGACCGAGGTGCGAATCAGTTCGCCCTTCAAGGGTTGCGGCTGGGATCGCACAATTAAACGCTCGCAGTCCCTCTCGTTCTGTGTTGTTCCGGTGTAAGGCCGATGTCGTTTAAGCGATGTTGGGAAAAATTGTAAATGCACGTAACCAATCCGGGTAGCCATCGGTCTCTTCGCATGATGGGAACGCAGCGGAAGCTGGAGTGGGCGCCACCAGGCTCCGCAACTGACCGACAAAGTAAGACTTTTGAGAATCCGTTGCCTCCTCCGCCAGGGGGCGCCAAACACATTGACTCACCGTGTAGCCTAAGGAAACGCGTCCAATACTCTCTATTCTTCAGTATCGCTGCGACAACGCTTGGCGCTGCGTTCTACATTATGCTGTTGCTCGGGTTTGCGTGGCTCGTTCGTGTGACATCATTCTCCTGAAATAACGCATTAGGATCCTTCATAATTTTATCGCCGGTTTCAGGTATTTGGATAAAGTTTTATCGTCAGCACGGCAGGGCAGCCGCAGGATGATAGAACGGATCAAGAACGCTCTGGCAGAAGGTCCTCGAGCCACTGCCTCCACTGTCCATTATCTTTATCTGGCCCGGATTCCATTTCTCGGGTGGGTAACCTTATTCGCTCTCCCGTTACTCGCGATAACCATTGGACGGCCTCTTGTTCTTGCAGCTTACGATTTGGCATCTAGTGGCGAAGCGTTTTTCGTCGGGATCGCCTTCGGATTGGCTGGTGGCAGCATCTATTTCACCGCTCATGTTATTACCAATCTTTGTTCGAACCGTTTCCGACTTGAGATCAATCGAATAGTTCAGAGCCGAATCGACAAGGTCTGGGCATCCGCAATTCTCCTTGCGCTTCTCATAAATATTCTAGTAGGAGCTAGCACTTCAAAGCCCGTTCTTTCTTACAGCGGCGGGATCGCGGCGGCTATGGTCGCAGGAATGCTCGTCGCGTTCGCAGGCACGTTCGCAGCCGAAGCAATTTCCTCGAGTTTTCCCAAGAATCCCGTTTATCGAAATTTAGTTTGGTTTGGGATAAAAATCGGGCTTCGGAAGCAAAAAGGATATTTGCGCGCGGTCTCCGCCGACGTCGAGACGAACGATCCAGCGAACTGGAAGTTTGAAGAGGGCCACGTTCGTGCGGCCTCCTACACGTTTATTGTCGTTGTCGCATATTGCATCATCACCGCAAAACAAATTGCGCCGCTGGTGGCGTTGATGTTGCTGCTCTCTCTTTGGGTCCTTGTTCTGGCCGGTGTTACATTTTTTTGGGACCGTTACCGATTGCCATTGCTGGTCATTCTCGTCACCTATTTTTGGCTCGCAGGTTTTTCTATAAAAGCCGACCATTATTATCGCGTCTGGACCAGGCCGTCGCTCCACCCGGAACTAACGCCGGGCGAAATCGTTGGTCGGGCCGCGCAGCAACATCGGCCTGTTGTAGTCGTAGCGGCAGCTGGCGGCGGTATTCAATCGGCCGCCTGGACTACTTCTGTGCTTGATCAATTAGGCAAACGCCTGAAGGCAGATTCCGGCGGTGAGTACGATTTACCGCATAGCATACGGCTCTTTAGCGGCGTTTCCGGTGGCAGCGTCGGCGGAATGTTTTATGCGGAGTGCTTCAACGAGAGCGAACCCGATTTCAGCCACAGTTTTCAAGCGGCATCTTCCAGCGCTCTCGGGCCCACTATTCGTGGTCTTTTACGGCAGGATCTTTGGCGCGCTCTGATGCCGTTTTTAGTTACTGATATTTGCAACGATCGCGGACGTGTCCTGGAGCGACAATGGTGCAAAAGTTTTGACAACAAATTTAAGCCAAACGCAAAACTGGCTGACGCTACCCTGTCGGCGTGGGGCGCGGATGCAGGTTCGTTAAAGCGACCCGCGTTAATATTCAATTCGACCATTGTAGAGACTGGGCAGCGATTGGCGATCTCCACCGTGCCGATCCGACACGCGCTGATCGGTGAAACTGAGTTCACTGGACAGTATTGTGCCGAGATTGCTGTCAGCACGGCGGCGCGGCTTTCGGCAACATTCCCTTTGGTGACCCCGACTGGCCGGCCCATCATGTTAAACACGAGTACCTCCGCCTGCAGGGCCGTGTCATCGCCGCCATGCGGGGCAGGCGATCAACACTTGGCCGATGGCGGCTACTATGAAAACAGCGGCCTGGTCGGAGCAATTGAGTGGATCGATGACGCTCTGACGGACCTTACCAACCCAGCAAAGAATCCGAAACGGTATCCGGTACCACGCGATATTTTGTTGTTAGCAATTGATGCTTTCGAACGACCAACCGATCCGGAAGATCCGTGTCAGCTGAGTCAGACGGGGCCGGCTGGTCAATCCGATGAAGTTGCTCACGGGGTGATCTACAATCTGGCATCCCCCCTGCACGCAGTGATGAATGTGCGAGGCGCAGGACAACGATCATTTGCCCGACGTTTGCTGCGCATGTTCCAAGCGCGTTGGGCACTGCAGCATATCAATATTCGCGACGTTAAGATCTTTTTCGAAGTGGAAGATCCGGCCAACCGGGAAGAACATGTCCAGGCTGGTCAGAAGAGACAAGCTCTCGCCGGAAAAAAGCCGGCTGGTCGATTCTATATCGGAGTAGATCCCGGGAAAGAACCGCTTTCCTGGCATTTGCGACCGAGTGAAATTGATGAACTAAAAAAGCAATGGGTTGGTTTTAATGCCGCTTCGGAAAACTGCCCCGACAACTATGGAGCGATTCTCGACTTCTTTAAAGCCGAATCTGCCGAACCGTAAAACGTCGTGACCTGTGCTTGAGCATTGAGGATCGTGACGAAATCGGCAAATTTCCCGCTTTCACATGCCTTGAAGATGTTTGTCCTGGTCGGGCATTACGCGGCGCGAATTTCTCGGAGCACCGCAGATCGGCGGGATGTCCCGAGATTCACTCCTTAGAAGCCTTTGGTTTCTCGCACATCAGCGCGAGCACGTTGTTTTCGGAGTCGCGAAATTCCGCCAACCAAAGATCGTGCGTTGCCATCGGCGCAACCAGCGTTGGTTTGGTTTCAAAACGCACTTTTCTCGAAACCAGTGCCTCATAGGCTGCTTCGATGTCTTGGACTTTGAAGTAAAGAATCGGAACTCGGATGATCGAGGTCCGGTCGCTCGGGTATCGCCAACATTAATCTGATGCCGCTACAATCGAAGAACGCCATCCGGCCTGCCATGGTAAAAAGATGTTTTATGCCGAGCGTGTCTTTGTAAAACGCAACTGCGCGATCGAAATCGTGCGCGTTCACTGAAATCTGCCCAATTTCGCTTAACGAAATATTCTTTTGGTCGTTCATTACTTGCGATCCTTGGGTTAACTGACCAGCGGGCGCAAAAATTCCAGCACCGCCACCGCAGCTGGCCCGCCTTTCTCCGCATGCGCGAGCAGCGGAATCTTATGCGGTCCCGGCACGTGCACGATGTTCGGGAAAGCGGTCACTGCCGCTTTGACGATGTCGATCTTGCCGAGCATTGTCGCCGCGAAAATGTCCATGCGCGCATTATGCGCGAGGAGAAATTCCGCGATATCATGCCGGCCCATGTGCGATGCGCCGCCTAATGCCGTTTCAAAATCGCCGTTACCCCAGTCGATGGCTCCATTGATTAGCGTTGGATCTTCTGCCAGCATTTTTTCCACTGCTGGCAAATTGAAATGCCCGGCGATCACGAACCGTTTCACCCGTGCGCGATCGATCTGCGGATCGTGCTCGGGAAAATCCGGCACGTTATCAGCTGATTGCGGCGACGGTGCCGGCGACGGAACCAATGCGGTCGTTCCCGGCTGCGCACGCAGCACGCCGCGTCCGAAGAGCATTCCCGCCACAGCAATGCTGCTATTGATGAGAAACTTCTTTCGCGTGAGCGATCTGTTCATGAGCGCGATCCTACGTCGCGCTCATCAGATATACTTCTCGAATATTGCTATTTTCGTCGGTCAGCACCCGATGTTTTTTCCGCCAAGCCCGGGGCGAAATTCCACACTGTTTCTGAAAAAGCGCGCTAAAGGAACCCAGACTGCTGAAACCGCATTCCAAACAGATTCCGGTCACCGGAATTGCTGTTTTTTCGAGGAGAAATTTCGCCCGTTCCAATCGGCAATGATTCAGGTACTGGTGCGGCGTTTGACCGAACGCGCTCCGGAAAACTCTAAGCAAATGAAAAGGCGACAGACACGCCGCGGCGGCGACCTCGAACAGTGGAACCGGTCCGGACAGATGCGCGTGCAGATAATCCCGGGCCCGATTCACTCGTCGCCACAATTCCTCTCGGGTTGATGCGCGCGCTGCCGGTAAATTGCCGATTTCTCGCTTCAGCGTCCGCTGGCTGGCCAGCATGGCCGCGAGCAACTCTCTCAATTTTTCTTCCAGCCAGTCATCTGCAATTATCTGTGTCCCTTTAAAGGCGGCGCGCAAGGCATGGACCTTTGGCGAGACAACGCTGTCGTGCGGGGTGTAACGTTCGAAAAAGCCTGCGTTCGCGTCGTTCTCGTCAGGCGACTTGTCGAGCAAAGTTTCGGACGTCTTATTGAGACTAGACGATACCTCCTCCGCCCAGCCGCGCGGAAACCACAAGACGAACGTTTCCACCAGTGTTGGCGAAGCGATCTCGATCGAGTACGGCTGCCGGTCGTTCAGGATAAGGTAACCACCGTCATCGACTGCGACCTCGGCGCGACCGAATTTATAAAGGGCGCGCCCATTGGACATGCATTTAAGAGAGAGCGGCAATCCCGGCGTATCCGCAAAATAGGAAAAGCCGCGTCCGCTCATGAACACGGACCGCTGCAGGGAGCTGAAAGGGTCAAGCGCCAAGGCGTTATCGTAGTCCGCGGCGCCTTCCCTCTCAACCTATTCGTGGCTCATGCAGAGCACAAAACGGATGGTGCTGTCCCTCCGTTGCGGCCCGCAGATGGCACGGCATCGCGCCTCAACTCTTCCTCGCCAAATCTTCGATCTTCTTCCACTCGTCCGGGCTGAGTAGGAGTTTTTCTGCAGCCACGTTCTCGTCGAGATGCGCGAGCGACGACGTGCCCGGGATCGGCAGTATAACCGGCGATTTTTGCAGCAACCACGCGAGCGCGAGTTGCACCACGCTGACGTTGTGACGTTTCGCTTCGGCTTCCAACGCATTGCCGGTCGTGTGCAATGAAGGGTTCCTACTGCCGCCAATCGGCGCCCACGGAATGAATCCCATCTTTTCTTTCTCGCAGTAGTTAAGCGCGGCTTCCGCCTTGCGGTCAGTGATGTTGTATTGGTTCTGGATGCTGACAATCGGCAGGACCTTTTTCGCCTGTTCGATCTCGGCCACTGTCACTTCCGATAATCCAACGTGCCGGATTTTTCCGGCATCCTGCGCGTTTTTCAGCGCGCCTAACGATTCTTCGACCGGCACCTTGGAATCGATGCGATGCAATTGATAAAGATCGATCCGCTCGAGTTTCAATCGCTTGAGACTTTTATCGATGCATTGCGCCAGATACTCCGGCCGCCCGTCCGGCACCCATTGTCCTGGTCCGGGACGGGTGTTACCGCCTTTCGTCGCGATCACCAAGCCTTTCGGATAAGGATACAACGCCTCGGCAATGAGTAACTCGTTCGTTTCCGGACCGTAAGCATCGGCTGTATCGATAAAATTCACGCCCAGCTCGACCGCGCGCCGCAAAACTTTCTTGGCGTTCTCGCGATCAGGCGGCCAACCCCAGATGCCCTCGCCCGTCAGCCGCATCGCGCCAAAGCCGAGTCGGTTGACCAAGAGATCCCCGCCTAACAAAAATGTTTCCTCGCCCTTACTGGTGCTCGCTGCCGCGATAATTTTCGGTAATCCACTGGTCAGAACACCAGCTGCACCCGCGAGGCCTACTTCCAAAAACGTTCTTCGTTTCATCGCAGATAAAATAGGTTGCCGGTATCGAGTCTCAACTCTCCGGTGACTGATTATTCGGAGTCACAATAGCAATACAATAGCCTCTGGCTTTTTTTCAAACATTGTCGTTTCAGTTCTCTTGCCGGTCTGTTGTTTTGCCGAACCGTACGCGCAAGGCTAGCGTCTGCGTGCAACTGCGACGTGACGATTCAAGGGACGATCCGCTTTCGTTTGACTTCCCGCGCAAGGGGTTGCGCCGGGCATCGAACGAGATGAATTAGGCTCTGAGGAGACTGATCATGCCACTACCAAGTGACGAAAAGTTGATCGCACTGAGCGAAGAGATTTTGAAGCAGTTCGAAGCCATGTTTGGGCCGCATCCCGGATTCAGGCCGGGCCATGCCAAGGGCATTTTATTGAGGGGGACGTTTACACCGTCTAGTGCGGCAGCGTCGCTGACGCGGGCGCAACATGTTGTGTGGACTTCGACTCCAGTGACGGTGAGGTTTTCGGATGGCACGGGAGTTCCGCTGATTCCCGACAATGATCCGCATGCGGATC
>Ga0209474_10003557_pt1 | contig 13645 bp, 11 predicted proteins | sample GraSoiAngelo_145_FD_185902 | JGI IMG/M metagenome (GOLD analysis project Ga0209474, IMG submission 185902) | Grasslands soil microbial communities from the Angelo Coastal Reserve, California, USA - 14_1009_05_20cm (SPAdes) (version 2) | ecosystem: Environmental > Terrestrial > Soil > Grasslands...
CTCCTACCATGCCCTGCAAACGGAATTGCGCAAGCGCTTCAGCCGCGGCCTTTTTCTTCGCGGCGTCTACACCTTTGCCAAAACGCTGGACGACGGCGACTCCCTGAACCAGACCACTGCCGGCAACGCTCCCGGCCTCGTCTCCAATCCGTTTGACCTGGCCGCCGACAAAGGTTTGGCGACGTTTCACGTGAAACATGCTGCGGTCGTGGATGCGCTTTACGCCCTGCCCTTCGGGCGGGGAACAAGATTCGCAAGCAGCCGCAGCAGGTGGAGCAATGCCGTCGTGGGCGGTTGGTCGCTCGGCGGGATTCTCACGGTGCAGTCGGGCTTCCCCTTCACGCCGCAACTTAGCTACAACCCTTCGAACAACGGAGACACGCGCAATCCCGTGCGTCCCTTCCTCAATCCCACGTTCACCGGCCCCGTGGTTCTTGGCAAGCCCGAGCAGTGGTTCAATCCTGCCGCGTTTATTGCACCGCCATCCGCCAGCGGCTTCTACGGAAACGTGGGCCGCGACACCTACATCGGGCCCGGCTTGGCCACTTGGGATTTTTCCGTCTTGAAGGAAGTCACTTTTCGCGAAAGTTTAGGTCTGCAATTCCGCGCGGAAATCTTCAACCTTTTGGACCGCGCCAATTTCAATACGCCCAACCTCATCGTCTTCACGCCGCCCACTGCCACTGGCAATCAGCCATCCGGCACCGCGGGCGCCATCACCAGCACTTCTACAACGTCGCGCCAGGTGCAATTCGCTCTGAAACTTCACTGGTAGATATCCGAGGCAGAGCAGCGAATCCAGGGAACTTTCCCTATTAGCCCTCCGTACCTTCTAGTGCAGGCGGTTCCCTCAATACAGCGTCTCAGAGGCGCATCCATAGAAGGAAGAAGGAGCAGAGTATGGGCGGAGAATTGATTGGATTAGTGGCGGTGATTTTGGGGATGGGAGTCCCCCTTGGTGCTCTGTACACGTATTACCGCGTTCGAAAGCTCAGAAGCGAGGAACGCCTCGCTGCCATTGCCCGAGGCGTGGATATCCCCATGGAGCCGGAATTGAATCAGGCGGCCCGTTCCCGGCGTGCGGGTATTCTGCTCGTCAGCGGCGCGATTGGCTTCATCTTGACGTTCAGCTTGATCGCTCAAGTCCAGGCCGATCGCGATTTTTGGACGGTCGCCGCGCTTGGCATCATTCCTCTGGCTGTAGGCGTTGGATATTTCGTGGATTGGAAAATGATTCACCGCGACGCCCGGGCGTAGAAGCGTCAACTTTTTTGGGGTTCAGCGCTCGTAACTGCGGACCGGCACTCGTCTTCCGGAACATAAGCCTGTCCACTCTGCATTTGACAAGATGAACTCACGGGGCGAACACCAAGAGAACTCCGCGCAATTCGACAGACTTTGGAACCTTCACGGTGTGCGCTTTTGGTTCACTACGAGCACGCCTGCTTCCGCATAATTGGTCGCTGGCACGTCGTGAAACGACACGTGAATGTTCTCACGCTTCGCTTTCCCGTCTTCGATCAGCACAGCGGTGACGCGCTCGGCAATCTTTCGCTTTTGTTCCGTGGTACGTCCGACCCAGGTAATTTGCACGTGCGCCATTCCGCTCCTCCTTGGAACGAACACTCCGGTTCTCTTTGCAGCCTAAGCCACCTGCATTCTACCCGCTGCCACGCATGCTACAAGGGCGGGGGTGGCAGTGTGATAGAATGCCCGTTCCATGCATCCGGCGATTCCCCATCTGATTGAGCTCCAGCGGGTTGACCACCAGATTGCCCTTCTTCGCTCCGAACTGGAATCTCTTCCGAAGCGCCTTCGCGAGGCCGACACGAAATTGACCGGCGCCCGCGCCGAAGTTGCCACAGCCAAAGAGGCGCTCACGAAGATCAACTCCGAACGCAAGAAGTTCGAGTTCGAGGGCCAGGAGTGGAAAGACCGCGCGGGCAAATACCGCGACCAGAGCGGCGCAGTGAAAACCAACGAAGCCTATCGCGCGCTCCAGCATGAAATTGCCAACGCGGAAGCCGAACTCGGCAAAGCCGAAGACCGCCAGCTCGAAGTCATGATTAAGGCCGAAGAGGCCGAGCGCCGCGTGAAGCTCGCGGAAGAGCGCTTGAAAGAAGCGGAACAGAGCCTCGCGGCGGAGAAAAAAGAGATCGAAGCGCAAGCCTCCGACCTCAAGAAAAAGCTCGAAGCCGCCACGGCGGAACGCGAGAAAATCGTCGCCCCGGTTCCGGAAGATTTGCGCGACCTCTACGCGCGCATCGCCAAGCGCCGTGGCGGCACGGCCATGGCTCTGGTTCGCGACGAGCAGTGCCGCGGCTGCGGCCTGCGCGTCCTGCCGCACATCGTGCAGGAGCTTCGCTCGGAAACCAGCGAAGAAGTTTACCGCTGCGAAAGCTGCGGCCTCATTCTGTATACGCTGGAGCCGATTCCTTACGCCAAAAGCACGGACGGCTCGGCGAATGCTGCTACACCGGCGTCCACTGCCTGATGCCGAAACGTCCTCCAGCTTCCAAAGGAAAGAGCCTCTTCGCCGAAGCGGCTCCCGAGCCAAAGCCTGCCGCGGCTGCTGCCGCGTATCGCATCAACATTGACGGCGGCTCGCGCGGCAATCCCGGGCCCGCGGCTTACGGCGTTTTGATCCGCGACGCGAACGGCGGAGCGGTCGCGAAACTCAAGAAGTACATCGGCCGCTTTACCAACAACGTCGCGGAATACTACGGCCTCATCGCGGCGATGGACTACGCGCAATCCCACGGAATTCGCGCCATTCGCATCGAGAGCGACTCCGAGTTGCTGGTCAAACAGATGCGCGGGCAGTACAAAGTGAAAAGCGCCGATCTCCAACCGCTCTACGAACGCGCGCAGAAAATGTCGAAGGCGTTCGACTCTTTCCGCATCGACCACGTGTATCGTGAGCAGAATCGCGAAGCCGACGCGCTGGCCAACGAGGCGCTCGACGAAACTGAAGGCAAACCCGCAAATCCGACGACCCCTGTGGCAAAACCAAGTTCACCGGACAGAACCGGTCCGCGGCGAATCCCCGCGCGCTTTCGTGGCGGCGTGCTTTATCTTCTCGAAGACGTCGGCCTCCCCGACGGCGCTGTTGTCGAAGTTTCCATTTTCCCGCTGCAGAAACGCGAGCCGTCGTAACACCTGCGCTTGTCCTCCCCGCTGCGACGCAAAAGCCTACTTCAGGGCGTAAGAACGATAGAGCGTGTCGCGCTGGGCGGGGATGAAGCCGGCGTCGGAAATGATGCGGCGCAGCTCGCCTTCGTTGGTGCGGTTTTTCACGCCCGCGGCAAACACTACGTTTTCTTCAATGAGGATGCTGCCTACGTCGTCCGCGCCGAACTGCAAGCCGACTTGACAGACCTTGATCCCCGGCGTGAGCCAACTCGACTGAATGTGATCAATGTTGTCGAGATGCAGGCGGCTGACCGCCAGAGTTTTTAAGTAATCCACAGCTGTGGCTTCCTGCACCTTTTTGCCGAGCGCCGTGTTCTCCGCTGCAAACATCCAGGGGATAAACGCGGTGAAGCCGCCGGTATCTTCCTGAATGCGGCGGATGCGCTCGAAGTGATTGACACGGTGGCGCAGCTCTTCGCCGCAGCCAAACATCATGGTGGCGGTGGTGCGCAGTCCAAGCGAGTGAGCGATGCGATGCACTTCTTCCCACTCATCGCTGGTGCACTTGAGGCGCGCGATGCGGGCGCGCACTTCGTCGTCGAGAATTTCCGCGCCGCCGCCGGGAACGGATTGCAATCCCGCGTCCATCAGGCGCTGAATTGTTTCGCGGATGCTGATTTCGGAAACTTCCGCGATGCAGAGAATTTCCGGCGCGGAAAAGCAGTGCAGGTGCACCTGCGGGTATCGCGCCTTCAAGGAACGGAGGAGATTTTCGTAGTAGCCGATTTGCAGATCAGGATGCAGGCCGCCCTGGAGAAGAATTCCCGTGCCGCCAAGGTCGAGCATCCCGTCGATTTTTTTGTAGATTTCCTCGAACGGCAGGATGTAGCCGTCTTTCGCGCCGAGCGGACGGTAGAACGCGCAGAAGGAACAGTACTCGGTGCAAAAATTCGTGTAGTTGATGTTGCGATCGATCTGGTAAGTGACGACGCGCGGATCGTTTTTCTTGAGGCGCGCCTGGTGCGCGGCCATGCCGAGACCGACGAGATCGTCGGATTCCAGCATTTCGAGGGCTTGTTGTTTCGTCAGTGCCAAGATTTTGTCCTTATTCGTAAAGGCAGCCAAGAAAAAGCAGATTCCTCGCTGCGCTCGGAATGACACTCCGGCGTGATTTTTTCAACATCCTACAACTTCAGTCCTACCGCAAAGAGGGCGCAGCAGTGCTGCGCCCCTACAAGTTCATAATTACAACTTCAGGGCCTCGGACTTTGCGGCGGCCCAGTGGATGGCGGCTGCTTCCGGAATGAGGCCGAGTTTTGCCGCGTGCGCGAAATACAATTCGAGGCCGCGGCGGTTTTCCGCGTCGAGCGAGAAGTCGATGTTGTCTCGCAAGTAGGAATCGAGGGCGCGCTGCGGCAACTCGAGATCATGAGACGCTTCGTAGCTGATTTCGCGGAGGTGCGCGAGGCCGAAATCGCGCGAAGCGAGAAAATCCGCCGTGAGTTCCGCAGTGGCCAGTTCGCGGCGCACGGCCCAAACCGCGAGAACCGCGGGCAGGCCCGTCAGGGAGCGCCACTCGCCGACCACGTCGTACACGTAGAGCAGTTCGGAACTGGTGATGCCGAGCGTGGCGGCCTGGCAAACGGTTTGACAGGGCGCGCCCGGCCAACTGTCTTTTTCGATTTCCAGCGAGACGCGCAGGGCGGGATCGCCGATTAGGAGCGCGGCGTCCGCGTCGTGCAGCATCTCCGGCAAGTCGGGGAGCGCTTCCGCGAATTGCGGCGCGATGCGCCACTTCTCCGCGCACAAAATGCGGGTCAGGACCTGGGTGCTGCGCGAGCTGCTGTCCAGGGCGAAGGTTTTCACCTGCTCGATGGGCTTCCGCGAGACGATGAGCAGGCTGCGGACTTGGTTCTTCGAGGCGATGGCCATGTCCGGCAAGATCGCCAGGCCGGGAATGCGCTGATATTCGATGGCCGGGATGATGGCGACGTCCGCGCGGCCCGCGCGCAAGTCCTCGGCGCACTGCGAGGGAACCGTGAAAGAGAGATCGTACTTGCGGTGGAGCGGCCCGTTGGTGAAGCCCCAGACGAGCGGCGCGGTGTTCAGGTATTGCACGATGGAGATGCGCAGTTTGTTCACGATGCGTGTTTCCTTGGGACGGGCTCAGTATAACAGAGGCGATTTTCTTCGCGAGAAGCGACTGGGAAATAGAAACTTTCGCCGGCGCTGAAAAATTTGAAAGACGTGCCTCGAAACCGGTCCGGGTACCCCCCAGGGGGTGTCGCAAGTGTGGCAAACAAAGGACTTGCGGGAGGGCGTTTTTGGAAGTGTGGCAACTAAAGGACTTACAGGCCGATTTCGCGGATCTGTGGCAAATACAGGACTTAGCGGCGTTTTTGCAGAGGGCGGAGTGATGCGCGGAAGGAATAAGAAAGGCCGCGCGGTGCGTCATGGTTGCCATGGCACAGTACGTATTGTGCCGTCGAAGCAGAACCAGTGTACTACAATATAAAATGGTGTCAAGCTAAATCTACGGAATTAATTCAGTTGGTAGAATCCGAAGTCGAAGCGGAAAGGTCGGCATGAATAAAGGACAACTTGAGAAGCTGGAACGGTTGAGACGCTACACCGGCGTGGGACAGCCGGTGACCCACAAAGATGATAAGGGTAAGTCCGCACGGTACAAATTGGGAGAAGTAGATGACGCGGTTTCTGTACTCATCCGAGACTACAACCACGTACTTCAGAAGATCAAACTGACCGATAAGCAAGCATCTGCATCTAGGTGGGGAACGAAGTATGTCTTCCGATCATGCTATTTTACTCTCGCCGACCGTACGAAGAGGATAACGTGGGGCCAGTACAACCCAATTCTTTATCCATGGGTCTTCCGTGCGCTCATTCGCAAAGCTCAAAAGAAAGGTTGGCTGGGCTTGTCAAAGGCATAATCCCGTAAATCTAAGTGGTTTAGATGCTGGGGGTTAGAGAGGGCCAAGAAAAGCTTGGAATAGTTTTGTGCTCGGCGCGTGCTGCGGATGGTCGGCATAAAAGCGGGAACGAGGACAGAGCTGTCGAAGAACAGCTTCAAGAAGGCTTGCCCAGGATGTGCTGCGCCCTTTCTTCGCGGACTTGGCGGATAGCATCATCGACTACGCGCAATGACAGCGGCCTGCCGGTACGGTAGACAAACAGCCCATTTTCCCAAACCATGCCGCTGCTCTCCGACCGGGAAGCATCTTCGAGCTTGAGCGGCAGCTCTTTTTCCACGAGTTGCTCCAGGTACTCTTCAACAGACAAGCCTTTGGCAGAAGCGAGGGCTTCCAGAGCGGCGGCGATTTTGGGTTTTACATCCAGAGTCATGGAAGAGATTCTCCAGATTACCTCTAAGTTTAAATTACGTTGTGCTGCCTGTCACGGGGAAACGGATGCGTGCCTATGACTGCGGGGCTATTCGATCCGGGGGGCGCGCAAGGGAGAGATGGAGACGGCGGCGGTCGGCGGGGATGATGGCCGCGAGGAATGCGCAGAGCGCGCCGGCAGATTAGCCATTGGAGTATTTCTGTTGTAAAACCATTCGGCAAGTTGGAGGACGGACATGTCGAAGGTTTGGCTCGGTGTCTTGTGGATAAGCGCGGTGCTTGCTGCGCCTGGCGGCGCGGGAAGAAGCCGGGCTGAAGCGGGGCCTCTGCAACAGCGGACGGCGGAGGGTGGCGCTCCGAGCACTCCGACGATTGGGGAGAAGACGGCGGGGATGCAGAAGCTGGCTGGGTATTTCAGCCTTTATTGGGATGCGAAGCAGGGGAAGATTTGGCTGGAGATTGACAAGTGGGGAACGGAGTTTCTGTACCAGAGCGGGTTGCCGGCGGGGATTGGATCGAACGACATCGGGCTGGACCGCGGGCAACTGGGCGCGACGCGCATCGTGCGGTTTGACCGCAGCGGGCCGAAGGTGCTGCTGATGCAGGAGAATCTGGAATATCGCGCGGTGAGCAACGATCCTGACGAGCGGCGCGCGGTGCACGATTCGTTTGCGGAGTCTGCGCTGTGGGGATTCACGGTGGCGGCGGAAGAAAAAGACCACGCGCTGGTGGATGCGACGGATTTTTTCCTGCGCGATGCGCATCGCGTTCCGGAAGCGCTGCAACGCACGAAGCAGGGTGCGTTTCACCTGGAGGGAACGCGCTGCGCCATTTACCTGCCGAATACGAAGAATTTTCCACTGAATACGGAGGTGGAAGCGACGCTCACGTTTACGGGAACGGAGCCGGGACCTTGGGTGCGCCAAGTGACGCCTTCGCCGGAGGCGATTACCGTGCGCGAGCATCACTCGTTGGTGCAACTGCCGCCACCCGGCTACAAGCCGCGCGCGTACGATCCGCGAGCGAGCTTCTTCGGCATCCAGTACATGGATTACGCGACGCCGATCAGCGAGCCGATTGTAAAGCGCTTCATGGCGCGGCACCGGCTGGAGAAAAAAGATCCGAAGGCGGCGATGAGCGAGCCGGTGAAGCCCATCGTGTATTACCTGGACCGCGGCGCGCCGGAGCCGATTCGCTCGGCGCTGCTGGAAGGGGCGCGCTGGTGGAACCAGGCGTTTGAAGCGGCGGGATACAAGAACGCGTTTCGCGTGGAGATGCTGCCTGAGGGCGCGGACCTGATGGACCTGCGGTACAACGTGATTCAGTGGGTGCATCGGGCGACGCGCGGATGGTCGTATGGCGCGGGAGTGATTGATCCGCGGACGGGGGAAATTATCAAAGGACACGTGACGCTGGGGTCGCTGCGCGTGCGGCAGGACTATTTGATTGCGGAAGCATTGCTTGCGCCGTACGAAAAGGGCAAGCCGGTTTCACCAAAGATGCAGCAGATGGCGCTGGCGCGGCTGCGGCAACTGGCGGCGCACGAAGTGGGGCACACGCTGGGGCTGGAACATAATTACACGGCGAGCACGGTGAACCGCTCTTCAGTGATGGATTATCCGCCGCCCTACGTGAAGCTGGGCGCGGATGGCGTGCCGGATGTGTCGGATGCGTATGCGGCGGGCATCGGCGAATGGGACAAAGTGTCGATCACTTACGGGTATCAGGATTTTGCGCCGGGTGTGGACGAGCACGCGGCGCTGGACAAAAGTTTGCATGATGCGTTTGCGCGCGGGCTGCGCTTCCTGACGGATCAGGATGCGCGGCCAGCTGGTTCCTCAAGCAGCCTGGCGCATTTGTGGGATTCGGGGACGAACGCTGTGGATGAATTGAACCGGCTTATGCAGGTGCGCGCCGCGGCGCTGAAACGGTTCGGAGAAAACAACATTCGCGAAGGCGCGCCGCTGGCCACGCTGGAAGACGTGCTGGTGCCGTTGTACATGCTGCATCGCTATCAGGTGGAAGCGGCGAGCAAGCTGGTGGGAGGTATGGATTACACGTTTGCGCTGCGCGGAGATGGAGAGACGCCGACGCACATTGTAGCGCCTGCGGAACAACGGCGCGCGCTGGCGGCGGTACTGGCGACGCTGAAGCCGGAAGCGCTGGCGCTGCCGGAGTCGCTGCTGAAGATGATTCCGCCGCGTCCGCCGGAATACGAACGCGGACGGGAACATTTCAAGATTCGCACGAGTCCGGCGTTTGATGCGCTGGCTCCCGCGGAGGCGGCGGCGCAACATACGCTGCAATTTTTGTTTAATCCGGAGCGCGCGGCGAGGCTGGTGGAGTTTCACGCGCGCAACGCGGAGAATCCGGGCTTGCAGGAAGTGCTGGACGCGGTTTTCACGGCGACATGGAAGTCTTCGCATGGCGAGGGCTACAACGCGCAAATCGCGAATGTAATCGACGAAGTCGCGTTGTATGACCTGATGGCACTGGCGGCAAACGAGCATGGGAGTGATGAGGTGCGGGGAATCGCGAGCCAGGAGCTCTATACCCTGCGCGACTGGCTGAACGGGCCGGGGCGCGTCGGTCAGGTCATCTCCGATCAAGCGCACGTTTCCTATGCTTTACGACAAATCGAGCAGTTTGAGAAAGATCCGAAGAGGATTGACCTTACCCCGCCCGCGGAGCCGCCAGACGGGCCGCCGATTGGGACGGATGAGGATTGGGACTGGGATTGGCCAAACTGAATTTCGTCGTTTGTTAACGTGACAAACGGGCTCTTCGGTCGTCTATAGATGCGAGGAGGGCCCTATGCGTCCACGTACCGACTTTTGCCTTATTTTCGGCTCGATCTTGATTGTCGTTGGTCTATCGGCAGCTCCGGCGGTCCCGCGGCATTATTCCGCGAGCAATCACGACGAGCATGGGCGTCATTCGCTGAACATCTCCGGCGGCCATAAGCAACCGGCCAATGATTGCTCCGACCTGCGCATTCGTTTTGACGACCGCGATGCGGTGGTGCGTTCCGAGGAATACAGCCTGACCAAGGCGCAAGCTCCGGTCTTGAAAGTCCATCCACACTCGAACGGCGGCACGCAGGTGGTGGGTTGGGACAATGCCAATTATTCCGTGACGGCTTGCAAAGCGGTGGCACCGGGAGACGACGCCGAGCGCATGCTCTCGCAAATCACGATGTCCATCGAGAATGGAACGGTGTCGACGCACGGTCCCTCCGGCGAGGACCAGGATTGGACGGTCTATTTGCTGATTCGCGCCCCGAAATCGGCGGCGCTGGAGCTGGAAACGATGAACGGGCCGATTTCTTTGTACGACGTGGACGGTAAACTGACGGCGCACGCAAACAATGGACCGATCAGCTTGCACAATGTTTCCGGGGATGCGGACGTCACGGCGCAGAACGGCCCGATCAGCATGGACGGCAGCAGCGGCAACATTCGGATTAAGACGGAAAATGGCCCAATTTCTGTCAATTTGAATGGGACGAGCTGGAACGGGAGCGGGCTTTCCGCCGATGCGCAAAATGGCCCGGTGACGTTGCACGTGCCGAGCGGATTTCAGTCGAGTTTTGTTGTGGAGTCGACCAATCACGCGCCGATGAGCTGTCACGCGAGCATTTGCGGGAGCGCGCGCAAGACCTGGGATGACGAACATCGGCGAATCGAATACGGGTCGTCGCCCGCGGTGGTGCATTTGTCTACTGTGAATGGGCCGGTGTCGGTGGAGGATGGGCGCGACTGAAGACGATTTGTCCGATTCGTTGTCTCGCAAGGTGTGAGGCGTTCGATTTATCGCGGTGACGTGGACGCGGTTGCGCGGTTGCAGATAAACTTTGACGCATGCTGCTGGAAGCACGCGTCGCCCATCATGTAACGGAAGCGGAGGCGGCGCGCCTGGCCCGTGAAGTTTATGGATTGGAAGCCGCCGCGCGGGCTCTTCCGGGCGAGTACGACGACAATTTTCATTTGACCGCCGCGGATGGCCGGGCGTTCGTTCTCAAGGTGATGCATCCGGCGCGCGAGCCTTCCTTCATTGAACTGCAATGTAAAGCGCTGGTGCATTTGGCCGAGCATGCGCCGCAACTGCAGTTGCCGCGAGTGTTGCCGAATTGCAGCGGCAAACTCTTCTCCGAAATTAGCGCCGCCGATGGTTCGAGGCGGCTCGTGTGGCTGCTGAGTTTCCTGAAGGGAACGGTTCTTGCGGAGGTACGTCCGCACGCGTCGGAGTTGCTTTGCGGTTTGGGGCGATTTGTGGGCGAGATGGATGCGGCGCTGCAGTCGTTCGAGCATCCTGCAGCGCATCGGGAGTTGAAGTGGGATTCTTCGCGGGTCGCATGGATCAAGGAATTCATTCCGGAGATTGAAGGCGCGGAGCGGCGCGCGTTGGTGGAAGAGTTCGTCGAACTTTATGAAGTGGAAGTCGTCCCGCGGCTCCTGCGGCTGCGACGGAGCGTGATTTACGGCGACGCGAATGACTACAACGTCTTGGTGAGCGATCCTTGGCCGCAGCCGCGTAAGATCGCAGGCGTGATTGATTTTGGAGACATGCACCATGGGCTGACGGTTTCGGAGGCGGCCATTGCAGCGGCTTACGCGATTCTGGGCAAAGCGGATCCGTTGAAAGCGGCGGCTGAGGTGGTTGCGGGCTATCACGATGCGTTTCCTCTTCAGGAGGAAGAAGTTACTGTAATTTTCCCCTTGATGGCGGGGCGACTGGCCGTGAGCGTGGCCAACTCCGCCCACCGCAAAAAGGTGAGGCCGGACGATGCGTATGTGACCGTTAGCGAAGAGCCGGCGTGGAAGGCGCTCGAGCGACTGGCAAAAATTCATCCGCGTTTTGCACATTACGTACTTCGCGAAGCTTGCGGAATGATGCCGGTTCCTAAGGGGGAAAGGATTCAGGGCTGGCTGAAAGCAAACGGGAAATCAGCGGCGTCGATCCTCGATCTGGATTTGAGGAAGGAACCGGGTCTTGTTTTTGACCTTGGCGTTGGAAGTGTGCTGCTCGGCGCAGATCCGAGCGCTGCGGAGACTCCCGCACTCGCAGAGAAGATATTTGGGGAAATGAAACGCGCAGGCGTGCGTGTGGGAGTTGGGCGGTACAACGAAGCGCGGCCACTGTACAATTCGCCGTTATTTGGAAGCGTGGACAATCCAGTTAGCGAGAGACGAACGATGCATTTGGGCATGGACCTCTTCGTCGAGCCGGGGACAGCGTTGCGCGCGCCGCTCGCTGGGGTGGTGCACATTCTCGCGAACAACGCGAATCCGCAGGATTATGGGCCGCTGGTGATTTTGCGGCACGGAACCGGCGATGGCGAAGAATTCTTCACGCTCTACGGACATTTGACCACGCAAACACTCACCGGGCTCAAGGTCGGTCAGCGTGTTTCACGTGGGCAGGGATTTGCATGCGTAGGGACACCCGAGGAAAACGGAGGCTGGGCGCCACACGTACATTTTCAGATCATTCTGGATTTGCTGGATCTTGACGCGGGTTTTCCGGGCGTGGCCTGCGCTTCTCAGCGCGCCGTGTGGGCGAGTCTCTCTCCTGATCCGAACCTTTTGCTTGGAATCCCGGCGGATCGCTTCCCTTCACAAGAGATGGATTTTCAAGAAACGCTGGAGAAGCGGCGCGCGCTGCTGGGGAACAATCTCAGCATTTCCTACGAGCGGCCGCTGAAAATCGTGCGTGGCTGGATGCAGTATCTCTACGACGATACGGGGCGCGCGTATCTCGATGTATACAACAATGTGCCGCTGGTGGGGCACAGCCACCCGCGCGTGGCGCGCGCGGCGCAGGAACAACTCGCGCTGCTCAATACCAATACGCGCTATTTGCATGACAACGTAAATCGCTATGCCGAGCGGCTGACGCGGAAGCTGCCGGAGCCGTTGCGTGTGTGCTTTTTCGTGAATTCGGGAAGCGAAGCCAATGAGTTGGCGCTGCGGCTGGCGCGGGCGCACACGGGCGGCGAAGACGTGATTGTGCTCGAACATGCGTATCACGGGCACACGAATACGCTGATCGACATCAGCCCGTACAAATTTAACGGTCCGGGCGGACGCGGCAAGAAGCCATGGGTGCACGTTGCTCCGCTTGCGGATGATTACCGGGGCTTGTACCGGCGTGAGGACAAAGAAGCTGGCGCGAAATATGCGCGGCATGTTGCAGAGATTTTGCAGCGCACGAGCGCGGAGGGCCGGGGCGTCGCAGCGTACATCGCGGAGACGTTGCCGAGTGTCGGCGGGCAAATTGTTTTTCCTCCAAGATATCTGCAAGAGGTTTACAAGCATGTGCGCGCGGCGGGCGCAGTCTGCATCGCGGATGAAGTACAGGTGGGCTTCGGACGTTTGGGGACACATTTCTGGGGATTTGAAACGCAGGGCGTCGTGCCGGATATTGTGGTGTTGGGGAAGCCAATTGGGAACGCGTTTCCGCTGGCGGCAGTGGTCACGACCAAGGAGATCGCTGCTTCCTTTGCCAACGGAATGGAATTTTTCAGCACGTTTGGTGGGAACCCGGTGGCCAGCGCGGCCGGGCTTGCGGTGCTGGATGTGCTGGAAGAAGAAAGACTTCAAGACAATGCAATCCGCGTGGGAACTTACCTCAAGAACGGATTGCAGGCGTTGCAGCAGCGCCATGCGCTGATTGGCGACGTGCGCGGATCGGGCTTGTTCCTGGGCGTGGACCTGGTGCTCGATCGAAACACTCGAGCAGCGGCCCCTCTGCAAGCGTCCTATGTGGTGAACCGGCTGCGCGAGTGCGGGATTCTCACGGGAACGGATGGTCCGCATCACAATGTGATTAAGTTGCGGCCGCCGCTGGTGTTCACGGAAAAAGACGCGGAGCTGTTCGTAAGCACGCTTTATGCGATCCTGCAGGAAGATGCGGCACAGCCGCGAGGCTGAAATCCGCGCACTTTGTTTTCATACCGAATCCACGGTTGAAAAGCACATCGGCAAAGGCTCAGGGCTTTAGCAGAAGGAAACTGACGCCGTAGCCGGGAAGAGTTACGGTCAGTTTGGGAGCCAAGGCAATCGGGCCAGGCTGAGGGCCGTTGGTCAGGTCGCTCGTCGCGACAATATTGAGTTGGGATGCGGAAGTGAAATTTCCAAGAGCGGAGATGT
>Ga0209474_10003559_pt1 | contig 13645 bp, 16 predicted proteins | sample GraSoiAngelo_145_FD_185902 | JGI IMG/M metagenome (GOLD analysis project Ga0209474, IMG submission 185902) | Grasslands soil microbial communities from the Angelo Coastal Reserve, California, USA - 14_1009_05_20cm (SPAdes) (version 2) | ecosystem: Environmental > Terrestrial > Soil > Grasslands...
TTCGGAGCGGCCGCGGTCTTGCCCTTGTCGACCTTCGCCGCGACCCCGCCGCCGTTCCCGTGCGTCACCTTCCAAATGAGCAGCGCCAGCAGTCCGGCGACGAGCAGGACCGCAAGGCCCTGCGCGCCGAGCTTGAGCCGAGCGCTCATGCCGAGACGATGAAGACCGTCGTCCCGATGCGGACGTGGTTGAAGAGCCACTCCGCGTCCGGGATGTGCATCCGGATGCAGCCGTGCGAGGCCGAATAGCCGATCGAGGTGTCGTCCGGCGTGCCGTGGATGCCGACGCCCGAGGCGGAGAGGCCCATCCAGCGCGTGCCGAGCGGGTTGCCCGGCCCGGGCGGGATCGGCTTCGCGCCCTTGGCCCACGCCGAGTTGGGCGGATACCACCAGGGGTTGCGCCACTTGACGACGATCGTCCAGCGGCCGAGCGGAGTCGGGTACTGCGACTGGCCGGTGGCGACGCCGAAGACGCGCCACGGGCGCGTGACCTTGTAGAGATAGAGCCGGTTCGAGCCGCGGCGGATCACGATCACCGGGCCGATGCTCTTCTTCGTCACCTTCGGCTCGAGGCTGCGCACCCGCAGCTGCACCGGGTCTCGCGTGTCAGCGACGAGCGCGCCGAAGATCGCCGAGAGGGCTCGCAGTTGCCTCAGCGCCCAGCCGCGCTTCTGGTGCTTCACGGAGGGACGCAGGTTGCGCAGCGAGAGCTTCGCGTCGACCGGCGCGCGATCGAACCGCTTCGCCACTGAGCGGACGAACGCCTCCGACTTGGGCCGATTGGTCTTCACGTGCAGCGTGAGCGCCGTGTCGGGCGCGGCGGCGAGGGCGGCGGCGACCGCGTCCTTGATGTAGGCCTTCGCGCCGAGCACGGCGGGCGTGACTGCGATCTTGTGGCCGGTCACGAGCAGCGGCATGGGCGTCTCGAAGAAGGTCGTGACAGCGTCGGTGGCGTCGTCCGCGCTCAGCCCACCCACCGAAACGCTGCCGATCGTGACGCCGTCGGCGATGACCGGATCGGCGGTCGTGCCTGTAGTCGTCGTGACCGCGCCCGACGAGACGCCCGCGGCTGCGCCGAGGCCGAGCACGAACAAGAGGGCGAGGCCGGCCCGCTTCACGGCCAAGAGTCTAGCCAGGGACGATTCTGGGATCGTCGGCGACGACACCGTCGACGCCCAAGTCATCCAGGCGGCTGACCTGCTCCTCCGTCAGCGCCGTCCACGCGAGAACCGGCACGCCGAGCGCGTGGCAGCGGTCGACAGCCGCCCGGCTGACCACCGACCAGTGCAGCACTGCGGCCGACGCGTGCGCGGCGGCGAGCATCCGCCCGATCCGCGCCGGAAGCGCTGCTCGCATCGACGCCAGACCGCCGAGCACAAGCGGCGCGAGCGCTCGGCGGCGGCTGATGCCGAAGCGGTCCTGCGGGTAAGTGAGGCCGAGCCGGAGCGCGGGCTCCAACGGCCTGAGCATGCGCAGGGCGGCCGGGTCGAAGGAGCTGACGAGCGTGCGCTCGACCAGCCCGTGCGCGCCGAGCCGGTCTGTCAGCGCCGCAGCGGCGCCGCGCGTCTTCAGGTCGGCGTGCACTCCGGCGGGCGTCCCGGCCAAAAACCCGAGCGCCTCGTCGAGAGTGGCGGGCTTGGCCGGCACCTCGCCCGGCGAATGCGCCACCACGAGCGCCCCGTCGAGCTCGAGCACGTCGAACTCGATCAGGTCGCAGCCGAGCTCGACCGCGGCCCCGAACGCCTCGAGCGTGTTCTCGGGCGCGAGCGCCGCCGCGCCGCGGTGGCCGATCCGGAGCAGCCGGCCGTCGCGCCGGCGCAGGTCGATCACGCCGGAAGCTTCAGGACCACGATCGCCAGGTCATCGCCGAGGTCGCCCGCGAATGCGCGGCAGTCGTCCGCGAGCGCCCGCGCCAGCTCCCCGGCGGGCAGCCCTGAATGCCGCACCAGCGCCTCGTCCAGCCGCTCCTCCCCGAACAGCTCGCCGTCCCGCCTCGCCTCGAGCAGGCCGTCCGTAAAGAGCACCGCCGCGGCGCCGGGCTCGAGCGTCAGCCGCGCCGCCTCGTAGGACTGGTCGCCCTCGATGCCGAGAGCGAGACCGGAGACGACGACCGTCTCGGGCGATTCCCCCGGGGCCACGATCCGCGGCGGCGGGTGGCCGGCCGTGGCGCAGGCGAGCTCGCCGGTGCGCGGGTCGACGACCAGGTAGAGCAGCGTCACGAACTTCCCCGCCGTGATCTCGCCGAGCACGACCTCGTTCGCCGCCGCCAGGAACTCGCCTGGCTCCGGATGCTCGCGCGCCAGCGAGCGGAAGACGAACTTCGCCATCGCCATGTCGGCGGCCGCGTCGATCCCGTGGCCGGTGACGTCCCCGAGCACGACCGCGAGCCGGCCGTCGGCGAGCTCCAGGAAGTCGTAGACGTCGCCGCCGATCTCGACGCGGGCCGAAGGCTCGTAGTGGTCGCCGATCTCCAGCTCTTCGACCTGCGGCCGGCGTCGCGGCATCAGCGAGAGACGCATGGTCTCCGTGAACTCCTCCCGCTCCTGATGCAGCCGCGCGTTGTCGAGCGCGAGTGCGGCCGGGCCTGCGAGCGAGAGCGCGGCCTCGAGCGTGTCGCCACTGACCGGGCGTTCGGGGTCGAGCGAGAGGAGCGTCAGCGTGCCGAGGATCTCATCGTGAGCCGAGAGTGGGATCACGGCGGCGGTCGAGCCCTTCTCCAGGAACGGGACCAGCGCCTGGTGTGCGGGGCCGAGCGCGAGCGCGGTGGCAGCGTCGAGCACGACCGGCTCGCCGCTCCGGAAGAGGCCCAGGCCCACCGAGCCGAGCGGCTGCGCCAGCGACAGGATCTGCCGCACGGGCTCGCCCAGCCGGTCCTCGCGCACGTGGACTGCCACAGGCACGAGCGCGTCGCCACGCTCGTTCGGCATGCGCAGCGCCGCGGCGTCGAGCTGGAGCGACTCGACGATCGTCCTCGCGACCGCCTCCAGGGTCGCCTCGAGCGAAAGGCTCTCGCTGAACGACCGTGAGATCTCGTAGAGCGCGTGGAGGCGTCGGGATGCTTCGAGGGCCGCGTCGCGGGCGCGCTTGGCCTCTTCCGACTCCTGGGCGAGCCGCTCGTGCAGGCGGGCGTTCTGGACCGCGACCGCCAGCTGGGCGGCCAGTGCGCGCACGAGGGCCTCCTCGTTCTCGCTCAGCTGCCGGCCGCGCTGCGGATAGACGGCGAGCAGGCCGACCAGCTCCTCGCCCGCGCGCAGCGGCACGCCGAGAGCGCCTTCGACCCCGAGCTCCTCGAGCGCGTCGCGGACAGGCGCCAGGCGGGCGTCGTCCCCGTCGGAAACCTGGATCAGGCCGCGTGCGCGGCCGGGGCCCAGTGCCAGCTCGAGCAGGCGCTCCCCGATGCGGACATGTGGGCCGGTCAGACCGCGCTCGGCCGCAGCCTCGAGCCGCTCGCCCTCCTCGACGAGGTAGACGGCGGCACGCTCGGTGCCGAGCAGCTCACGGACGCGATCGACGGCCGTGTCGAGCGTGTGGGCCAGCGAGAGCTCGGAGATCGCCTGGCCTACGATCGTCAGCAGGGCGCGGGTCCGCTCGAGCTCCTCGGCCAGCTCGCGGCGCCGCTCGCTCGCGCGCAGGGCATGCGCTGCCCGGACGGCGAAGGTTGCGAGATCCGGCAGCACCGCCGGGTCGGGCGCCTCGGCGAAGACGACCTGCAACGCTCCGAGCGGCGGCTCGCCTAGCTGGAGCGTGGCGACGTGCCTGTCGCCCGACGGCTCGAGCGCGAGCGGCTCGTGCGAGAGCTGGGCTCGGCCGAGGAGGTCCAGCGCGCCGGCCGGCACGGCCGAGGAGTCCCGCCCGGCCAGCGCCGCAAGCACCGGACCGCCGTCGCCGTAGCGCCACAACAGGCAGGCGCCGGCACCCGTCGCCTCGGCCGCGAGCGCCGCCATCTGGTCGGCCGCCCGCGTCTCCTCCGAGGCGGCGGCGAGCGCGTCGCCGGCCAGCTCGAGCGGGTCGGGCGTCGACCGAGGCACCGCCGCAGGGGCAAAGGCCCGGCGGGCCAGCTCGACCTCGCCCGCCGACGCCCGGGCCAGCCTCAGCTCGCGCTCGTCGAAGGGATCCCGGCTCCGCATCAGCTCGAGCGAGCCGACCACACCGGCCTCGTCCCGCACCGGCAGCTGCAGGACGCCTGACGCCGACAGCCGCTCGGCGGCGCGCCGCAAGGAGTGCGGCAGATCCTCGAGCTCCAGGCACTCCTCCCGCGGCGCGAAGTCGATCCGCGAGCCCTCGAGCTCCGCCCGCAGCGATTCGGAGACGGCGTGCACGGCGTGCGCGACGAGCCCGCCGCTCTCGTCGGCGAGCCGGACGACGACGAGGTCGGCCTCGGTCAGCTCGGCCGCGCGCGCGGCGATCATGGCGAGCGCCTCGTCGAGCGTCGCAACTCCGGTCGGTTCCCTGGCCACTGTCATGCGTGTGCCCCGGAGGAAGTATGGCCCTTTAGACTCCCGCGCATGGCTCTGCCTGAGCGCAAGCAGGTCGAGGAGGAGCTGCTCGACCCGACGGCCGTGCAGCAGGCCTACCGCCGGGAGCGCCTGCGGCGGCGGGCCCGCGAGGACCGCAGACGCGAGCGGATGCTGGCCGGCCTGCGCTTCTGGCTGGCGGTGGCGCTCGTGATCGCGACCAGCGTCACGCTGGCCGTCCTGATCTGGCACGAGATCCACCGCTTGTTCGGCCTCTAGCGGCGCGAATCGCGGATACTTCCGCGCGTGCAGACGCCAGAAGCCTTCCCGCCGCCCGAAGAGGAGGAGATCTTCTTCGAGCCGGAGCCGGAGCCGCAGCCCTACCCCGGCCCCGCCGGCAGCTTCTGGGCCCTCGGCGGCCGCCTGACCTGGGTCGCCGCACTCGTCCTGACCGTCTCCGCGTTCACCGACTGGTACGCCGAGAGCGGGCTTGCCGGCCCGACGATCTCGGTGATCGCCTGGCACACGGGCACCCTCGGCAAGCTGGTCTTCTTCATCGGCCTCGTGCTGCTCGGGCTCACGGTCTTGAGCGAGCTCGGCTTCGAGCTACCGCCCTCGATTCCCGACAGCCTGGTCGTGATCGCGCTCGGCTCCCTGGCCACGATCTTCGTCCTGATCCGGCTGATCTCGATCCCCGACTCGATCCCGCCGCCGGCCGGCCGCGGCATCGGCATCTGGATCAGCCTGCTGGCCTCGCTCGCCGTGATCGTCGGAGGGCTCTTGCGAGCCTCAGAAGAGCTATAGCCTCGCGCCCCTGGCCGGACCGACCTGCGCCGAGCGGAGCCCGGCTCCGGCCGCGCCTGGCAGCGCTGACGGCTCGGCGCTCTCCGGGGCCGTGCTATTCAGCACTGTCCCCTCCGGGCCCGAACCGCCAGCGCTGCCCCAGGAACACGAGGGCTGCGCCGATGAGCACGCCCAGCACCGCGCCGCCGAGGACGTCCAGCGGCCAGTGCACGCCGACGTAGACGCGCGACCAGGCGATCGCCGCGGCGAGAACGAAGGCTGGCACGGCCAGCCGCGGCACCAGGCACGCGAGCACGGTCGCGCATGCGAACGCGATCGCCGCGTGGCCCGAGGGGAACGACCCCGAGTGCGGCACGCCCACGAGCGGCTTCGGCTCGGGGTAGACGAGCGGCGGCCGGCGGCGGCCGATCCAGTCACGCAGGCCGAAGGAGATCGCGTTCGCCAGAACGTCGGCGGCGAGCACGGCGGCGAACAGCCACGGGCGGCGCCAGAGCACGGCCAGGAACAGCGCGAGGACGAGGAAGACGAGCCCGTCCGAGCCGATCCGGGAGAGGTCGACGAACAGCCAGTTCAGCCACCCGACCCGGTGGTGGACGACCCAGCGCTCGAGGTGCCGGTCGGCGTGGAGCAGTTCAGACCGGGAGGAGCTGCTTGGTCTGGTCGATCAGCTCCTGCGGGTTGAACGGCTTGCCGATGAAGCCCTGCGCGCCCCGCTTGGCCGCTTCCTCTGCGGACTCGTCGACCTTCCCGCTGAACATGATCACCGGAATGGCGCCCACTCCGTGCCGCTCCTGGACGCGCTGCAGCATCTCCCAGCCGTCGACCCCGGGCATCATCACGTCGAGGAGGACAAGGTCAGGCGTCGACTCCTCGAGCACGCGCAGCCCTTCCTCGGCCCCGCCGGCCTCGCGCACGGTGTAGCCCTCCATCTCGAGGTTGACGCGCACGTACTCGCGCAGCCGCTCGTCGTCGTCGACGATCAGGACGACCGGACCGCCGCTGCTGACCGCCGAGCTCGGGCCGGAGCGCTCGAGGAAGCGGTCGAGGTCGCCGCGCTTGTAGCGGCGGTGCCCGCCGGGCGTGTAGAAGGCCGGCACGCGCCCCTGGTCCGACCACTTGCGGATCGTGCTCTGGGCGACGCCGAGATACTTGGCCGCCTGACCCAGGGTGAGCCAGTCAGGCTCGCCGGCAGGGGCGAGACGGTGCGTAATTTCGTTCTGAGCCATCCCCAGACGAATCTACCCAAAGCTTTTTCTTCCTAACCGGCCCTCCAGGCAAGAAGGCGTCACGGAGTCGTCACGGTCACCGTCGCCGACTCAGGCCTGAGGGTGAACGTGCGGCTCTGCGTGGTCGTGTTCCCGGACTTCGGGTTGTCGTTGAGCGACTCGCCGAGCGCGATGCCGACCGCGAAGACGAGCACGATCGCGAGGCCCCAGACGACCCGGCGCCTCGTGCGGGTGTCGCGGCGGCGCCGGGGGCGGGCCGTCGTCGTCACGGGCGGTAGTCGACCGCGCCGCGCGAGTAGGCGTGGAACGCAGCGTCGATGACGGTAGTCATTCGCGCGGGCCAGCCCTGGGGAAGCTCGTGCTCGGCCAGTGCCTCCTGCACCCAGCGCTCGGCGCCCGGGTAGGTGTCGGCCAGCTCGTCCAGCGTGAACGTCTGGCCGAGCCGGCGGCGGAGCTGGTCGAGGACGATCTCCAACTCGGCCAGATACTGCGCGTACAGCACCCGTTCGCGCGCAGCCGTCTCCAGCCGGCGATAGCCGTCCTCCCACTCCTGTCGCGTCGCGTCCAGGGCCGCCTGCGGCATGCGCCGATGCTACTCGGACGTGCAGCAGCACTGAGCGGGCCAGAGCGGCTCGACCTCGGCGAGGATCCGCTCGCCGAGCTCGTAGCCCGGCCGCGCCAGCGCGAAGGAGGCGTGCGCGTGCAGGCACTTGAGCCCGCCGGTGCGGGTCTGGCCGCCGATCCCGCCCGGCAGCTCGGGCCGGAGCCGGCGCTGCTCCGCGTGCCCGCGCTCGGAGCTCTCCCGGAGCTCGGGGTCCTCGCGCGCGAGGGCGCTCCAGCGTTCGACCCCGCCGGCCGCCTCGACGCGGGCGATCGCCGCGACCAGGTGCGGGCAGGTCAGCCAGTAGGTCGTCGGAAAGGGCTCGCCGGACTCGTCGAAGGGCGCCTGCTCGACGACGGCCGGCCGCCCGAAGGGACAGCGAACCGCTACCCGCCGGAAGGCCCGAGGCGGGCGGCCAAGCTGCTTCTCGACGATCGCCCGGTCATCCACCCTTGTGGATCGTAGTTCGCACCCACTTCGAGATGCCCTTGACGATGAAGAGGCGCTCGCCGGGGCGAACGAGCCCGAGTCGCCGCGCCTCGCGCTGCAGGGCCTCCGGCGTGCTCGCGTCGGCCAGCTGGTGCTCCAGGTCGCGCTTCTCCGCCTTGAGCGCGCGGACGTCGGCGGCGCGCTGGGCGAGCTGCTGCTTGGTGCTCAGGTAGCTCCGCAGCGGCCGCGCGTAGAGGAGCGCGACGAGGAGAATCGCGCCGACGGCGAGCCAGCGGAGGAAGATGCTCGAGCGTGGAGGCTTGCGTTTTGCCACGCGGGCGGATTCTCCGTGCGGCGCGAGCCTCCTGCTAGGCGATCGCCACCTTGATCATGTCGGTCGTGCCCGGCAGGTTGACCGCGGTGCCCGCAGTGATCACGACGCGGTCGCCCTCGGCGACCAGGCCGCTCTTGCGCGCGGCCTCGAGCGAATGTCGCCAGAGGTCCTCCACGTCCGAGCTCTCGGGGATCAGCACCGGCGTGACGCCCCACTCGATCGCCATCTGGCGGAGCGCATAGTCGTGGTGCGTGAGCCCGAGGATCGGGCGGCGGGGCCGAAGCCGGGCGACGACCGAGGCCGTGCGGCCGGTGTACGTCGGGACGAGCAGCGCGGAAGCGCGTAGAGCCTCTGCCAGGTCGCAGGCCGCGTTCGAAGTGGCCTGCGTGACGGTCGACTCCTCGCTTGCCTCAGGAAGCTCGTGCCGGTAGCCGAGGCTCGGCTCGACCGCCCGAGCGATCCGGTCCATGTATGCGAGCGACTCGACCGGGAAGTCGCCGACGGCGGTCTCGCCCGAGAGCATCAGCGCCGAGCTCCCGTCGAGGATGGCGTTCGCGATATCGCTCGCCTCGGCTCTTGTCGGCTCGGCCTGGTGGATCATCGACTCGAGCATCTGCGTGGCCGTGATCACCGTCTTCCCGCGCTCGAGGGCCGCGATGATGATCCGCTTCTGGAGAAGCGGCACGAGCGCCGGGCCGATCTCGACGCCGAGGTCGCCGCGCGCGACCATGACTGCGTCGCTTTCGGCGAGGATCTCGTCCAGCGCGTCGACCGCCTCGGCCTTCTCGATCTTCGCGATGACGTGCGCTTGCGAGCCGGCCTGCTCGATCAGCGCGCGCAGGTCGCGGACGTCGGCGGCCGAGCGGACGAACGAGAGGGCGACGAAGTCGACGCCGATTTCGAGCGCGAGCTCCAGGTCGTCCATGTCCTTGCGGGTGAGCGAGGGGATGGGAACGGGTACGCCCGGCAGGTTGACGCCCTTGTGCGAGCTGACGACGCCGCCGGCCAGGACTGCGCAGCGCGCCCGGCCGAGCTCGATCTCGTCGACGCGGAGCCGGACGAGGCCGTCGTCGATCAGCACCTCGTGACCCGGCTGGAGGACCTCGCCGATCACGGCCGGGCTGACGGGAAGCTCGCCGTCGTCGGAGCGCTCGCCGCCGGCGACGATGATCTCCTCGCCGCGCGTGAGGGTCACCGGGCCGTCGAGCTCGCCGATGCGGAGCTTCGGGCCCTGGAGGTCGGCGATCAGCGCGATCGGGTGATCGAGCTCGGCCTCGGTGGCGCGCACGAGACGCGCGCGCTCGCGGTGCTCGTCGTGGGTGCCGTGCGAAAGGTTGAGGCGTGCGCCGTCCATCCCGGCTCGTGTGAGGTCGGCGAGCTGCTCCGGAGTCGCCGACGCTGGGCCGATTGTGGCGACGATCTTGGTGCGTCTTGGCGTGGCGGCAACCATGCCCTGAGAGTAGCTCGCAGGCCCGTCGTCCGAACCGGCCCTGACTCCGAGGCGCCAAAACCGGTGTCAGACACCGGTTTTTGTCAACCGGAAGGTGTGGCGAGAGTGTGGACCTTCATCCACAAGGGCGAATTGCGATCAGCCGGCACGTACTCTCGAACGCATGCCGCGGCCGCCGCGCAACCTGAACGACGGGCTCCACCATGTGACCGCCCGGGCGAGCGACACGCGCCGGCTGTTCGACACCGACGCCAGCCGGAACATGTTCCTCGACCGATTGGCCGCAACGCTTGCGAACTTCGAGATCGGCCTCGTGACGTGGACGCTGATGGGCACCCACTACCACCTGGTGATCACAAGTCCCGGCACAGGCCTCTCGTCGGCACTGCAGCGCCTGCACTCCTGGTACTCCCGCCTGCACAACCAGACGAGGAGCCGAAGCGCCCACCTCTTTCGCGCCCACTTCTTCTCGCGTCAGATCGACAGCGACGAGGACCTGCTAGGCGTCTGCCGCTACGTCGCACGCAGTCCGGTCGAAGCCGCCCTCGTCCGCAACCCGCTCGACTGGCGCTGGAGCAGCGCACGCACGAGCGCCGGCCTCGAGCGGCCCCACATCCCGCTGGACGACGAGCCGCTCCGGGCCGCCCTCGGCGGCGACCCGCACTGGCCCGCTACCGGGACTTCGTAGAGCGGGCCGAGAACGCCTCCCAGCCCTGGTAGACCGCGTCGGCGCCCAACTCCTCTTCGATCCGGAGCAGCTGGTTGTACTTGGCCACCCTGTCGGTTCGCGACAGCGAGCCGGTCTTGATCTGGCCCGCATTCGTCGCGACCGCGAGATCGGCGATGGTCGTGTCCTCCGTCTCGCCGGAGCGGTGCGAGACGACCACCCCGTAGCCGCGCGATTGCGCGAGCCGGATCACGTCGAGCGACTCGGTCAGGGTCCCGATCTGGTTCACCTTGACGAGGATCGCGTTCGCGACCCCTTCGTCGATGCCACGCTGCAGCCGCTCCCGCGAGGTGACGAAGATGTCGTCGCCGACCAGCTGCACGCGCTCGCCGAGCCGCGAAGTCAGCGCCGCCCAGGTCTCCCAGTCGTCCTCGGCGAGGCCGTCCTCGATCGAGACGATCGGGTAGCGCGAGACGAGCGCCTCGAGGTACGAGACCATCCCGGCGCCGTCCTCGTCGTGGCCCTCGAAGGCGTAGCGCCCGTCGCGGTACAGCTCCGTCGCGGCCGGATCCAGCGCGACGGCGATCCGCTCACGGTGGCCGGCGCGCTCGGCCGCCTCCAGCAGCGCCTCGATCGCCTCCTCGCTCGACCCGAGATCCGGCGCGAAGCCGCCCTCGTCGCCGACGCCGGTCGAAAACCCCCGCTCGTGCAACAACGCACCGAGCGCGTGGAAGGTCTCGGAGCCGATCCGCAGCGCCTCGGCGAAGCTCTCCGCCCCGGCGGGCACCAGCATGAACTCCTGGAGATCGATTGAGTTCTGCGCGTGCGCGCCGCCGTTGATCACGTTCATCAGCGGCACCGGCAGCGTCCGCCCCTCGCCGCCGCCCAGGTGCCGGAAGAGCGACACGCCGGCCTCCGCCGCGGCCGCTTTCGCCACAGCCAGCGAGACACCCAGGATTGAGTTCGCGCCGAGCCGCGCCTTGTTCGGCGTGCCGTCGAGCTCGATCATTCGCTCGTCGAGGGCGCGCTGGTCGCCGCCGTCGAGCCCGCGAACAGCATCGGCGAGCTCGCCGTTCACGTTCGCGACCGCCTGCGAGACACCCTTGCCGCCCCACTCCGAGCCGCCGTCGCGCAGCTCGAGAGCCTCGTGCACGCCGGTCGATGCCCCGGACGGAACCGCCGCGCGCCCGAAGGCGCCCGACTCCAGCCGCACCTCGGCCTCGACGGTCGGGTTCCCGCGCGAGTCGAGGATCCAGCGCCCGTGCACCGACTCGATCGCGCTCACCGCAACGCCTCCTTTGCCCGGTCGAAGTACGCATCCTGCTCGCCAAGCTCGAGCCGCGAGAACTCCTTGCCCTCGTCGGCGGCGAGCCGCTCGGCGCGCTCGACCCGCGCGACGAACCGGTCGCTCATCCAGCGCAGCGCCAGCTCGGGGTCGACGTTCAGCCGCCGCGCGACGTTGACCGCCGCGAAGAGGACGTCGCCGAGCTCCTCGACCACGTGCGGGTCGGGCTCGGTCTCCGGCTTCGCCGAATCCGCCTCGGCCATCGCCCCACGCAGCTCGCGAAGCTCGTCGTCGAGGTCGGCCAGCGCGCCGGCTGCATTGGGGTACTCGAACCCGATCGAGGCCGCGCGCCGCTGGACCTTGCGCGCGTGGAGGAGCGCCGGCAGCGCTTCGGGCACGTCGTGGAAGATCCCCTCGCGGCCCTCCTGCTCGGTTTTGATCCGCTCCCAGTTCTCGCGCACGCGGGCCGGAGTGCGTGCCTCCACCGAGCCGAAGACGTGCGGGTGGCGCCTCACGAGCTTTTCGTGTACCCGCCGCGCGACCTCCCCGAGGTCGCCGACGCCCTTCTCCTCGAGCAGTAGCGCGAGAAAATAGACCTGGAAGAGCAGGTCGCCGAGCTCGTCCAGCAGCTTGTCGTCGTCGCCGGCGAGCGCCGCGTCGGCGACCTCGTAGGCCTCCTCGACCGTGTGCGGGACGATGGTCCGGGCCGTCTGCTCCCGGTCCCAGGGACAGTCGCGCCGCAGCCGCTCGGTCAGCCGCTGCAGCTCGAGCAGCGTCTCACCCGTGCCCAACCGCTAGCCGGTGGACGAGGTCGTCGACGAGCTCTGCTTGCAGGGATCCTGGCCGGGTGCCGGCGCGTAGCCCGTCTGGTAGGCAATCGTCTTGCAGTAGCCCTTGACCATCTTCTTCTGCCAGTCCTGCGCTGCGGTGCTGCGCTTGGTCTGGAGCAGGGTCTGGCGGATCGCCTCCTTGACCTGCGAGAGCGGAGTCGGCTTTGCCTTCGTCGGCGGCTTGACCGGGCCGGTCGCCTCGATGATGTGCCAGCCGAACTTCGAGTGAACCGGCTTCGAGATCTCGCCGGTCTTCAGCTTGAACGCGACGTCCTCGAACTCCTTGACGAACCGCCCCTTGACGTCGCCGCCGGCGAGCACGCCGCCCGCCTTGGCCGAGACCGTGTCGATCGAGTACTTGCGCGCGAGCTTGCCGAAGTCATTCGGGTTCGCCTGCAGCTGCGAGTAGATCTGGTCGGCCAGCGCCTTCTTCTTGACGAGGATGTGCTTGACCGGCCGGCTCTCGGGCTGGGCCGGCGTCTCGTACTGAGCCTTGTGCGTGTCGTAGTACTTCTGGATGTCGCTGTCCGAGACCGAGATGTTCTTGGTCACGGCGGCCTGGACGCGCTCGTGGATCAGCGTCAGCTTGATCCCGGTGCGCACCTGCTCGTCGGTGAAGCCCTGCGCCTTGAGCGCATCCTGATAGCGCTTCTCGACCGCCGCCGGCGAGTTCGACCCGCTGGTCTGGTGGCCGTAGTACTGCTGCTTGATCTGCTGGAGCCGCGCGTTCACGTCCTGGTCGCTGACCTTGATGCCCATCTTCGCCGCCTCCTGCTCGTACTCGCTCGACGAGATCAGGAACTGCGTCGCGTTCGAGCGGAGGTTGGCGAGGTCGACGGTGCCGGCCTTCGGGAACGGATGGTGGTTTGCCGCGTAGTTGGCCTTTGTCTGCGCGATCAGCTGGTCCCACGATGCCTTCGGGATCGACTGGTCGCCGACCACGGCGACCGAGTCAGCCGGGACGCTGCGAGGACCGCCGCCACCGCATGCGGCGACCGCAAGTACCAGGACGACCCCTGAGAAAGCTCCGATGATCCGTCTCATGCAAAATGCGCCGGCAGCAGCAGTTTTCTTCATGCTGCGCGACGCGCGTCGAGTATAGCATCGACCAGCCGAAGCGCTGACGAAAAGTCCTCGTCCCGGACGGAGACCTCGCGTCGGGCGGTCGTGTAGACGGCCGTGTCGACCTCGCTGCGCAGCGCGCGGAGCTCGCCGGAGGACAGCTCGAGCGGCCCGACGGTTACCCGGCCGCTCTTGAAGACGACGTAGTCCGCGCCGAGGCGGGCCAGCTTGATCTTCGCCTCCTGGATCGCGAACAGATTCTCGACCGGCTCGGGCAGCGGCCCGTAGCGGTCCTCGGTCGCCGCCCGGAGCTCGCGCAGCTCGTCGTCGGTCTCGGCAAGCGCGAGCCGCCGGTGCAGGTCGATCTTCAGCGCCTCGGCGCCGATGTAGTCGGCCGGTACATAGGCGTCGACCCGCGCGTCGACGCGCACCGGGCGCGGCACGGTGCGGCGCTCGCCTGCCAGCTCCGAGACCGCCTCGCCGAGCATCTCGACGTAGAGCTCG
>Ga0209474_10003560_pt1 | contig 13641 bp, 10 predicted proteins | sample GraSoiAngelo_145_FD_185902 | JGI IMG/M metagenome (GOLD analysis project Ga0209474, IMG submission 185902) | Grasslands soil microbial communities from the Angelo Coastal Reserve, California, USA - 14_1009_05_20cm (SPAdes) (version 2) | ecosystem: Environmental > Terrestrial > Soil > Grasslands...
GAGCGAGGTGAACCGTCTCTTCGACAATTTCTTCGGTCGTCCTGCGCCTACGACTGGCCGCGCGTGGGTGCCGCCGGTCGATATGTACGCCACCAAGGACGACCTCGTCCTGACGCTCGAGCTGCCTGGCGTGAGCGAAAAGGACGTCACCGTGTCGATCACGGCCGACCTGCTCACGGTCAAAGGCGAGCGGCGATTCGAGAATCAGGGCAAGGAGCAGGAGCTCCTCCACGTCGAGCGGACCTACGGGAAGTTCGAGCGGCTGATCCAGCTGCCGATGGCCGTGCAGGCTGATCGCGTGAGGGCCATGTATCGCGATGGCGTGCTGGAGATCAACCTGCCGAAGGCCGAAGAGCTGAAGCCGAAGGAAATCAAGATCGATATTGTCTAAACCGGGGAGGTTTGGAGAGGGCCGTCTCGGCCCCTCCATGATCGGTCAACGCCCGCGCCCCTCGGGCGAGAGAAATGGAGCCAAACGGTTATGGCGAAGGTCATCGGCATCGACCTCGGAACGACCAACTCGGTGGTCTCGGTCGTCGAAGGCGGCAACCCCACGGTGATCGCGAATCAGGAGGGTAGCCGGCTCACACCGTCGGTCGTCGGATTTACGAAGGACGGCGAGATTCTCGTGGGGCAAGTCGCCAAGCGACAGGCCATCACTAATCCCGAGAACACCGTCTTCTCGATCAAGCGGTTCATGGGCCGCCGCTACGACGAAGTGCTGCAGGAGATCAAGCTCGTGCCGTACAAGGTCGTGAGGGCGTCCAACGGCGACGCACGGGTCGAGGTGCGTGGCAAGCAGTACTCGCCGCCCGAGATCTCCGCCATGATCCTGCGCAAGCTCAAGGAGGCCGCCGAGGCATACCTCGGCGAGAAGGTGACGCAGGCGGTCATCACGGTGCCGGCGTACTTCAACGACGCGCAGCGCCAGGCCACCAAGGACGCCGGCAAGATCGCCGGCCTCGAGGTCCTGCGCATCATCAACGAGCCGACGGCGGCGGCGCTCGCCTACGGCCTGGATAAGAAGAAGGACGAGACGATCTCGGTGTATGACCTCGGCGGTGGCACCTTCGACGTCTCGGTGCTGGAGATCGGCGAGGGTGTGTTCGAGGTCAAGGCTACGAACGGCGACACGCATCTCGGCGGTGACGACTTCGACCAGCGCGTGATGGACTGGATCGCGGAGGAGTTCAGGAAGGAAAACGGCATCGATCTCCGGAAAGACCGCATGGCGTTGCAGCGCCTGAAAGAGGCGGCCGAGCGCGCCAAGATCGAGCTGTCGACGACGGTGCAGACCGAGATCAACCTGCCGTTCATCACCGCCGACGCGTCCGGTCCCAAGCATCTCGTGCTGACGCTCACCCGCGCCAAGCTCGAGTCGCTCGTGGCCGATCTCGTCGAGCGCACGCTCGGGCCGTGCCGTCAGGCGATGCAGGATGCCGGCGCGAGCGCCAACGACATCAACGAGGTGATCCTCGTCGGCGGTCAGACGCGCATGCCGAAGGTGCAGGAGACCGTCAAGTCGCTCTTCGGCAAGGAGCCGCACAAGGGCGTGAATCCCGACGAAGTCGTCGCGGTGGGGGCGGCCGTGCAGGGCGCGGTGTTGACCGGTGAGGTGAAGGACCTGCTGCTGCTGGACGTCACGCCGCTTTCCTTGGGCATCGAAACACTCGGCGGCGTCATGACGACGCTGATCTCGCGCAACACGACGATCCCGACGAAGAAGAGCGAGCGCTTCACCACGGCGGCCGACAACCAGCCCTCGGTCGAGGTGCACGTGCTGCAGGGCGAGCGGCCGATGGCGCGCGACAACCGTACGCTCGGTCGGTTCCATCTGGACGGCATCCCGCCGGCGCCTCGCGGCGTACCGCAGATCGAGGTGACCTTCGACATCGATGCCAACGGCATCCTCAACGTGTCGGCGAAGGACACCGCCACCGGCAAACAGCAGCACATCACCATCACGTCGTCCTCGGGTCTGAGCAAGGACGAGATCGACAAGATGGTGAAGCAGGCGGAGGCCAACGCGGCCGAGGATGCGCGGCACAAGCAGGCGATCGAGGTGCGCAACCAGACCGACTCGCTGGTGTACTCGACCGAGCGCACGCTCTCCGAGCACGGCAGCAAGCTGGCCGAGAGCGACCGCAAGGCGCTCGATGATGCGCTCGCCGAGGCCAAGGAAGCGCTCAAGACGGAAGACCTTGACCGCATGAAGCGGGCGCAGGAGACGCTGTCGAAGGCGGCTCAGAAGCTCGGCGAGCTCATGTATCGCGAGGCGCAGGCGCAGGCGGGGCAGCCCACCGATCAGGGTGGCGGCTCGCAGCCGGGCGGCGCCGCCCGCCCCTCCGGACCGAAAGAGGGCGAGGTTGTCGACGCGGAGTTCGAGGATCTCGGGGAGAAGAAGTAGCTCATGCGACGTGATTACTATGCGGTGCTCGGCGTCGCCGCCACCGCGCCGCCGCGCGAGATCCGGCAGGCGTACCGCCGGCTCGCGCGGCAGTATTCTCCCGACGTCAACTTCTGGGACGCCACGGCGCGGGCGCTGTTCGAGGAGATCGCCGAAGCCTACCGGATCCTGAGCGATCCCGACGCGCGCACGCTCTACGATCGCTTTGGCGCGCGACCCGACGCGCTCACAGCCGGCCGTCGCGGCGAGGACGTCCACGTCGCGATCGAGCTTGGGGTGTGGCGATATGGTGCGGGGCACGACCGCCGAGGTCGTCGTGCCGCGTTTTTCGACGTGCACGGCGTGCGGCGCCCGCGGACGCCGCGACGACGAGGCCTGCGACGCGTGCGTGGGGCGCGGGGTACGGCGCGTGTCGGAGCGCGTGACCATCGCGATTCCGGCCGGCGTCGATTCGGGCATGCAGCTGCGCATCCCGGGTGAAGGCAGTGCCGGCCCGTTCGGCGCACCGCGTGGCGATCTGCTCGTCAGCACGCGCGTCGCCGAGCACCCCTTCTTCGTCCGCAAGGGCGAGGGCGTGCACTGCGAGGTCGCCATCAGTGTCTGGGAAGCGCTCCGGGGCGCTCGCATCCGCGTGCCCACGCCGCAGGGCGAGGCGGTGTTGGTGGTTCCGCCCGGCACGCAGGCCGGCCAGGTGTTCCGCATGCGCGGGCAAGGCGTGCCGCGGCCCGGCGACGATCCCCCGGGCGACCTGTTCGTCACCATCCGCGTCGAAATCCCTGGCGGTCTCGACGCGCGCACGAACGAGCTCGTGCGCGAGCTCGAGCGGCTCATGCCGCAGACCGCGCGCACCGATCTCGACCGATACCGCGGAGGTGTGGCATGACGACCGATCGCGGCAAGCCGCTGTACATGATCGGGGTCGTCGCCGAGATGCTGAAGGTCCATCCGCAGACGCTGCGCTTCTACGAGAAGAAGGGACTCGTGCGGCCCAGCCGGACCGAGGGGCAGACGCGGATGTACTCGGCCGAAGACGTCGACGACATCGCCCGGCTGCTGCGACTCACCCGTGACCTCGGCGTGAATCTGGCCGGCGTTGAAATCATCCTAAAGATGCGACGCCGGATGATCGAAATGCAGAAGCAGATCGAAGACCTTCTCGCCTACGTCCGGGACAACGGCGGCGGCGAGACTCGCGCCGAGCGCGAGGGCGAGCCACGAGAGGCGCTTGTACGCGCGGCGTCGGGCCAGCTCGGCCCCGTCGATCTCTTCTGAGAAAGCGGGTTCACGATGACAGACATGAAGCGTGAGACGGACCGGCCGATGCCGGACGTGGTTGGAATCCTTCCACTGCGGGGGACGGTGCTCTTCCCGCAGGCGGTGGTGCCCCTCGGCGCCGGCCGCGTGTCGTCGCTGCGCCTGATCGAGGAGGCGGTGCAGGGCGGCCGTCTCGTGGGCGCCGTGACGCAGAAGGACCCGAAGGACGATGCCCCGGGCGCGGACGGTCTCCATTCGGTCGGTACGTTGACCGTGATCCACAAGGCGCTCAAGCAGCCCGACGGCACCCTGCGGCTCGTCGCCCAGGGCGTCGGCCGGTTTCGCCTCGTCGAGATCGTACAGACCGAGCCGTACCTCAAGGCACGAATCGAGCCCATCGAGGAGCAGTCGCCTGCGCAGGACCTGGAGCTCGAGGCGCTCGTGCGCAGCGTGACCTCATTGTTCGCGAAGGTCGTGTCGCTGTCGCCCGTGCTGCCCGATGAGCTCGTCGCGGTGCTCGACAATGTCGAAGGCCCCGGCGCCGTCGCCGATCTCATTGCCGCCTCCTTCCCCGCGCTCCCGCTCGCACTCAAGCAGGAGCTGCTCGAGACAGTCAACGTGCGCGAGCGCCTCTCGAAGCTGGCGGCCGCGCTCGGCAAGGAGGCCGAGGTTCTCGAGCTCGGTAGCAAGATCCAGTCCGAGATCCAGTCGGAGATGAGCAAGACGCAGCGCGACTATTATCTGCGTGAGCAGATGAAGGCCATCCAGAAGGAGCTCGGCGAAGGCGACGAGCGAACGCAGGAGGTGGACGCGCTCCGCGCCAAGATCGAAGCGGCCGGCATGCCCGCCGAAGCGAAGTCGGAGGCGCTGCGCGAGCTCGATCGGCTCGCCAAGATGCCGCCGGCGGCCGCGGAGTACACGGTGGCGCGGACGTACATCGACTGGCTGGTCGCCATGCCGTGGCAGCAGGAGACGACCGATGCCGTCGAGATCGGTCCCGCGCGCGCGATCCTCGACGAGGACCATGAAGGTCTCGAGAAGGTGAAGGACAGAATCCTCGAGTACCTCGCTGTGAAGAAGATCCGCCCGGGCGGGAAGGATCCGATCCTGTGCTTCGTGGGCCCGCCCGGCGTCGGCAAGACGTCGCTGGGCAAATCGATCGCGCGCGCGCTCGGCCGTAAGTTCCACCGGATCTCGCTCGGCGGCATGCGGGACGAGGCGGAGATTCGCGGCCACCGGCGGACGTACATCGGGGCGCTGCCGGGCCAGATCGTGCAGGGGCTGCGGCGCGCCGGCACGAAGAATCCTGTCCTGATGCTCGACGAGGTCGACAAGCTGGGCATGGACTTCCGCGGTGACCCGGCGTCCGCGCTGCTCGAGGTGCTCGACCCCGAGCAGAACGCGACGTTCCGCGATCATTATCTCGACGTGCCGTTCGATCTCTCGCGGGTGCTCTTCATCACCACGGCCAACGTGATCGACACGGTGCCGGCCCCGCTGCGGGATCGAATGGAGCTCATCAATCTCGCCGGCTACACGGAGGAAGAGAAGGTCGCGATCGCGCAGCGCCACCTCGTGCCCAAACAGGCCTGCGAGCACGGGCTGGCGTCCGGCACCGACATCGTCTTCGAGCCCGAATCGCTGCGGCTGCTGGCGCGTGGCTACACACGCGAGGCCGGTGTCCGTAGCCTCGAGCGCGAGATCGCATCCGTCTGCCGGAAGGTCGCGCGACGCCGCGCGGAGGGCAACACCGAGCCCGTGCGTGTCGCGCCCGATGTCGTCGTCTCCTACCTCGGCGTGCCACGCTTCGAGCTCGAGGAGGTCGAGCAGCGCACGCGGGTGCCGGGCGTCGCGACCGGGCTGGCTTGGACGCCGGCGGGCGGCGACGTGCTCTTCGTGGAGGCCACGCGGATGCGTGGCGCCCACACGCTCACGCTCACCGGACAGCTGGGCGAAGTCATGAAAGAGTCGGTGCAGGCGGCACTCTCCTGGGTGCGCTCGCACGCCGGTGAGCTCGGGATCGACGCCGAGTTCTGGGAGCACTCGGACGTGCACGTTCACGTGCCGGCCGGCGCGATCCCGAAGGACGGTCCCTCCGCCGGTGTCACCATGGCCACGGCGCTCGTATCGCTTCTCACTGCGCGGCCCGTGCGGCCGGACCTCGCGATGACGGGCGAGATCAGTCTCTCGGGACGTGTCCTGCCCGTGGGCGGCATCAAGGAGAAGGTGCTGGCGGCGCACCGCGCCGGGATTCGCACGATCGTGCTGCCCCGGCGCAACGAGAAGAACCTGTTGGAAGACGTTCCAGCGGCCGTTCGGCAGAGCCTGAGCGTGCATCTGGCCGACACGATCGGTGACGTGCTCGCTGTGGCACTGGAGCATTCGCCCGCGGCTGCGCGCGAGGTGCTGTCGGGTCGCTAAACCTGCGCGGTGTCGCGCCGAACTCTCGGCGCGACACCGACGGGCAATTCGGCTAAGATCGAGTCATCGTGACTCGAAGCTTCGGCCTGATCGTGCTCGCGGCCACGCTCCTGACGGCCGCTCCGGCCGGCGCCGAGATGTACAAGTTCAAGGCGCCGGACGGCACGACGCACTTCACGAACGCCCCGACCGATCCCCGCTATCAGCGGATGGGTTTCACGTCCGGCACGCAGGCGGGATGGCTGCGACTGCCGCAAGGCGACCCCTCGCCATACGCGCGCGAGATCATTGATGCCGCCGGCCGCTACGGCATTCCCGAGCGGCTGGTGACCGCGGTGATCCGCGCCGAGTCCGGGTTCAACCCGCGTGCGGTGTCGCGCAAGGGCGCGCAGGGACTCATGCAGCTGATGCCCTCGACGGCGTCCGTGTTGGGTGTGCGGAACTCCTTCGATCCGCGCGAGAACATCGAGGGCGGCGTGCGCCACCTCCGTGGACTGCTCGATCGTTTTCCCGGCAATCTGCCCTTCGCGATCGCCGCATACAACGCGGGTGAGAAGGCGATACTGGCCTACGGCGGCGTCCCGCCGTACCCGGAGACGGTGGACTACGTGGGAAAGGTGCTGCGGTACTACGGCATCGACAGCGTCACCAGCACGCCCGAGGTGCGCGTCTACCAGACGATCGCGCGCGACGGCACCGTCACCTACACGAATATTCCGCCGCGCGGCCGGCCATAGAGTTGGGGGCCCGAATGGCCCCTCAACCCTTCGACGCTCGTCGCGCTCCGAGTAAAGCTGTGGGTCGCTTGGTGGGGCGGCTACCGTAGTAGCTTGCTGATCTCTCGGAAGGCCTCGGTGTCCGAGCTGCCCAGCAGCTGAAACACCACAGTCTCCGTCGACGTGATCACCGCGCCGGCCTGACGCGCCTGCGCGAGACCGAGGTCCAGGCTGGCCGGGCGCCGTGAGCACACGGCGTCGGCGACGATCGAGACTCCGATCCCGCGCCCCAGCAGATCGAGCGCGGTCATGAGCACGCACACGTGGGCTTCGATGCCGGTGAGGATCACGGGCGCCGCGTCGAGCTCGCGTAGCCGGTCGACGAAGCCGGCGGCGCCGCACGCGGAGAACGCGGTCTTCTCGAGCGGGGGGGCGTCGTCGAGCAACACGCGCAGCTCGGGCAGCGTGTGCCCCAGGCCCTTCGGATATTGCTCGGTGACGACGACCGGAGCGCCGAGGCGCCGCGCTGCGGGCAGGAGAATCTTCAGATTGCGAACCATCTCGTCGCGACGCTCGGCATCCATCGCGCCGAACAGTCGCTCTTGCACGTCGGTGACGACGATCACGGGCTGCGCCATGCCTGACCTCCCCCGGCCAGAGTGGCGGCTATTGTGCCACGGGCCGATGTCACGTCCACGCCGTCGGCGGCGGGCTCCCTACGACGCCTCGGCGCGGGCGTCGGCGTCGTCCTGGCCCAGGAGGTGGCCGATCGCCGCGACGAAGTCCGCGGGCTCGAGCGGCTTGGCGATGTGCATCTGGTACCCGGCTGCGATCGCCCGCGTTCGGTCTTCGGCCCGCGCGTGCGCACTCACGGCGAGCGCCGGGATCGACGCGCCGCGCGGTGCCTCCCACGCTCGCAGTTTCTGGATCAAGGCATAGCCGTCGTCACCGGGCAGGCCGATATCACTCACGAGGATGTCGGGATGCCATTGCTCCAGCTGCTCGAAGGCTTCCTCCGCGCACGTCGCCGCCCGGACGTCCGCGCCCGACGAGCGCAGCACCATGCGCATGAGCTCGCGCGCGTCCGCCTCGTCGTCGACGATCAGAATGCGACGACCCGCGAGATTCGCCGGTCGAACGATCGTCTCGCTGTGGACGCGATGGCGGGCGCGCAGCGGCGTCCCGGCGGCGGGCAGATCCGCGATCGTCGGAAGCTCGACGGTGAAGACGGCCCCGCGTCCTTCGCCGGCGCTTTCCGCGCGCACGTTGCCGCCGTGGAGCTCGACGATGTGACGCACGATCGCGAGGCCCAACCCGAGACCACCATAGCGGCGTCCGATCGACGTCTCGCCCTGTCGGAAGCGGTCGAACACGAAGGGCAGGAATTCTTCGCGGATGCCTTTGCCCGTGTCGCTCACCGTGATGCGGGCGCCGGCGTCGCCGCGCCTCAGGCGAATGTCGACCCGCCCATCCGGCGGCGTGAACTTGATCGCGTTGGTGAGGAGGTTCCAGACGACCTGTTGCAGGCGATTGGAATCGGCCGAGACGAGTCCGAGCGCCGGGTCCAGGCTCGCCTCCAGGCGGATGTTCTTGGCGTCGGCCGCCGTCTCCACGGCTTCCATCGCGGCCACGACGATCGAGACGAGATCGACCGGTCGCGCATCGAGGTGGAGCTTGCCCGTGATGATGCGGGAGACGTCGAGGAGATCTTCGATGAGCTGCGCCAACACACGGGTGTTGCGCTCGATCACCTCGGGCCCGCGGCTCGCGCCCGCGGGATCGAGCGTGCCCGAGCGGAGCAGGCGCACCCACCCGAGGATCGCGTTCAGCGGTGTCCGGAGCTCGTGCGAGAGCGTCGCCAGGAATTCGTCCTTGGCGCGATTGGCCTCGTCCAGCTTGCGCCGCGAGTCTTCCAGATCACGGACGACGATCTCGTAGGCGCGCATGTCGCGCAGGATGCCGATGGCGCCGATGGCGTTGCCGTCCGTGTCGCGCAGCGCCGACGCGTTGAGGGTGGTGGGGATCACTTCGCCCGAGGCGCTGCGCGGATTCAGCCGAGCGTTGCGGGTGACGCCGCGGGCGACGACCTCACGCAGCACGGCCGTGAACTCCCGCGCTTCGTCGACGCTGATGAAGCGCGACAGCGACTGCTCGACGACCTCGGCCGTCCGAAATCCGAGCAGTGTGTAGACGGCGTCGTTGGCTTGCAGGATTTTGCCCTGCAGGTCGGAGACGAAGACCGGATCGGGCGCGTTCTTGATGAGGCTCTCGGCGTAGGCGCGCGCCTTGTCGAGCTCGCGCATGTCGCGCAGGATGCCGATGACGCCGATAACGTCGCCGTCCGGACCGCGCAGGCCGGAGGCGTTGAGCGTGGTCGGAATGACTTCGCCGGAGGCGCTACGCGGGTTCAGCCGGACGTTGCGCGTGACGCCGCGCTCGACGACTTCGCGAAGGGCGACCACGAGCTCCCGCGCCTCGTCCAGGCTGACGAAGCGTGAGAGCGACTGCTCGAGCACCTCGTCCTTGCGGAAGCCGAGCAGCTCGGAGACGGCGTCGTTGGCTTGTAGGATTTTGCCCTGGAGGTCGGAGACGAAGACCGGATCGGGCGCGTTCTTGATGAGGCTCTCGGCGTAGGCGCGCGCCTTGTCGAGCTCGCGCATGTCGCGCAGGATGCCGATCACGCCGAGGACTTCTCCCTCGGGCGTTCTCAAGACTGAGGCATTGAGCGTGGTGGGAATGACCTCGCCGGTGGCACTGCGGGGACTGAGGCGGACGTTCCGCGTGACGCCACGCTCGACGACTTCGCGAAGGGCCACCATCAGCTCCCGCGCCTCGTCCAGGCTGACGAAGCGTGAAAGCGACTGCTCGAGCACCTCGTCCTTGCGGAAGCCGAGCAGCTCGGAGACGGCCTCGTTCGCCAGGAGGATCTTGCCCTGCAGGTCCGACACGAAGACGGGGTCGGGGGCGTTGGCGATGATCATGTTCGCATCCAGTTCTTTCATCGCTCGCTCCCATCGGGACGGACGTGCGGCCGGTTCGAGGCCCGTTTGCAGGGCATGGCCGGCAACGTAGCAAACCGAACGCCATCGGTCCGGCCTCAAGGACCGCGGGCCGGCGACCAGCGCTCAGGCGCGCCAACGACGGTCGAGGCCGCGGTACTGGAGCGCTTCGGCGCAGTGCTCGGCGGCGATCGCCTCGGCGCCGGCGAGGTCGGCGATCGTGCGCGCGACGCGGACGACGCGATCGTGGCCGCGCGCCGACAGGCCGAGCCGCGTCATGGCGGCGGCGAGCAGCCGCTGCGCCTCGGCCGGGATCGGACACAACCGCCTCAGCAGCCGGCCGGCGATCTCCGCATTCAGCCGCACGGCCGCGGCGGCGCCGCGCGCGCGCTGACGTTCCCGGGCCCGGGCCACGCGGGCCCGCACGGTCGCCGAGTCGTCGCCCGGCGGCGCCCCGGCATACTCGGCCCCCTCGAGCGCCGGCAGCTCGACGTGCAGGTCGATGCGATCGAGCAGTGGGCCCGACAAGCGCCCGAGGTAGCGGTCGCGCTCGGCGGGCGTGCATACGCAGCGATCGAGCGCCGGACAGCCGCGGCGGCAGGGATTGGCCGCGGCGACGAGCTGAAAGCACGCGGGGAAATCCCCGAGACCGCGCGAGCGCGCGATGGCGACGCGGCCGTCTTCGAGGGGCTGGCGCAGCGACTCGAGGACGTGCTGCTGGAACTCCGGCAGCTCATCGAGAAACAGCACGCCGCGATGGGCGAGCGTGACTTCCCCCGGTCGTGGCGGGCTGCCACCGCCGATCAGTCCGGACACCGAGACCGTGTGGTGCGGCGCGCGGAACGGGCGCGTGTCGACGAGCGCGCCGCGACGTTGGAGCAGTCCGGCGACGGACCAGATCGTCGAGACTTCGAGCACCTCGTCTTGCGAGAGCGGCGGCAGGATCGCGGCCAGTCGCCGCGCGAGCATCGTCTTGCCGGTGCCCGGCGGCCCGATCATCAGCGCGTTGTGTCCTCCCGCCGCGGCGATCTCGAGCGCGCGCTTGGCGTGCGCCTGCCCGCGCACGTCGGTGAGATCGGCGTCGTCGACGACGCGCTCGACCGCCGGCGCGGGCGGCGGCGGTGGCGGCGGCTCGCCGTTGAGCACGGCCACCGCGTCGCCCAGCGTGCCCACGGCAACCACGCGCATGCCGGCGACGGCGGTGGCCTCGGCCGCGTTGTCGCGTGGCACGAGCAGCGTGGCGACGCCGCGCCGACGACACGCCAGCCCGACGGCCAGCGCCCCGCGCACGGCCTGGACCTGCCCGTCGAGCGCGAGCTCGCCGACGACGGCGAACGCACCGAGGGCGTCGCGCCGGGCGCAGCCGATCGCCGTCAGGATGCCGAGCGCGATGGGCAGGTCGAACGCCGCGCCCTCCTTGCGGATGTCGGCGGGCGCGAGGTTGACGGTGATGCGGTCGTCGGGAAATTTGAAGCCCGCACTGCGGATGGCGCTGCGGACGCGCTCGCGGCTCTCGCGCACCGCCGAGTCCGGCAGACCGACGGTCGCGTACTGCGGCAGCCCGCTCACCACGTCGACTTCCACACGGACGAGCACGGCTTCCACGCCGAGCACCGCCGCGGACATCACGTGGGCGAGCATGCGCCGATTGTTCGGGCCGTGATCGGCGCGGTCAATGCCCGGAATCGGATACGCCGGGTCACCGTGCGTCCACCGATCGCGGGCGGCGGCGGGTTCCCGGCGGCGCGACTTGTCTGATACAGTGCTCGGGCGCATGAGCGGCGACGACGTGCTGCGCCCCGTGGCGCTCGTGGTGGACGACGAGGAGAGCGTCCGAGAGTCGTTCCGCCTGGTTCTCGACCAGGATTACGACGTGCTCGACGTGCCCGACGGCGCGCGCGCGCTGGACATCGTGCGCGCCCACCACGTCGACATCGTGCTGCTCGACATCCGATTGCCCGCGATGGACGGCATCGAGGTGCTCGAGCGCATCAAGGCCCTCGACGACAGCGTCGAGGTGATCCTCGTCACCGCGGTGAAGACCGTGCGCACCGCCGTCGCCGCCATGAAGCTCGGCGCCTTCGATTACCTGACCAAGCCGTTCGAGGACGAGGAGCTGCTCTCGCTCGTGCGCCGCGCGGTGGAGAAGCGCTCGCTGGAGCGCGAGGTGACCTTCCTGCGTGGCGAGCTCGCGCGCAGTCGCGACCGCGACGAGATCATCGGCGAGCATCCCGAGATGCAGAAGCTCGCGCGCCTGGTCACGCAGGTGGCGCGGACCACCACCACGGTGCTGATCACCGGCGAGAGCGGCACCGGCAAAGAGCTGATCGCGCGCGCCATCCATCATCGCGGCCCGCGTCGCGACAAACCCTTCGTGCCCGTCAATCCCGCCGCCATTCCCGATGCGCTCGTCGAGTCCGAGCTCTTCGGCCACGAGAAGGGCGCGTTCACCGGCGCGCACCAGCGCAAGCTCGGCCGCTTCGAGCTCGCGCAGGGCGGCACGCTGTTCCTCGACGAGATCGGCCTGCTGCGCGCGGAGGTGCAGGCCAAGCTCCTGCGCGTGCTCCAGGAGCGTGAGATCGAGCGCGTGGGCGGCACGCGGTCCATCAAGATCGACGTGCGCATCGTCGTCGCGACCAATGTCGACCTCAAGCGCGCCGTGGCGGCCGGGGCGTTTCGCGAGGACCTCTACTACCGTCTCAACGTCGTTCCGATCGCCGTCCCGCCGCTGCGCGCGCGCATCGACGACGTGCCGCGGCTCGTGGATCACTTCGTGCGGCGCTACAACGACGAGTTCAAGAAGCACATCCAGGGCTTCACGCCGGAGGCGCTCAGCCTGCTGGCCTCCTACGCCTGGCCCGGCAACGTGCGTGAGCTGCAGAACGTCGTCGAGCGCACGATGGTGCTCGTCGACGGGCCGCTGATCGGCCCCGCCGACCTGCCGCTCGACGTGACGGTCGCCCCGGGTCGCTCCGGACCCGGCCAGGCGCCGGAGACGCTGCGCATGGACCTCAACCAGGCGAGCGACCGCTTCGAGCGGATCATCGTTCAGCGCGTCCTGGAGGAGGTCGGCGGCAACGTCAGTGAGGCCGCGCGCGTGCTCGGGCTGCACCGCAACTCGCTCAAGCTCAAGCTCGCCCGCTGGAAGCTCACCGGCGGCGAGTCCGAAGAGTCGGACGCCCAGTAACGGGCCAACCCAAGGGCCTGCGATGCACAGTAACGGGCCAACGGCGCTGAGACCTTTCCGGACACCACTCCGGCATTTCGCGGACTTGTTCGCCTTCGCTCACGCTCGATGCCTTGGCGGTCGAATTGCCTCTGACGCGTCGCCGATGGCGGAACGGCGCTCCCATGGTGGGAGCGACCAGCCGCCGAAAAGGGGACACGTCAATGACGAAGCTCTTCGCAGTCGCGCTCGCCCTGGTGTCGTTCCTGCTGGTCGCCCCGATCATCGAGTCCGGGACCTCCGGGTCCACGCAGCTCTTCGTGGCGGTCGGCAACGCCGATGGCAGCGGCGGGGATTAGGCGGACTCGGAGACCTCCTGGCGTCGAGCGCGAGGAACGCGTGCGCGGCGTTCCTCGCGCTCGCCTGCGTCGGCGCGGCCGTCGGCGCGACGGCCGCCGGCGAGCCCGTGTATCGCCGGCCGATCGGCAACGATCCCTCGACGCTGGATCCCGCGCTGATCGCCGACAGCTATGGTCGGGCCGTCGCGCAACAGATCTTCGATGGACTCGTGTCATTCGACGAGACGCTTGCCATCACGCCGGCGCTGGCGGAATTTTGGCGAGCCTCGCGTGACGGGCTGACGTGGACATTTACGCTGCGCAAGGGCGTCCGCTTTCA
>Ga0209474_10003564_pt1 | contig 13634 bp, 17 predicted proteins | sample GraSoiAngelo_145_FD_185902 | JGI IMG/M metagenome (GOLD analysis project Ga0209474, IMG submission 185902) | Grasslands soil microbial communities from the Angelo Coastal Reserve, California, USA - 14_1009_05_20cm (SPAdes) (version 2) | ecosystem: Environmental > Terrestrial > Soil > Grasslands...
AAGGAGGCGACCCTCCATTTTCCATTCGCGGAGCGTTTCAATGTCTACGGGACCGTACTCCTTGCCTTGCACGCGCACGATCCATTCGTCGATCATTCGGTCACTTAACCGTGAATTACGGCAAGCGAAAGTAGCGTGAGCGTCCGGCTTTCGGCCCTCCAAATACAACCGGGACGGTTGCGCTACGTTGCCTGCTTCGGCTACGATAATCGTGTGAGGCTGCTGCTCATCGACGGTCATTACTACGTTTATCGCTCGTTTTTCGCGATCCAGAACTTGTCTAATTCCCGTGGCGAACCGACTAACGCGATCTTCGGTTTTACAAAGACCGTCCGCCGGATGTTGAAGGATCTACGGCCGGAACTGGGCGCAGTGGTTTGGGACGAAGGTTTGCCGCAAAAGCGAATGGAACTGCAGCCAGCCTACAAGGAAACGCGCAAAGAGATGCCGACGCCGATGATCCCGCAGCTCGACTTCATCCAAAAACTCACGCCTCTGCTCGGTTTTCGAAATATCGCGCTCGCCAATACGGAGGCTGACGATCTGATGGGTTGCTACGCACTCGCTGCCTGCAAACAACGCGTGGAAGTGGTGCTCGCTACAAACGATAAGGATTTATTTCAGTTGGTCGGGCCAAGCGTGAAGGTTTACACGACCGCGAAAGCCGATCTCTCATCACCGAAAGATCAATTCGCGCTTCTCGGCGAGCCAGAAGTGACCACGAAGTGGGACGTTCCCCCGAAGCTTATCGGCGATGTCCTCGCCCTGACCGGCGATTCGGTTGATAACATTCCCGGAATCGGCCTGGGCCGCAAAACGGCGGCGGCGCTGATTCTCGAATACGGCAGCCTTGAATCTTTGCTGGCCAATATCGACAAGGTCAAAAATCAACGCACACGCGAAAAGCTGGTCAACGCGCGCGATCAGATTTTGCAGAACCGAAAAATGGTCGAACTCGACTGCGACATGAAGCTGCCCCTGAAAATCGAGGAACTCAGAATTAAGCCCGATTATCCCAAACTGCTCGCAGCGCTGGAGAAGTGCGAATTCAAATCGCTTCTCCAAGAAGTCCGCGACGAGGCCATGAGTGCCGGCGTTGGAGCACAGGGCAGCCTGTTATAGCTCCCGAAGGAAATTTTACAACAGTGAGACCGATGGCCATAGAGAGCAAGGCACTTGGCGGCCAAGCGGTCCGAATTTATTACATTTAAGGAAAAAAATCGAACGCGGGGCAAGCCGCGCTGTCTATTTAAACAGGTTAAGGCGATTCGGGCGGTGGCACGTGTTCTTGTATTCGTTGTTTCTCCTTAGCGTGCGCTGCCCGAATCTTTTTTCTTCCTAGCCCGCAACACAAATGGTTGTCGATCTCGGTGCGATTGCTCGCTATCCCGAAAATCGACAGTCTCTCGACCGAGTTTCCACCGAAGACACGCTCGCGCTTTGCATCTATCATAGCGTTCCACACGCCGATTTGAGAACCTTACGTGCGTAAGCGATGCGTTTATGAAACACGAGAAGCAGCCTAAGCCCGTGAAGCCGAATCGCTACGACCCAATTGCCGCTGGACTCAAGGAAGACATTGGCGGTGGCGATATTACGACTGAATTCTTTGTGCCAGACAGTTTGCACGCAACGGGACGCATCATCGCGCGTGAAAAGGCTGTCGTCGCCGGCTCTGGAGCGACGGCCGAAGTTTTCCGGCGAGTCGACCCGTCGATAGACGCACAGATTATTCGAGGAGACGGCGCCGAAGCTGCCCCTGGCGATGTGATTATGGAAGTCAGAGGATTAGCGCGGTCGATTCTGAAGGCGGAACGTGTCGCATTGAATTTTTTGCAACGTCTGTGCGGCATCGCAACGCTGACGCGCCAATTTGTGGACGCGATCGGGAACCATCCCGCCAAAATTTTGGACACCCGGAAAACGACCCCCGGCCTGCGAGCAATGGAAAAGGCGGCAGTCGTCGCCGGCGGCGGAGGGAATCACCGGTTCGGCTTATACGACATGGTGCTCGTGAAAGATAACCATCTGACTACTTTTGAGGGACTTTCCAGTTTTGCCGAACGAATTCGCCAGCTTCGTGAGGAGCGGCCAAAGATCCGTATCGAAGTAGAAGCAGATGATTTGAAACAAGTTCGTGCCTTCGTTGAAGTTGACGGTATCGACGTCATCCTCCTCGATAATATGACGCCGGCTCAAATTCGCGAGGCTATCGCGCTGAGAAAAGACAACGTCGAATTTGAAGCAAGCGGGGGCATCACTCTAAAAAACGTGAACCGCATAGCAGCCACTGGGGTTGATTACATCTCGGTTGGCAGTCTCACCCACGGAGCGCGCGCAATTGATATCTGCCTAGAAATGACACATGTCCCCGGATGAAGCTTTGGATGGCCTAATCGCCGATGCGTTGCAGGCAGAGCCTGGTAACGCGGTCATTGGACGCGAAGTCATTGTGCTCCAACGGACCGGCTCGACCAACGATGCGATTTTGGAAATGCCGCGAGATTCCAAAGACGGACTCGTTCTCTTTGCCGAACAGCAAACCGCCGGTCGCGGTCAGCGAGGTAATCGCTGGGAATCGCCCGCCCGGAAAGGGCTTTGTTTCTCCATCTTGTTACGTCCGAAGATCGATATCCACGAATCGATGGGGCTCACTGCGTGGGCAGCAGAAGCGGTGGCGGACACAATTCGAGAGGAATTTTCGCTGGAGCCAACCATCAAGTTGCCCAACGACATCCACATTGATCGACGCAAGGTCGCCGGTGTGCTCGTTGAGATGCGCGCGCAAGACAAAGCGCAACATCTAGCCATTATCGGGATCGGGATTAATGTGAATCAGTCCCGCGAAGATTTTCCGAAGGAGCTGCAAGACCGGGCAATTTCCCTAGCTATGGCTTTAGATCGACAAGTTGATCGTCAGACCTTCGCTGTCGCCCTCTTGCGGAACCTGGATCGGACTTATCGCGCGCAGTTCGCGTGGGACTCTTAACGCTTTTGACTTTTCAATTGCTGCGCCAGCCAGTCGCGGTAAATATGCGGCGAAATTTCCGATGGCTTGATCTCGCTGCGTCCGCCCCAGAAGACGTTCGTGTATGCCACTGGGATGCCACTCGCACGAAGATGTCGATCTATCGCCACTTTGTGTTCAAGGAGCCGCTGTTTATCTGTGCCGTGCGCTACGGCCATAATGTTGACGTTCTTAAATTCGGGGCCTGCTTCGCGCCAATAGCAATGGGTCAGGATGTGATGGCGGCCGACTTCGCCGCCCGCCTCTATCTCGCGACCAGGCGGCACTGCCCAATGAAACAGTGCATTGAAACGCGTGACACGGACTCCAGCAGCCGACGGTTTGACGTGTTCCAGAAAAGTTGAAAAGCGCCCAATGACCCTCCGCGCATTCAGCTCCTCGGCGACGCGATAAAATTCATCGAGCGAAACACCCGCTTCTGCCGCGCGGGCTGCCCAGGGCGTTGGCCGAATTTCTTCGGGAGCCAATTCGCGCTTGAGCGCGAGCAAAACCTTCCATTCGTGCTCGCTAAGATCGACAACTTGCACCGGAATCATTTTTGCCGGCTGATCTGCTTTGCTGCCCGGCTCGATTGTTTTTCGGCGCACATGGCCAACGCCGAGAGTAAAAATTCCTTTCGCTGGCATGACCCGAAAACCTTCCGCACCAACTCTGTTCGCCAGCAATTCGCAATGGCGCTGCAGCGAAAATCCGTGCGGTACTTTCACTGTTGTCCATAATTTATAATCCGATCCGGCGCTAGCCGTATCGGTGGAGCGCAGTACCACGTGCCCGGAAAAAGGATCGCGTTGGAACATCCACTCGAAGGCGGCGTCGATCTTATTTTCAGGAACTTTCCACGCCACGAGCGCCCCATCAGCCAGATTGGTCGCCAGCAGCGTTTGCCGGACCCGCCGGATCGTTCCCGAACACAGCATCGCTGCGATGCGTGCCATCACACTATCCACATCTACGCCGGAGCGTCGCGCAATTTCCTGGAACGGCTCGCGCACGAAACCTTCGATTTTGTCCTCCGAGACTGCGAGAATCTTTGCGTTGATTGGATCGTCATGCTCCACCGGCAGCATGTGGATTAATCCGCCTGTCAATTCCTCTTGTCCAATCACCGGCGTCGCCGCGCGAGAAATCTGATCGATTCAACCGGCTCCCGCGCTTGACGCGCAGCAGGAGAGAACCGCAAGAAAATGGCAGCTCGAACCAACCAGGACGAACAAATGCCAAATGAAATGACTGTACCGCAAACGCCCGTTCACGAAAAAGAGCACGCCAATGGTGTAGGCAATGCCGCCCGCTACAAGCCAAAACAGGGCAGGAAATGGAATCGCCAACGTCATCGGGCGAGCCGCGATAAGCGCGAGCCACCCGGTGCCGAGATAGAGAGTCATCGAAAGTTTTGGATGACGCGAGGGCCCGCGCATTGTCTTTAAGAAAACGCCGGAAATCGCGAGCGCCCAAACAAGTGCGAGCATGGTGGAACCCCAGAAGCCGCGAAGCGGACCGAGCGTGAACGGCGTGTACGTTCCAGCAATTAACAAAAAGATCGCCGAGTGGTCCAACGTCTGCAAAACCGATTTGCCGCGCGTTTGCGGCCAGGCGTGGTACAGCGTTGAACCGAGATACAACATCGACATCGTGATCACAAAAATCACTGTACCGAGAAAAAAGCCGGGGCTACTACGACGAGCTTCGAGCAGAAGAATTGGCGCGCCGATTAACGCGGCACACAATCCAATTCCATGACTGACGCTGTTCGCCAGTTCTTCGCCAGCGGATTGCATTCGTTTCGGTGAAACTCGCAGCTCATCGCTCATATTCACGGCAGGTGTGGCTCAGGCACGTTGAACCATTGCACCAGATACTGTTTTCGTTCTTCCACCATTTGACGCAATCGCTGTTGCTGATCCAGCTGCAGGATCGGATTCATTCGATCTTGCGCACGATCGAGAATTCCATCTATTTCACGCAAATTCAACGCATACAGGTTGCGCAACTCATTGTCCGCTTGCTGCGCGATCGGCCTTAACTTCAGGTCCTGCTCTGGAGTGAGACGCAAATTTGCGAGCCAGCGATCCACCGAAAAGGACGTTCCCGATCGTAACTCGCTCCGTCGCAGCATCTGGTATTTTCCCGCGCGGATAGTGAGCAATCCGCCGGTCACCCCGCCTGCGACAAAGATTGCAATCAGCGTCAAAACGATTTTCCATCTGTCGATCGCGTTCATGACCACAAAAAACAAAGAGAAACCATTAAAAGCGATCTTTTTTGATGCGGTCGGAACACTCTTTTATCTAACCAAGACTGTAGGCGATCATTATGCACTCGTCGGAAGCGAGGTGGGGCTGACGCTCGATTCGCGCAAACTCGATCGCGCGTTTTACACAGCTTGGGAGCAGATGCCGCTCCGCGCCGCGATCGATGGGCCACGCGAAAATGACGACAAAGGCTGGTGGCGCGAGCTTGTCAATCTTGTGCTCGATCAGGTCGCGCCTTCATTGAGTGGACCTGATCGCGACAATTTCTTCGAGGTCGCCTACGAACATTTCGCCGAGGCCGGTGTTTGGGAGCTTTATCCGGAGGTTTTTGATGTTTTGGAGAAATTGGAGCCGCGCTTTCAGCTCGCGGTGATTTCAAACTTTGACGGGCGTTTACGATTTATTCTCGAGCACCTCGGTATTTCCAAATTTTTTGCGCACGTTTTTGTTTCCAGTGAGATCGGCGCGGATAAACCCGATCCAGAGATTTTTCGGCGCGCGCTCAAGATTGTTCAGGTTGAACCGAATCAAGTGCTGCACGTGGGTGACGATGCCGAACGCGACTGGAAAGCAGCCGCAGCCGCTGGCTTATCGGTCTTTCGATTAGATCGACAAAAGGGTTCGTTGCGCGATTTGCTGGCGTTCTTGAAATGCTAGGAAACACGTCCTGGCGAGCCGTCTACTAGGAATCGGCGTTCACGGCGCGCCGGGCGGTTGCCCTGCGAATTCTTGCAGCAATGTTTGATCTGGCTTACAAACTTTATTTCCGCGCGGGTCGGTAGCTCAATCGGTAGAGCAGCGCCCTTTTAAGGCGTTGGTTCCGGGTTCGAGTCCCGGCCGACCCATTTTTGTCTTGCACGCAGGCGTGCTAACCGCCGTTAGCAGGATAAACTAGCGAGCGATTGGATTATGATCTCTCACAAATACAAATGCATCTTCGTTGAGGTGCCAAAGACTGGTTCGACCAGTGTCAGAGCCATTCTCGGCAAAGCATGGAAGCCGCATCTTAATTTGTGGCAGATCAAGAACCAGATGGAGACGTATTGGACGCGCTATGGCGGAAGAAAGAACCGGATTCTGGCTTCTCTGTATTTGTTGCTTCCGGAAGAGCGCCGGAGGGAGATCGGGCGCAAGCAATTCGAGACTTACCTCAAATTCGGGTTTGTTCGCAACCCCTGGGACCGCGTTGTCTCGCTCTACGAGCGCGCTGAGGCTTTGCAGCTCAGGGACAAAATGACGTTCGAGGAATTTGTCGATTGGATCCAGTACAGCAGCAGCACTTGCGTTCACTCTTCCCCGCATCGCTACCAATTGGATTGGTTTGTCGATCCCAATGGCAATGTGCTCGCGGATTTCATTGGAAAATTTGAACGGCTCGACGAGGACTGGGCTTATGTGGCGCAGAAGCTCGGTCTCAACGAGAAGTTGCCGCATCGCAGAGAAAATCCGCGGGCACGGCACTACACAGAATACTACACCCCCAGAACGCGAAACGTAATCGCAAACAAGTTCAAGGTGGACATCGAGCAGTTTGGCTATGAGTTCGCCGGATAAAATTAAGGCGATCGTTCTGACCTGCGATCGATATCGGGTGATGACGCGGCACCTGATTGTGCAGTACGAACGATTGTGGCCGGATCATCCGTTCGTCTTTCATATTCCTTATCAGGAGCTCGGCGGCGTCGATAGCGAACGGATCAAATATCACACGTCGCCTGCAGATATTAAGGGAACAGTCTTGCATTTACTTGCGAACATCGATGATGAGGAATGGATTTACTGGTGCGTCGACGACAAATATCCAATTCAGCTCGTTACGGATAAAATCGCGAGCCTGATTTCCCACGCCATGCGTTCGCCGGAAGTTGACGGTCTTTTATTCTGCAGATGCAGGGTGACACTGACCAATCCCAAGCTTGCCCTGTACCCTCGCAAAATCAGGAATCCATTCGGCGATACTTACTTCGAACGGAAGGCCTGGTTCCAGATTTGGATTCATCAGCTGCTACGCGCCAAAGTGCTGCGCTACCTTTTTACCCATCTTCCGGACCACATTCCCAGTGCCAAGGCGATGGATGAGCTAAAAAACGACGTACCGAAACTGGCTGAGCACCGGTTGTTTGTGACCAAGGAAAATTTCGCAGTCTTTGGAGAAAGCACCCAGAGGGGCGTGATTACCCAAAATTGCTACGAGAGCATGCTGGCGAGGGGCATTAAGTTGCCCGAATGGTTTCAACATCCAAACGGGGAATATGTAACGCTTGGAAAATTGTAGAATTCTTGTTGCTCAATCAAAGGTGTAGCCAAACCGTTCGATCTCGGGTGCAAAGCGCTCTCTTACCAACTCGCGAAGCTCATCGGTGTAGTATTTCGAATAATGTTCGCGGTTCGAACGGTTATACTGCGGCAGCGACGCCGTCGGAATACCTAGGGTTGTGCAGACGATGCGGAAGTCGTCGGCTAAATTCTCGAAGCGCATAATGTAGTCGACGTTGCCGAACGGGTCCTCTTCGCCCTTACCGAGCCGCAAATAGTCTGCAACCGACAAGGCTTTCGAAATTATTTTTCTAAACTCTTTTCGATCCCAGGTTCCCACCTGCTGTGTTGGCGTGAAATAATAGGAGACCATCCGGTCCCACGGATTCCGCACGCACGTAAACTTGTACAGGCCGTCAAACTGAGCTTCGCCGAGGGCGCTCTTGTACTCGGCCAGCGTTGAGTGTTTCTTGATGTTGTACTTCGGATTGCGCAGGCCAAAACGCTCGATCCCATCCTGTTCGCTACGCAAGGCCACAATTTCATCCTCAGAGTAGTTCCCGAGGACGCTCTGAACCGAATTACCCGCCGTCTTTGGTATGTGAACGAACAGAAATTGTTTCTGAAAAGAGATCATCGGAAGGCGGGGCTAAAGTTGGGAACCAGTCTTCAGTTGCGCGAGTAATCGCGGGCGTTTACCAATCGTCCGATAGATTGCGCTGCGTTTCCAGTCATCTTGGGCACCGGGCGATGATCATTTCTCACAAATACAAGTTTATCTTTATCAAAACGGCAAAGACCGCAGGCACGAGCATTGAGGTTTTTCTGTCGAAACAGTGCGGCCCCACAGACATCGTGACACCGATCGCTCCTCCCGTCGAAGGGCACCAGCCTCGCAATTACCAGGGGTTCATCAACCCGATCCCTGAAATTCTTGAGAGACCGCACAAAGTCCTGTCCGCGTTGCGATACGCAATCACCAGCCGCGAGAAATTCTACAATCATATGCCGGCGTCTGTCGCACAAAAACGCGTTCCCAGCCGAGTTTGGAATAGCTACTTCAAATTTTGCGTGGAAAGAAATCCGTGGGACAAAGTTTTATCGCATTACCACATGCATAATGCCCGGGAAGGCGGCTCGCTCGCCCTCGATGAGTATCTCGCGCGCGGCAGGTTCCCCATTAATTACTTTCGATACACCAACGATTCCGGCGCGAAAATCATCGTGGACCGAGTTCTCCGTTATGAGAATCTTCTTGCCGAACTTAGTGAAGTATTCTCGCAGTTAAGGATCCCCTTCGACGGTAAGCTTGGCGTCAAAGCAAAGTCGGAATACCGGACTGATCGTAGACCATATCAACAGGTGTTTAATGAAAAGCAACGGCGGATCGTTGAGAACGCGTTTGCCAGAGAAATCGGTTTGCACGGATACCGTTTTGAATAATAGAAGTGCTGCTCACTTTTTCAGATTTTCAACCTGTCGTGGGCGGATTCCTGCCAACCGTGAATCTCGTCGGCACTCCGTGAAATCACCGATGCAGATTGTCGATCCGAATAAAGATTGCGCGTCTCGAACGGATCATCTTTCAAGTTATATAATTCGTTTAAATCTTTGTCCCGAAGACAAAACTTCCAGCCGTCGGAGGAAACTACTGTACGAGTGGACTCCTCGATCGCCCGTTTGATTGCGCGCCGCGGAGCAAGCGATGTTCCCTTTTTAATCTTTGTTCGGTTGGGAGCCCACTCGATAAAGACGCTTTTCGGCAGTGTGGCTTCTCCGCGGATTAACTGTAGCAGGCTTTTGCCAGCGCATTGAGGATGCTTCGATTGACCGAGAAGATCGACCAACGTTGGTACGAAGTCGATATGACTCACCGGTTGCGGAATGATTTTGCTGCGTCGCTGATCGGGTAGCCGAACCAAATACGGAACTCGTACCGCTTCTTCAAACATGACTTCTTTCCCGAAGAGATGATGCGCGCCCAGGCTATCTCCGTGGTCGCTCGTATGAACAACGATTGTGTCGTTACTTAAGCTGCATCTTTCCAGGCAACCAAGAATGGCACCGATGCTTTGATCCACCAGCGTGACTAGGCCGAGATATCGCTGTTTGATGCTTCGATATTCTTCAGGCGTTATCCCGAAGAATAACTGCGTGGGCAATCGTTCCCGGTCCAGAACTGCTTCCGACTGCTGCCATTCGCGCATCAAACGATAGCGCAGCGGAATATTTTCACTCGCCGGAACGGTCGCCGTAAGATCGAGTTCCACTTCATCGAGCGGATGCTCATCGTTGAGCGGACCGCTGTAAGGTGAGTGCGGCTCCACAAAACCAACAACCAGAATGAAAGGATTGCGATGAAATTTTTCGATGAACTCGCAGGCATGCTTTTCCAGGAATTTTGGCCTCGATAGTTCGATTGGCAGGTTGCTGATGGCCAATTCCGAAAATCCTCCATTTTGTTTGTCAGGGGTCAGGCCCCTTGAAATAAGGAAATTGGCGTAGTCACCGCGGGGTTCAGTGGAAATCCATTGCTGAAATCCGCGTCCGGCCGGTCCTTCCTCGCCAAGATGCCACTTACCCATGTATGCGGCCTGATAGTCTTTATCCTCTAGTAGCTCAGGAAAAACCCGAAATCGCTGATCCAGTGGAACACTATTTCTAGTGCATCCGTTGGTATGCGGCCACGTCCCGGTCATCAGTGAAGACCGCGATGGGGTGCAAACTGGATGAGTCACGTAAGCCCGCTCGAAAACCACCGACTCAGAAGCAAGTTTGTTCAGATTAGGCGCGTGAACTTTTCCACCCCCGTAACAAGCGATCGTATCCGCTCGTTGCTGGTCGGGTAAAAAGACGATCAGGTTTGGCTTTCGCGGCATTTTAGCTGGTTGCGAAACCAGGACAATAATACGTAACGTAGCAGTAAATCAGTCTCGGCCATCGCTGCAATCGAGCCTTGAAAGAAAATCTTTTCGCATCGCGACAAGCCCGATTTGAGTATTTCATCGTCGGCATGAAATCGTTTTTGATCTCGCACGTATTTGGCGCGCTAATCGCCGGCATGGCGTATGGGGCGACAGAGTTCGATTTGGCCGCCACAACCACCAACGAGCTCGCTGTCGATCTTCACCGCCAGCTCGCAACAGGCGACAAGAATCTTTGCGTTTCGCCGTACTCGATCGAAAGCGCGCTGGCTATGACGTTCGCCGGCGCGGACGGCGAGACACGCCGCGAGATGGCGCGGGTTTTGCATTTTCCAAGCGACGCGAGCGCAGTGCCCGCCTCGTTCGCGTCGCTTCAGCATTCGCTGGAAGAAATGGGCGTGAAGTCGGCCGAAATCGTAAAAGAGTCCAAAAGATTCGGCGGTCCCAGCGAACCGATTACACTCAGCATCGCCAACCGGCTCTTTGCACAAAAAGGATACGGCTTTCGCGAGTCGTTCTTGACGCTCGTGAAACAAAATTTCGGTGCGGCGTTTGAGCCTATCGATTTTGTTCACGGCGCGTCCGGGGCCACACAGCACATCAACCAATGGGTCGCCGACCAGACGCGTGACCGAATTCGAGATCTCATTCCAGCCAATGCGCTTGATGAGACCACGCGGCTCGTCCTGGCGAATGCACTTTATTTAAAGGCGTCTTGGGCTGATCCATTTTCCGAGAAGGCAACGCAACCGGAACCGTTTCATGTTCACGGCGGAGCACCTGTCGATGTTCCAACGATGAGAAAGGAGGCGCCATTTGGTTTCGCCAAGCGCGAGGGATTCACCGCGATAAGCGTCCCCTACAGCGGCAATGATCTCCAATTCCTCGTCCTTGTTCCCGACGACGTAAATGGCCTGCGCGCGCTAGAATCGAAGCTGACTGAAGACATGTTGGCAGAATGCGCAAAGCTCGGAACGCAAGAGCAAGTCGATCTTCATTTGCCAAAGTTTAAATTCGAGCCGCCGACGGTAGCATTAGCAGAAAAACTCCAAGCGCTTGGAATGAAAAGCGCGTTCGATATTCCACGAGGCAGCGCGAATTTCGATAAGATGGCGTCGCGTAAGCCGAATGACTATCTCTACATCTCCAATGTCTTTCACAAAACTTTCATCGCAGTTGATGAAAGGGGAACGGAGGCAGCCGCAGCGACCGCGACCGTAATGATGAGAGCCACGGCGATAGCTGGGCCGAAGCCAAAACCAATCGAAGTGAAAGTCGATCGGCCATTCGTCTACGCGATCCAGCACGTCCCCAGCCGCGTCTGCCTTTTCCTGGGGCGTGTGACCAATCCTCGCTGAAGTGGACATCTCGACTCTTGCAAACCTAATCAACGCGATCGCGGTGACCGCCGGAGTCATTTTCGCTGCGACGCAAATCCGGTATTACCGTCAGCGGCGCCGGCGCGATGCGATGCTCGAGTTGGTCCGCTCGTTTCAGAGTCCGGCGTTTACGAGCGCGCTGCGCCGCGTCCTTTCGCTGCCAGATGGCGCCGACGCACAGAAAATACGTGAGGTACTGGGACCAGATGGCGAAGACGCTGTCTACTTGGTGGCGTTGACTTGGGAAAGCATTGGTGTGTTGCTATTTCGTCGCGAGCTCACACTTGATTTGATCGATGATTTCTTTAGCGGTCCCATCGTTCTTTCCTGGAAGAAGCTTCGGGTTTATTCCGATGAATGCGTCGCACGCTGGACCGAGAGACATTCTCCGAGTGGTTTCACTGGTTGGCTGAGCGAATGATGGACCGCGAGAAGCTCGCGCCGCCGGTGCCGGCTTACATCGCACACCGCAGATGGCGTGAAGCGCGCCGCCGTTAGCCGGGGCTGGGCAATATCAACTGCGTCAATCGCGCTAAATTAACCGATCTCTGTCGCTCACGTAACTAAGCCCGCCGTCGACGATTCTCGCCGCGGATGTAAATGGATGGGGTTCGGTCTTATTGGCGCCGATAATATGAGTGATTTCGATGCCACGTACTTTCAGGTAATCGGAAATCAGCGAGCGATGGCAACGCCACCAGACCGCTTCAGCGCACATCATTGCAGTTGGGCCGGCATCGTTTGCATGATCGAGAAGCCGCTCGATGGCTTTGCGGAACTTCTCTGTGTCCATGTAATCGGCGTAGCCACGGAAGGAAGCATTTCGCCACGTCGTATTACGTGAGTCGGATCTGGGTTTTCGCCGTCCACCAAGTTCGGCAAAATGTTCATAACGAATTCCGTGTTCCTGGAGTGATCTTCCCAGCGCCTCTTTATTAAACTGAGGATGGCGTTTCGAACCCGGTAAGCTTCGCACGTCGACAAGCAACTTGATTCTGCGGGCTTCAAGAGCCGCAATAAAATCCTCAATCTTGCGCGTCGAGTGGCCAATCGTCCAAAGTTTCATGTGAACAAAAAATGGCGTTTCACCTTCGCAATTGCATCCGATCGATCACATTGCCGCGGTAGATTGCCCAGTCGTTATCATGAGCGGCGAGAAAGATCGCAACACCAGACCCGCGGACACGCAAATCTTGTTTGAGCATGCGCGACCTTCCAAACAACTCTGGTTCGTGCCGAACGCTGGACATGTTGATCTTCACCGGGTCGCGCCGGAAGAATATGAAACCCGAGTGTTGGCATTTCTCGCGGAGATGGCAGAATCTCGATGAAATGAAAAAGATATTCTTACCCGGAATTGTTGGACTGATTACATTGGCAATGATGCAAGCAGCTGAGACGCAAAAGCAACCTGCCGCCGGAACGCCGGCGCCAGATTTCAGTCTGACGACCAGCGATGGCAGCCAGATCAGTCTGAAAGATTATCGCGGCAAATGGGTGGTGCTCTATTTTTATCCGAAGGATTTCACGAGCGGTTGCACGATGGAGGCGAGGAATTTCCAGCGCGACCTCGCGAAGTTCGAGCAGGCGGACGCGGTCGTCCTCGGTGTGAGCGTGGACACGGCGCAATCGCACAAGGATTTTTGCGCAAAAGAAGGACTCAATTTTAAATTGCTGGCCGATCCCGACGCGAAAGTCTCGACCGAATATGGATCGGTCATGGATTACAAAGGAGCAACGCTCGCGGCGCGCAATACTTTCATCGTTAATCCAAAAGGCGAGATCGCCAAGGTGT
>Ga0209474_10003565_pt1 | contig 13633 bp, 17 predicted proteins | sample GraSoiAngelo_145_FD_185902 | JGI IMG/M metagenome (GOLD analysis project Ga0209474, IMG submission 185902) | Grasslands soil microbial communities from the Angelo Coastal Reserve, California, USA - 14_1009_05_20cm (SPAdes) (version 2) | ecosystem: Environmental > Terrestrial > Soil > Grasslands...
GATTCCTTGGACGCCGGCGACCGGCGGAGGTCGAAAATCGCCTGCCGCCTGGTCAGTACCTGGTCACCGACTTCCCGGTGCTCTCCGCGGGACCGACGCCCCATACCCCGCTCGACCGATGGTCGTTTACGATCGAGGGCCTCGTCCGGTCGCCGGTGACCTGGAGCTGGGAGGAATTTCAGAAACTCCCCACGCAGACTTACACCGTCGACATCAGCTGCGTCACGAAGTGGACCAAGCTCGATACCAAATGGCTGGCGGTCAGCGTCGATACGCTGCTCGAGGCCGTGCAGGTCGATCCCGCGGGACGGTACGTGATGGCCTACAGCGACGGCGGCTACACGACCAATCTTCCGCTCGATGAGATGGTGAATGGGCAAGCCTTCGTGGCTTACCAGTTCGATGACAAGCCGCTCGAGCCGGTCCACGGCGGGCCGGCGAGGCTGGTCGTGCCGCACCTCTATTTCTGGAAGAGCGCCAAGTGGATCCGGGGCCTTCGGGTGATCGAGCGTAACCAGCCGGGCTTCTGGGAGTCGCTCGGCTACCACATCCACGGCGACCCCTGGAAGGAAGAGCGGTACAGCGGAGACTGATCGCGGTGCAGACGGTGCTCGAGTGGCAGGCCGGGACGGTCACCGCCATCCGTCCCGAAACCCGGCAGACGAAGAGCTTCACATTCGCGCTGCCAAAATGGATGGCCCACCGGCCGGGGCAGCACTACGACGTCCGCCTGACAGCGCCGGACGGCTATCAGACGCAGCGCAGCTACTCCATTGCCTCCCCGCCCGAACGGATGGGTGAGGTCGAGCTGACGGTCGAACGCATCCCGGATGGTGAAGTTTCGCCCTACCTGCACGACGTGCTGATGCCGGGTGACCAGCTCGAGGTCCGCGGACCGATCGGCGGATATTTCGTCTGGGATGTGAGCCTCGGCGGCCCGCTGTTGCTGGTCGGCGGCGGCTCGGGTGTCGTGCCGCTGATGGCGATGCTCCGGCATCGTGCCGCCCAGCACTCGACCGTGCCGGCGAGGATTCTGTACAGCAGCCGCACCGCGGAGGATGTCATCTATCGCGACGAGCTCGACGCCATGGCCGCCGCCGACGCGGCGTTCGAGCCGTTCTATACCTTCACACGCCAGCCGCCGGCGGGTTGGACCGGGTACCGGCGCCGGATCGATGCGACGATGCTGGCGGAGGTGATGAGGCCGTTCGACAGGCGCGCCCGCGTCTACGTGTGCGGACCGACCCTGCTGGTCGAGGCGGTCGCCAACGCACTGGTGCAGATGGAGTTACCGATCGAGCGGATTCGCACGGAACGCTTTGGCCCAACTGGAGCCTGAGGAGGCACAACCATGGACAGCGACCAGGCCGACATGAATACCGCCTTGATGGTCGATGGAAACGCGGTCGCCGGACAGCTCGAGCAGATCTTCGGCCGCGACATGACTATGGCGATTGCCCGCTGCGCCGGCTGCGCCCGCGATGCGCGGATGGGCGCGCTGATGGCCTTCATCCGGGGTCCCGGCGTGGTCCTGCGCTGTCCGGCGTGCCAGAACGCGATTGCCCGCATCGTCGAGACGCCGTCGGCGACCTATCTCGAGGCGCGCGGCGCCGCGTATCTTCGGATGACGCCGCAGACGTAACCTTTATCGTTCGCCGGCGGTGTGCGGGACGGGCTTGTCTTCGATCGGACCTTCTTCGGCCACCTCGCTGATCTCCTGTGACAGGCGCGGCAAGGCTTCAGCGTGCACCTGCCCCGATGGGCTTGCAGATAGGGGGGTGTCTTCGCCGCGACGCGCCCGGTAGAGGGCGCCGAGAAAGACGTTCAATAGCGCAGCGATGGGCACGCCGAAGAGCGCGCCGAGAATACCGCCCAGCTCGGCGCCGATCAAGAGGGCCGCCATGGCGACCAGGGGATGGATGCGCGTCGCCGAGCCGGTCACGCGTGGGCCGAGGATGTATGCCTCAATCGCGTGGCCGCCGAGCGCGACGATCAGCGCCAGCAACCCGACCAGCGGTCCTTTGAAAGCCAGCGCGATGAGCACCGCCACGCCCATCCCGACCGGCGCGCCGATCAACGGGAGGAACTCGAGGAAGAAGGTCAAGATTCCGAGCACCACGGCATAGGGCACGCCAATCAGCGTCATCGCGAGGCCGGTGTACGTCCCCATGACGAATGACATGATCAGCTGGCCCCGCGCGTACTGGCCGACGGTCGTGCCAACGGCGACCAGGGTGAAGTCGTACACCTCTTCCCGGCCGGGGAAGAGTTTGCGCATGCTGGCGATCAGCTGACGGCCTTCCACCAGCAGGTAGATCGAGATCACGATCACGAGGAGGATGTTGATCACCGTCCCCAGGGTCCCTGTCAGAATGCCGAGGACGGACCCCAGGACAGCGGTGCTGATCCCGCTGCTCGCACTCGGCAGACTCAATTTGAGGGGAATGCCGGCGTTGTCGATCGCGTCCTGCAGGTCGCGGACCAGGGTGATGGCGCGCGCTTCGAGTGCGGGCAATTGCTTGGCCTGGCCGATCAGCGCCGGCGTCACGAGCGCAATTACCCCGGCGACCAAACCGATGATGATCAGGTAGAGCAGGATCACGGCGACGACTCGGTGGCCTTTGAAGATGGGGAGCGCCTCCGTCAGGTCGATCACCGGTGTGAGGAGCAGGGCGATGATCGCGGCGAAGACGAATAGCAGGAAGACGTTGAACAGGTGGACGACCAGGTACTCACTCTGGTGATAGAGCATCACGACGGAAAGCGCGATCAGCACATAGACCAGGATGCGGACCGGGCGCTCGAGGTGCCTCCAGGCTCTCAATAGATGTCCACCCTGTTCGTGCTCCGCCATGTGGCCAGTCTCGCAGACCGGCCGATCGGTGGCGCGGAGCTGCTAGGTCAGGCTTTCTTGCGTCGCTTCGCCGGGGGAGTCATGTACCGTTCCGCCCACTCGCCCAGCCTGAGGAGGCCGGGGCCAATCGCGCGTCCGCTCTCGGTCAGCCGGTAGACCACGCCCAATGGGGGACCGTCGAGAACCGTGCGATCGACCAGGCCGGCCCGGGCGAGCTCGTTGAGACGGTCGGACAGCATGCGCTCGCTGATCCCGGGAATCGTCCGAGCCAGGACGGCGAAGCGCGCCGGACCCTGGAGGAGGAGGCCGAGGATGACCCCCGACCAGCGCTTGCCCAGCAAGGTGAAGGCCTGGGTCAGCCGCTCATCGCATTCACGTGTGTGCTCTTCCAGCCTGCGCGTCACGGCGCCAGTGTAGCTCCGTCGGCTGATTACTGCAGGAACTTGCAAAAAGTAAGCTGGCGATGGTAAGTTGCCCCTACGGTTCAATTCATGGAGGAGGCGATCAATGGGTACCTGGACATTGGATCCGCTGCACACGCAAGTCGAGTTCTCGGCCAAGCACTTTGGAATGATGACGGTGCGCGGTCACTTTGCTGAATTGACCGCGACGGGTGACATTCATCCGGAAAAGCCGGAGACGTCAACTGTCGAGGTGACGATCCGCACCGCAAGCATCCGCACCCATAACGAGCAGCGGGACAACGACCTCCGCTCGTCCTACTTCCTGGAAGCGGAAAAATATCCGACGATCAGCTTCAAGAGCACCAAGATCGAGGCGAAAGGAGCGGAGCGTGGCACCATGACCGGCGACCTCACCATCAAAGGCACGACGAAGCCGGTGACGCTGAACGTGGTGAAGTACGGCGAGTTCAACGACCCGGCGATGGGCCATCGGATCGGCTACGCGGCGGAGACCAAGATCAATCGCAAAGACTTCGGCATGAACTTCGACGCGATGGCGAACGGCAAATTCGTGGTCAGCCACGATATCCAGATCAACATCGAGGGCGAGCTGGTCGAGGTGGAGAAAAAAGTGGAGGCCGGCGCCACGAGTAACCGGGCGGGGACGACCTCCGCGCCGTAGGCCTTAGACTCCGCGACTCGCGCTCGGTGCCTGACTGGGATAGCGGCTCACGACGATGGCGTAATAGATGATTGCCAACAGAATCAGACCCAGGATCCCCCCTGCGGATCCGAAACCAATCATCTGGACGATTTGGGCGACGAAGGCGAGCGCCAAGCCGTAGATCGCCAATCGTTTCCCGCTTTCGTTTCCTTGATACATCTGCCAGCCACCGATCGCGGTCATAACGTCGGCGACCAGGTTGACCAGGACGCCAATGAGGGCAATGAAGAAGATTCCGGCAAACGAAGATCCGGCGACGGCGCCGGCTCCTAACAGGCCCAGCAGTGCTAGGAGAGAGAAGAGCGCGCCGATGCCGGCGAGAATGGCGACGACGAGGCCTACCACCTTGGCATCGAAGTTGACCTTTACCGGTGGATCGTTAGCGAATGGCGGGTTGACGAGCGTGTCGAGTGCGGCCATGTGTCCTCCGTCCGAGTTATTTGGCGTCATAGTAAACCTGCCAGACTAGACGTGCGTGTCATTTCAGACAGCACTGGGCGGTTGGCACGATTTCTACATCCTTGCCGGCACGGCCGCGGCCACCCTGGTGGGCCTTCTATTCGTCGGCCTGTCGTTGCACCTGCGGGTCGTGATCGCGAGTTCCGAGGTCCGCAGCCTCGCCCGCGTGACACTGGCGAACTTCGGCGCGATGCTCTTCGTCGCCCTTTTCATGGTCATTCCTCAGGACCGCTCGACGGCGGCCGTCGAGCTGATCGCCTCGGGTCTCGCCAGCCTCGTCATCACGGCGCCGAGCCTGGTCGGGGCATTGCAAAGCCAGGACCGGACCCTGCAAATGCGACCGCGTGATCGTGCCCGGCTGCTCCTGCGGTTCGGATTGAGCGTTGCCAGCTACCTCGCCATCACCGTGGCGGGCGCGCTGCTCTTCTCATCGACCCAGGCGTTTACCTGGCTGGTAGTGGCGACCGTGGTCCTGCTGCTCGTCTCCTTGCGCAATACCTGGGACCTGCTGGTCACCGTCGGAGAGGTGGCCCTGGGACGAGATTGATGGTGGGCACGCCGTACTGGTCCTGCAGGCGAGCCGCGATCAGGGAGCGATGGCAGGCGCGAGCGTCTCGCTCGACGCACAGGAGCGCCGAGGTCGCGTCCTCCGGCAGTGACCCGAGGATGGCTCCAAGGTCGACCTGGTCGAGCACCTCGTGGAGGTAGCGCCGCCTGTACTCATCGGCCAGCTCGACTCGTGAGCGCTTTCCGACTCTGAGCCGGTCGTCCTCCCGGTATTGCAGCTGGCGCAACTCAGTAGGGGGCGCTAGCTCCGGATCGTGCCGGTAGAGGATCCCGGCCTGCGCCAGGGCCGCCTGCAAGCGGAGCGAATTGGCCCAGGCGTATTCGCGGCCGCGGACGCCCCGCCGCTGCCGCACGTCCACCACCATCGCAGCCTGATGGCGCCGGAGCGTGTCGAGGAAATCCTCGAGGTTGGACTGGTAGACGCCCACCGTGGCAACCGTTCGCACGTCGGGCTCAGCCCAAATTAGCTGATGCTGACGACCATGGCCTTCCGCTCCCCGCCCGGGGTTGGAAAGGTCACGGTCTCGCCTGCCCGGCGGTCGAGCAGAGCGCTGCCGAGCGGGGAAACCGTCGAGATCAGACCGCGCGCCATGTTCCCCTCGGTGGGGCCGACGAGCTGATAGGTCGACTCGCCAAACTCGTCGCGCACCACCACGGTGGAACCGATCCGGGCGACACCCTCGCTATTGCGTTCCTCGACGACCTGGGCACGAGCGAGGGTGGCCTCGATGGTCTGGATGCGGCCGTCGAGCATGCCCAGGTGCTGGCGGGCGTCGTGATAGGCGAAGTTCTCGCTCAGGTCTCCCTGGGAGCGTGCCGCCGCGACTTCATCGACCAGGGCAGGACGGCGCGCGCGCAGCTCCGACAACTCGGCCTTGAGGGCCTGGAAGCCGACGGCGGTCATGGGGATCGGGGCGCCACTGTCGTTGGACTTCGCGATCGGTCCATCGTATCGTGACCTGATGGCGGTCAATCTTGCCGCGTTCCTCGGCGTCTCCATCCTGGTCATCGTCACGCCCGGCCAGGACACCGCGTTGACGATCCGCAACACGCTCCTCGGCGGCCGTCGATCGGGGGTGCTGACCGCCACGGGCGTGGCGAGCGGTCAGTTCGTCTGGACCGTCGCCACCAGTGCCGGCCTGGCGGCGCTCATCGTCGCCTCGGAACCGGTGTTCACCGCGCTGAAATTGGCCGGCGCCGCCTATCTCGTCTTTCTCGGCGCGCAGGCGCTCTACGCCGCGTTACGGCCCCGAGATGGTCATGCGAGTGCGACCGTCAAGGTGCATCATGGGCCCGGTCGCGTCGCCGCCTACCGGCAAGGCGTGCTGAGTAACCTCGGGAACCCGAAGATGGCGGTCTTCTTCTCGAGCCTCCTGCCGCAGTTCATCGCTCCCGGGCACGCATCATTCGCGACACTGCTGATGCTCGGTCTGCTGTTCAATGTCATGACCCTCACCTGGCTGACCGGCTACGCGCTGGTGGTGGCGCGAGTCGGCGACGTGCTGCGGCGCGATCGCGTGCGTCGCAGTATGGGGGCATTTACCGGGCTCGTTCTCATCGGCCTGGGGCTACGCCTTGCCACCGAACGCCGTTGACCGGCGGGACGGGATGGGAATAGACGGGCCTCCAGGACCGTTTCGCTGTACATGAACGTGACAGCTTCTGAGCTCAAGCGGTTTCGCGCCGAGAAGGACCACGTATTTGCCAGCGACCCGCACTCGCCGCTGACCGCCGATCAACGCCACAACTTCCAGGGACTGGCCTACTTCGACGAAAATCCACAACTGGTCATCCATGCGGGCATCGACCGCGAGGTCGATCCTGAAGAGGTGCGTATGGGGACGAGTAGTGGCGAGGAACAGGTTTACCATCGCTACGGTCTCGTTCGCTTCCGGGTGGATGATCAGCCGGCGCAGTTGATGCTGTATTCGTCCGAAGACTCCGACGAGCTCTTCATTCCGTTCCGTGACGCCACCTCAGGGCACGAGACGTACGGAGCCGGACGGTACCTGGAGGTGCACGCACACGGCGACGACCTGACCATCGACTTCAACTACGCCTACAACCCCAACTGCGCATACGACCCGAGTTGGAGCTGTCCGCTACCGCCGACAGAAAACTGGCTCAAGGTCCCGATTCGCGCCGGCGAGAAGACGTTTGCTGCCGGGCATGGGGCGATCTCCTAAGCGCTCCGCCCAGAGTGCCGGGCTCGTCCTCTACCGGCGGCGCGACGGAAAGCTGGAAGTGCTGCTCGTCCATCCCGGCGGTCCGTTCTGGCAGAAACGGGATGAGGGCGCCTGGTCGATCCCCAAGGGTGAGATCGCCGAGAATGAGATCGGAATCGAGGTGGCACGGCGCGAATTTCACGAGGAGCTCGGAACGGCGGCGCCCGATGGCGGCGCCACGCCGCTGGGCGAGGTGCGGCAGGCGGGCGGCAAGCTCGTCCATGCGTGGGCCGTGCCAGGCGACCTCGACGTCTCGCGGATGACCAGCAACAGCTTCGAGCTCGAGTGGCCGCCGCGGTCGGGAAGGATGCAGACGTTCCCCGAGGTCGATCGGGCCGAGTGGTTCGACCTTGACACCGCGCGTCGCAAGCTCCTCCCCGCCCAGCGGGCATTCATCGATCGCCTCGAAGAGCAGCGATGACGTTCGCGGAGCTGAGCGGTTACCTCGACCGGCTGGAGTCGACCAGCAGTAGGAACGAGCTGGTGAAGACGCTTGCCGAGCTCTACACCAAGAGCTCGCCTGACGAGATCCAGCCGCTGACATATCTGATCCAGGGCCGGCTCGTCCCGTTCTTCGAGCCGGTCGAGATCGGCCTCGGCGAAAAGCTGGTGATTGCGGCGATTGCCCAGGCCTTCGCAATGGCAGGCCCGGAGGTCGCCAAAATGTTCGGGCGCGTTGGTGACCTGGGCCAGGTAGCGGCCCAGCTCGCCGGACAGACGCCGAGCTCCTCGCTGCCGGTGACCGACGTCCACGCCAGGTTGATGGCAATCGCGGTCGCCGCCGGCGCCGGTTCGGTTGAAAAGAAACGTTCGCTATTTGCGGCCCTGCTCAAAGAGGCCGATCCCGCATCAGCCAAACACCTGGTTCGCATGGCGCTCGGTCGGTTGCGGCTCGGCATCGGCGATCCCACCGTGCTCGATGCCATGTCGTTTGCGAGGAAGGGCGATAAGTCGCTTCGGCCGGTGCTTGAAGCCGCTTACAACCGGGTATCTGACCTCGGCCTGATCGCGAAGACCTTCTGGTCCGGTGGGGAGAGCGAGGTCAACGCGCTCAAGATCACCGTCGGAAGGCCGATCCGGAGTCAGCTTGCCGAGCGCCTGCCCAACCCGGAGGCCGTGATCAAGCGGCTGGGACTGGTCGCCGTCCAACCGAAATACGACGGCATCCGGGTTCAGATCCACAAGAACGGCTCGACGGTCCGCGTTTTCTCGCGCAACCTCGAGGACTACACGCTGATGTTCTCGGAGCTCACCTCGGCCGCCCATGGGCTGAAAGACGACACCCTCATCCTCGACGGCGAGGCGATCGCGTACAGCAAGGAATTGGAGGAGTACCTGCCCTTCCAGCTGACGGCGAGCCGCCGGCGGCAGCATGGCATCGAGCAGGCGGCGCAGGAGCTGCCGCTGGTCGCCTTCGTCTTCGACATCCTCTACCGAAACGGCCGCGATCTCACCGAGCTACCCTACGAGGAGCGGCTCGCCATGGTCGACGAGGTGATCGCCGGGTCGACGGTGCTGCTCCCGGCGCCCATCATCAAGACCGACTCGGTCGACGTCCTCACCAAGACGCTTCTGGATTCCATCAGCCAGGGACTTGAGGGCGTGGTCGTCAAGCGACCGGACTCGAAATACCAGGCGGGCGCCCGCAACTTCAACTGGGTCAAGCTCAAGCGGCACACCAGCGGAGAGCTCAACGACACCATCGACCTGGTGCTGCTCGGCTACTACTTTGGAAAGGGGAAGCGCGCTGACTTTGGCCTCGGTGCGCTGCTGGGCGGCGTCTACGATGCGGAAAACGACAAGTTTGCCAGCATCACCAAGCTTGGCACCGGCTTATCCGACGCCGAATGGCGGCAAATCCACGAGCGGGCGGACAAGTTGCAGGTCGATCAGCGGCCGGCGCGCGTGGACTCGATACTGGTTCCGGACGTGTGGCTCAAGCCCGAGGTGGTGGTCGAGGTGATGGCCGACGAGATCACCCCGAGCCCGAGGCACACGGCCGGTAGGGTCGGCGACGAGCCGGGCTTCGCGCTGCGATTCCCGCGGATCGTGTCCTTCCGGAGTGCCGACAAGCGGCCCGAGGACGCCACGACTGTCAAGGAGATCGCCGAGCTGTTCCGTCAGCAGCGGCAGCGCAAGCAGCCCGCCTGAGGGCCAGTGTGGCATCCTCCTCCTGAGGGCGATGTTCCGTGGCGCAGGCGGTACGAGTTGATCCCCGGTTGGCAGCACTGCTTCGGGAATACCCCGGACATCCTTATAAGAAGTGGCAGGGGGCGCACTGGCGGCTGCTGAGCCTGGTCGAGCTCGGTCTCACTGACGCTGACGACCGAATCGCGAGCGCCGTCGACCGCGTGTTGCGATGGCTGCTCAACCCCCGGCGGAAGACGCTCCAGATCTCGGGCCGCTACCGACAATGCGCCTCGATGGACGGAAATGGTCTCCTCGTATGCTGCCGGTTCGGGATGCAGTCGGATCCGCGCGTGATGGCGCTGGCCACGCGCCTGACCCAGTGGCAATGGCCCGACGGAGGGTGGAATTGTGACCGCCGCCCGCAGGTCACGCATTCCTCATTCCACGAGTCGTTGCCGCCACTCCGCGGCCTGGTGGCCCACGGAGGATTCCCCCAAGCCACAGCGCGGGCCGCCGAGTTCTTCTTGCGCCATCGGATGTTCCGTTCGGAATCGGACGGCGCGGTCATCAATCCGGAGTGGCTCGAGCTTCACTGGCCCGCCTACTGGCACTACGACGTCTTGCTGGGATTGCGCGCCATCACCGAAGCCGGATTGGTGCTCGATGATCGGTGCCGCGAGGCGCTGGATCACCTCCAATCGCAACGTGGCCCCGATGGAAGCTGGCGAGCGAAGGGCCGGCGCTACTGGCTGCGACGGGGCGACTCGAACACCGACGTCGTCGACTGGTCCGACGCGGCCGATGTGCTGACCAAGCAGGCGCGTGATGTTCTCCGGGCGGCCCGACGCCCTGGGGAACTGTCCCTGCCGGTCCACCGATCGGAAATTTGACGTCTTCGCATCTTCCCGCTAGAGTTAGCCGATTCAATTGATGACTAGTTCGATCGGCTAAGTCAACAATATGCGTGGAGGAATCGCCATGAGCGTGACCGATGAGCTGCTGAAGAACAACGAGGCCTACGCTCGGTCGTTCGACAAGGGGACGCTGCCGCTGCCGCCGGCCAAGAAGCTTGCCGTCCTCGCCTGCATGGATGCGCGCCTGCACGTCAGCAAGATCCTCGGTTTAAAAGAAGGCGATGCCCATGTCATCCGCAACGCCGGCGGGGTGGCGACCGATGACGCCATTCGCTCGTTGACGATTTCCCAGCGTCTGCTCGGGACCGACGAGATCATCCTGATCCATCACACGGACTGCGGGATGCTCACGTTTAGCGACGATCAGGTGAAGGCGGCCATCGCCAATGAAATCGGCATCCGCCCTCACTTTGCCCTCGAAGCCTTTTCGGATCTGAAAGACGACGTCCGGCAGACGATCGCCAGGATCAAGGCGAGCCCGTTCATCCCCAAAAAAGACAAGATCCGCGGGTTCGTCTACGACGTGAAGACTGGTCGTCTCGACGAGGTGGCGGAGCGCGTTCCGGCCGGGGCGATTCGCCAGCCCTGACGCTCGCCGCGTCAGAAGCGGTGCAGGATCGGGATGCGCGGCGCGATCACGTAGTTCAGCTGGACGAGGAAGATCAGCGCGATGCTCACCCAGGTCGGAAAGACGATGCAGGTGGCCGTGGCGATCGCATATAGGGACTGAGCGATCAAAATCCGGCCTCGCATCAGCGGGGCGACTTCAGGCGCGTCGGTCTCGTCGAACAAGCCCGCCCGGATGCCGTATTGGAGTCCGGCGAACAGCGTCATGCCGAGGAGCACGATGTTGAGCCAGTACTCCACGAGTGCCAATCGAAAGGCTGGATAGCGCGCCAGCAACGCTGTCGAGAAGGGCACGAGGGTGACGGCTAAAAGAAAGAGAAGCTGCAGCCAGGAGTAATGGCGGTTACTCCTCGCAAGCAGGTTGAGCTGGGTGCCCTGGCCAACCCAGAAGATGCCGAGGGTCATGAAGCTCATCGCGTAGACGAGGACATTCGGCCCCAGTCCCAGCAGCGCGTGCCACAGATCGCCTTCGGTGCTCCCTGCGCGCAGCGCAGGAACTGACAGGCCAAGCACCAGAAGGGTCATGCTGACCGCGAAGATGCCATCGGAAATTCCAGCGAGACGGTCGAGGTTCGTGCCCGCGAACTCGTTGAAGCGGCGCCTGCCGCCCGGGAGCCGGCTCACCCGGTAAGCCTCTCAGCCAGTCCTCGAACCGTGTCGAGGACGATGTCGACATCGCGCTCCGTCGTCCGCCAGTTCGCGATCGCCGGGCGGAAGGCCACCTTGCCTGCGTAGACCGTAGTGCCGAAGTAGACCGTACCGTCCGCGATGATCGCCTGACCAAGGCGGCGATTGAGCCGGTCCAGCTCGCCCTCTGGGGTTGCGGCCGGGCGATAGCGAAAGCACACCACGTTCAGACGCGGTTCCGCCAGAAGCTCGAAATCTGAAGAGGCACGGATCTGGTCGGCGAGGCGCTTCGCCAGGGCGACGTGGCGCTCGATCATCGCGCGGTAACCCTGGCGACCGTAGGCGGCCAGTGTCGCCCAGACGGCCAGCGACCGGGCACGGCGCGACATTTCGGGCGCGAGGTAGAGGAAGTCCGGATGATCGGCGTTGGTCGCGGGGAAATACGGGGCATTCATCCCGAAAACGGCATTGAGCAGCCGAGGGTCGCGACAGAAGGCGAAGCCGCAGTCGTAGGGAACGTTCAGCCATTTGTGCCCATCGGCGATGACCGAGTCAGCCAGCTCGACGCCGTCCGCGAGGTCGGCCGTGGACGGCGATACACGAGCGAACAGCCCGAAGGCACCGTCGACATGCAGCCAGGCGTGATGACGGTGGGCCAGGTCGGCCATGGCGGCGATCGGATCGAAGCCGCCGGCGTTCACCTCGCCTGCCGTCGCGATGACGATCGCAGGCTCCCCCTTCAGGCTGACAAGCGTGTCCTCGAGGGCGGTGACATCGACGACGCCTGTCGGATCACTGCTCAACAGCTGGAGGACCTCGTGGCCGATGCCGAGCATGCTGAGGGCCTTTTTCGCCGAGGCATGGATGAAGTGACTGGCCATGACCGGTACCACTGGCAGTCCGCTCATCCCACGCTTGGCGATGTTGGTCCCGTGCTCTTCTCCCCACCACTGGCGGGCTGCCGCGAGGGCTGTGAAATTGGACATCGTGGCGCCCGTGGTAAGCACGCCACCCCAGCTTTGCGGCAGGCTGAAGAGATCTTTCAGCCAGGCGATCGCAACCTGCTCCAGTTTGGAGCCGAGCGGCGAGCTCACCCATAATGCGGCGTTGTTGTCGAGGGCCGACGTCAGCCAGTCGGCGGCGAGGGCGGAAGGGGTCGAGCCTCCCGTGACGAAGTGGAAGAATCGAGGGCCCGCCGAGTTGACCGCGGCCTGCATGCCATCGGTCAGGAGGCGTGTCACCGTGGCAACGCTGCCGTTTCCGTCTGCGGGCAAATCGCCGGCGAAGCGTTGCGCTGCTTCGTCGCGCCCCACCGTTCCGCCGGCCGGCAGCTGATCAACTCGCGCCAGGTAATCACGCGCGGCTTTGGCCACCTGCGTGAGCAGTTCGGGCAGCTGGTCTCGATCGTCGATCGGGTCGGGCATGCCCGAACGTTACCGAATTGTCGGCGGCGCGTCAGTGCGCGTAGGCCCTCTCAATGCCATCGAGGATGAGATCGAGCCCGTACTCGAATTCGTCGCCGTAGTTGTAGCCCGGTTTCATGGCACGGTCGACGGCCATCTCGGCCAGGTGCGGATACTCGCCGGCGCGGAACCGCTCCATGATGTTGCCCGCCACCCTGGCGACGTCTCCTGGCTTGCGAAAGGGCAGGGCTAGCTCGGTGAGCGTGAATCCATAAATGTAGCCATCCAGGATCGAGTAGGCGTGAGCGGCCATTTCGACCGAGAAGCCTGCGCTCCGTAGGCTCCCAAGCACCGCGTCGTGGTGTCGCAAGTTCGCAGGCCCTGGGGTGGTTCGCGACTCCATCAAGCCGTTTGCCCACGGGTGGCGCGTCAGAACCTGGCGGACTGAGATCGCCCGCTGCCGCATCGCGCTCCGCCAGTCCATGCCACCCGGGGGCAGATCGATCTCGCTGAAAACGACATCGACCATGCCATCCAGCATGTCCTCCTTGTTCCGTACGTGGTTGTAGAGGGACATCGCCTCGACGCCGAGCTTGTCGCCGAGCTTGCGCATGCTGAGCGACTCGAATCCGCCTCGATCGGCGAGGCTGATGGCGGCACGCAGGATCCGCTCCCTGGACAAGGCTGCGCGGCGCTTTG
>Ga0209474_10003568_pt1 | contig 13629 bp, 11 predicted proteins | sample GraSoiAngelo_145_FD_185902 | JGI IMG/M metagenome (GOLD analysis project Ga0209474, IMG submission 185902) | Grasslands soil microbial communities from the Angelo Coastal Reserve, California, USA - 14_1009_05_20cm (SPAdes) (version 2) | ecosystem: Environmental > Terrestrial > Soil > Grasslands...
GGTATTGCGCGGCGGCGAACCCTTGGTGCTGTAACTGCCCCTCACCCTGTCCCTCTCCCCGCCTGCGGGGAGAGGGAACGCGGCTGCACGAGCGTGCGAAACTCCCGAAGGATGTTCCGAGACATCGCTGCGAGCCCTCCCTCTCCCCGCGAGCGGGGAGAGGGCCGGGGTGAGGGGCCCTTGCGACACCAGTCGCTTCTGGTCGGATAATGCAGCAATACCTATGTTGCGGGGATGAACCCGCGCGAGCTTCTCAAAGTGCTGCCGATCGAGCGGTTCCGCCATCCGGCGCCGGTCGTGGCGGTCGTGCGGTTCGATGGCATCATCGGGCCGCGGCAATGGCGCACCGCGATGTCATTGGCAAGCCATGCCGCCGCGCTGGAGCGCGCCTTCGCGGTCTCGCGTCTCAGCGGCGTCGCGTTGTCGATAAACTCGCCCGGCGGCTCGCCGGTGCAATCGGCATTGCTGTTCCGCCGCATCCGCCAGCTCGCCGAGGAGAAAGGCGTGCCGGTCTTGGCCTTTGCCGAGGATGTCGCGGCGTCGGGTGGCTATTGGCTGGCCTTGGCCGGCGACGAGATCTATGCCGAAGAGGCCTCGCTGCTCGGCTCGATCGGGGTCGTCACCGCAGGGTTCGGGGTTGCCCGGCTGATCGACCGCCTCGGCATCGAGCGGCGGCTGCATACCGCGGGCGAGCGCAAATCGCTGCTCGATCCGTTTCTGCCGGAAGACCCCGCCGAGGTCGCCCGTCTCTCCGAATTGCAGCAGGACATCCACCTGACCTTCAAGGAGCATGTCCGCCGTCGCCGGCTCGGCAAGATCGATGCCGCCGACGAGACCCTGTTCAGCGGCGAGGTGCTGACCGGCCGGATGGCTTTGGCGCGCGGCCTGATCGACGGGATCGGCGATCTGCGCTCGGTGATGCGCGCCCGGTTCGGCGACAATGTCCGGCTGGTGCCGATCGCGACCGAGCGGCGGCGGCGCTGGTGGATGCCGCGGGCGCGGCCGTTTGTCGAGCGCGATCCGTGGACGCCGGTTGCCGATCTGATCGGCTGGCTGGAAGCCCGCGCCTTGTGGGCCCGCTTCGGCCTTTAGCGTTTTGTTGCTCGCTGATTTGTTGCCCGCCCTTGTTGACCGGCCCACCGGGGTTCCATAAACCACACCGATGATCGCCGCCCCGAAGATCGTTCTGCTGATCCTGCTGGTTTTCGCCGTGTGGTACGCGCTGCGCTGGTTCAACCGCGTCCCGCCAAAGGCCGTGCGCCGCGGACCGGCCTGGTGGCCCAGGTCGGCGGCGTCGGCGGCCCGACCGCAGCCGCAGCGGAATGTCGAGGATCTGGTGTCGTGCCGGATCTGCGGCGCCTATGTTGCGGCGAGCGCGCGCGGCTGCGGCAAGGCGGGCTGCCCGCGGCCGGCGTGAGCAAGGGCCGGCCGGCACGACCGATGAAATCCGTCGCGAGCACCAGCTTTCAGGGGCTGATCCTGGCGTTACAGCGCTATTGGGCGGAGCAAGGTTGCGTGATCCTGCAGCCCTACGATATCGAGGTCGGCGCCGGCACGTTTCATCCGGCGACGGCGTTGCGCGCCTTGGGCCCGGAGCCGTGGCGCGCCGCCTATGTCCAGCCGTCGCGCCGGCCGACCGACGGCCGCTATGGCGAAAACCCGAACCGGCTGCAGCATTATTATCAGCTGCAAGTGATCCTGAAGCCGGCGCCGGCCGACAGCCAGGATCTGTACCTAAAGAGCCTGGCGGCGCTCGGCATCGACGCGTCGAAACACGACATCCGCTTTGTCGAGGATGATTGGGAGAGCCCGACCCTGGGCGCCTGGGGGCTCGGCTGGGAGGTCTGGCTCGACGGCATGGAGGTCAGCCAGTTCACCTATTTCCAGCAGGTCGGCGGCATCGAATGCGACCCGGTCTCGACCGAGCTGACCTACGGACTCGAACGCCTCGCGATGTATGTGCAGGGGGTCGAGAACGTCTATGACCTCGATTTCAACGGGGTTGCCGGGGCGGGCCGCATCACCTACGGCGATGTGTTCCTGCGCGCCGAGCGAGAGTTCTCCGCCTACAATTTCGAGCGCGCCGATACCGCCATCCTCGTCCGGCATTTCGAGGACGCCGAGCGCGAGTGCAACGCGCTGGTGAACGCCGGAGATGAAAACGCAAACCGGCCAAAGCTGGCTCTCCCGGCCTACGACCAGTGCCTGAAGGCGAGCCACCTGTTCAACCTGCTCGATGCGCGCGGCGTCATCAGCGTCACCGAGCGCGCCGCCTATATCGGCCGGGTGCGCGCCTTGGCGAAGGCCTGCTGCGAAACCTGGCTCGCCGGCGCGGGCGGGAAGTTTTGATCATGGGGTACAACGCGGGGCCCCTCTCTCATTCGCCTTGCCCGGACTTGTTCCGGGCATCCACGTCTTCCTTGCTGCGGCCAGGCAGCTTCAAGACGTGGATGGCCGGGTCAAGCCCGGCCACGGCCGATAGGGGCTTCGGGAGTTGGGGTCCTTGACCGGCGAGCTGCTGCTCGAATTGTTGTCGGAGGAAATCCCAGCGCGGATGCAGCGCCGGGCCATCGAGGAACTGACTCGGCATTTGGATGAGTGGCTGCGGGTACACCGCATTCCTCCGACGGAGCCGATCCGCGGGTACGTGACCGCAAGGCGGCTCACGGCAATCGTCAATGGCATTCCGAAACAATTGCCGGAGTCTAATGAGGAAAGACGTGGACCACGCGTCGGCGCACCGCAACAGGCGCTCGACGGTTTTCTGCGCTCGGTGGGATTAGATTCGGCCGAGCAGTGCGAAGTGCGCGATACCGGCCGCGGGGAATTCTATTTCGCCGTAATCCACCGCTCCGGCCGGGCTGCTGTCGAGGTCCTGCCCGATTTGATCTATTCCACCCTCATGGGCGTGGAGTGGCCGAAATCGATGCGCTTTCCGGCCGCCCGGTTAAGTTGGGTACGGCCGCTTACCTCGGTGCTGTGCCTGTTCGACGGGCAGGTGCTGCCATTGTCCCTCGATGAGGTGCCGGTCGGCCGCATGACGCGCGGGCACCGTTTCCTGTCGCAAGGGGAGATCGCGGTCGAGAACGCCGCGGATTACCTCGACCGGCTCGAAGCCGCCTATGTGATCCTCGACCAGGATCGCCGTCGCGACATCATCGCCGCCGATCTCGATCGTCTCGCGCAAAACGAGGGGCTGACCGTCAAGCCCGATCCCAGCCTGCTCGAAGAAGTCACGGGGCTCGTCGAGTTCCCGGTTGTGCTGATGGGCGGCATCGACGACGAGAGCATGGCGTTGCCGCCCGAGGTGCTGGCGACCGCGATGCGCACGCATCAGAAATATTTCTCTTGCCTCAAGCCCGACGGGTCGCTGGCGCCGCGCTTTTTGTTCGTCGCCAACAACCTGACCGCCGATGACGGCAAGACCATCGTCGCCGGCAACGAGCGCGTGTTGCGCGCCCGCCTCGCCGACGCCCGCTTCTTCTGGGACCAGGACCGCAAGGTCCGTCTCGAAGACCGCGTCGAAGCGCTCAAGGACCGCGTCTATTACGAAAAGCTCGGCACCGTGTACGACAAAGCGCGGCGAATGGAAGCGCTCGCCGAGTCTCTTGTCGCGTATGTTCCCGGAGCCGATGCCGCGCGCGCTCGCCGTGCAGCCCTCCTCGCGAAGGCTGATCTGTCAACCGGCATGGTCGGCGAGTTCCCCGAATTGCAAGGCACCATGGGTCGTTATTACGCGCTGCATGACGGAGCAGATGCGCGCGTTGCCGATGGAATCGCCGATCACTATAAACCGCTCGGGCCGAACGACATTTGCCCGACGGCGCCCGACAGCATCGTCGTCGCGCTCGCCGATAAGCTTGATGCCCTCGTAGCGTTTTTCTCTATCGGCGAGAAGCCGACCGGTTCTCGTGACCCGTTCGCGCTGCGACGCGCTGCGCTCGGCACAATCCGCCTGATCCTGGAAAATGAACTGCGACTACCATTGATGTATGCCTTGCTGAAGGCCGCCGCAGCACGACGCCTTCGGATGGAGCATTCGTCAGCGGTGGCCACCGAACTCCTGTCATTTGTTGCCGATCGGCTGAAGGTACATCTGCGTGAATCCGGTGTACGCCACGACCTGATTGCTGCCGCCTTCGAGCAGGTCGGAGTCATGGGAATTGCGCGACACGGAAAATACGAGGACGACCTCATCCGCTTATTGGCCAAGGTGGATGCTCTAAAGGCATTTCTGGGCACTGATGACGGCGCCAACCTGCTGATCGCGTATCGTCGAGCATCAAATATCGTCACGATTGAGGAACGACGTGACAAATTGCAGTACGGACAGGAATTTGATCGTAATCTTTTGAAGCAAGATGAAGAAACGGTCCTCGCTGCTAGTTTGCACACCATCGGTGGAGAAGTTAAGGAGGCTTTGAAGCGCGAAGATTTTCACGGCTCGATGAGATCCCTCGCACGGTTGCGCCGTCCGGTTGATGAATTTTTTGACAAGGTGACCGTTAATACGGATGCCGAGCAAGGCCAGTTACGAGTAAACCGATTGCGCCTCCTTACGCGAATTCGCAACACAATGGATCAGGTCGCCGATTTCTCGCAGATCGAGGGGTGAGGCAACCTATGGCGAAATGGGTCTACCGTTTTGGCCGCGGCGTTGCCGAGGGGCGGGGCGAGATGCGCAACCTGCTCGGCGGCAAGGGCGCCGGGCTTGCCGAGATGGCCAATCTCGGTCTGCCGGTGCCGCCCGGCTTTACGATCACGACCGAGGTCTGCACCCATTTTTACGCGAACGGCAATACCTATCCGCCCGATCTGAAGGACCAGGTCGCCGATGCGCTGGCTGCTGTCGAGGAGACGATCGGCGCGAGGTTTGGCGATCCGGAAAAGCCGCTGCTGGTGTCGGTGCGCTCCGGCGCGCGCGCCTCGATGCCGGGGATGATGGACACCGTCCTCAACCTCGGGCTCAACGACTGCACCGTCGAGGGGCTCGCCCGCAACAGCGGCGACGAGCGTTTCGCCTATGACAGCTACCGCCGCTTTCTGCAGATGTATGGGCAGGTCGTGCTCGGCATCGAGCACCACCATTTCGAGGAGCTGATCGAGAACCACAAGATCGAGATCGGCGCCGTTCTCGACACCGAGCTCGGCGCCGAGGATTGGAAGACGCTCGCCGCCAGCTTCAAGGAGGTCGTCGAGAGCGAGACCGGCAAGCCGTTTCCGCAGGACGCGCACGAGCAGCTGTGGGGCGCGATCGCCGCCGTGTTCGGGTCGTGGAACAATACGCGCGCGGTGACCTATCGGCGGCTGCACACCATCCCGGCCGAATGGGGCACCGCGGTCAATGTGCAGGCGATGGTGTTCGGCAATATGGGCGAGGATTGCGCGACCGGCGTCGCGTTCACCCGCAACCCGTCGACCGGCGCCAACGAATTCTACGGCGAATACCTCGTCAACGCGCAGGGCGAGGATGTCGTCGCCGGCATCCGCACGCCGCAGCATTTGACGATCGCCGGAAAGCAGGCCAGCAAATCGCCATTGCCGGCGATGGAAGAGGTCATGCCGGCGGTGTTTACCGAGCTTCTGAAGGTGCGCCGCATCCTCGAAGACCAGTACCGCGACATGCAGGACATCGAGTTCACGGTCGAGCGCGGTAAATTGTGGATGCTGCAGACCCGCACCGGCAAGCGCACCGCCCAGGCGGCGCTGAAGATCGCGGTGTCTCTGGTCGAGGAAGGCGTCATCGAACGCGACGAGGCAATCCGCCGCATCGAGCCCAATTCATTGGACCAGCTGTTGCACCCGATGCTCGATCCGGGCGCGAAGACGACGGTGCTGGCGCATGGCCTGCCGGCCTCGCCCGGCGCCGCGTCCGGCAAGGTGGTGTTCTCGGCCGACGAGGCGGAATCGGCGGCGAGCCGCGGCGAGGGCGTGATCCTGGTGCGCATCGAAACCAGTCCCGAGGACATTCACGGGATGCACGCCGCGAAGGGCATCCTGACGACCCGCGGCGGCATGACCAGCCATGCCGCGGTCGTCGCGCGCGGCATGGGGCGGCCCTGCGTCTCGGGCGCCGGCGATCTGCGCATCGACTACGCCGCCGGCACGATGACGGTCAGCAACCATCTCGTGCGGGCCGGCGAGCTGATCACGATCAACGGCTCGACCGGCGAGGTCATCCTCGGCGAGGTGCCGACGATCCAGCCGCAATTGTCGGGCGATTTCGCGACCTTGATGGGCTGGGCCGACGCGCTGCGCAAACTCAAGGTGCGCGCCAATGCCGAGACCCCGGCCGACGCCCGCGCCGCGCGCAGCTTCGGCGCCGAGGGGATCGGCCTCTCGCGCACCGAGCACATGTTCTTCGAGGCCGACCGCATCGGCGCGATGCGCGAGATGATCATGGCCGACCAGGAGCGCGGCCGGCGCGCGGCGCTCGCCAAACTGTTGCCGATGCAGCGGGCCGATTTCGCCGAGATCTTCCGCATCATGCGCGGCCTGCCGGTGACGATCCGATTGCTCGACCCGCCGCTGCACGAATTCCTGCCCAAGACCGACGCCGAATTCGACGAGCTGGCGCAGCTCAGCGGCAAGAGCGTCACCGAGGTGCGTCAGCGCACCCATGCGCTTTACGAGGCCAACCCGATGCTCGGCCATCGCGGTTGCCGGCTCGGCATCACCTATCCCGAGATCTACGAGATGCAGGCTGTCGCGATCTTCGAGGCCGCTGCCGCGGTCATGCAGGAGACCGGCGAGAGCGTCGAGCCCGAGATCATGATGCCGCTGATCGCCACCCGGCGCGAATTGGACATCCTGAAGGAGATTGTCGACCGGGTCGCCGGCGAGACCATGGAGAAGACCCGCGTCACGATCCCCTATTCGGTCGGCACGATGATCGAATTGCCGCGCGCCGCCCTCCTCGCCGGCGAGATCGCCGAGAGCGCCGCCTTCTTCAGCTTCGGCACCAACGATCTGACGCAGACCGTCTACGGCATTTCGCGCGACGACTCGGCAAGCTTCAGCAACGCGTACCAGAAGCTGGGGATTTTCGAGCATGACCCGTTTGTGACGCTCGACACCGCCGGGGTCGGCGAGATGATCAGGATCGCCGCCGAACGCGGCCGCAAAACCCGGTCCGACATCAAGCTCGGCATCTGCGGCGAGCATGGCGGCGACCCCGCCTCGATCCAATTCTGCCGCGAAATCGGGCTCGACTATGTGTCGTGCTCGCCTTACCGGGTGCCGATCGCCCGCCTCGCCGCGGCACAGGCCGAGTTGGCCGGCGAACCGGGAGGATCGACCGCTTGAGACTTACGATCGCGGCAATCTTCCTTTTGTGCACCGCCGGCGCGATGGCCGACGCGCAAACCGCCGCTCCGCTGGCGCCGCCGCTCAGCCCGGCCCTGCCGCCCGCGCCGAGTTCGAGCCTGTCGCCAATCCTGACGCGGCCCTCGCTGGCGCAGCGGCCGTACCTTCCGGGCGCCCCCGCCGCTCCGGCGCCGGCCATTGCCGCACCGATCGATCAGCAGAAGATGCAGAGCTACCACAACGGTCTGATCAGCCAGCAGCGCGCCTTGGAGTCGCAAGGGATCGGCCTCGGCTCGGAGCAGTACCGCGCCGTCCAACAGCAGCTGAACCAGCTCAACGGCGGTCCCCGCTGAGCCATAAAAATCCCTCTCCCGCAATGCGGGAGAGGGTGGACGCGGCGCTAGTCGCGGCCGGGTAAGAGTGGTGGGGTTTGTACGACCCTCACCCTACGGCGCCTGACGGCGCGGGCCCCTCCCTCTCACCTGCTAATCAAGACTGGGCGGGAGAGGGGTCATCCTGCTCGATCTTCATCCAGTCCGGGTGCACCGGAAGAAGGGTTGCACCGTTGGCCGACAGGCTGCGGCTTTCGGCGATCGTATCGAGGCGCAGCAGAGCTAGACCCAGGCCGTCGCGGCTGGAGCGCATTTCGCCGGCCTCCTTGCCGTCGCCGTTGATGATCGTGCCCGGCGGCGGGGCGGGGCCGTCGATCCGCACCGGAAACAGCCGCTTCTTGATCAGCCCGCGGTATTTGGTGCGCGCGGTCAGCTCCTGGCCGATATAGCAGCCCTTCTGCCAATCGACGCCGTTGAGCTCGTCAAACCCGGATTCGAGCAGGATCGATTTCTCGATCACCAGATCGCGGCTGCCGTCGGGAACGCCGAGCGCCAGGCGGTGCCGGTCATAGGCCGCGAAATCCGTTTCGGCGAGACCCGCTTCGGCCAGCACGTTGCCGATTTCCGCGCGCGGCAGCATCACACGTGCGCCGAGCGCCGCCAGCCGCGGATCGACCAGCGCCACCCCCTCGGCGAAAGGCCGCGCGGCGCCCGGCTGCTCGGGCAGGTTCAGCGCGGCGCAAACACCGTCGCCGAACACCGCCGCGACCGCCAGATCCGGCATCTCGTCGATGACAACCTTGGCGCGCAGGCGATAGATCGACAGCCGGCGCTTGAGGTCTGCAAGCCGCGCCGCCTCGGCATCGAGCCAGATCGCCTCGCCGGAAGCGGCCATGACGAAATCGTGCAGATATTTGCCCTGCGCGGTCAGCAATGCCGCATAGACCGCGCGGTCGGCCGCGATCTTCTCGACATCGTTCGAGACGAGGCCTTGCAGAAAACCGCGGCAATCCGGCCCCGAGACGGCGAGCACGCCGCGATCCGGTAAAACCACGAAGCTGGCCTGTGGCATCGCCAATTCCATTACACTCGCCCGATGAATTCGGGCGCCCGATGAATTTAGGTGGATGGACCGCCCGGCGCCATATCTGGCCGGTTGTGCGCCCCGGCGCGGGCGCTCTGCCCGAAGCCGCCGCATCCTCGCATGCCGCCGCCGACCGGGCCTCCCGCGACGCTTCGATAACGCTCGGCCTGACCCTGCCGGGCGACACCGTTTTGTATCTGCTGCTGCCGTTGCATGCCGCGGTGTTTGGCGTGAGTTTGCCGGAAGCCGGCCTGTTGCTGGCGGCCAATCGCCTGGTGCGGATCGCCGGCTATGGGTGGGTGGCGCGCGGCTATCACCGCTTCGGCCCGCGCGCGGCCTGCGTCGCGGCGACCTTCGGAGCCGCCGCGGCGACGCTCGGTTACGCGCTGACGACCGGGCTTATCCCATTGCTGATCGCGCGGCTGCTCTGGGGCCTTTCCTTCGCCGCGCTGAACATCGCGACGCAGGCGCTCGTGACCGCGGATGCCGAAGGGGCGGGCCGGCGCAGCGGCCGCTCGCGGTCGATCATCTCGACCGGGCCGATGCTCGGGCTATTGGCCGGCGCGATGCTGGCGGAAATCATCGGACCTCGCATGGTGTTCCTGGCCCTCGGCATCATCGCCGTCCTGGCATTGCCGGTAGCGATGCGGCTGCCCTCCGGTCCGGGACAGAAATTGCGCGTCCCGGGCCGCCGGCTGACATTACCCTCGCCGCTCGATCTGTGGGCGTTTGTGCAGGGGCTGACCCTCGATGGCGTCTTTGTCGTCGGCCTGTCGGTGATCGCGGTCGCCGCATCACCGGGGGGCGCCACCTTGGCGGCCGGGGTGTCGCTGGCCTTGCGCTATGTCGCCGAGATCGTGCTTGGGCCGCCGGGCGGCGTCATCGCCGAGCGCTGGGGTGCGAAACGCGCGCTGGTCGCGATCTCGCTGATCTCGGCGATCGGCTATGCCGCGATCAGCGGCGGGGCGGTGTGGATCGGAATCGTCGCGGTCGTGCTGTTGCGCGGCTTGGCGGCGCCGTTGCCGGCGCTGGTCGCCGCGGTGGCGAATCCGGGAGCCGCGCGCGTCCCGGCGATCGCGGCGATGGCGACCTGGCGCGATCTCGGCGCGGGGATCGGGCCATTGATTGCCGGCCTCGTGTTGCCGCTCGCGCCGATGGCGCTTTATGCCGGCGCGGCCTTGCTGCTGGCGGTCATGACCCTTGCGCTGGCGATGCTGCAGGCAGCGGCATGGCGGCGGAGCGGCTGACCCCACGGGCAGGCGGGCATTGCCGGTCGGGCGCCGCCGGGGCTATTAAGGCACCGGCCAAATGCGCATCCTGTTCGTGACCGCGACCCGCATCGGCGATGCCGTGCTTTCGACCGGTCTTCTGTCCCACCTCATCGGCCGTTTCCCGGACGCTGGGCTGACCATAGCGGCCGGACCGGCGGCGGCGCCGCTGTTCGAGGCTGTCCCCCGGCTCGAGCGGCTGATCGTGCTGCAGAAGCGGCGTTGGGCCTTGCATTGGCTGGCGCTCTACGGGCAGACGGTCCTGCGCCGCTGGGATCTGGTCGTCGATCTGCGCGGCTCGGCCCTCGCCTGGCTGCTATGGGCCGGCGAGCGGCGGGTCACGGCTAAGGGCGATCCCAACGAGCACCGGGTGCGCCAGCTGGCCCGGCTGTTCGGACTGGAGCCGCCGCCGAGCCCGGTGGTGTGGACGGCGCCGCAGCATGATCGTGCCGCCGAGGCGCTGGTCCCGTCCGGCGCGCCGGTGCTGGCGATCGGCCCGGCCGCGAACTGGCGCGGCAAGGAGTGGCGCGCCGAGCGCTTTGCCGAACTGGCAGCCCGGCTGACCGCACCCGACGCGCCATTCGCGGCGGCGCGGGTGGCGGTGCTGGCGGCGGCGCATGAGCGGGCGCAGGCGATGCCGCTGCTCGCCGCGCTGCCGGCGGCGCGGGTCATCGATCTCGTGGGCAGGACCGACCTCTTGACCGCCGCCGCGGTGCTGCGCCGCTGTGCGCTGTTCATCGGCAACGATACCGGCTTGATGCATCTCGCTGCGGCGGCCGGCACACCCACCCTCGGTCTGTTCGGCCCGAGCGCGGTCGAGCAGTACGCGCCGTGGGGCCGCCGCACCGCTGTGGCGCGCACCGAAATCACCTATCCGTCCGGCTACGATTACCGCACGACCGACACGCTGATGGACGGCCTCTCGGTCGCTGAGGTCGAGGCGGCGGCGCGCGATCTGTGGCAGCGCGCCGTCAGCCAGGCGGCATGAGCACCGCGATGCCGAGTAATGCGCTCGATTTGTCCGTGCTGGTCGTGGCGCGCGATGCGGCGGGCCAGCTCGGCGAATGCCTTGCCAGCGCGTCCTTCGCGCGCGAAACCGTCGTCGTGCTCGATCGCTGCACCGACCGCTCGGCGGAAATCGCGCGGCAATCCGGCGCTCGTGTCCTGGAGGGTTCCTGGCCCGTCGAGGCCGACCGCCGCAATGCCGGCATCGCGCTATGCACCAGCGTGTGGATCCTCGAGCTCGACGCCGACGAGCGCGTGTCGGAGGCTCTGCGCCGAGAGCTGCCCGCGGCAATGGGCCGGGCGGAACACGCCTTCTATTACGTGCCAATGCACAACTACATCGGCGATGTATGGGTGAAGCACGGCTGGGGCGCGTATAACGGCGTCGCCGCCAAGCCGTGCCTGTTCCGCAATGGCGCCAAGAGCTGGGGCGCCGGCGAAATCCATCCCAGCATTTCACTGACCGGCGAGAGCGGCCGCCTCATCGGCCATATCGATCACTACGTCGATGCCGATGTCGGCAGCGTCATCCGCCGCCTCGACCGGTATTCCGACGCGGCGGCGCAGGACGTCGTATCGACCGGTCAGCGCCTTTACGTGCATCGCACGATCCGCCGGTTTTTCTCGCGCTTTCTGAAATCCTATTGGCAGCGCCGCGGCTACAAGGAGGGGTGGCGCGGCGTGTTGCTCGCGCTGTTTTCCGGTCTGTACCCGGTGCTGACGCACATCAAGGCGCTCGATCTGCGCGAGCGGGCCGACCGCCATGTTTAGCCGGTGGCGGGACGGCGTTCGGGTCAAACGGCCGCTTTCCCGGCACCTCTACGACCGCTTCGTGCACAAGTATTTTGCGCATGATGTGAATCTGGAATTGCAGCTGTTGGCGCGCCGGGACGCGGCTCGCTACATCCGGCGCCACATGACCGCCGCGAATGTGTACGCCGATCGCTGGCGGCTGTTGCGGTCTGCGGTGGGAGAGGCGCGCCCGGCTGGATTATTCCTCGAATTCGGGGTCGAGAAGGGGGCCAGCGCCAATTTCATCGCCCGCCTGATCTCGGCCGGCGGTGCACCAGCCGTGCTGCATGCCTTTGACAGCTTCGAGGGGCTGCCGGAAAGCTGGGACGGCACCTTCGAGACGCGCGGCAAATTTACGGTCGGCGGCAAAATGCCGAAGCTCCCGTCCAATGTCGAAATCCACAAGGGCTGGTTCGAGACCACCTTGCCCGGCTTTCGCCATGCGCATGCCGGCGCGGCGATCTCGCTGTTGCATATCGACTGCGATCTGTACTCGTCGACCCGGACGGTGCTCGACCATGTCGGCGACCTGCTGTTGCCGGGGTCGATCGTCGTGTTCGACGAATATCTGAACTACCACGGCTGGCAGAACCACGAGTTCAAGGCGTGGCAGGAATTTGTCGCGGCACATAAAGTCAAATACGCCTATCGTGGGTTTTGCGGCCAGGGCGGCCAGGTGTTTCTGCGGATCGACGAAATCGCGCCGGCAGCCTCCGTGGCGCGCCGGTTCGAGGCGCAGACCGCGCAATGAGGCTCGGCTCCTGGCATCGCGTCGCGCCGCTCGACGCCGGCGATTTCCCGGCCGGTACGCCGCTGCACCATTTTTTCGCGTGGAACGAGGCGGCGCGGCACAAGGACCGGCGCTACGTCGTCGCGCGCGACATCTACACGCTGTTCACCGCATTCGGCGGCGGCGAAGCGGCGCGCGCGATGTGCGTCTCGCATCTCGCGCGTCGCCCGTTAATCACGGCGCGGTTCGGCAGTTGGGTGTCGCTGCAGCTTCTGGCGGCCGATCGCACGGAAGACGCTGCCGTCGCTGCTGTGGCGCGCGATCTGGTCGACCGGCTGCTCGCGGCGAGCGGCGCTGCCGATGAGAGTGTGCACGCCGCGGTGTTCGCGGCATTCGAGGCTCTCTCCGCCGAGATCGATCTCAACGCTTTGGCGAGGCGGCGGCCGCGACTCGTGCCGGCGAGGCGATCGCCCGCGCGGCGCCGTGTCCTGGTGATCCGGCTCAGCGCGCTCGGCGATTTTGTCCAGTCGCTCGGGCCGTTCGCGGCAATCCGCCGGCGTCACGCGGGCGACCACGTCGCATTGCTGACGACCGCGCCGTTTGCCAGTTTCGCGGCCGGGCTCGGCTGTTTCGACGAGGTGCTGATCGATCCTCGGCCGCGGCCGGCCGCGCTGAAGGATTGGTGGGCATTGCGCCGGCAATTGCGGCGGGGCGGGTTCGACCGGGTCTACGATCTGCAGACATCGCAGCGCTCCTCGAGCTATCTGCGGCTGTTCGCCCGCCATGTCCGGCCGGAATGGTCGGGCATCGCGCCGGGATCCTCGCATCCGCACGCCAATCTCGACCGCGACCGGCAGCACACGATCGACAAGCAGGCCGAGCAGGTGCTGATGGCAGGGGTTCATCCGACGCCGCTGCCGCAACTTCCCGCCGCGTTCGGCGAAATCCCCGATGATTTGGCCGGGCGAGAGTTTGTCGTGCTCGTTCCGGGCTCGTCGCCGCATCGTCCGACAAAGCGCTGGCCGGCAGCCCGTTATGGGGAGCTGGCGCGGCGTCTTGCCGAACTCGGCTATCTCGCGGTGGTGGTCGGCACAGAAGAGGAGCGGCCGCTTG
>Ga0209474_10003569_pt1 | contig 13628 bp, 10 predicted proteins | sample GraSoiAngelo_145_FD_185902 | JGI IMG/M metagenome (GOLD analysis project Ga0209474, IMG submission 185902) | Grasslands soil microbial communities from the Angelo Coastal Reserve, California, USA - 14_1009_05_20cm (SPAdes) (version 2) | ecosystem: Environmental > Terrestrial > Soil > Grasslands...
TCGAACACTTCCAGGCTGGCGACCGTCATGGCATCGTTCCCCCTGTCGGGTCGAGGCCCTCCCGGTATACCCCCCCGCGCGGTCTCCCCGCGTCCCGAAGGTGTGCCCGATCGGCTGTAGAATGCGGCCAGCATATGGGAGGCCAATGACATGGCGGACCGGCCCCACCCGACCTCGATCGCCGGCGGGCCCTACGACGGCACGACCTTCTCCTACATCCCGGGGCCGACGCTCGACATCGACCCCAGCCTGACACTGCACCGCGAGTGGACGGACAAGATCGACCCGATCACCTACGAGGTCATCCGCCACAACCTCTGGAACATCAACGAAGAGCTGGGGATGACGATCCAGCGCATCTCCGGCTCGCCGGTGGCGATGTACGCCTTCGACCTGAACTCGTCGATCTTCACCGAGGACGGCGAGTTCATCTACTACGGCCCCTACCAGCTCTACATGTCGGGCGTCTCCGACGTGCAGGTGAAGTGGACGCTCGAGCATCGCTCGAAGAACCCCGGGATCTTCGAGGACGACATGTTTCTCTCCAACGACCCCTGGGTCGGCGCCGCTCACCAGATGGACGTGACGCTGCTGAGCCCGGTGTTCCACGAGGGCAAGCTCTTCTGCTGGATCACCAACGTGCTGCACCAGTACGACGTGGGCGGCATCACGCCGGGCTCGTTCTGCCCCAACGCGCGCGACTCGTTCGACGAGGGCATCCTGATCCCGCCCGTCAAGATCGTGGAGCGCGGCGAGCTGCGCAAGGACATCGAGGCCGTCTACCTGCGCTCGTCGCGCAAGCCGTACCTGGTGGCGCTGGACCTGCGCGCCCAGATCGCCGGCAACAACACGGCCAAGAAACGAATCTTGGGGTTGGTGCAGCGGTACGGCGCCGACGTCGTCAAGGGCGTCATGCGCAAGATCATCGACAACGCCGAGCAGGCTTTCGTCGCGAAGCTGGCCAAGGTGCCGGACGGCACCTGGCGCGAGCGCTCGTACGTGGAGGTCGCCTACGTCGGCGACCGCAAGACGTACCAGGTCATGCTCACGATGAAGAAGGAAGGCGACAAGCTGATCTTCGACAATGCCGGGACGGCCGACCAGGTAGGCGCCATCAACACCACCTACTCCGGTTGGCGCGGCTCGCTCATGACCGCGATCAACGAGCTGCTCTGCTGGGATCAGCTCTACGCCATCGGCGGCGCGCTGCGGCACATCGAGTTCCAGCCGGCGCTGGGATGCTTCACGTCGGCGATCCATCCGGCGTCGGTGTCGACGGCGCCCGTGCAGGCGATGGAGATCTCGCTCTATCCCGCGTACAACACGATCAGCAAGATGCTCTCGTGCGATCCCGAGCTGAAGAGGGACGTGATGACCATCGGCGGCACGTCCCAGTTCCCGCTGACGGTCTTCCGCGGCATCGACCAGTGGGGGGAGAAGTTCGGCTATCTACTGCTCGATCCGATGGTCGGCGCCATCGGCGCCTTCAGCTTCAAGGACGGCATCGCCACCGGCGGCCAGGTGCGCAGCCCTATTTGTCGCATCGGCAACGTCGAGCACAACGAGCAGTCCTTCCCCCTCCTGGTCCTCTACCGCAAGGAGAACACCGACTCGGGCGGCGCCGGCAAGTTCCACGCTGGCAACTCCGCCGCGGTGGCCTTCATCCCCCACGGGACGACGCACATCACGCAGGACACCGAGTCATCGGGCGCCGCGATCCCGACGGCCCCGGGCCTGGCCGGCGGCTATCCGGCGACGACGAACTACTACCAGTTCAAGCGCAACAGCGACATCCTCGAGCGCCACGCCCAGCGCCGGATGATCGGCGACATCTCCGAGGCGCAGGGCCAGGACGAGCTGCTGCAGCTGCGCCAGATCGACATCCACCAGGGGCCGGCGGACGTCTACGAGGTCGCGTTCGCGGCGGGCGCGGGGTACGGCGACCCGCTGGAGCGCGATCCGGGGGCGGTGCGGAAGGACGTGTACCTGGAGGACATTTCGCTGCGGGCGGCGCGCGAGATCTTCAAGGTGGTGCTGACGGGCTCTGACGAGGAGTTGCGCGTGGATGTCGAGGCGACGTCGGCGCTACGGCGGCAGGCGCTGACCGAGCGGCTGGGGCGTGAGCCGAGACCGTACGCTGGGCCTCACCTGCGCGTGCTGCGTCAGATCACCGACCATCTCGACCTGCTGGACCGCGAGGGCGCCCGGTGGCTCGGCTGCTCGCGCTGCGGCCAGCCGCTCGGCCCGGCCGGCGAGAACTACAAGGCGCACTGCCATCGCATCGACCGTCCGATCCAGGCCGCGAGCACGCTCATCGGCGATCCGCAGCGGTTCATCGAGGATGCGGTGCAGTTCCGCCAGTTCTGCTGTCCGGCGTGCGGTGGGTTGATCGAGAACGAGGTGTGCCGAGCGCAGGACCCGGTGCTGCACGACGTCGAGTTACACGGAGCGTAGGCCCTTCTCACCACGTTCCGCACGCCGGCGGCGGCGCTGGCTGCTCGGCACGGTGGTCGCGGCGGCGCTGATCGGCGGGGCGCTCCTCGTTCGGCTGGGCCCGGCGCTGAGCTTGGCGCTGGCGCTGGTGCGGCCAGACGCCGAGTCCTGGCTCGCGCCTCTCCTCGATGAGGTGAGCGTCGAGGAAACGTCCGTGACGGCGGATGGCCGCCGTCTCGTCGCAGACCTTTATCGGCCGAGTGCGCCGCGCGGGGCGCTCCTCCTCGTGCACGGTCTGTCGCCGGCGGGCCGTCGCCATCCCGATCTCGTGCGTCTCGCCCGGCTCCTCGCCGAGCGCCACTGGCTGGTGCTCGTGCCACAGTTCGAGGGGCTGGCGGCCTTCAGGCTCAGCGGGCGCGAGGTCGCCGAGGTGCGGGCTGCGCTGCGCGGGCTTGCCGGGCAGGGCCCGTCGGTCGCGGTTGCGGGCCTGAGCTTCGGCGCCGGGCCGGCGCTGCTGGCCGCCGCCGACATGCCCGACCTGGCGCTCGCCGCGAGCTTCGGCGGCTACGCCGATCTGCGTGAGGTCATCCTGTTCCTGACCACCGGCGTCCACGAGCTCGGCGGGCGTCGCTACATGCAGGCGCCCGAGGAGTACAACCGCTGGAAGCTCCTCGCGCTGCTGGTCGGCTTCGTGCACGACGAGCGGGACCGGCGGTCGCTGGACGCGATCGCAGGGCGGAAACTGGCCGACCCGAGCGCCGACACCCGCGTGCTCGAGGCCGATCTGGGCCGCGAGGGCCACGCCCTCCGCGCGCTCGTGCTGAACCGCCGTGAGGACGCCGTCCCGGCGCTGCTGGCGGCGCTGCCCGCGGAAGCGCGCGCGGCGATCGAGCAGCTCTCGCCGCTCGCTGCCGTTCCTCGGCTCTCCGGTCGCCTGCTGATCGCCCACGGCGCCGGCGACGTCTCGATTCCCTTCACCCAGAGCCTGCGCCTGGCCGAGGCGTCGGCCGGGCGCGCTCACGCCGTGATCTTCGAGACGTTCGAGCACACGACGGCGCAGGCGCTCTGGTCCTCGCTGGGCAGCCGGCTGCGCGACGGCCATCGCCTCCTGTGGCTGGCCGACGCGCTGCTCGCGCGGCGTTGATTACTTGCCAGTTTCCATCACCACCTTGGCGCCGAGCTCCTTCGCCTTGCGGGTGGACGCCGACGTAGGCCAGCCAGTGGGGCGGCAGAGCTCCTTGGCCGAAGCGTACGCCCGGCTCTACCTTCAGTCGCGACGCGCGTCGAGGCGCGGCCGTCGCCCCGCCCACGGCCGCGCGGCTTCGAGTTGAGCGGCGAGCCGGAACAGCGTCCCCTCGTCCCCAAACCGCCCGGCGAACTGCACGCCCAGCGGCAGACCGCCCGCCGACCACGCCAGCGGCACCGACATCGCTGGCTGCCCGGTCGAATTGAACAGCGACGTGAAGCCGATGCTCGCGAAGACCGCGGCGAGGTAACGGCCGGCGTCGGTCGTCGACATGTCGAGCACGCCCAGCGGCCAGGGCGGCGCGCACATCGTCGGGGACACGATGATGTCGTAGCGCTCCACGAAGCGCGCGACCGCGCGGCCGACGGCGTGCACGATGCGGATCGACGCGGCGTAGTCCGTCGCCGAGAACGTGCGGGCGTCGGTCACGCGCTCCCACGTCATGCGCTCGACGTCGGTCTCGGCCAGCGGGCGACCGAGCACGGCGGCGCGGGCCTCGAGGCTGGCGTGGACGTTCGCGGCCACGATCACGCGCGTGGCCTGACGCCAGCGCATCTCGTCGATCTGCGGGCGCGCTTCCTCCACGTCGTGGCCGAGGCTGGCGCAGAGGCGGGCGGCGTCGCGCGCGGCCTCGGCGCACTCCGGATCGACGGGCCCCTCGATCCACGGCGTCACAGTTAGCGCGATGCGCAGGCGGCCCGGCTCGCGGCCGACCTCGTCGAGGAACGGCCTGGCCGGCGGCGGCGCCCAGTACGGATCGCCGATGTCGGGGCCGGAGGTGGCGTCGAGCAGTGCGGCGCTGTCGCGCACGCTGCGGGTCACCGCGTGGATGACGGAGGCGCCGCCCCAGCCCTCGCCGGCGTCGGGGCCCATGGGCACGCGGCCGCGCGTGGGCTTGAGGCCGAAGAGGCCGCAGCACGAGGCAGGGATGCGGATCGAGCCGCCGCCGTCGGTGGCGTGGGCCATCGGCAGCATGCCGGAGGCGACGGCCGCGGCGGCGCCGCCGCTGGAGCCGCCGGCGCTGTGCGAGAGCTTCCACGGGTTGCGCGTGGGGCCGAACAGGCGCGGCTCGGTGGACGGCGCCAGGCCCATCTCGGGCGTGTTCGACTTGCCGGCGATGACGAGGCCGGCGCGACGGAGCCGCGCGGTGAGCTCGCTGTCGTGGTTGGCGACGTCGGTGGCAAAGAGGCGGCTGCCGCCGGCGGTGATGACGCCGGTGTAGAGCGCGCCCAGGTCCTTCAGGAGATAGGGCACGCCGGTGAACGGGCCGGTGGGCAGCCCGGTGGCGATGGCCTTGCGGGCCTCGTCGTACATCCGGGTGACGATGGCGTTGATCGTCGGGTTGCGTGCCTCGATGCGCGTGATCGTCTCCTCGAGCACCTCGGTCGCCGTCACCTCGCGGCGCCGGACCAGCTCGGCCAGTCCGATCCCGTCGTAGCGCTCGAACTCTGTCAGGACACTCATGGCGGTCGCTCCTTGGCGGGGGCCATTGTCGCTCAAGTTGAGGTATAAAGCGCCCATGGCCGACGTCGTCAAGCAGCAGGTCGCCGCGCACTGGGATCGGCGCGCCGCCGGATTCGACGAGGACTTCGGCCACAGCATCCGCACGGCCGGCGAGCGCGCCGCCTGGGATCGCATCCTCGCCCTCGTGCTGCCGCGCGGTCGCGCGCTCGACGCCCTCGACGTCGGCTGCGGCACCGGCTTCTTGAGCTTCGAGCTCGTCGTCCGTGGACACCGCGTGTCCGGCGTCGACTTCGCGCCGGCGATGATCGCGCAGGCGCGACGCAAGGCGACGGCGCGGGCGGTCTCGATCCGGTTCGAGGAGGGCGACGCCGAGCAGCTCCGCTTCGGGCCGGCCACCTTCGACCTGGTGATCAGCCGCCATCTGCTGTGGACGCTGGCCCATCCCGAGGCCGCGATCGACGAGTGGGTGCGCGTCCTGCGGCCGGGCGGACGGCTGGTGATCGTCGATGGGCAGTTCGACGCCGGCGCCGGGCCGCCGACGCCCGGCAGCGCGCGCACCAGCGCGGAATACGCGACGATCGGCGACCAGCTGCCCTTCTTCGGCGGCCGCCCTCGTGAGGAGATCGTCGCGCTGCTGACCGCGCACGGCCTGCGGAGCGTCGCCAGCGATCCGCTGCTCGACCTCGTCGCGGCGCAGGAGCAGCGCATGATCGACGAAGGGCGCGAGCGCCGCACGCATCGGCGCTACGTCGTGTGGGGGGACGTGCCATGAAATTCGGTCTCTACAGCTCGATCGCCAACCCGCCGCGCGGCGAGCACCTGGAGCGCTCGATCGACGAGGTGATCGCCGAGGCCCAGCTGGCCGAGACGTGCGGCTTCGACTCCTGCTTCTTCGGCGAGCACCACCAGGATCGCGACGGTTTCCTGCCCTCGCCGCTGATCGTCGCCACCGCGGTGGCCGCGCGCACGCAGACGCTGCGCGTGGGCACCTCGGTCATCCTGCTGCCCCTCCACCATCCGGTGCGCGTGGCGGAGGACGTCATCACGCTCGACCTCGTGTCGAAAGGTCGCGTCATCCTCGGCGTCGGCATCGGCTACCAGGCCGACGACTTCCAGGCCTTCGCGGTGCCGATGGAGCACCGCGTGGCGCTCTTCGAGGAGAGTGTGGAGATCGTGCGCCTGTGCTGGGCGGGCGAGCGGTTCTCCTTCCGCGGCAAGCACTACACGCTCGACGACGTCCAGGTCACTCCCCGCCCGTTCCAGAGGCCGGGGCCGCCGCTGTGGATCGGCGCCAGCGTGCCGGCGGCGGCCCGCCGTGCCGGCCGCGTCGCCGACGGGTTCGTGGGGACGCCGAGCACCGGGCTGGAGAACGCGACGCGCCTGGCCGACATCTACAAGGGCGCCGCGCGCGAGGCCAACCGCCCGGCCGAGGTCATCCAGATGCGCGATGCCTGGGTGGCGCCGACGCGCGCCGAGGCCGACGGGGTGTACGGGCCGCACGTCATGACGGCGTATCGCTACTACTGGGAGCATCGCCTGGCGGAGTTCGCCGGCATGCCGGCCGACACGAAATTCGCGCTGGAGAACCTGGCGCCGGACCGGTTGATCCTCGGCGATCCCGAGACCTGCGTGCGGGAGTTCCAGCGCTGGCAGCAGGCGACGGGCGCCAGCACGTTCCTGCTGCGGCTGCGCCACGCCCACTCCGGCGGCCCGCCGCACGCGGAGATCATGAAGGCGATCCGGCTCTTCGGCGAGCGCGTGCTGCCCTACTGCTGAGCGGACCTAGCCAAGCCGCCGGCGCGCGACGAGGACGAGCGCGCCCACGGCCAGGAGACCCATCGCGCCGCCGAGCGCGCAGGCCGCGCGCACGCCGAGGTGCTCGGCGATGGTCCCGATCAGGAGCGAGCCGAAGGGCGTCATGCCGGCGAAGGCCATCGCGTACAGTCCCATGACCCGTCCGCGCAGGGCTCGGGGGTGATGAGCTGCAGCGCCGTGTTGCAGCCGGTCGAGAAGATGATCTGGAAGCAGCCGAGCACGGCGAGCACGGCCATCGCGACGGCGAACTGGCGCGCCAGGGCGAGGACGATGACGCCCGCGCAGAGGACGGCGCCGGAGCCGGCCAGGAGCGACAGCGGCGGGCGGCCGCGGCGCAGCAGGGCCACGCCGAGCGCGCCCACGATGGCGCCCACGCCCAGCGACGACATCAGCAGCCCGAATCCCTGCGCGCCCTCGTTCAGCACGTCGCGGGCGAGGAGCGGGACGATGGTGTTGAAGTTGAGCGCGAGCAGGCTGACGACGACGAGCAGGCCCAGCGTGAAGGCCACGGGGGGCGTGGCCGCCGCGTAGCTGACGGCGCCGATGAGGCCCCGGCGAACGCCGACGCGGCCGGCCGGATCGGGTAGCCCCTCGATCCGGATGGCGAGGAGCGCCACGAGGACGGCGACGAAGCTCGCGCCGTTCAGGAAGAACGCGACGGCCACGTCGAAACGCGCGATGAGGAGGCCAGCGAGGCCGGGCCCGACGATACGGGCGCCGTTGAAGACCAGCGAGTTGAGGGCGACGGCGTTGGGCACGTCCGGCTTGCCCACCAGGTCGGCGAGGAAGGCCTGGCGGGCCGGAATGTCGATGGCGCGACCGAGTCCGTAGATCACGGCCAGGACCGCGACGTGCCAGTAGCGGACGTGGCCGCTGCGCACGAGCCCCGCGAGCACGAACGCCTGCACCATCATGGCCGCCTGGGTCACGAGAAGGATCCGCCGCTTGCCCAGGCGGTCGCTCAGCGTGCCGCCGACCGGCGACAGCACCAGGATGGGCGCGAACTGCAGCGCGTTGACGAGCCCGAGATGAAACGGCGATCCGGTCAGCTCGAGCACGAGCCACGACTGCCCGACGCTCTGCATCCAGGTGCCGATCAGCGAGACGAGCTGGCCGCTCCAGAACAGCCGGAAGTCGCGATGCCGGAAGGCGCCGAGCGGCACTATCCCCCGAGGGCGTCGCTCCAGAACATGAGCATGTCGTCGCGGAACTGCAGCGCCTCCGAATCCTTGCCGCCGAGAGTGGCGCCGCGCACGCCGTAGCCGGCCTTGAGACCGTAGACCGCCATGTCGCGGTCGGTGAGCGCCGCATCGGCGCGGCCGGTCAACGGATGAACGTAGGCGCCGTCGGCCGCGACATAGGCCGTCGGCGCGCCCGGCGCCACCCTGGCGTCCGCGATGCGAACGATCGGCATGGGCCGGTCGAAGCTGTGCGCAGCGCCGCCGAACAGGCGCAGCCTCGCCTCGCCTCCCGTCAGGCGAATGGCCTGCAGATGGCCCTGCACCTGCTGGACCGAGCACCAGTCGTCGCGATCCCCCATCAGCACGCGGATGCGCGTGGTGCCGACGGCGGGATCGAGGAACTGATGGCCGCTCCACGGATAGGCGGCGAGCGCGGCGACCAGGCCCAGGCCGGGGCCGAGCGCGGCGTCGGCGAATCGGCGCGTCGCCGCCGTCAGCACGGCGGACCCGCCGCGGCTGTGTCCCTGCGCGCCGATGCGCGTCCCGTCGATCTCCGGCAGCTTCGCCAGCACGTGCCAGGCCGCCAGCACGTCCCACGCGCTCGCCGCGAAGGAGTACTGCGTCTGGTTCGTCACCGTGGAGGTGATGCCGCGCGCGCCGAACGAATCCAGGACGAAGACGGCCAGTCCGGCGCCGGTGAGCGCGTCGGCGTGCGCCAGGTGCGTCTCGTCGACGCCGAGGCTGCCGGGCACCACGATCACGAGCGGCCAGCCACGCGGGCGCGCGGCGCCCGGCGGAAGGAACAGCTTGCCGTCGACGACGGTTCGCGGCATCGCCGCCGGCGCCGATACGGCCTGGTGATAGTTGAGCGGCGAGGCGGAGGGCACCTCGAGGTTCCGGCCCGTCACGCCGCTGGCAAAGGTGACGGTCCGGTCGCGGAAGCGTGCGATCGTCGTGGTCGTCGTCACGGTAGCGGGATGCGCGTGGGCAGTCCGGTCTGCGCGGTGAGACCGCCATCGGCCACGACCGCGGCGCCGGTGACGTAGGACGCCAGGTCGGAGGCCAGGAACATCACGACGCCGGCCATCTCCTCCGGGCGGCCGAGCCGGCGCATCGGGATCGTCTGCAGCGTCTGCTCGGCGAAGCCGGGAATCGAGAGCGAGGAGCGGAGCAGCGGCGTGTCGATCGCGCCGGGACAGACGCAGTTCACGCGGATGCCGCGCGAGGCGTACTCGATGGCGGCCACGCGCGTGAGGTTGATCACGCCCGCCTTGGCCGTGTTGTAGGCGCCGATCGCGAAGTCGGCGAACAGGCCGGAGATCGAGGCGGTGTTGACGATGGCGCCGCCGCCCCGGGCGAGCATCTCCGGGATCGCGCGCTTCATCGCCCGGAACACGCCGGTCAGGCCGAGCTCGATGGTGTGCGTCCACACGCGCTCGTCGAGGTCACCGAGGAACGCCAGTCGGCGCTGGCCGCTCGGCAACGCGGGCTGGCCGAAGGCATTGTTGTGCAGGATGTCGAGGCCGCCGAAGGCCTTCACGGTGCCGGCGATCATCGCCTCGATCCCGGCCGGCGTGCCGGCGTCGGCGGCGATGGCCAGGGCCGTGCCGCCGGCCTTCGTGATCTCCTGCGCCACCGCGTCGGCCCGGGTGCCGTCGAGGTCCGCCACGCCGACCCGGGCGCCACGGGCCGCAAACCCCTGCGCGGTCGCGCGCCCGATCCCCGACCCCGCCCCCGACACGAGCGCGACCTTGCCGTCGAATCGCACGATGGGCCCTCCGCCAGCGGATCATACCTCGGCCTGCGAAAACAGGCGGTTCCACGGGGTGCGCCTCGAGCGTCCCGGGCGATTTCTTCCTCTCGTTTTGGAGGCCGACTCATCTAGACTGAATCGCACGCCGAATGGCCAGGCGCGGCGTGCACGGGATGGGGAGGGGCGTCCACATGCGATCTCAACGGCCGGGGGGTCTCCGCCGGGCCGCCGACGTCATCTTCGCCCTGGTGTCCCTGCTGCCCCTGCTGATCTTCGTCTTCTTCATGTGGCACTTCGGCCGGCTCGGCGAGACCACCGCGCAGGTCGGGATCCTGCTGGCCGTGGTCATCGCGCTGCTCGGCTTCCTCATCTTCCGCCAGATGGTCGACCGCATCTCCGACCAGGTCGTGGATCTCGGCCGGCTGGCCCAGGGGCAAGCCCTGGAGAGCCTCCCCACGTCGGCCGAGCAGGCGGCCATCGTCCCCGGCCTCGGCCGTGTCTCGGAGATCGGCGAGATCGCCCACGCCTTCAGCGGCATGCTGCGCGAGCTGCGGACCTCGACCGAGCGACTCGAGGACCTGGTCTTCAAGCTCGGCACGCTCAACGACATGGTGGAGATGGCGGCCCGCATTCCGAAGATCGAGGACCTGCTGGCCCACGTGCTGGAGCGCACCATGCGGGCGGTGAGCGCCACCATCGGATCGATCATGCTGCTCGACCGCGAGCGACAGGTGCTTCGCGTCGCCGTGGGCCGCGGCCTCGACGACGACGACCAGGCGCGCCGGAGCGTCGAGGTGAAGGTGGGCGAGGGCATCGCCGGCAGGGTCGTGCAGGCAGGCGAGCCCGTCCTCGTCGAGGACATCGAGAAGGACCCGCGCTTCGCCCGCGTCAGCGACCCGAAGTACGGCGGCGGCTCCTTCATCTGCATGCCCCTGCGCGTCGGCGATCGCATCGTCGGCGTCGTGAACCTCGCCAAGAAGGAGAGCGGGCCCGGGGTTCCGGTGCAGGCGTTCACGCCGCCCGACCTGCAGTTCCTCAACGCGCTGATGACCTACACGGCGTATGCCGTCGACAACGCCCGCCTGTTCGAGGAGGCGCGCGCGGCCGCGCAGCGCCTCGAGGAAGTCGTGGAGGACCAGAAGCTCCGCCTCACGCTCGCCCAGCAGCAGATGCTGCAGGCCGCCAAGCTGTCCGCGCTCGGCGAGCTGGTGGCGGGCGTCGCCCACGAGCTGAACAACCCCCTGACCGTCCTCATCGGCACGGCCGAGATGATCGAGGCGGAGGCGCCGGAGGCCGTCCAGGAGAACGTGCGCCTCATGCGGGAGGCGGTCAACGCCGCCAAGTCCGTCGTGCGCGGCCTGCTGACCTTCGGCCGGAAGATGCCGCTGGAGAAGACGCAGGTGGACCTCGCGGAGCTGACCGAGGGCGTGCTGGCCCTCACGTTCGGGGATCTGCACGTGGCCGAGGTGAAGATCCGCAAGGACATCGCCCCCGGCTTGCCGCCGGTGTGGGCCGATACCAACCAACTACAGCAAGTGCTGGTCAACCTGATCACGAACGCCCGGCAGGCGATGGCCGACGTCGAGGGAGAGCGGCGCCTGCACATCTCGGTGCAGCACGCGGAGCCCGATCGGGTCCGCATCGAGGTCTCGGACACGGGCGCCGGCATCCCGGCGGACATCCTGCCCAAGGTCTTCGATCCCTTCGTCACGACCAAGCGCGACGGGACCGGCCTCGGCCTCAGCATCTCCTACGGCATCATTCGCGAGCACGGCGGGACGCTGACCGTCGAGAGCACGGTGGGAAAGGGAACGACCTTCACGATCGAGCTCCCGATCGAGGCCGGGACGCCTAGTCCAGCCAGTCTTCTTCCTTGAGCTTCCGCGGCAGGTAGGTCTTCGTCAGATACCGGAAGTCCTTGTTGGCCAGCGCGTCGAGCTCGTACTTCAGCCCGCTGCCCAGCATGCGCTTGATCTCGTCCTGCCAGTGCTTCTTCTGGAACCAGCGGTACTTCAGCAGCTCCTTGGCGCGGCCCACGTCCTTGTCGTTGAGCTTGATGCCGACGTTGCGCGGCAGGCCGTAGCGGTCGGGGTCGGCGCTGGAGAGGCCGATGAACTTCGCCTTGGGGATGGCCATGCGCTCGCTCTCGAAGGCGAGGTTGATCGAGCCCTGCTTGACGACGGAGTAGATGTAGTAGCCCCAGGGGTCGTTGTCGACGAGGACGTAGACGGGGATCTTGTATTCCTCGTGCAGGCGGCGGGCGAGGCGGCGGACGCCGCGGGGCGGCTGGCCGTTGCCGGTCAGCAGCACGCAGTTGTAGCGGCGCCAGAACTTGTCCTCCGACAGGCGGTTCCACTGGGTGCCCTTCTCGACGAGCAGGACGAAGTCGGCCGTGCAGCGGCGGATCTCGATGTACTCGGGCTCGACGATCGACGGCACCGAGTAGCCGCCCTTGCCCAGGCGCGCGCAGTCCACCCGGTCGCCGTCGTCGGCGAGCACCAGCGGGCCCACGACGCTGCCCGCGTTCTCGGCCCGCACGTGGAGCCCCTCGCGCAGCGCGGCCAGCGAGACCTCGAGGTCCTCGATGAGCGGGTCGGACTCGTTCTGGCCGTCGAAGGTGTTCTCGTGCGAGCCCTTCATCGTGTGCTTGGTGCGGTAGTAGATCTCGCGCAGCGAGGTCGTGAGGTTCGCGCGCTGCAGCTCGGCCAGGGCGTCGGCCACCAGCACCGTCTGCATGAACTTCTTGGCCATCGCCACGTTGAAGAACGTGCGGGCCTGCTTGCGCTTGCCCAGCTCGATGAGGCCGCGCTTCTCGTTGAAGTTGATGTTGGCGAGGCTGCGCACCGGGATGGACAGCGTCGGATCCTTGCTGCGATCGGCGGCGGTGATCACGACGTCGGCCACCCCGACGAGCTTCTTCTCGACCGCTCCGGACGTCTTCGTCTTGGCCATGCTTCCTTCTATCTCTTCGTGCGCTTCGCGGCCCTGCCCGTGCGCTTCCCGGCCGTCTTGCCCTTCGACACCGACGCCCTGGCTTTCGCCGCGACGCTCGCGCGCTTCGCCGTCTTCGTCTTCGCCCCGCGAGCCGCCACCTTCGTCTTGGGCGGCGCCGCGGGAAGCTCGGGCTCCGGCTGCGGCGCTTCCGGCGGCCCGCCGTTGGTCTGCCCGGCGACGGGCAGCGAGGGCGCTTCGCCCTCGGTCCCTTCGGGCGTGACGATGATCGAGTGCGGCAGCCCTTCCGGCCCGCTCTCGCGGCCGAGGATCTCGTCCGTCTTCGCGCCGCCCGTCCGCTTCGCGGCGATCTTCTGGAGCTGCGTCTTCAGCTTCGCCTTCGGCAGCTTGCCGCCCTTGAGGCGGGCGCACGCCTCGACGACCTCCTCGATGTAGAGCTCGAAGATGTTGCGCCGCCGGAACTCGCTCTTGGCCCGCTCGCGACGTCGCAGGAAGACGCCGAGCCGCCGGCCGCACTCCTGCAGCGCGAGCTTGATCTCCTTGCGGATCTCGTCGTAGTCGGCGATCGCTTCCTTGGACTCGCTGGTGAAGGGCACCCAGACCGAGGCCATGTGCACGAACACCACCATCGGCCCCGCCGGCAGCGCGCCGCGCGACGGGGCGATGCCGTAGTTCCGCCACGCGGTCTCCAGCGCGGCCTTGAACGTCGCGCAGGCCGATTGCTGGTAGAGGAGCGGCACGCGGTTGGCGTAGCGGATGACGCGCGCCAGCTCGCCGTCCTGGT